>Ga0247718_1000422_pt1 | contig 11870 bp, 8 predicted proteins | sample 21E_DmetaG_FD_189045 | JGI IMG/M metagenome (GOLD analysis project Ga0247718, IMG submission 189045) | Soil microbial communities from hillslope of Landscape Evolution Observatory, University of Arizona, Oracle, AZ, United States - 2-1-E_D | ecosystem: Engineered > Artificial ecosystem > Mesocosm...
CCGTAGGCGTGGTCACCGTGGGGGTGGTCACGTCGGGGGTGGTCACGACAGGGGCCTTGACGACCTTCACGGTCACGGCGGGGAGGTCGTTGATCTGGACCTGGTAGCTGCCAGCGCGGGGGAGGTTGCGCTCGAAGCTGAAGGTCTCGCTCTCGCCGGCACCAAGGGTCACGGTCTTGCTGTCAACGACGCGGCCGTCCACGCGGAGGCGGAGGGCGAATTCGCCGGCAGCATTGCCGATGTTGGTGAGGTCAGCGGAGGCAACGATGGTCTCGCCCTCAAGGAGCTCGCTCACGGCGTCGCCGTTGACGTCCTCGATGCTGAGGTTCGTGAGGGTGAACTCAGCGGCCTCGATGGTCTGGACGAAGACGATGAGCTGCTTGGTAGCAGTCGCGAAGTCCTCGGCCTCGGCCGTGACGTCATAGGTGCCGTTCGTGGCGGGGGCCTTGAACGTGAGGGTACCGTCGGCACCGGTGGTGCCGAGGGCCGCGCCGTTGAGCTTCACGGTCGCGCCAGCAACAGCGGCGCTCGTCGTACCACGCTGGACAACGGTGATCTTCACGTTGTCGCCGGGCTGGTACTGGGAGGCGCTGAAGAGGATGTTCAGACCCGTGACGGGGGTCACGGAGCCGGCCTTGTCGCCGCTCACGAGGACATCGATGGCGGAGCCGCCGGTGGGGAAGAGGTTGAAGACAACCTTGCCCGCGGAGTCCGTCTTCTTGTCGCCGAGAGTGACGCCGTCCTGCTTGATCTGAACCTGGCGGTCCGCGAGGGGGGCCTTCGTCACAGGGTGGACGACGGTCACCACGATGCGGTTGGACTCGCCGATGAACACCGTCTCGGGGTTCACGGAGATGGCGGGGGCAACAACCGTCAGGACACCATCGACGTCGGCAGGGATGCTGCCGGAGCCGTCGGGGGTGAACGTGAAGGCAACGAGGCCGTCAGAGGTGGCAGCCTTGTTGGTCGCGTTGGCGGTGAAGTTACCCTTGCCAGCGCCGAGCACCTGGCCAGCGCCGCCGATACCGATGGAGCGGTTGCCCATCGTGGCGGTGCCGAGCTTGGAGGGGTTCTTGGCGGTCAGGTTCGCGTAGGAGCTGCTCTTGATCGTGAGGGTACCGTTCACGGCCTGGCCGGCGAAGGTAACCGTCACGGAGACGTTCTTGCCCTCATCGAGCTTCTTCACGAGGGTGGCAGGGCTGAAGGTGACTGCAGCCTTGTCGACCGTGAAGGAGGGGAGAGCCCCGTTCAGGTAGTTGTCGTGCTTCTTCTGGGCGCTGCCGGCAGAGGCGTCAGCGGCGGTGGGACCGACCTGGACGGCGTACACGTAGTACGTGCCGTTGGTGAGGGCCGCCGTGATCGTGTGGTTGCCGAAAGCGTTGATGCCGGAGCCACCCGTGTAGGTGGTGAGCCAGGCGCACGTGGGCGTGCAGCTGGGGATCGCCGTGGGGGTCTCCTTGAACTTCGCCATGCCGGCCTCGTTGAAGAGGTAGACACGGGTGTGGTTGTTGGCACCGAGGGGGCCGCCGTAGCGGCCGGTGGCGTTCGTCACCTGGAACTTGTAGGCGTACTCCTTACCAGCGAGGAAAGGCCCGGTGGTCTGGAGAGCGGCCGTGAGGTCGTGGGCGGGAACGGAGCTGAGCTTGGCGTAGGAGTAGTTGAAGTCGCCGTCGGCACCGGTCACAGCGTAGGCGATGAGCTCGCCGACAGCGGTGGGGGTGACCTGGACGGAGTACTTGCCGAACTGACCCTTGCCGGGGGCACCGTTACCGACAACCGTGTTGCTGATCTGGGTGAGGGTGCTGCCGGACTTGGCGAACACACGGACCTCAGCGTCAGGGATGGGGTTGTCGTAGACGTCCTTGACCTCGAAGACGACCGTGGAGGCCGCATCGACGACGATCTCAGACTTGTCGGCGGAGAGGGCCGCACCGTCCTTCACGGGGACGGTCACGGACTTCTGACCACCGTTGTACTTCACGGTGATCGTGATGTCCGTCTCGCCCTCGCGGGGGTAGACGGTCACGCGGTAGACACCAGCGCCGGTGTGGTCGGCAACGGTGGCCTCGTAGAGGAGGCTGCCGGTGACGGTCACGTTGGCCTTGATGTCGTCAGCGTCCCAGGGGATGGCCTGGGTGTCGGGGTGCATCGTCTCGGCGTCGCCGGTGATCGTGATGTCGATCGTCTGGGCGGCGAGGGTGCCGGAGGCGGGGGTGCCGGAGAGGCTGAGCCCGAGCACGTTGAGGGACGAGGGGTTGACCTCGAGGTTCACCTTCTCAGGGGCCGCGGCCGTGATGGTCGCGGTGCCCTGCCACTCAAGGGCGGAGTCGCCAGCCTTGGAGGAGTTGACGTACAGGGTGTACGTGTGGCCGCTCTGGGCGCGGAGGCTGAGGTTGAGGTGGGGCCAGGTGGAGGTGCCGGTGCTGGAGAGCGCGAACTGGGGGTTGTACCAGGAGGCGTTCTTCACGGTGCCGGAGCCCATGCCGGAGGCGGACCAGAGCCAGCTGCCGTTGCTGTCGCGGACAGCGTAGGTGTAGGTGGCGCCGGCCTCACCGAGGGCGGCCTTGCCGTCGGGGTAGGTGACGTTGAACTCAAGCTGCTTGGAGAAGCCGGAGATCGCGGTGCCGCCGACCTTCGTCACGGTCATCGTGGAGCCCACGACGTCGAAGAAGGAGGTAGCGGGGTTGGCGCGGTACTCGGGGAGGCTGTCGCCAGCGAGGTTCTTGGTGGCCGTGATCCAGTAGCGGCCGACGGCCGTGCTGGGGAAGGGCAGGGCGAAGGTGACCTGGCCGGCAGCGTTGGTCTGGCCGGAGAACACCGTCGTCGCGTTGCCCGTGGGCTTCACGGTCACGTTCGCGAGGGCAGCGGCGGCGCCGTTGCCGACCTCGTTCACCGTGAGGGTGACGAGGGTGGTCCCGCTGTTCTTGTAGGAGAAGGTCGCGGGAACGCTCACGAGGTAGTTGTTGGCGGCAGGCACGTCGATCTGGGCGACAGCGGTGCCCGAGGAGGACGTGTAGCTGTCGTCAACCATCTTCCAGACGCCGACCTTGTCGAAGGTCACACCGGGGAAGACGACGGCGGGCTTGCCGTTGTCGCCGAGGTGGCTCTGGGCGGCCTTCACGTTCGCGGTGTAGGAGGTCGCGCCGGGGCCGATGAGGTAGTAGGTCTTACCGGTCGTGCAGCCGTAGGCGGTGCAGGTGTCGGTAACGTTGGTGACGTAGAGGTTGCGCTCCACGTTGTAGGCGATCGTGCCGGAAGTCACGTTGTTGGGGCTACCGGAGCCCGCGGTGAACTTCTCGGCGTTGACGACCGCGTCGGCAGCCTGGGCGCTCGCGGGAGCGGCAAGGAAAACGAGGGCCGCGCCGAACACGAGGGCCGCTGTGAGGCCACCGAGCAGCATCTTACGCTGTGTATTCATTCTTTCTTCCTCCATGATATTTGGTGTCCCTATCATGTGGGTGGACCCCAGCGCTAGGCTATAGGCTAGGTCTCCGCCTGACCCCCTAACCGAGGTTGGACTTAAAAACGTTTCGGTTTTATACAAGGGCCCAAATGAAACTCAGAAAAACGAGTTTTACCTGGTGTGGCGGCGCGGAGCCCCCCATGGCGCTTAAAGCTTCGCGAAGGGGAAATTCGCACCCGCCGCGGACCACGGTTTCACGAGGTTTGGAGGCGGAGAAACCGGCCCCACAGCATCGGCGGGAGACGGGATCTAATAGAAGAAGAAGACGGCGCGAGGCGATGAGCCCCGCGCCTAAGGCCTATCACTCGACCGGGACGACTTAGGTCACGGTGATGATGCGGTCGAAGAGCACCGTGTTCGTGGTGGTCTCCACGATGACGACCTTGTAGTCGCCGGCCGCGAGAGCCTGGCCGTCGGGGAAGGCCGAGGTGCCGTGGCAGTCCGCCGCGGTGCCGGCCGTGTTGTTCGACGTGTAGGAGACGACAACCTGGGCACCGGAGCTCAGCGCCGCGGAAGCCGGCGTGCAGAAGAAGGTCTGCATCGTCGTGGGCGTCACGGAGAGCTTCCAGCTGCCGGCGGCGATGGCGTCGCCGGAGATGTGCTTCAGGGTGATGATGTCGTCTCCACCCACAGCCGTGAGCTGGCTGTTCTGGATCTTCTGGTTGTTGCCGCTGAAGCCGCTAACCCAGACGTACACCGTGGCAGCCAGCACGACCGTGATGGCAACCATGAGGATGACGGCAATGACCGGGGAAACCGCGTCATCGCGGTTTGTCAGCTTCGCGAGGATCTTAGAGTTCGCTTTCATGTTGAGTCCTCTTCATGGGCCTCGGGCCCAGGGCTGAACGGTTGCTCTGCCGCAGGGCCTATTTGAGGTTTGAGAAAGGAGCCCTTGTGCCACGGGGCCCCGGATGGCGACCTCGGAAAGGGGGGAGAGACAGGAAGGTTGAGTGGGAAGGCGGGTCGCTTGAGCGACCCGCCCTTTGCGATGCTTATTCAGCTTAGGTGACCGTCACGATGCGGTCGAAGAGCACCGTGTTGGTAGTGGTCTCCACGATGACGACCTTGAAGTCGCCGGCGGCGTCGGAGAAGGCCGTGCCCGAGGGGAGGCCAGTGCCGTTGTCGCAGGTGGCGCTCGTCTCCTGGATAATGACCTGGGAGCCGGAGCCAAGAGCCGCCGAGGCGGGAGTGCAGAAGGCCGTAGCGGCGTTGGTGGCGGTGACAGAGATCTTCCAGCTGCCGGCGGCGATGGCGTCGCCAGCCACGTGCTTGATGGTGATCATGTCGGCGCCGCCCACAGCCGTGAGCTGGCTGTTCTGGATCTTCTGGTTGTTGCCGCTGAAGCCGCTAACCCAGACGTACACCGTGGCAGCCAGCACGACCGTGATGGCAACCATGAGGATGACGGCAATGACCGGGGAAACCGCGTCATCGCGGTTTGTCAGCTTCGCGAGGATCTTAGAGTTCGCTTTCATGAGAGTCCTCCTGTGACCTTGGTTGGTCGCGTGCTTCGGTTCTCTTGCGGCCGCTATTTGTACGTTCCGTTGGGGGGGACTTTCCACGGCGCCCCAGGGGAATTTTGCACCCCGCTGCGGGCGGACGCCATGGGGCGCGGTTTGGCGCGGTTTGTAAAACTACTTTAAGGCAAACGGCTATCGAACCGGCCGAACCCATGAGGGCGGTCATTCTCGCTGCGGGCGAAGGCTCTCGCCTCCGCCCCCTTACCGCGACCAAACCGAAGGTCATGATTAAGGTGGGCAACAAGCCCCTTGTCGAGTACACCGTCCAGGCCCTCGCAGCGAACGGGATCAAGCACGTCACCATGGTGGTGGGGTATCACCGCGAGCGCGTCCAGACCTATTTCGGGGATGGTCGCCGTTTCGGGCTCAAGATCGACTACGTGTTCCAGGAGTCCCTCCTTGGAACGGCCCACGCTCTCGCCCACATCCCCGTCCAGGATGAAGACCTGCTCGTCCTCGGCGGCGACAACATCGTGGATGCGCCCCTTATTGCAGATCTTCTTCGCCGCCGCGAAGGCCTCAGCCTGGTGGCGAAGGAGAGCAACAACCCCACGAAGTATGGTGTGCTCACCCTGGAGGGGGACCGCGTCGTCCGCATCGAGGAGCAGCCCCTCTACACGACAAGCGAGTTCGTGAACACCGGCGTCTACTACATGCCGCGCGGCACCCTCGAGCTCGTTCAGCGCCTCACGAAGGAGGGCGTGGGGGGCCTCACCGCCTTCATCCAGCACTTGATCGACGAAGGCAAGGACGTGACCGCCATCCGCAGCGCGGGCACATGGATCGACGCCGTCTACCCGTGGGACCTCCTCGGCGTGAGCGCGAAGATCCTCCAGGTGCTGAAGCATCCCGCTCCAACTACCGGGGAGATCGCTCCCACGGCGGTCCTCGAAGGCCCAGTGGTCATCGGGGAGGACGTCTTCGTGGGCGCCCACTCGGTCATCACGGGCCCCACGAGCATCGGGGACAACGTAAGCCTCGGCCCAGGGTGCATCATCGACAACTGCATCATCAACGACGACGTGCAGATCGGCCCCGGGGCCGTCCTGCAGAACACGGTGGTGGCGGAAGGCACCATTCTAGGAGCCCGCTTCACTGCCCTCACCGGCCCCTGCGACGTTCGCGTGCGGGAGGGGTACTATGCGCTCAGCAACTTCGGCGCCGTCCTCGGTGAGGACTGCGTCATGTCCGGGGGCGTGACCACGGAGCCCGGCGCGCTTGTCGGAAACCGCGTCCGCGTGGACCCCAACCGAGCCGTCCGCGGCACCATCGACGACGGAACTCGAGTGATCTGAATGTGCGGCATCATCGGCGTGTGCGGCGGGAAGGAAGCGGCGGGGGTCATCCTCAAGGGGCTCAAGCACCTGGAGTACCGCGGGTACGATTCCGCGGGAGTCGCGCTCGTGGCCCCTGAGGGTATCGTCGTGAGCAAGGTCGCGGGCTCCGTCGACCAGCTCTTCCACTTCCCCCACCCGGCCGCAAGCCTTGGCATCGGCCACACCCGCTGGGCCACGCACGGGCGCCCCACGGAGGTGAACGCGCACCCTCACACGAGCTGCGACGGCCGCTTCGCGGTGGTGCACAACGGCATCATCGAGAACTACCGCCACCTGCGCGCCGCCCTCGAAGCGAAGGGGCACCGGTTCCAGAGCGAGACGGACACCGAGGTCGTGGCCCATCTCCTCGAGGACGCGTTCCAGGGCGACCTCGTGGCCGCCGTCCAGGCCACCGTGGCCCAGCTCGAAGGCTCCTACGCGCTCGCGATCCTCTCCCGGGACGAGCCCGACACCCTCGTGGCCGCCCGCCAGAAATCTCCCCTCATTGTCGGTGTGGGGGAGGGCGCTCACTATATCGCCTCCGACGTCACGCCCCTCCTTGAGTACACGCGTCGCGTCGTCTACCTCATGGATGGCGAGGTGGTGGTCCTCAAGAGCGCCGACCTCGAGGTGTACAGCCCGAGGGGCGAGGCCCAGGTTCCCGTGGTGCACACGGTCACGTGGTCCATCGCCGACGCGGAGCGCGGTGGCTACGAGCACTTCATGCTGAAGGAGATCCACGATCAGGAGCGCACGCTCCACGAGCTTCTGCGGGGTAAGATCAACCGCCTCGACCAGAAGCTCGAGATCGAGGGCTCCCTGACCCCCGAGGACCTCCGCCGGGCCCAGCGCATCCTGATTCTCGCCTGCGGCAGCTCCTACAACGCGGGCCTTCTCGGCAAATACCTGATCGAGCGCCTCGCGCGCATCCCGGTGGACGTTCAGCTTGCCTCCGAGTACCGGTACGGCGAAGCGTTCCAGGCGCCCGGCACCATCGCCATTGCCGTAAGCCAGTCCGGGGAGACGGCGGACACCCTGGAGGGTCTCCGGAAGGCGCGCCGCAACGGGTACCAGACGCTTGCGGTCACGAACGTGGTTGGCTCCACGCTCACCCGTGAGGCGGATGGCGTGTTCTACATCCGGGCCGGCCCCGAGATCAGCGTGGCCGCGACCAAGAGCTTCACCAACCAGCTTCTCGCATTCTACCTATTCGCGGCCCACCTTGGAGCGATCCGGCACACCCTGACGCCCACGGAGACCCGCCACCTTATTGCAGACCTGAAGGCCCTACCTCGGGCCGTGAACGCCGTAATCCAACGCTCGGAGCGCATCGCGGAGGCGGGCCGCCTGCTCGCCACCCAGGACCATGCTTTCTTCCTCGGCCGCCACGCGGGCTACCCCACCGCCCTCGAGGGGGCGCTGAAGCTCAAGGAGATCAGCTACATCCACGCCGAAGGGTACGCCGCCGGCGAGCTCAAGCACGGGCCCCTCGCCCTGCTCGCTCCCGGGGTGCCCGTGGTGGCCCTCGCGGCCCCCGACCACACGTACCCTGTAATGGTGAGCAACATCCAGGAGGTGCGGGCCCGTGACGCCTACGTGATCGCCCTCGCGCCCGACTCGGACCTTGACATCGGGAAGGTGGCGAACGAGGTGATTCCGCTTCCGGACGTGAACCCCGTGCTCTTCCCGGTGGTGGCGACGGTGGCCATGCAGCTCCTCGCCTACCACGCGGCAAAGGCCCGCGGCTGCAACATCGACAAGCCGCGCAACCTCGCGAAGTCCGTGACCGTGGAGTGAGCCCCATGACCCGCATTGAGTTTGGATCCTCGGGGATCCGCGGCCCCTACGGGGACGCCGTGACACCGGAGCTTGCGCTTCGCCTCGGCCGTGCCCTCGGTTCCCGGTACCGCTGCATCCTGGTGGGCCACGATGCCCGCACCTCCTCCCCCCTTCTTGTTCAGGCCGCGACCGCCGGCATGCTCGCTTCCGGCGCGGAGGTGAGCTACGGGGGCCTTGCGCCCACACCTGCCGTGGCCTTCTCGGGCCGCGCATTTGACGCGAGCCTCGTGGTGACCGCAAGCCACAACCCCGCCCCAGACAACGGGTTCAAGCCCTGGAACCCCAACGGGAAGGCCTTCGACAAGCACCAGCGCAAGGAAATTGAGGACTTCCTGAACGCGCCCACGACCCCCTCGGGGGCGCCGTGGAGCGGGCTCCATGCGCCGAAGGTGGCCCCCTCCGTCGTGGCCGCCCACACGGAGGCCATCCTGCGCCATGTGGGGCCCCTCAAGCGCCGCCTGCGGGTCGTGCTCGATTGCGGCAACGGCGCCGCTTGCCCTGAGAGCCCGGGTCTCCTCCGCGCCCTCGGGTGCGACGTCATCACGCTCAACGCGCAGCCCGACGGCGCCTTCCCGGGGCGCCCGAGCGAGCCGAGCCCCGAGAACCTGCGGGAGCTCTCCCACCTCGTGCGCGCCACGGGCGCCGACCTCGGCCTCGCCCACGACGGGGACGCCGACCGCTGCGTGGCCGTCACGGAGAGCGGCGAAGCCGTCCCCGGCGATGCGCTGTGTGCGCTCTTTGCCCGCGCCCACGGGAAGCGCCGCATCGTGGTGCCCGTGGACATGAGCATGCTCGTGGACGACTCCGTTCCCCACCTGGAGGTCGTGAAGACCCGCGTGGGCGACGCCTACGTGAGCGAGGCCATCGTGGACCGGGATGCCGACTGGGGCGGCGAAGCCTCCGGCGCCTGGATCTTCCCCAAGATGAGCCTCTGCCCCGACGGGCCGCTCGCGGCCGCCGCCGTCTGCGCCCTCGTGGCCGAGCACGGGCCCCTCTCGAAGCAGGTGGCCTCCCTTCCCAAGTACCCCATCGCGCGCGAGAGCCGCCCCGTCCCCAACGCCCTCAAGGCGCCCGTCCTGAAGCTCGCGGCCGGGAAGCTCGAGAAGCACGGCAAGGTGAATGCCCTCGACGGCGTCCGTGTCGATTTCGAGAACGGGTGGGTGCTCATCCGCGCCTCGGGCACGGAGCCCAAGGTGCGCGTCACCGCCGAGGCGCGCTCCGCGGAGGAGATGAGGCGCCTCCTGGAGCTTGGTACCTCCACGCTCGCCGCCTGCGTGAAGGAGGCGGGCGCGTGAAGGCCATTGTCCTCGCCGCCGGTGAGGGGAAGCGCATGCGGCCCCTCACGGCCAACCGCCCGAAGCCCATGCTGCCCGTCGCGGGCGTGCCAATGCTGGAGCGCCTCCTGAGGCAGCTCCGCGTCGCGGGCGTCGAGGAGGCCACGCTCGTGGTGAACTACCGCGAGGAGGTCATCCGCGACCACTTCGAGGACGGCGCCGCTCTCGACCTCAAGCTCAGCTACGCCCGCCAGGAGCAGCCCCGCGGCACCGGTGATGCCGTCCGCGCCGCCGGCAACCCCGGAAGGGACTTCCTGGTCCTCAACGGCGACCTCCTCGTCGACCAGGAAGCCATCACCCATCTCGTTCAGGCGAAGGGCCCCGTGCTCACCGCCCGCGAGGTCCAGAACCCCGCCGCCTACGGCACGTGGCGGCTCGAGAACGGCCGCGTCGCCGAGGTCGTCGAGAAGAGCGCCACGCCCCCCTCGAACCTCGTGAACGCCGGCATCTACCGCTTTCCCGCCACCGTGTGGCGCCACATCGAGGCCCTCACCCCGTCCCCTCGCGGCGAGCTTGAGCTCACGGACGCCGTGAACGCCTCCCTCCGCGAAGGCACGCCCTACGAGCTGCAGGTGCTCACCACGTGGCTCGATGTGGGCCGCCCCTGGGACCTCCTTGCCGCGAACGAAACGCTCCTCAAGACGCTCACGAGCGACATCCGGGGCAAGGTGGAGCCCGGCGCCACCGTCCACGGCGCCCTCCACCTCGGAGAGGGCTCGGTCGTAAAGGCGGGCGCCTACATCGAGGGCCCCGTCTGGATCGGCCGCAACTGCCAGGTGGGTCCCAACTGCTACCTCCGGCCCTACACGGTGCTCTGCGACGGCGCGAAGGTGGGGAACGCCTGCGAGATCAAGGCAAGCCTCCTCATGGAGAACGCGCACGCCGCCCACCTCAGCTACGTGGGCGACTCCGTCATCGGGGCCCGGGCCAACCTGGGTGCCGGTACCCTTGTGGCGAACCTCCGCCACGATGGCAAGAGCGTTCCCGTGACATGGGAAGGCCAACGGGTCGATAGCGGCCGCCGCAAGCTCGGCGTCATCCTGGGCGACGACGTGCACACCGGGATCAACACCTCGCTGAACGTCGGCGTCGTCCTCGGCGCGGGCGCGGCGACGCTGCCTGGCGAGGTCGTTCTCCGCAGCAGACCTTGAAGCGGCCAAGAGGGCGACCACCCCCCTAGGGAGGTGCTCCACTGGAGGACCGGCAGATTCGAAACGTTGATACCTCCAGCGTGGGGTGAGGTGGATGCTCCCCCGGATGGCTGGACACATGCGGCAGCAGCGATTCCCGGCACTTGGCCGGAACACGGTTCATCCCCTCGCCCTGAGCGGCCCGGCAGCGCAGCCAGCGGAGGCCCCCATCCCGATCATCTGTCCCCGGTGCAGCGGCGTGCTCCGCGTCACCCTGGAAGCCCTGGGCCGCGGCGAGGCCTTGGCCTGTCCCAGCTGCCACGGCGCCTTCCCCCTCGCGCCCCACGCGCTCCGCGTCCGTCCCGACCAGGCGGGTCGCATGGCTGAGCGGGCCCGCCCCCACGCGCGCCTGAGCGAATTCCCCCCGAACTGACCCCAGGGCTCTCGGACCCCCTGTTTTTCCACTGCAGGGGGCAGCCTTTGCCCCCGGCGCGGTTCCTCCGCTTGTACCACAAATCCTTTACTACGCGAGCCCGACGAGGATGCGCCAACGGGCCTTCAACGATCATGTGGGCAGCCATCGCTCACGAGGATCGGCATGAAACCCGAGGGGGTGAACGCGTGCAGCAAGAAACCGCGAACTTTGCCGAGCGTAAGTACACGACCATTAGCATTCCCACGCAACTGTACCGGAACGTCGAAAAGGCCATCGAGGGCACCGGCTTCCGGAGCGTGACCGAGTTCATCGTCTACGTCACCCGCGAAACCATCGCCGGGGACGAGCGCAACGTCGTCCAGCGCCTGAAGGCCCTGGGCTACATCCAGTAATGTGACCGCCCGAGGCCGATCCCGCGACCCGCGGGCCGGGATCGCCCACCTCACCCCCGGCGCGTCCGCGACGGCGCCCCGGGCGGTGCCATCTCCTGCTTCCTCTCTCTGCACGACCCGTCCCCACCGACTCTCCTTTTTCCCGACCCCTGGAGGCCCTGCCATGCCTGTCCACGCAAACCCCTATCCCCTTGTGTCCCGGATTGCAACCCCCACAGAGCGCGAACGCTTCCTCGCCGAGTGGAGCGCGCTCCCCCAGCTCACCCTCACCCCTGAGGAGACTCAGGTCGTGAACGGGATCGCGCACGGCGTCTACTCTCCCCTCGAGGGCTTCATGACGCGCGCCGACTACGACTCCGTGCTCACGCGGGAGCGCCTCGCGAACGGCACGCCCTGGGCCGTGCCCGTCACGCTCCACGTGGAGGCCACCGCCTCCATTC
>Ga0247718_1000424_pt1 | contig 11856 bp, 10 predicted proteins | sample 21E_DmetaG_FD_189045 | JGI IMG/M metagenome (GOLD analysis project Ga0247718, IMG submission 189045) | Soil microbial communities from hillslope of Landscape Evolution Observatory, University of Arizona, Oracle, AZ, United States - 2-1-E_D | ecosystem: Engineered > Artificial ecosystem >...
GGGCTGCGGCGGCACGACGGTGCAGGCACCGAGGGCGAGGACCGGGGCAATCAGCAGGGCCGCAAGGTTGATCTTCATGCCCCGGGTATGGAAGAGAGCGGCGGTGACCTCAAGCCGCTCCACCACCACATCCGGCAGATCGAAGCTCAGGATCGACCAGCTCCTCGTCGAGCGCGGTCTCGCGGAGAGCCGCGCGCGGGCGCAGGCGCTGATTCTGGCGGGACACGTCTATTCGGGCGAGACCAAGCTGACCAAGGCGGGTCACGCGCTCGCGCCCGATGCGCCGATCGAGGTGCGCGGGCGGGATCATCCGTGGGTCTCGCGCGGAGGGATCAAGCTGGCGCATGCGCTGGAACACTTTTCGCTCGATCCGGCGGGGGTGACTGCAATGGATATCGGCAGTTCGACCGGGGGATTTACCGACGTGCTGCTGACCAACGGCGCAAGCCATGTGTTCGCGGTCGATTCGGGCACCAACCAGCTGGCGTGGAAGCTGCGGCAGGACCCGCGCGTGACGGTGCTGGAGCAGACCAGCGCGCGGATCCTGACTCCGGCGCAGATCGACCGGCCCGCGACGTGGGTGGTGTGCGATGCCAGCTTCATTTCTCTGCGCAAGGTGCTCGAAGTGCCGCTCGCGCTGGCGGCGCGGCCGACGCGGCTGGTGGCGCTGATCAAGCCGCAGTTCGAGGTGGGGCGCGGCGAAGTGGGCAAGGGTGGCGTAGTGCGCGATCCTGCGTTGCACGAACGCGTCTGCCGCGAAGTGCAGGACTGGTTAGAGGGCGAGGGCTGGCAGGTTCAAGGCATCGCCACGAGCCCGATCACCGGACCTGAAGGCAACGTGGAATTCCTGATTTCGGCGCTGCATTCCGGCGCCTAGAGCATCACGTGTCCCGCGATGGTGCAGGCGCACCCTGCGGAGATTGCCTAGTTGGCCCCACCCGGCCAATATCGCCATCCAGATTGGCAACGAATCGCTTTTTACCGGAGCGCTCCGGGGGACATTTCGAGCACATGCGTTACCTCGCTTCTCCTGCCCAGTTGCGCGCCAGCCTGCTGCGCTGGTCGTTGTTCACGGTGCCGGCAGTTCTCGGGCTCGGGTTCCTTTCCAGCATCGTCGCGGACGCAGGGCCGCAGAATCCCTGGTTTGCCGCGCTCGACAAGCCGTCGCTCTATCCGCCGCCGGCGACCTTCGGGATCGTGTGGTCGGTGCTTTATGTGCTGATCGGCGTGGCGCTGGCGATGGTTGCCTCGGCACGCGGCGCGTCGGGACGCGGCATCGCGGTGGCGGTCTTCGCGCTGCAGCTGGTGCTCAACCTCGCGTGGAGTCCGGTGTTCTTCGCGATGCACCAGATGACCGCCGCGCTGGCGATCATCGGGGTGATGATCGTGCTGACGCTGGCGATGATCCTGCTTTTCTGGCGCGTGCGGCCGACGGCGGGGGCGCTGCTGCTGCCCTACCTTGCGTGGATCTGCTTTGCCTCGGTGCTCAATTACCAGTTCCTTGCGATGAATCCGGCGGCGGACGGCGCGGCTGGTTCTGGTGCAGCGGTTCGCGTGCAGATCTGATAACCGCGGATAGCGATTTGCCCCGGATCACGCCTTGCGTCGGCGGCCTTGAAGCGCCATCTGCGGCGCAGTGAATACGCAAGCGAAGGCCAGAGCCATGCAGTCCGAAAACCCGATGATCGCCGATTTCGTCAAGCTGCTCAACAGCGCTGCGGGCACGCTGGCCGGCATGGGCCGCGAAGCGGGCGAGACCGCGCGCGAGAAGCTGCGCGAGACCTTCGGCGGCATGGATTTCGTCAGCCGCGAGGAATTCGAGGTGGTGAAGGACATTGCCACCGCCGCGCGTGAGGAAGCTGATGCGCTGAAGGCGCGGGTTGAGGCGCTTGAGGCGAAGCTGGGCGGCTGACTCAAAGTCCTGCCGCAAGTCCCTAACCCCAGTCCGCTCACCCTGAGCTTGTCGAAGGGTGTTGGCACAACCGTCCCGTATAATGCTTCGACAAGCTCAGCATGAGCGGGTGGTGGGAGATTTTCTCGAGCTTAGTCCTAAAGCCCCGCCGCCTTCAGCGCCTGATCCAGATCCTCGATCACGTCATCGGGATCTTCCAGCCCCACGTTCAGCCGCAGCATGCCTTCGCCCACGCCCATGTCGGCGCGGGTTTCGGGGCCGACGCCGTGGTGGGTGGTCGAGGCCGGGTGGCACATCAGCGAGCGCGAATCGCCGATGTTGTTCGAGATATCGACGAGGCGCAGCGCATCGAGCAGGGCGTGGGCCTGCGCCCGCCCGCCCGGAACGTCGAGGCTCATGATCGAGCCGCCGGCGAGCATCTGCTTCTGCGCCAACGCGAACTGCGGGTGGCTGGGAAGGAAGGGATAGCGCACCGTCGGCACGCGGCCTTCGATGAACTGCGCGACTTTCAGCGCGTTCTCGCTCTGGCGGCGGATGCGCAGGTCGAGCGTTTCGAGGCCCTTGAGCACGACCCATGCGTTGAACGGCGCGATGTTCGGCCCGGTGTTGCGCTGGAAGGGCAGGAGTTTGCCGTCGATGAATTCCTTGGAGCCCGCGACCGCCCCCGCCAGCACGCGGCCTTGCCCGTCCATCATCTTGGTGGCCGAATAGGCGACGACATCCGCGCCGGAATCGAGCGGGCGCTGGAGCGCACTGGTCGCAAAGGCGTTGTCGACGACGGTAGTGATGCCATGTTTGCGCGCCAGGGTGCAGACGAACTCGAGATCGACGAGGTCCATCGTCGGGTTCGCCGGGCTTTCGAAGAAGAACACCTTGGTGTTGGGCCGGATCGCGGCTTCCCATTGGGCGTTGTCGCCCGCGTCGATCGTCGTGCCCTCGATGCCGAAGCGGGGCAGCAGGTTGTCAACCAGCCAGCGGCACGAGCCGAACGCGGCCTTGGCGGCGACGATGTGATCTCCTGCGGACAGCTGGCAGAGCAGGGCGGTGGTCATCGCAGCCATGCCGCTCGCCTGCGCGCGGCAGGCCTCGGCGCCTTCGAGGAGGGCGATGCGTTCTTCCAGCATCTGCACCGTGGGGTTCTGCAGGCGCGAATAGGTCATGCCGTCGTCCTCGCCGGCAAAGCGCGCGGCAACGGTGGCGGCATCGTCGTAGGAATAGCCGGAGGTGAGGAACAGGGCTTCCGAGGTCTCGCCCATTTCCGAACGCCACGTGCCGCCGCGCACGGCCTGCGTTGCGGGGCGCCAGTTGGCGGTGATCGAGCGGTTCTGACCGGTGGTGCGTTTCATGGGCCAAGGCCTTAGTTTTGTGGGGGCAACGGCGCAAGCACCGCCATTGCCCTAATGGCCCGGAACGGGGTATGCGCGCGCCTTCCATGACGCTGCTTTCCCGCATCATTTCGCCGCTTACTGCACCGCGCCGCGCCGACGGCGATCCCTTGGTGTGGTGCTGGGTGATCACGCTGGCGTTCCTGGTGGTGGTGCTGCACCGGCTGGGCACGCCATCGAAGATCATGTTCGACGAGGTGCACTACCTACCGGCTGCGCGGCGCCTGATCGCGCTTTCGAGCCGGTTGAACCCCGAACATCCGCTGCTGGGCAAGGAGTTCATCGCGCTGGGCATGCTGGTGGCGGGTGACGGGCCGTTCGGCTGGCGCCTGCCCAATGCGCTGCTGGGCACGCTCGGGCTGTTTGCCGCCATGCGCGCCTTGTGGTGGGCGAGCTTGTCGCGGCCTGCCACGCTGCTGTTCGGGTTCCTCTTCGCGACCAATTTCATCTGGTTCGTACTGAGCCGGATCGCGATGCTCGACATGGCGATGGCGAGTATGATGGCGCTCGCGTTCTGGCAGGCGGCACTGGCGTGGCGCAGGGGAAGCCGCCTGCATCTGGCGCTCTGCGGTATGTTTCTCGGCCTCTCGCTCGGCGGCAAGTGGAATGGCGCGCCGATCCTTGCGCTGCCGGGGCTTCTGTTCGCGTGGGACCGCTGGTGGGCGCTCGCCGGGCGGCGGCGCGCGTTCCTGATCGCGCGCGATGCGGGGCCGATCCCCGGCGTCTCGCTGCTGGAAGCGGCGGTCTGGCTCGGCATGGTGCCGCTGATCGCCTATTTCGCAACCTTTGCGCCCGCGTTCTTCTACAAGGTGCAGCCGCTCACCCTGCAAGGGCTGATCCCGTGGCAGGGCTACATGCTGAAGCTGCAGGACAGCGTGGTGAAGCCGCATCTCTACCAGAGCCGGTGGTGGCAGTGGGTGTTCAACATCCGACCCATCTGGTTCTTCTATTCCCCGTGGGACGGGGCGCAGCGCGGGGTGCTGTGTCTGGGCAATCCCTTCACGATGCTGGCCGGGCTCTCGGCGCTGCTGCTGTGCCTATGGGCGGGCGTGCGCAAGGGGGACCGGCTGCGCGGGGCGGTGGTGGTGCTCTATGTCGCCAGCCTGATCTTCTGGGCGATCAACGGCAAGCCGGTGCAGTTCTACTACCACTATGCGCTCGCCAGCGTGTTCCTGATGGCGGCGCTGGCCCTGGTGCTGGCGCAGTGGTGGGAGCAGAGGCGGCGCTGGCCGGGGGCGCTGGTCGTGGTGCTGTCGGGGATGCTGTTTATCGGGTTCTACCCGATCCTCTCGGCAGGCGCGCTGCCGGGGAAGCTTTCCTATCGGGATTACACGTGGCTCGATAGCTGGCGTTAGGGCTTTGGCCCTCCCCATTTTCGCGAAGCGCAAATGGGGAGGTGGCAGCCCGTAGGGCTGACGGAGGGGTTCTTCCCTGCCGCATTTGCCCCTCCGACCCGCCTGCGGCGGGCCACCTCCCCGTTTGTGCCTACGGCAAAACCAGGGAGGACCTTCAGGCTCAGTACTTGCCCCAGACGAACTTGCTTGAAAGCGCGAAGTTCCAAACCGAGCCGACGACAATGCCGATGATCGCGGCGGGATAGGCATGGAAGCCCATGCGCATCAGCGCGGCGGCGGCGCCGACATTGGCGAGGAGGCCGACCGAGCAGGTGGCAGCAAATTTGAGCCAGCCGCGCAGCAGCGGCATGAAGCCGCGCAGGCGCTTGTCGGCATAAGTCAGCTCGTTGTTGAGCATGAAGTTGAACGTCATCGCGACCACGGCGGCCGAGGTCTGCGCGATGATGAATTCGATCTGGTCCGACCAGTTGTGGTACAGCACCTTCTGCCCGAACGCGCCGAGCACAGAGGCGAGGACGGCCATGTGGACGATCACGCCGAGGCCGCCGATCGTGCCGAACAGGGCAAACCGCGTCGGGATGATGCGGCCGAGCCACTTGTCGTAAAGGCCGATCAGGAACTCGAACACCACGGTGCGATCGAGCTTGCTCTCGCCTTCGGCGCGGGCGGCGAAGTTCATCGGGAATTCCTTGACGCGCAGCGGCGCGTCGACCGTGGCGAGGATGTCTAGCAGGATCTTGAAGCCCACGCCCGAAAGGCGGTGCGCATCGGCGCGGAGGGTTTCGGCGCGCAGCATGAAGAAGCCGCTCATCGGATCGGAGAGCTGCACACCGGTGACGCGGCGCGCGATGCGGTTGGCAAGGCCGGATGCCTTGACGCGGTCGGGCCGGCCCCAGGCTTCGGTGCTCGCGCCTTCGGCGAAGCGCGAGGCGTAGGCGACGTCGTAGTCCCCGCCGCTCACCGCTTCGTACATGCCGGGGAGGAGCGCGGGATCGTGCTGGTGGTCGGCGTCCATCACCGCGACGACCGGCGCGGCGGTGGCGCACATGCCCTCGATCGCGGCGGAAGCGAGGCCGCGGCGGCCGATGCGCTCGATCACGCGGACGCGCGGATCATCGCGCCCAATGCGGCGCGCTTCCTCGGCGGTGCCGTCCGGGCTGTTGTCGTCGACGAAGATCGCCTCCCACGCGAGGCCCTTGAGCGCCGCATCGAGGCGCTCGACCATCGGCGCGATGTTCTTGCGTTCGTTGTACGTGGGCAGAATGACGGCAAGTTGCAGCATGACGGGCGCGCTTACAGCCTTGCGAGCACCGCGTCACCAATTTCCGTAGTTCCCGCCGTTCCGCCGAGATCGCGGCCAAGAATGCCATCCGCCAGCGTGCGCGCGACGGCGGCTTCGACGCGGTCTGCCGCATCGGCCAGGCCGAGCGAGTGGCGCAGCAGCATCGCGAGCGAGAGGATTGTCGCCATCGGATTGGCGAGACCCTTGCCGGCGATGTCCGGCGCGGAGCCGTGGATCGGTTCATAGAGGCCGAAGGTGCCGTGCGCGGTCTGCCGTTCGCCGAGCGAGGCCGAGGCGAGCATGCCGATCGAGCCGACGCACATCGAGGCGAGATCGGAGAGGATGTCGCCGAACAGGTTGCCGGTAACCATCACGTCGAACTGGCCGGGGCTCTTGACCAGCTGCATCGCGGCATTGTCGACATACATGTGTTCAAGCGCGACGTCCGGATAGTCCTTGGCGACTTCGATCACCACGTCGCGCCAGAGCTGCGAGGTCTCAAGCACGTTGGCCTTGTCGACCGAGCAAAGGCGCTTGCCTCGGCCCTGCGCGGCGCGGAAGCCGGCGTGCGCGATGCGGCGCACTTCGCTTTCGTTGTAGGACATCATGTCCCAACCTTCCCGCTCGCCGCTGGCCGTGGTGCGGAAGCCTTTCTCGCCGAAATAGACGTCGCCGTTCAGCTCGCGCACGATCAGGAGGTCGATCACGCCCGCCACTTCGGGGCGCAGCGCGGAGTGGCTTTCCAGTCCAGCGAAGACCTTGGCCGGGCGCAAGTTGGCGAACAAGGTCAAGGCCTTGCGCAGGCCGAGGATCGCCTGTTCAGGGCGCAAGTGGCGCTCCAGCGCATCGCATGTGGGATCGCCGACCGCGCCGAACAGGACGCCGTCCGAGGCTTCGGCCAGCGCCAGCGTCTCGGGCGGCAGCGGATGGCCTTTGGCGTGGTAGGCCGCGCCGCCGACGAGTGCTTCCTCGCGTTCGATGCCGAGATCCAGTGCATCGAGCACACGCAGCGCTTCGTGCGTGACTTCGGGGCCGATGCCGTCGCCCGGCAGAACTGCAATCTTCATCAGGTCATCCTTGGGATATCAGTGCGCGCCGCCATCGATCCGCCTGAATCGCTCGATCAGGATGGCGCGCGCCGCCATACCATCGCGGCGCGGATCGGCAAGCAGGTGCTTCGAAAGCGCCAGCCCTTGTCGATCGAGCCGCGCCAGCAGACGGTCCCACGGCTCCTCCGGCGGCGGGGGCTGGGCGTGGCCGAAGCCGATCTCATGCAGCAGCAGCGCCTCGTAGGCCGCGACCGCGCGGGCCCAGCCGCGGGCGGAGGGCGCATGGCAGATCGCATCGAGCACGGCTTCCAGGGCGCTGTGGATCGCAGGGAAGGGCTGACCTTCGGGCAGGGTACGCGCAGTAAGCGTGGTGACCCAACCGATCCCGGCGCTTGCCAGCGGTTCGGTCAGCCAGGGGCCGCGGCTGGTGACAAGCTCCAGCTTGGCCGAGGGCAGCTGGCTTACGGTGCGGGCGATGATCTCGGCGGCGACGAGATTGCCGGGAATCACCACCGGCCTGAGCGTCCGCCCGCGCGCTCCGGCGACATAGGCGGCAACTAGGCCGTGGTCTGCCGTCAGCAGCCGCACCACGGCGCCGTGCTCGCCGTGGGCACGCGAGGCGCAGAGAATGGCGGGAGCGCGGATGAGCATGGCAGGCCAACCTGTGGAGAATGCCACAAGTTGCGGCAAGACGACGAATGTATGAATCCCCCGTTGGAACCGGGGCGAACTTGGGTTAGCTTGTTCCGTATGAAACAGCTCTTCCAGCATGCTGCCGTGACGGAGGGAGTGACAGTGCGGGTCGCTGTCAATTTCCTGCCCGAACAGTCGCGCATCGATGCCGGCAAATGGTTCTGGGTCTATCACATCCGGATCGAAAACGGCTCAGACCAATCGATTCGCCTGCTCACGCGGCACTGGCGCATCACCGACGGGCGGGGGATGATCAACTTCGTCGATGGTGACGGCGTGGTCGGTGAACAGCCGCTGCTCGCGCCGGGCGCCTCGCATGATTATGTGTCGGGCTGCCCGCTTGGCACGCCGCATGGCAGCATGGAAGGCCACTACACGATGGAGCGGGCCGATGGCTCGCTGGTCGACGTGGCGATCCCCTTCTTCCCCCTCGCTGCGCCTGCAACTGCGAACTGAGCTGGCAGGATGAAGCGGACCCATCTGCCGCTCAATGGCTTGCGTGTGCTCGATGCGGCGGCGCGGCACCTGTCGTTCACTCGCGCGGCGGATGAACTGGCCGTCACTCCCGCGGCGGTCGGCCAGCAGATTCGAGCCCTCGAAGACCTGCTCGGCGTGGTGCTGTTCCGCCGCACCACCAAGGGCTTGGTGCTGACGGACGAAGCGATCTCCGGGCTCGATGCTATCCGCGAGGGCTTCCTGCGCTTCGAGGAAGGCGTGCAGGCGATGCAGGCCGGGCAATCGAGCCATGTCTATACCGTGGCGTGCCCGCGCGATTTCTTTGCTGCATGGCTCTCTCCGCGCCTCGCCGCGTTCCGCCTCGCCAATCCGGGCCTGCGGTTCGCGCTGGTCGGCAGCGACGGCGATCTCGACTTTACCGAGGCCAATCTCAATCTGGCGGTGCGTTGGGCGGAAGGGCCCGGCGATCTCGAAGGCATCGCGCTGGGCGAGCCGTTGATGCAGATCGTCGCGGCACCGGGTACTGGTCAAGACACGCCTTGGATCGCCTGGCCCGGTGACCCTGCTCCGGAGGGCGAGGCGCGCGAGACGCAGTTTTCGGTGGGCGATGGCGGCACGGCGATCAGTGCGGCGGCCGCAGGACTCGGCAAGGCGCGCGTGCCGCTCATGCTGGCGGAAAGCGCGATCGCAGCGGGCAAGGTCGTCCCGCTCGGGCAGCCGGTTCGTTGCCGACGCTCCTACTGGCTCGTCGCCCCGCTCCCACAGTGGCGCCAGAAGAAGGTCAAGGCGCTGGTGGCCGCGCTGACGGGCACTGCGGGGTAAGTTCGTATCGCGGCAGTTTCTATCCGCTCCGGGTATTAAAGTTCTCCAATTGCGCCGATAATTCGTCCCCGACCTTGAGAAGGCGTTAACTCTCCGCGCCGTAAACCGCCGCGATGGTGAGTAGCGAACCTAGATCCGGTGTGCATGGGCGCGCTCGGCGCTGGCTGCGCGGATTTGTCCGCAGCTTGCGGTGCTACGGGCGCCATTGGCAGCAGCGTCCGGGCGATGCCTTCACCGAAGCCTACGCGCTCAGCGTCTCGCATCGCGCCCCGCTGCTTTACCTTGTCGTGGTGTTCAACACGCTGCTGGTGGCAAGCTGCTTCTATGGCACTGCGCCCCGATTGCTGGTGCTGATGGGCCCGGTCCTGAGCCTCGTCGCAGTGCAGCGCGCGTGGCACTGGATGCCGGACAAAGTCGCCGGACGGCCGGTCGAGCGGCTGCGCAGCGATCTCGACGGGATGCAGCGGCTGGGTGGCTGGGCGGCGCTGCTGTTCGTCGCCTGGTCACTCGGGCTCTATCCCTATGGCGATCCCGGCCAGCGCGAATTGCTGCATTTCGTCATCGCGGTGACGATGTTCTCGGCGGTGCTCGGCATGGCCAATTCTCCGCAGACCGCGCTGCGGCTGGGGACCGCCTTCACCCTGCCATGGAGCCTGTTCTTGCTGGCGAGCGGGCATCCCGATGCGGTGCCGATCGCGCTCGCACAGGTGTTCATCACCGTGATCCTGCTGGCGATGACGCAGATCCAGCACCGCGATTTCGTGCGGCTGGAACTGTCTCGCCAGTTGCTGGTGCGGCGCGAACGCCAGACGGCGGAGCTTGCCAGCGCGCACTACCGGCAGGCGACTGTCGACCACCTCACCGGCGGGCGCAACCGCCGGGCCATTCTCGACAGCCTTGAAGAGCACCTCGCCGCGCCGCACGATGTGGTGCGGCCCTGGCTCGCGCTGTTCGATCTCGACGGTTTCAAGCACGTCAACGATACCTATGGCCATGCGGCGGGCGATCACGTGCTGCGGACGGTCAACCAGCGCATCGGGCTGATCGAGGGCGTGACCGCGCATGGCCGGCTTGGCGGCGATGAGTTTGCGATCCTGTTCGACGGGGCTTTCGATGCCGAAGCGGTGGTCGCGGCGGCTCGCGTGCTCTCGCTCGCCATTCGCCAGCCGATCCCGTTCAACGGCGCGACCTTGCGGCTGTTCGGTTCGATCGGCCTCTACCGCGCTGATGGCGATACTGTTTCCCACTGCCTCGAACGGGCCGACGCGGCGCTCTACAAGGCCAAGGAATTGGGCGACGGCGCCATTGCCAAGTTCGGCCCGCATGATGAAGTCGCGCTGCAGCGGCGGATCGCGGTGATGCGCCAGTTCAATGACTGCCCGCTCGAAGACCGGCTGCGGCTGCTCTACCAGCCAATCTTCGATTGCCGCGATGGCCGCGTGGTTGGCATGGAGGCGCTCGCGCGCTGGTCGCCGGACGGGATCGAATGGCAGGCGCCGGGCGAGTTTCTGGCGATTGCCGATGCCACCGGTCGGACGGGCGAACTGACCCGGCTCGTGCTGGCGCGGACCTTGGCGGAATGCCGACCTTGGGAGACCGGCCTCGAAGTCTCGATCAACCTCGCCGCGCGCGATGTGGTGCGCGAGGGGATGGCCGAGACGATTGCCGCGATCGTGGAGGATGCCGGGGCGAGCCCGGCTTCCGTCATGCTGGAGGTTACCGAGCGCGCGCTGCAGATCGATCCGCGGCGCGCGGCGGCGCAGCTGGCGGCTTTCCGTGACAGGGGTTTCCGCATCGCGCTCGATGATTTCGGCGCGGGCTGGTCAAGCCTGTCGCAGCTGCGCGACCTGCCGCTGGACCGGATCAAGCTCGACCGGGCACTGGTCGGCGCGCTTTCCAGCGATCCCGGGGCGCGGGCGGTGACGGGCATGATCGTCGCGCTGGCGTGGCAGCTGGGAATTGGCTGCTCGATCGAGGGCGTGGAAAGCGAAGCGCAGGCGGATGCCGCCCGCGCGCTCGGCATTCACCTGATGCAGGGGTATCATTTTGCCCGGCCCGAGCCTGCGGTACAGGCACTTCGGCTCTATGCCGGTCTCCTCGGCCCGGCCTCAGCAGTGGGTATCCGGTAGCGGCACTTCGCGAAGGGTTCCGCGCGGATTGATCCGGCGGAACAGGCGGCCATGCTCGCTCCATAGCACCAGCACCAGCGCGCTCAGCCCGCACGCGAGAAACGCGAGCGCGAGCGGCAGCGCGGTGCCATCATAGGCCAGGCCGATCACCATGCCGAGGCCGGAGCCGATGATCATGCGCAGGAACGCCTGTACCGAACTTGCCGCGCCGGCCATGTGCGCAAAGGGCTGCAGCGCAATGGAGCTGAAGTTCGCGCCGATGAAGCCCACCATGCAGATGTTGAGCGCGATGACCGGCATGAACTCGAGCAAAGTCTCGCCCGGACGGGACGCATTCCAAACCTGAAGCGCACTTAAGGTCAGGGACATGAGCACTGCGGCGTGGCTCACCCGGCGCGCGCCAAAGCGTTCGACGATGCGCGAGTTGAAGAAGCTGGCGAAGGCCATGCACAGCGCCGTCGCGCCGAAGATGAGCGGGAACCACGTGCCCGCGCCGAAGTGCTCGCCCACCAGTTGCTGCGCGCAGTTCACATAGCCGAACAGTGCACCAAGAATGAGGCCGCCGCCGATGACATAGCCGAACGAGCTGCGGTTCGACGCGGCGGTGACCATGTTGGTGGCGATCGTCATCGGGCGGATCGGCTGGCGGTTGGCGGGATCGAGCGTTTCCTCGAGGCGGAACCAGACCCAGAAGCCAAGGATCACCGAGAGCACGGCGAGCAGCGCGAAGATCCAGCGCCAGCTCGCGACGAGCAGCACAAGCAGGCCAATGC
>Ga0247718_1000425_pt1 | contig 11851 bp, 7 predicted proteins | sample 21E_DmetaG_FD_189045 | JGI IMG/M metagenome (GOLD analysis project Ga0247718, IMG submission 189045) | Soil microbial communities from hillslope of Landscape Evolution Observatory, University of Arizona, Oracle, AZ, United States - 2-1-E_D | ecosystem: Engineered > Artificial ecosystem > Mesocosm...
GATGTCCACCGTCTCACCGGGTTCGGCGCGACCCCCGAGAACCGCGCCGAACCCGGTGAGACGGTGGACATCCGCTTCACCGTGAAGAACACGGGCAACGCGGCGGCCAACCGGGCAGGCGGCAAGCCCATCCACTGGAAGCTGCTTCTCGACCCCGACCACAACAGCGGCCGTCCCCCCCTCATCTCGGACACGATTCCCTCCCTCGCGCCTGGAGAGAGCAAGGACCTCTCCTACAGCCTCTTCGTGCGCGGAACCCCCGGCCTCTCGGAGCCCGAGCTCAAGCCCGGCCTCCACACCCTCCGCCTCGTGATTGACCAGTACGAGAACGACCCCATGGCCACGGCCGGGTACTACACCGAGCAGAACGAGTCCAACAACGTGGTGAACGCGAAGTTCTACGTCAAGGACACGCTGCCGCCCGTCATCAAGGGCAACTGGTACTTCACGAAGGAGGAGCGCACCGTTTCCCCCGTGAACGGCGTCTACACCTTCCAGCGCGGCAGCCAAGAAGAGAGCGAAGTGGACTACTACTGGAAGTTCAACGTCAACCTCACGGAGGAAGACGAGTCCTTCCGCGGCCCCGCCGACCGCCCCACGGGCTACTGCGAAACCTGCGTCTGGGTGGACTTCACCCGCGCCGGCGCGGCCCCCATCCGGGTCTACCTCAAGGCCGACAAGGACGGCCCCCAAGGCTCCTCCTCGGTCCAGTACGACCCCGAGATGTGGTACTGGGAGAACGTCTTCGGCCGCCAACTCCCCGTGGGCCTCTACAGCATGACGGTGGGCGCCAAGGACCCGAGCGGCAACGTCGCCGAGGTGCTGAAGCTCACGAACATCGTGCGCATCACGGGCCACGAGCCCAAGGTGACGCTCCTCGAGCCCGCCGTGGATCTCGGGAACTCCCGCAACATCACCATCGAGTACCCGCCGAACAACCCCTCCCGCAGCATCACCTTCCGCTTCAACGTGAGCGCCACGGGCCACGGCCTCAACCCCGACGCCATCAACGCGAGCGTCAAGGCCACCATGAAGGCGGCCACGGCGGCCCCCGACCCCCTGCCCCTCGTGAAGGACTACCGCTGCGTGGACAACCAAAGGAACATCCTGGATGGCTCATGCCTAGGCGGCCAGATCCAGCCCGGCACCGAAGGGTGGCTCACGGGCGGGTACAGCTTCACGATTCCCCGCACGCTCCAGCTCAACGTGACGGTCACGGACAAGGCCAACGACCCGCACTACTTCCTCTGGAACGTGACGTACCGCCACGAGTACCCCCGCTTCGGCAACCTCACGGTCGCGCCCCTCAAGGCCGCCGGCGAGGACGTGCCCTTCGAGGTGAACTTCACGAGCGCCTTCGGCGGTCAGCCCTGGCGCATCGACCGCGTCTGGGCCGAGATCACGAACGCCTCCGGCGGCGTCGTCTCCAACGTGAGCCTCAAGCGCGTGGGCGAGGCCTCGAGCACCCGCTGGGCGGGCTTCGCCACCACGGGCCTTCTCGAGGACGGCCGCTTCGGCAACATCGCCCAGGCCGGCACCTACCGCGTCCGCTTCATTGCCCAGGACCAGTGGGGCGCCGTGAACAAGAGCGGCCAGAAGCTCTTCCAGGTCACGGACACCGTGGCCCCCGTCATCTCCGACGACTCCGGCCCCCTCTCCTTCCCCGCCGAGGAGGGCGAGACGGTGGAGTTCGTGGCCACGGTGCGCGACAACTCCCGCACCGACGTGGAACTCATCATCCTCCGCAGCAGCGTGGAGTTCCACCGCACGAAGATGAGCTACATGGGCGAGCACCAGTTCAACGCGAGCGTCAAGTTCGACGTTCCCGGCGAGTACACCTACGTCTTCGAGGCCACCGACTCCGGCCTGAAGAAGGCCACGTCCACGGCCTCGGTGCTGCGCGTCGAGCCCAACACCTTCCCCCGCGTCACCCTCACGCCCGCGGTGGCGAAGCTCGGGTCCCCGCCCGTGCGCTACATGCAGTCCAACAGCCTCATCGAGATCACCATCATCGATGTGAACGGCGTGAACCTCTCGAGCCTGCGCGTTCTCGTGAACGGCCAGGACTCGGGCGCCTTCTTCATCGACCCCAAGGTGAGCCCCGACGGCAACCGCGTCACGCTCCGCGCGAGCTTCTCCCGCGGCAACGTGGGCTTCCCCGAGGGCGGCACCGTGGAGATCGTGGTCTTCAGCGCCGACAAGCAGGGCAAGCGCAACCCCGCGGGTGAGACCTTCAAGCTCTTCGTGGACGACACGCCCCCCGTGGTGGACCTCCGGACGCCCCTCGTGGGCGCCGACCCCGCCAACGGCCAGGGCCGCCCCCTCAACGTCACCCAGGCCACCACGTTCGTCTTCGACGCGAGCGACGCCACGGGTCCTGCGAACAGCTACGTTCGCGAGATCACGGTGCGCGTGCAGTCCCCCGGCGCCGCCGAACGCAAGTTCGTCTACCGCGCCGAGGAGGACTCCGGGTGGAAGGGCAGCACGAAGCCCCTCCGCCTCACCCCCGAAGACCTCGGCGGCGACTACTACGGCCCCGGCCTCTACTACATCAACGTGAGCGCCAAGGACCAGGCGGGCAACGAGGGTGCCCCCAAGAGCTTCCTCGTGCAGCTCTACACCCGCGGCCCCCGCGTGGACCTCCTCAGCAAGGCCGCTGATGCCGTTCAGGGCTACGTGAACGCGAGCGTCCTCGACGTTGGCGGCGTGGGCATCTCGACCGTCCGCGCCGTCGCCACGGCCACGGGCTACGCGCCCCGCACCACCGAGCTCCTCCGCGGCGAGGACCAGGTGTGGCGCGGCCGCCTCGAGCCCTTCCCCCGCGGCACCCGCGTGGACTTCCAGGTGATCGCCGAGAACCGCCTGGGCCTCACGGGCGCGAGCGAGCGCGCGAACTTCACGGCGGCCAACCACGCCCCCGATATCCGCACCTTCCTGGCGCCCACCGCGGGCGGCATCGCGAAGGGCAACCTCGTGCTCAACTGGACGATCTTCGACCTCGATTCCGACACCGTGCGCGTCGGCCTCGTGGGCAAGGCGGCGGACCCTGCGCTTCAGCCCTTCCAGGTGAAGCTCTCGGTGGGCAACGACCGCGCCACCGTGGACACCCGGGCCCTCGACGATGGCCTGTGGACCTTCACCCTCACCGCCGACGACCTCAACGGTGGCCTCACCACGAGCGAGGTGCGCGTGTGGGTGCAGAACCACGAGACGGCCGTCCTCACGCACAACGTGGCGAAGACCACGCTGAGCCCCGGCGAGAAGCTCGTCGTGAGCGCCACCGCCGTGCGCCAGAACGCGAGGCTCTTCCTCGAGTACCGCGCCGACGGCGCCACCGAGTGGCAGCGCTTCGCCATGGTGGCCACGAGCACCGCGGGCGTGTACCAGGCCGAGGTGGACGCCCCGTCCCCCGGAACCTATGACATGCGCATCGTCACCGAGTACGTGAACCAGGACGGCAAGGTGGACATGGAGCGCCGCACGCTCCCGAGCTTCACCGTGGAGTCCAGCTTCGCGGACGTGGTGGGCGAGAACGGCGCCCTCTGGGTTGCGATTGGCGTCCTCGGGATTGCCGCCGTCACCGTGGGCGGCTACGCCCTCAGCCGGAGGTGGAAGTGAGATGCCCTCCCGGGCGGACCTCGCAAGCAACCCCAAGGGCGGCGCCTTCAACCTCACGAAGGAGCGCAAGCGCCTCCTCATGATGGCCTTCATGGGTGTGGCAGGCTTCGCGCTCCTCCTCGCCCTCGGCGGCACCCTCCTCGCGGAGGACCCGACGCCGTGGCTCGTGACGGCCCTCGCGCTTCTCGCCCTCGCCCTCGCGGCCGAGCTCGTCCTCCTCGTGTGGGGCGACTCCCGCGAGTTCGACAGGAACGGCGAGTGGTACGACTGGGAGAAGGAGGCGAACCGGGCCGGCGCCCGCGACGTGCTCCTCCGCTGCACCGGCTGCAACAAGACCTTCCCCGTGAAGGACACGGGCGAGCGGCCCCTCCGGACGCAGTGCACCCACTGCGGCAAGAGCGGCGTGCTCAAGGCGACGGCGGCCCCCAAGCGCTGAACCGTTAAACATTGTCCCCAGCGGGTTTATGTGTCCGCTATCATTTGGGGGGCTATGCGCCCCTCGGCCCGTCGCCTCGCCAGCCTGCTCCTCGTCGCCCTCGTTGCGCTCTCGGGGTGCATCTCCCCCGGAGCCCCTGTCGAGGAGCCGGAGGCAGCCGCCTCGGCACCTCCCGCGGAGCGCCTCATGGACCGGATGCGGGCCGAAACCCTCCAGATGACGCTCCCGGGCAGCGCCCCCCTGGGCGCGATCCTCCTCGACATCGCGGAGACCGACTGGCGCCCCCTCGAAGGGTGGTCCGACGACTTCCGGTGGCTCCTGTTCGCGGTGGCCCACCAGAACGCCTCCGACGACGCCGCCGCCCACATGGCCCTATTCCGCGTCGAGGGCAGCAAGCTACGCCCCTGGGGGTCGAGCACGACCATCGGCAGCGAGGGCACGCAAGTGTCCGGGTGGGGAACCACCGACCCCGAGACGGGAACCTTCCTCCTGGTCTTCGCCACCGACGCGACCGTGGGCAACTACACGCCGCGCTTCCAGCTCGTGGACCACTTCAGTGACGGGCTGCACGGGAACGTCACCCCCATCGCGCCCCTCACGACGGGAGAGGGGACCGGCATCTCCCTGTACGTGGACTTCGACATGCTTCCCTTCTCCGTCCTCATCCCCGCCTTCGCGCACAACGTGGAGGTTGAGGACGACCGGTCTGTTGGCGGCGTTGGCCTCGAAGGGCTTGGCCGCCTCCGCCTGAGCGCCACCCACAACGTGGGAAGCGAGGGCGTGACGTCTGCCTTTGGCGCCTACAGCGCCGCGGCAGGCCTTGGCGAGTGGTCCGTCACCCGCTCCGTGGACGGCGAGGAGGAGACTCGCGCGGGCACCTACGTGGGGACCGGCTCCGCCTTCTGGTCGGGCTATGGCATCGCCGCCGCAACGGGCGGCTTCAACGCGACGAGCGAGGCCGCCCTGCAGGTGGAGGGCACACCCGGCAAGCGCGACTTCCTGTTCTTCACGCTCACGAGCCTCCCCCTCAACCTCACAGGCCTCGGGCTCAGGATGGAGGAGCGCTTCGACGGGTACAGCCTGCTGCCCCCGCTCCCCCTTGCCGGAGGCGGCGTGAGCATCGTGGAGGGGGCGGGCGCGGTCGTGCGCGACGGCGCCGTCCTCCTCTGCATGGACCCCTGCCCCGGCCTCGCCTGAGCCCGGTTACACCGGGCAGGGCCCGAAGGCGCGGGCGTACCGCTCGCGAACCTGCTGGAGCGTGGGCAGCCCGCGCTGGGGGCCCATGGCTTCCACGGCGAAGGCGGCGGTGACGGCGCCAAGGCGCGCGCACTCCACGAAGGGGAGCCCCCGCGACATCCCGAGCAGGAAGCCCACGCGGTGCGCATCCCCGGCGCCCGTGGGGTCCACTGCCTTCGCGGGGACGGCGGGCACGTGCATGTGGGCGTCGGGCGTGATCACCATCTGGCCGCGCATGCCGTGCGTGATGACGACGGCCTCGAGGCCCTCCTTCACGAGGCGCTCGGGCACGAGACCGATGTGCTCGCGCAGGTGCGCGGCCTCGAACTCGTTGAGGAACAAGACGTCCACCTCAGGAAGGCACGCTTCCACGCCCTTCAGGTCGCGGTGGAACACCTCCTGGCCGGGGTCGAAGGTGACGCGCTCCGCAAGGCGCATGCGCCGAGGGTAGTCGGTGCAGTCGCCCGTCGTGAAGTGGGCGAGCTCGGCGCTGAAGGCGGGCCCTTCCGTCAGGCTCGCCTCGGGCCCCGGATAGAAGTAGATTTGCTGGTGCCCCTCGGGGTCGCAGAACATGAAGGCGTGCGCCGTGGGACCGGGCGCGCGGACAAGACCCGCGAGATCCACCCGCGCCGCGAGAAAGGCCTGCTCGTAGGCGCCGCCCGCGAAGTCCTCCCCCACGACGGCGGACAGGCGGACGGGCAAACCTAGGCGCGCGAGGCCCATGGCGACGTTCCCGGCGGCGCCGCCCCAGTCTCGGGCGAGGTCGTCCACGCGGGCGGTGACGTTCATTCCGGGCAGGCGGCGGACGCGCCCCACCATGTCGAGGGCGACGGTCCCCGTGACGTCAATCATGGAACCTGGGACGGGGGCGGGAGCGGATAAAGCAAGCGCCCAGAGCCGATCGGGCCCGCGGGAGCGGTGCGCCGACCCGGAAGGGTGTTGCCGGGCCGTTGCTCCGCCTCGGGATCCCGGACGGAACGCGGGTTGGAGGCGAAGGGCCTAAACCGTGCACGGTTGCAGCAGGGACGCCTCAACGCGGAACCGTGCCACAGCAGGCCATTGACGCATGTACCAGACGCTTCTTAGGGTTTGGGAGGGGGACCTGACAACGTGGTGAACCTGCTTGTCGCGGAACCCCTTCGATGACATCGAACGCACCTTCGAAGAATGGTGGCGCGCGATGGTGACCTCGGACAACGCCGGGGCCGCGGCGTCCTGGGGAACCCGTACGCCCGACGTGGAAGTCATCGAAGAGGGTGAAGCAGTCGTCGTCTTGGCCGACCTGCCTGAAGCCCGTGAAGAAGACCTCCGCGTGGACGTGAGTCCCCTGCGCGTCGTGATCGCCGGAACCAACCGCGTGATGGCCGCCGTTCAGGCCAGCGAGGCCCCCCGCCGCCACGAGGGCGCCGAGGCCTTCCAGCACACGGTGCCGCTGCCGCGGGAAGTGCTCCCCGAGGGTGCCTCCGCCCAGTACAACAACGGCATCCTGGAGATCATTCTCCCCAAGCGCGACCCGGGCGCGACCGTCTGATACCAAACCGGCACGGCCGCAAACCCGGGCGGCCACCGCGAGGCAGGATACCTTTTTCTCCGGGCATCTCTTTCGGCGCCCCATGCGTCGGGGCGCCGTCTACGGGCTTCTCACGGCCATTCTCGTTGCCGGCGCGGCCGTCCGCCTGCTGCCGCTCACGCGATGGGCCCTGTGGGGTTCCGACTCGGGCGAGTACTACTTCCTCACGAACCAGCTGCTCGCCACGGGCGAGATCCGCTTCGCCTACGAAGGCTGGGGCCTCGCCTACCCCTACTTCCCCGGCATGTTTCTCGTGAACGGCGCCGTGAGCGCCATGACGGGCCTCGACACCCTCACGACGCTCCGGTTCGTCGTCCCCATCCTCGCGGGAGTCCTGCTCCCCCTCGGCCTCTTCCTCATCACGAGCCGCATCACGGGGGACGACCGGGTGGCGCTCGTGGCCGCGGGCATCCTTGCCCTCACGGGTGCGAGCGCCATCGTGACGAACCACCCGATGCCCGGCACCGTGGGCCACATCTTCCTCATCGCCGCCCTCGTGGCGCTCCTGTGGGCCTACGAGGACCGCCGCGCGCGGTGGCCCCTCGCGGTCGCGGGCGCCGCCCTCCTTCTCACGCACCACCTCACGATGTATTTCCTCGTGGGCACCGTGATGTGCATCGCGCTCGCTCGCGAGCTGCTGCAGGAGCGGACAAGCCGCGCCGAGACGCGCGTCGAGACCGGGCTCCTGCTCGGGCTCCTCACGGGCGTGGGCGTGTGGTGGCTCGTGGTGGCGGTGCCCTTCCGCGAGGAGATCGTGGGCGACCTCGCCGAGGGCGTGAACCCCTGGCTCATCGCCTCCCTCTGCTACGTCCTCGCGCTCGTGGTGCCCCTCACCGTGCTCGCGCGGCGCCGCCTCCTCCCCGGCGTCCGCTGGGAACCCACGCTCCCGCGGTGGGGCGTCCTCCTGGGGCTCGTGGCGGCGGGCCTCCTCATCCCCTGGTCCGTGGCGCTCGCGGTGGCGGCCTTCGGAGTCCCCGGAACCACCATCCACGTGGGGGGCGCGACGCTTCTCTACCTCATTCCGGTGTCGCTCTGGATGATGTTCACCGCCGTGGGCGTCGTCGCCGCCCGGGGCCACCCGCGGGGCACCTTCCTCATCGGTTGGCTTGCCGCCATCGTGGGGAGCGCCATCTTCTCCTCCGTGACGGGAAGCCGCGTCCTCTTCCCCTTCCGCCACGTGGAGTACCTCGTGGAGCCGCTTGCGGCCCTCTGCGCCATCGGCTTCTTCGCCGTGGCCGACCGGTGGCGCGACCGCGCCCCCCAGGGGGCCCCCCGCGCGCGCCGCGCCCTTGCGGCAGCCGTCGCGGCCACCCTCGTGCTTGCGGGAAGCGCCCTCGGCAGCAACCCGCCGCGCGAGACCATCGGCGGCTTCGAGGAGGGCATGAGCGCGGCCGAGATGGAGGCCGTGCAATGGGCGCGGGACGCCCTGCCCAAGGGGTCGCACTTCGCGGCGGACCACCGCATCTCGAGCGTGCTCTTCGGGTTCGCGGGCATGAACGCCACCTGGGACACGGCGGGCTTCGCGTACCAGGATCGCCCCTTCAACGCGACCGAGTACGAGCAGGGCGCCTTCCCGGAGGGCGTGGCCCGCATCGACTACGTCTTCGTGAGCCCCGAGATCGAGAAGGGCGTCACGCTCTACCAGTGGGAGCCCTCGACCCCCATGACGCCGGGCGCCATCGCGAAGTTCCGTTGCCCGCCCTTTGAGACCGTGTACGACCGGGACGGCGTGCGCATCTACCGCGTCGATTGGGAGGCCGTCCGGTCGGGCGCGCCCCTCGGCTGCCCCGCCTGATATCAGGGGCTTGGCGGGGCGCACGCTTCCTCTGGCCGCCCGCCCGGTGGGGTGGATCAGTTTCACGTTCGAAACGAACAGGATTTTATACTTGCCAACCTTCAGCCTCGTGAGGAACGATCATGTCCGAAGAGAGCTGGACCATGAACCGCATCCTGCAGTTCGTGAGCAACACGCTCCCCCTCGGGTCCACCTTCGACCCCCGTGTCCTCGCCCGCCGGGTGGGCAAGCAGCTCATCTACCCGCGCGGCATCGGGAGCGCCCTCAACAAGGCCGTCCGTGAAGGTTATCTCACCGTCGTTTCCGAGGGAACGAGCCGCCGCGCCTCCAAGTACCGCCTCACCGAGGAAGGCCGCCGCTTCACCGGCCCCGTCTGACCCGGTCGGTTTCCGCCCCCCTTACTAGTAATAGGGGCCTCCGTTTTTGGGCAACCCGGCATCCACAAGCCTTAAGACCGGATCCCGCCGGTAAGGCAAGCCGTTGGTTCCCATGCCCGCTTCTCCCCTCAAGGCGATCCTGCTCGCCGCGACCCTTGCCACCGTGGCCTTTGCCGGGTGCCTTCAGACGGCCGAGGAGACCCCCACCTCCACGTCCGACCCCGGCGCCGCCGCCGGCCCCCTGAAGACCATCCTCCCCGAGGATCTCCTCAAGGGCACGAAGGCCTACGACTTCCTCTACGAGTTCGCCATGGGCTTCCCCCTCCGCTCCTCGGACTTCCCCAACGAGATCGAGGCCTCCCGCAGCTACCTCATGGAGACCCTCACGAGCTACAACCTCTCCGTGGAGCGCCACGACTACAGCGCCACGGGCAGCAACATCATCGGGTACCACAACGGCACCACCCAGGCGAACGAGTGGATCGTCATCACGGCCCACTACGACTCCGCCTCCAACTCGGGCAACGCGCCCCTCCACACCATCTACGGTGCCTGGGACGACGGCGCCGGCAGCGCCGCCCTCCTCGAGCTTGCGCGCTCCATGAGCCAGCGCGACTTCAACCGCACCATCGTCTTCCTGTTCACGGACGAGGAGGAGCAGGGCCTCCTCGGCTCCCAGGCCTTCGTGAAGGACTACGCGACCCGCGAGGACATCACGATCGTCGCGAACCTCAACATGGACCCCCCGGCCCTCAACTACCCCTGCCGCGACCCTGACGGCACCTACCTCCCCGTCACCGTCCTCTACGACGACTCCGCGCCCCAGCAGCTCCGCATCCTCCAGGTGATGCTCGACGCCTCCAACGCGACCGGCATCCCCGAAGAGGTCCGCGACTACCACACGGGCGGCGTCCCCATCGCCGAAGTGGCCGGCACCGGCCTCAGCGGCACCTCCGACCACGCGAGCTTCCAGGAAGCCGGCATCCCCGCCGTCTTCGTGGGCGGCGCCGTGGGCAAGAAGGTCGCCATCGTGAGCGCCCTCAGCTACGGTCTCCACACCGCGGCCGACACGGCCCAGCAGATGGAGGCCCGCTGCGGCGGCGCCAACCTCCTCAAGGAGGGCTTCCAGGTGATCCTGAACCTCGTGTACGACGCCACGGCCCGCCTCGACGGCATCCCCCTCGTGGAGCTCCAGGCCCCCGTCGTCGAAGCCGAGGCCGCGGCCGGCACGAACAGCACGCGCGCCCACGGCGACGTGATGCTTGTCGGCGCGAGCCTCAAGCCCGCCCCCGGCACCGACATGGAGGCCTACGAGCGCATCATGAAGCTGCGCGAGGCCGGTCTCCTCAACCTCGACCTCAGCATCCTCGGCTGAGCCCCTGGCGGGCGCGAGCCCGCCCCCCTTTTCTCGCTTTTTCCATCCAATCACGCTCACGCTAACGCTAACGCTCACGCTAACGCTCACGCTAACGACGGACGTTCAACGTTTCACGGGAGCGGGAGCGTGAACGGGAGCGTGAACGGGAGCGGGAGCGTGAACGGGAGCGTGAACGGGAGCGTGAACGGTCGGGTGCCCGGCCGCATCCGGCCCCCGCATAAACCCCCAGGCCGGGCGCCAGGAGCACCAGCGATACCGCTATAGGCCGGAAGCGGGTGCCTCCGGGTGATGCAGCGGCGCCTCTCGCTCCTCCTCGTGCTCGCAAGCCTTGTGCTCGCGGGCTGCTTCGGCTCCAACGACAACGCGCCTCCCCCGCCCGCGGGGGGCGCCCCGGAGCCCGACGAGCCCTCCGGCTTCCCCGCCGCCGTGAAGCTCACTGCGACGGGCGGCGGCTTCGAGCCGAGCATCGAGGTGGACGACCTCGGCACCATCTACGTGACGGCCGCCCAGGGCGTCGTCGTGGGCGATGCGCGCGCAAGCCGCCTGTGGGTGAGCCAGGACAACGGCACCACGTTCACGGAGATCCCGCCCATCGCGCCCACGGGGTCGGGCACCTCGAACGCGCCCGTGGGCGCGGAGGGCGACCTTGCCGTGGGCGAGGACGGCGCCGTCTACTACGTGGACCTCACGCACCTCGCGGGCGTGACGGTGGCCCGCAGCCTCGACCGGGGCACTACCTGGGAGCTCAGGAGCACGAACGCCTTCGCCGTGGGTGGAGGCGACCGCGAGTGGGTGGCGGCCGGCAAGAAGGACGTCGTGGCCGTCACCTGGAACCAGGTGCCCACCGGCATGTGGGTGGCCGTCTCCACGGACGGGGGCCGCACCTTCCCCACCCAGACGCTCGTGCCGCAGTTCGCGAACACGCCCCTCCCGAACGACGAGTTCACGAACGCGGGCCCCATCGAGATTGGCCCCGAGGGCAACATCTACGTGGCGAGGAACCCGAGCAGCGGGCCCGTCATCCTCGTGAGCACGGACCAGGGGAAGACTTTCCAGCAGTACCCCGTGAGCGCCTCGGGCAAGAAGAACGGCTACATCTTCCCCGTCCTCAGCACGGACCGCGACGGCAACGTGTACGTCGCGTGGGGCGAAGAGGTGGCGGGCAACGTCGAGATCCTGTACGCCTGGAGCGCGGACCAGGGCAAGACGTGGAGCATCCCCATGCCCGTGACGTCCCACGCGGGGTCCTCGGCCTACCCGTGGATTGACGCGCGGGCTCCCGGCCATGTCGCCGTGGGCTTCTACGGCGCGCCCGGCGTGCTCGGCATCCCTGACGACACGACCGCCGACTGGTATCCCTACATCGTGGACGTGTGGGGCGCGAACACCGCCACTCCCGCGATGACGCAGCACCGCATGACGGAGACGCCCGTGCAGAGCG
>Ga0247718_1000426_pt1 | contig 11850 bp, 10 predicted proteins | sample 21E_DmetaG_FD_189045 | JGI IMG/M metagenome (GOLD analysis project Ga0247718, IMG submission 189045) | Soil microbial communities from hillslope of Landscape Evolution Observatory, University of Arizona, Oracle, AZ, United States - 2-1-E_D | ecosystem: Engineered > Artificial ecosystem >...
CCGGCATAGGGGGGTAAACGGGAGGGGGCCCCCGGGGACAAGCAAGTAGCGAAGACGTTGGGCGGGAACCCAACGCTATCCTATGCCCGCCCCTTCGACTCGCCTTTGACGTAAGCGCTCGCGATCATGTGGGCGACCCTGACTGGTTCAGGGATGAGGCCGCGGACGGTCGTGCGGAGCAGGAGCTCCCCCACCTCCCGGTCGCCCATCCCCCACGCCTTGTAGGAGAGGACGCCGTCGGCCGTGGTCATGCTCACGGGCCAGTTCTCCTCGATGAGCGCCCACCGCGGCTCCCAGTCCGGGACGTGGGCCATGAGGGCCGCGAGCATCCCCTCCCGGGAGGGCTTCCCCCGGGTAAGGGTGAGGACGGGGATGCCGAGGGACTCATGGAGACGGCGGGGGTTGAGGACGTTGAAGCCGCCCTGGGCGATGCCGTCGAGCATGAGGTACTGCACGTACCCCCGGTGGCGGGAAGCCTCGAGAGCGGTGAGGAGGCGTTCCGTGGCGTCCTTCCCGTCCACCTCCACCGTCCAGGAGAGAATGCCTTCCACGTAGGTGGCGCCGCGCATCACCACGCCCACGACGGGGACCGTGCCGTCCCCGAACCGGAAGGGGCCGTCGTCCACGCCGAGGACGTGGGGCTCGCCTTTCATTCCACCGCCTGCAAGGGCACCACGTACGCGAAGTCGGGCGCGCCATCGTACGTCCACATGAGGATGCCGCGGTCGGGCGTGAAGGCCATCGTCATGAAGTCGTCCCCATTCTCCCACTGGCGAGCGGTGGGGTTACGGCGGGGAGCCCCGTCGGGCACGAGGACCGTCTCCTCGATGATCTTGAGCGTCACCGGGTCCATCACGAGGTGCGCCATCGGCTTCGCCCCCTTCGTGTTGTTGTAGGGGCCCACGAGGAGGTGGAGCTGCCCCGACCAGGGGTCCACGTCGGACCAGAGGAACTGGCGAGACTCCCACTCGTCATCTATCTTGGTGAACGCGAAGGGCAGGACCGGACCGCGCCAGGTCTGCCCACCATCGAGACTCGTTGCCACGGACCCTCCGTAGCAGGCCACCGTCAGGGTATCGTTCGTCGGGGCAAAGAGGCGCGGCAGGATGCAGAACATCCGAGGAGCGATGGCGAACCGCGTCGCGTTGCCCGTTTCGGGGTCGAAGCGGAAGAGGTCGATGTCGCGGTACTCCCGGGTACAGGCGAAGCTCGGCGTGCCCCCGAGGAACGTCACGTGGGACGGGAAGGGACAGCCGGGCGTCACGTCCGTCCGATTGGACCAAGTGGCTCCGCGGTCGAGGCTCCACGCGATGGCCGAGCTCTGCGGCAGCGCGGACCAGGTGATGTAAACGGATCCGTCCTCGCCCGCCGTGAGCCAGTTGCGGTCGTTGAACTCCACGTCGTTACGGAAGACCACCGGCTCGGACCAGGTGACGCCGAGGTCGTCGGAGGAGGTGTAGACCACCGCGAGCTCGTAGTCGCTGGGAGTGCCAAACGCGCCTAGGAAACTCACGTGGAGCCGTCCCTCGCGGTCGAAGGCCAGGGAGGGGTCGCCCGAGCCGAAGGGCAGTTGTCCGGGGCCATGGGGGGCCTGGAAGGTGGTGCGGCGCCACCGCGCGCCCCCGTCCTCGCTCACGAAGACGTCGACGTTGAACCCCATGGGCACACCGGGAACCGCAGGAACAGGGCCCGGGAAGACCAGCAGGGGGATGTGGGAGACGGCGTTCGCGCCAAGCGCCATGCGAAGAGGGTTGGAGGGATCCACCGCGAGGTTGGGCTCCACGAGGTGGGCATCCTGGGCCTCGAAGGTGCCCACGCACGGGCTCCCCGAGAAGCGCGTGAGGCGCTGGCCGGGAGGGCACGCGAGCACGGAGGCAAGCTCGGCGGGCGCCCCGTAATCGACCACCGTGGCCCCGAACAGGGAATCAAGACAACCGCTGAACGCGAGCGTGATAGCGACGATTCCCAAAAGGAGGGGCCGGGCGCGCACGCCCCGACAGGAGCGTGGCGCCCTAAAAGGGTTCGGCCGCGGCTACTGGGCAATCATGGCGCGCAGGCGGTCCGCCGAGGCTTCCGCGTGGTCGGCCACGTTGTCGAGAAGGTCCGCGAACAGGGTGAGGTGCACCACGTCGAGGGGCTTCAGGTCGTTCTCCACGGCCGTGAGGGCGCGGAGGAGGGCGAAGCGGCTGCGGTCCGCCTCGAACTCGCGCAGGTGAACGGTCTTCACGTGGGCTTTCACCTCGTCGCGGGCGGCGCCGCCGAAGCCGGTCTCGAGCACGTCCGCGAACATCTCCACGGCCTTCTCGTAGGCGTCCACGGTGGCGATGACACGCTGCACGAGATCCTGGAAGGCCGGCCGGAGGGCCGCCGGGATGGGGGTGGGACGGGCGTCCATGCGCTCCGCGAGGTCCTCCACGTCGTCGAGGATGGAGTCCTGGTCGTGGAGGAGCAGCTCGAAGCGGCCGCGGTCCACGGACATGAAGAGGCCGCGGGGAAGGTGCGCGCTCACGGTGGACTTCAGGATGTCGGCCTCGTGCTCGACCTCGCCGATGCGGCGGGCGGTGGCGCTGAACTCCGTGTAGCGGCCCTCCGCGTACTGGGTGAAGCCCTGCTCCAGGAGCCGGACGCATTCGGCCACCTTGGAGGCGTGCTTGAACAGCGGGTCGAAGGGGCTCTCCCTGCGGAGGATGCGGTCGAGGGGGCTCGTGTGGGGAACCTCGGGTTCCTTGTCTCTGTGCGGACTCATCCCATCACCCATACCAGGCCGAGGTAGAATATAGCTGCCGTCAAGGCTGCGATGGGGAGGGTCGCGGCCCAGGACAGGAAGATGCGGCCCACCACCTTGAGGTCGAGGGCGGGAATGCCGCGGACGAGGCCCACGCCGATGACGGCGCCCACGAGGGTGTGGGTCGTCGAGATGGGGATGCCCACGCGGCTGAAGGCGAGGATGGTGATGGCGGCACCGATCTCGGCCGCGTACCCACGGCTCGGGGTGAGCTCCGTGATCTTCTCGCCGATGGTGCGGATGACCTTGTACCCGTAGGTGGCCAGACCGAGCACGATACCCGCGCCACCAAGGATGAGCACCCAGAAGGGCACGGCCGCTTTCGCGACGGCCGCGCCGCCCTCCACGAAGGCCACGATGCCCGCGAGGGGACCGACGGCGTTGGCCACGTCGTTCGCGCCGTGGGCGAAGGCGACGCTGATGGCCGTGAAGATCTGGAGCCACCCGAACACGGTTTCCACCTGGAGGTGGCGCTCGCGCAGGCTCACGGGAGAGGCCGCACGCACGTCGGGGTCCACCTCGCCCTTCTTACGGCGGGCCATCACGAGGAAGACGATGCCCGACACGAAGAGGCCCGCGGCGAGCGTGATGAGGAGGGCGGGGACGAAGTCGAAGTTGAGCTTGAGGTTCGCAAGGCCCTTGTAGAGGACGCTGAAGGCGATGATGACCACGGTGGCGCCCACGAACCAGGGGGCACCCTTGCGCGCGGCCGCCACGGGGTCGGGCCGTTCGAGCACGGTCTTCTTGATGATGAAGAACACGAAGATGGCGATGAGGGCTCCGAGGAGGGGGGAGACGAGCCAGGAGAGAACAATCTCCCCTACGCTGGACCACTTGATGGCCTCAGGGCCGAGGGCCACGACACCGAAGCCGAGGACGGCGCCGACGATGGAGTGGGTCGTGCTCACGGGCAGCGAGTAGTAGGTGGCGATGAGGAGCCACAGGGCCGCCGCGAAGAGGGAGGCGAGCATGCCATAGGCAAAGCGCTCCGGCATCCCCTCGAAGAGGCGGGGGTCCACGATGCCCGACTTCACGGTGCCTGTCACATCCGCACCCACGAGGACAGCCCCCGCGAACTCGAAGATCGCCGCGATGATGATAGCGTTGCGGAAGGTAAGCGCTCCCGACCCCACGCTCGTGCCCATCGCGTTCGCCACGTCGTTGGCGCCGATGCCCCAGGCCATGAAGAGCGCGAGGAGGACGCCGAGGATGAGGATCCATTCGACCCCTAGGACCACGATGATTTCTCCGGCCGAGACAACCGCGAGGGGCTATAAGTGGTTTCCCGAGGGTTTCGCGGGCGCGGTCCCGGCTCCATAATTGAGGGTGACCTCCGCCACGTCCGCCGCGTAGGCCGCCGTCCGCCCCACGGACTCCAGGACGTAGGCGAGGTGGACGAGCCGCTCCCCCTTCACGGTGAGGAGGTCGGAGAGGATGCGTTCCTGGGCCCCCTGGAAGGCCTCCGCCTCGTCGATGAGGCCATGGGAGGCCTCCGCGTCCTTCGCGAAGAAGGCGGCGATGGCGCGCTGGAACAGGGCGAGGGCCAGGCGGTGCTGGTCCGAGACGGCCTCCAGGATGCGCGGGGGCACGCGGGCCTCGCCCAAGGCGAGCACCTGCCGCGCGATGCGGGCCGCGTGGTCCGCCGTGCGCTCCACGAGCCGCGCCACCAGCAGGAAGTTCAGGCCCTCGGCGGGCGTGAGCCCCATCTTCTCCCCGAGCCCCGCATCCTGCAGGAGCGCGTGGTACTGCTTGTTGATCATCCAGTAGAGGCGATCCACCTCGTCGTCGCCCGCCACCACGGCCTGCAGGAGCGCCTCGTCCCGGGAGGGCGTTGCGCCGGCCGCCTCCTCGTGCATGGCCCGCGTGAGGCCCTGCATGCGGCGGAGGGCCCGAGCGATGTGGAACTCGGTGGGGTCCAAGAAATCCTGGAGCACGATGTGCCCCGGGTCCTCGTCCACCACCTCGAGGCCGATGACGCGGCGGGCGGCCTCCTCCACGGCGCGGCGGACCTCGGGCGAGAGCGTGGGGGAGCCCCGGATGCGGATGACGTCGAAGCCCATGAGGTAGGCGGCGACGACACTCCGGAACACCTGCTCGCCCTTCTTGCGTCCCGCCAGCACTTCGCAGGTGCGGGCCGCCTTTTCGCTGGAGCTTCCTGCCTGGATCACGAGGCGCCCGTCGGGGAGGACATTGCAGGCCACGACGTCGCCGGGCTGGAGCCCCGCCGAGGAGATCCATTGCTTGGGCAGGGTGATCGCGTAGCTGCTTCCGCCCGTGGTCTGGATCTTCCGGAACTCCATGGAACGAGGCCCCATCTCCGGAGAACCCTATAGCTCTTTTTGGGGGTCCGGTTCCAAGGGGTCGCCGCCCACGGCGCGGCGGGCGGCAGCCCGCAACGGAAGCCCCCAGCGGAACACGGCCTGCGCGAGAAGCGCGAGCACCACCACGAGGATGGCCTCCGTGGAGACGGCGGGGTGGACGAGGTCCGGCTCCTCCACCCGCGGCACGTCGGGGTAGCTCCAGCCCCCGTCGGGACGCACCGCGCCCCACTCGAAGGAGGGGAAGAACACGTGCGGCTCCGTGCGGAAATCCCCCACCACCGCTGGCCGGACGTACACGCCCGCATCGCTGAGGGGGTAGAGGAGCCCGATGGGGTCGCCGAGGTCAAGCAGGAAGTGGCTCCCCAGACAAAAGGCCGCAACCCCCGCGATGAGCATGGCGTCCCGCGGAATAAACCGGCGGGCAACAACGTAGGCCACGAGGGCCACCGCGACGAGGACGTACACGTTGTGGAGGTACATCCGGTGACCGGCGGCGCTGAAGCCGTCGAGGTCGGGGAGCACCCCCAAGGGCGCAAGCCCGATGGCGTAGCGGGCGCGGACGCCAGCCGCCAGGAGGACGAGCGCCGGCATGGTCACGTGGAGCAGCAGATCCATGGGTCGGGCCTCCTCAGCCCGTCCCCTGGCTTAGACCCTCCCGCGGTGTCGCCGCGGGTGGGCTTAACGGGTCACCTGGAACGACTTCACCTGGGCAAGCAGCTCGCGCGCCCGGTCGTTCGTTTCGAAGTGCTTCCGCACGGGGTCGAGCATCTGGTTGATGTACATCCCGGTGGTCTTCTTGAGGTCCATGGGGTGCAGCTTGCCTTCCCGGTAGCTCGCCTCAAGCTCGGCGTAGGAGTGGAACTCGACGGTGCCGCCGAACTTCTCCGGGCGCTCGACGCGAACCACGGGGAAGCGCTCGAAAATCATGTAGCGGTTCCATTCGAGGACGGGGTTGTCCTCCACCTGCTTCTCGGGGCAGTAGGCCTTCTTCAGCTTGGCCTCCACGTCCTGCGCCGTGTCCGTCATGAAGATGGCGTTGCCCGGGTTGGACTTGCTCATCTTCATCGCGAGCGCACGCTCCTCCGCGGGCGCGTCCGGGGGCGGGGGCTGCGCAAGACCCATGAGCATGTGGTGGCTCACCACGACGGGCTTCCAGAAGCCGAGCTTGGGGCCCACCTCGCGCGCGAGCATGTTCACCTTGCGCTGGTCCATGCCGAGCTGCGTGATGTCGGCCTTGAGGTGGAAGATGTCCGCCGCCTGCATGCAGGGGTAGAGGATTTGCGCGGCGCTCAGCTTGTCCTTCTCGCTGCGGCCCATGATTTGGGTGGTGCGGAGGACACGGTCGAGGGAAGCGTCGCGGGCGATGTTCATGACCTTCTTCCAGTACTCCTCGTCGGTCACGAACTCGGAGGCCCAAACGAAGTCCACGTTCTCGAGGTCCATGCCGGTGGCCTTCCACACCTCCATGAGGTAGTGGCCCGTGGTCTGAATCTTCTCAAGGTCGCCCCCGAGCTTGTTGTTCGCCCAGGCGTGCCAGTCGGCCACGAACATCTTGAAGCGGCACCCGGCCTTCGTCATCTTGTTGACGTTGATGGCGCGGAGGATGCCCTGCGCGATGTGGATGTTGCCGGAGGGCTCGAAGCCGTCGTAAGCGATGGGGTTGGCCTTCGCCTCAAGGAGGGCGCGAAGCTCCTCCTCGGTCACGATCTCTTCGCCAACGGACCGGATGAGCTGAAGGCGGTCCTCGAGGTTCATGCCCGCCCCTAAGCGGCTCGGGGTTTAAAAATCAGAGGGAGAAGGAGAAGGTGGCCCCCTTCCCCGGCGCCCCCTCCGCCCACACCTTGCCGCCGTGCCGCTCAAGGACCCGCTTCACCGTCGCAAGCCCAACGCCGGAGCCTTCGAAGCCGCGGCTTGAGGAGAGGCGTTCGAAGGGCTGGAAGAGCCGGTCGGCCTCCGCAGGATCGAAGCCCACCCCGTTGTCGCGCACATAGAACACCCGCCTCCCGCCCGCCTCCTTGCGGGACCCCACTTCGATGCGCGGCCGCTCCACGCGGGAACTGTACTTCCAGGCGTTCCCGAGCAGGTTGTCGAGGACCACCTTGAGGAGCGCCGGGTCCCCGGGGGCCTGCATGCCCTGCTCGATGTGCACCTCGAGGGCGTGCTTGGGGTCGCGGGCCTGGAGGCTGGCCACCGCTTCGCGCGCGAGCGCCGTGAGGTCCACGGGCTCCTCGGCGGTGGCGGCGCGGCCCGCCCGCGAGAAGGCGAGCAGGTCGTCGATGAGGGTGGAGAGCTTGAGGGTCTCGCTCCGAACCCGATCCAGAAGGTCGCGGCCCTCCTCGCCCAAGCGCTCGCGGTAGTCCTCCTCCAGGAGGAGCGTGACGGTGCGGAGGCGCCGCAGGGGGCCCCGCAGGTCGTGCGACACCATGCTCGTGAAGGCGTCGAGGTCGTCGTTGAGGCGCGCAAGCTCCGCCATCTTCGCCTCAAGCCCTTCCGTGAGGCGCCGCGTCTCCTCCTCGGCCCGCTTCCGCTCCGTCACGTCGCGGATGATGCCGTGGTAGGCGACGATGCCGCCGGAGGCATCCCGCAGGGGCGCGCCCTGCTGCTCGAGCCACACGTGGGCACCGTCCTTGCGGCGGCACCGCACGGTGAACGGTCCCTCCGACTCGCCTGAGACGGCGGCCTCGACCTTGGGGAGGTCCTCGGGGTCGATGAGGCGCCGCGGCAGGTCAGGGTCGGCGTAGTGCTCCTCGGGCGTGTATCCCACGATGCGGGTCACGGCGGGGCTCACGTAGAGCCAGCGCCGCTCGGGGACGAGCTGAAGGTGGAAAACGATGTCGCGCGCGTGCTCGGCGAGGAAGCGGAAGCGTTGCTCGCTCTCCCGCAGCGCTTCCTGGGCGAGGTGGGTCTCCGTGACGTCCATGGCCGCGCCCACGATGCGCAGGCCCTCAGGGGTGTCCTCCTCCACGACGCGGCCTCTTCCGTGGATCCAACGGACGGCCCCGTCGGGGCGCAGGAAGCGGTGGTGCACATCGTACCCGGTCCGCGCTTTGAGCGCCCCCTGAACGGTCCGCGCGACGGAGCCGCGGTCCTCCGGGTGAACCACCTGCAGGAACCGCTCGTAGGTAAGGGGTCCCGCGGCGGGGTCGAGCCCCGCGATGCGGAACATCTCCTCCGACCAGTGCACCTTGTTGGCGGACACGTCCCAGTACCAGCTGCCCACGTGAGCGAGGCGCTGGGCCTCGCTGAGCTGGAACTCGCGGCGGGCGAGGATGCCGGTCCGCTCCTCGACAATCTCCTCCAGGCGGGAGCGGTGGGCCTCAAGGGCTGCCGCCGCCTCCTTCCGGGCGGTGATGTCGCGGACGATGGCGAGGATGCGGGGTTCGCCGCCGAGGAAGGCGTAGCGCACGTTCACCTCGACCCAGCGGAGCTCCCCGCTCTTTGTGCGGGTGCGCCATTCCAGGAGACGCGGCCCCTCCTCCATGGCGGCCTGGAAGACCGCGAGGGCCTCGCGGGAGGTGTAAGGGGCTTCGCCCGCGCCAAGGTCGTCAAGGGTGAGGCCGCGCGCCTCCTCGGGCGTGTAGCCCAGGGTTTCCTGCACCTTGTCGTTCACGTCGAGGACCTTACCCGTGCGGGGGTCGTGGACGAAGATCATGTCGTTGGCGGCCTGGAAGATCGCGCGGTAGGTCTCCTCGGAGGCGCGCAGCTTCCGGAGGGCCGCCTCGCGCTCGTGGGCCTCGAGGGCAAGCGCGATGTGGCTTGCCACGGAGCCCGCAAACTGCTCCTCGTCGGGCTGCCAGGAGCGGGGCGACCCCACGTGCTCCAGACAGAGGACGCCGACGAAGGCGCCTCCCGCCCGGATGGGCGCATCCAGCATGGCCCCGATACCGAGGGGCTCCAGGTAGGAGTGGGTGAAGGCGGCCGTCCGGGGGTCGCGGCGGGCATCGTGGGCGGCAAGCGCCCGCGCCTCTTCTAGAGCTGCGAAGTAGGCCGGATTCTCCGCCGCGGAGATGCGCAGGCCCCCCTCGACGAAGCCCCTCGTTTCGTCGTAGAGCCGCAGGCACTCAATGGCGTCCCGCCCCTCGTTGAAGCACCATACGCTCGCGCGAGCCACGCGTACGGTGCGTGCGGAGGTCAAGAGGATGTGGTCGAGCACGGGAGGGAGCTCGGATTCGGGCGCGCCGATCCGTTTCGCGAGCGATACGAGGGCGGCGTTCTGCTCCCGCAGGCGCGCGTTGCGCTCCTGCCGCGCCGTGGCCTCGCGCTTCTCCGCCGTCACGTCGCGCAAAATCACGACCATGCCTTCGGACTCGGGGCGTCCCTCCACGCCGGCCACGGCCTCGGGAAGGATGGCGGTGAAGGTGGCGGCCACGGGCACGTAGCCTCCGTCCACCTGCCGGAGGTGCAGGTCGCCGTGCTGCAGGATGGCGCCGGGCGGAAGGGCTTCGGCGCCTCGCCCGGGGAAGGGCCCGCCAGGGCCCTCAAGCCAGGCCCACAAAGAATCCCCGAGGAGGGTTTCGGCGTCGCCTCCCACCATCTCCACCACGGCAGGATTCACCCACGTGATGCGGCCGCCACAGTCGGTGGCGAGCACGCCCTCGCCGAGGTTTCCGGTGATGGCGCTCATGCGCCGCGTCCGGTTGAGGGCCTCCGTGGCGAGGACGTTGGCGAGGTAGGGGTCCTGCGTGCGGGAGGCGGCGGCGAGGGCCGCAATGATCTCTCCGTCCGTGAGGGCCGCCATGGCGGCCACCGGGTCGGTTGCATCGCGGACCCGGGCTAAGGGTGATTCGAACCGGAGGTCGCCCATGCATCTCTCCAGCTTCCGGCTCGACGCCGATGGTGCATAAGCCTGGAGGCCCAGCCGCAGGAATCCCCGCCTTCCCGGCCGGGGGGTCAGGCGCCGCGCGGGGGGCCGGAGCCCTCCTCCTCGTGAGTCCGGGGGCGCTCGGCCGCTTGCGCACCCACCTCCTCCCTGAGGAGGCCCATGCGGGCAAACCCGGCTGCCCCGGGAGTCTCCTCGGCGGCGCCCTCGTCCTCCTCGAGGATGCCGCGAAGGCCGCGGCGGTAGTCCTCCGGCGGGAAGTTGTACACGCGCAGCTGCGGCGAGGCGAGGCAGATGTCGGGGTCGCCCCGGATGCGCTCCAGGAAGTCCTGCTGGATGCGGGAGCGGATCGTGCGCCGGCCCCGCGGGACGGTGAGGTAGCGCGCGCCAAGCTCAATCCAGGATTCCTTGATGGTGATGTAGGCGCGGGGATCCACGTCCTCCGCGATGTTGACGTACTTCTGGCTCATCTGGCTGATTTCCGCCTGGGCGGGCTTCTTCATGTGGCCCACCACCTTCTCGATGGAGGCGATGAGCGCGAGACGCGCCTTGCGCCAGTCGCTGCTGAAGGTGATGGGGATGGTGACGATGTCCCAGATGTAGCCGAACTCCTTCGTGGAGTTGGCCACCTCGTTCTCCAGGAAACGGTAGTTTGGCACCGTCATGATGCGGCCCGTGTACACGTCGCCGCCCATCCACTCGCCCACCTCCATCAGGCTCGTGTAGAGCGCACGGAGGTCAATCACGTCGCCGCGCGCGATGATTTCGCCGCCGCGGATGCCCTTGATCTCGATGCGGTCCCCGATGCGGAAGGGGCGGTTCACGAGAATCACGAAGAGGCCGAGGATGCTCATGATGGGCCGCTGGAAGGCCACGGCGAGGCCGGCCGCGAGAAGACCCAGGGTGACGGGGAGCACGGCCCAGTTGAGGATCCACAACTGGAGGAGGGCAAAGAGGGCGACCACCCACAGGACACCAAGGGTGACCTTACGGAACAGGTAGCGTGCCCAGGGCGAGTCGATGCGGGGCGTGATGGCGCCCACGAGGAGGGCGCGGGCGAGGAAGATGCCGGAGAGCACCGCGAGCGAGAGCCAGGTGCGGCGGGCCCACTCGTCGTTGAAGCTGAAGGGACGGTTCAGGTACCCTAGGACGCCAGCGACGGCACCCACCAGAGCAAGGCCTAAAAAGAGCGCGTCTCGCCGCTTCACGGTCCCGGTTGCGGGGCTTTCCGCTTAAGGCTTCACGCCTGGACTTCGGAACCCGCGCCACCTGGCGGGGGCGCCGCAGCAGGCTTAAGCAGGTGGCCGCTGCGCACCCGCTTCGTCTCAAGGTATCGATGATTGTGCGGGTTGGGCGGCAGCGCGAGGGGAACCCGGTCGGCCACGCGGACCCCGTTGGCTTCGAGGCCGCGGAGCTTGTTGGGGTTGTTCGTGAGGAGGCGGATGCTGCGGACGCCGAGGGCGCGGAGCATGAGGGCGGCGGCGCGGTAGTCGCGCAGGTCGTCGGCAAAGCCGAGGGCGTGGTTCGCCTCCACGGTGTCGAGGCCCTTGTCCTGGAGGGCGTAGGCCCGCAGCTTGTTCACGAGGCCGATGCCGCGGCCCTCCTGCCGCAGGTACAGGAGGACGCCGCGGTTGCGGCGCGCAAGCTGCCGCAGGCTCTCGTGGAGCTGGTCGCGGCAGTCGCAGCGCAGCGACCCCAGCACGTCCCCGGTGACGCACTCGCTGTGGAGGCGGACGGGAACGTCCTCGCGGCTGCACACATCGCCCTTCACGAGGGCGAGGTGGGGACGGTCGTCCACGCCGTTCTGGAAGGTGACGAGGGTGAAGTCGCCGAACTCCGTGGCGAAGGGTTCGCGGTGGAGGACGAGCATCTCGGCAAGGGGTGCGGGAGCTGTCATGGAAACGCCTGAGCAGGGGGCCGGGAGG
>Ga0247718_1000427_pt1 | contig 11848 bp, 9 predicted proteins | sample 21E_DmetaG_FD_189045 | JGI IMG/M metagenome (GOLD analysis project Ga0247718, IMG submission 189045) | Soil microbial communities from hillslope of Landscape Evolution Observatory, University of Arizona, Oracle, AZ, United States - 2-1-E_D | ecosystem: Engineered > Artificial ecosystem > Mesocosm...
ATCCGGTTGCCGCGGGCAAGGACGATCGCGCGCTCGATCACATTTTGCAGCTCGCGGACATTTCCGGGCCAGGACCACTTCGTCAACTGGTCGGCGGCGCGTGGCGTCAACCCCGTCACCGGCAGCTTCAATCGGGCGGCGGTCTCGGACAGGAAACGACGCGCCATCGGCAGCACATCATCCGGACGTTCGCGCAGGGGAGGAATGTGGATCTCGATCACACGCAACCGGTAGTAGAGGTCCTGCCGGAAGCGTCCAGCCGCGACTTCGGCGGCGAGGTCACGATGCGTCGCCGCCAGCACGCGGACGTCAACCGTCTTGGTGCGATTCTCTCCGACGCGCCGGATCTCGTGCTCCTGTAGCACGCGCAGCAACTTCACCTGCATCGCCGCGGGCAGGTCGCCGACCTCGTCGAGCAGCAGCGTCCCACGGCTCGCGGCTTCGAACAGCCCGACGCGATCCTGGGTCGCGCCGGTAAACGCGCCACGCACGTGGCCAAACAGCTCGCTCTCGATCAGCGCTTCCGGCACCGCGGCACAGTTGATGGCGAGGAACGGCATGGCGGCGCGCGCGGAATCCTCATGAATCACACGCGCGAGCACTTCCTTGCCGACGCCGCTCTCGCCGGTCAGCAGCACCGTGGTATCGACGTGCGACACGCGATGCACTTGATCGAGGACCGCCTGCATCTTTTCGCTTTGCGCGACGATGCCGGTTTTGGGTTCGCGGACTTCGACGCGCGCCAGCTCGCGGCGGCGGACGGCGAGTTTCTGCTCGGTCAACTTCAGCAGGTTGGTGACGTGCCTCAGGCTGTCATCCAGGCACTCGCGTCCGTAGAAGGCGAACTGGCCCTTCATGGCCTCGCCCCAGGCTTCCTCCGTGTCGCCGACCATCTCGCAGTGCGCGTCGCCCTTGGCGCGACACTTTTTCTCCACGCAATAGATCCGTTTGCCCTCGCAGTAACTCAGGTAGCCGCTGGCGAATCCGCAGAGCGTCCAGCACACGGGCTCGCTCGATTGGCCGACGTGGAGGAGGTGTTCCTGGGCCTCGTACGAATCACGCCAGACGGATTCGGCGTGATGGCTCGACGCCTCGCCAGGTTCGCGCGCGGCCGGCTGGTAGACCAGCATGCCCTGGAGCTGGTGCAACCGGCCGCCGGCGAGCCGCCATTCACGGGGCGAGTCCCATTCGAAGGTGGTCTTGAGGGTTTCGGCGGTGCGCCATCCGTGCGCGTAGCCGAAGCGCGTCAGGATGCCGCGCGCGGTGGTTGCGCCGACGGTGTCGACCAATTCCTGGCGGAGCACGCCGAGTGCGACGGTATTGAGCAGGACGGCGCGGTCACCGGCGAACCGGATAATGCCGCCCGTCGGCTCGAAGTCGAGCAGCTCTCGCAGATCCAAGTCTTTCGCCCGCATTCCAAGACCCTTTCGTTTTGAGAGTGTGATTCTATCAAAATGATAGGATTGCCACTCGCTTTTACGGACCAGTTCTTTAGAATCAACAGGTTACGCGCTGTGCATCTTGGTATCTCGATTGCTCTTAAGAGGGCAGGAGATTAATCATGACCACGGCATCTGCACTTACTACTACCGTTCGCACGTTCCAGATTGACCCCGCGCACACCCAGGCTGAGTTCCAGGTCCGTCACTTGCTGAGCCGCGTGCGAGGGCGGTTCACCGATCTCTCGGGCACCATTGATTTCGATGAGGCGGCACCCGAAAAGTCGTCGGTCGCGTTCTCAATCCGCACTGCCAGCATCGACACGAACCAGCCGGATCGCGACAAGCACCTGCGGTCGGACGATTTCTTTGCGGTCGAGAAGTACCCGACGCTGACGTTCACGAGCACCGGCATCACGGCCCGCTCGCCGGAGCGTTACGACGTCACCGGCAACCTCACGATTCGCGGCGTCACGAAGACCGTCGTTCTGCCGGTCACCTACCTCGGCTCCGCCAAGGATCCGTGGGGCAACCAGAAGCTCGCGTTCGAAACGGAGATCACGCTCGACCGCAAGGAATACGGGCTGGTGTGGAACGCGGCGCTTGAAACCGGGGGCCTTCTTGTCGGCGATGACGTCCGCGTGACGGTGTCGCTGCAGGCGCAGCCGCAGTAGTCGACGGACCGGGCCGGAAGCGGGATAAATTAAGCGCGCCATGTCAGACCGATCCGACCCTGCCGCCGGTGCCCGTGAGTGCAGTGCGCTTGGCGCGGCACAACACGAGTTCGAAGCGCACCCCAATCGCGAGATGCACCTCGGTGCACTCGCGATCGATCGGGCGCTGCCGATCAGGGAACGCCGCCTGGTGGGACCGTGGTGCTTCCTGGATCGCTTTGGCCCGATGACCTTCAGTGACGGCCAGCCGATGGACGTGGCGCCGCACCCGCACATCGGGTTGCAGACCGTCACGTGGCTGCACGAAGGGGAGATCGTTCACGACGACAGCCTCGGCTACGAGTCGGTCCTGCGACCGGGTGGTGTGAACGTCATGACCTCCGGCGCCGGCATCGCGCACGCCGAACAGACGCCGCGCGACAACACCGGCCGTCTCAACGGCGTGCAACTGTGGACGGCGCTTCCCGATGCGCATCGCCAGATGGCGCCGGGATTTGCGCACCTCGCCGAAGTGCCGGCGATCGAATCACCCGCCGGCATCGCGCGCGTGTTTGCCGGCGAACTCGGCGGCGCGCGTTCGTCGGCGCCGTACTACTCACCGCTGCTCGGCGCGGATATCGCGGTCCATGCCGGGCACGAACTGGATCTGCCGCTCGATCGCGCGTTCGAACACGCGGTGCTGCTGCTCAGCGGAGACTGCTCGCTGAACGGCCAGCCGCTCGAAAGTCGAACGCTGTATTACCTCGGCCTCACCCGCGCGGAGATCTGCTTCAAGAGCCGTGGTGGCGCGAGGATCCTGCTGATTGGCGGACCACCGTTCCCTGAAACCATCCTGATGTGGTGGAACTTCGTGGCGCGCACGCCTGATGAGATCCGGCAGGCCCGTGCCGATTGGGAGCAGCAGATTCGTTTCGGCGACGTCAAGGCCTACAAGGGGCCTCGATTAACCGCGCCTCCATTGACGAGATTCTCAGCGCCGAATCCCGTGAGCTAGCTGTGACACTGTAGCAACACAGGTTCGCAGCGCTTATGCATGAGTTAGAGCAGCTTCTCGGTCTCTTTACCGCCGCGGTCATACTGGCCAGCCTCGCTCGCCGCGTCGGCGCACCGTATCCGGTCTTCCTGGCCCTCGGCGGAGCGGGGCTCGCGTTCTTTCCGCTCACGCCGTCCTTCACGCTGCCGCCGGAGCTGGTGCTCGCGCTGTTCGTGGCGCCCATCCTGCTCGATGCCGCGTACGATGCATCGCCGAGAGATCTGAAGGACAACTGGGCACCGCTGCTCGGGCTCGTCGTGTTCAGCGTCGCGCTCACCACGTTCGCCGTCGCGGCCGTCGTTCGGTTCTTCATTCCCGAGATGCCCTGGGGACCCGCCATCGCCCTCGGCGCCATCGTCGCGCCGCCTGATGCGGTGGCGGCGACCGCTGTCTTGCGGCCGTTGCGTCCGCCTCAGCGCCTGCTGACGATCCTGGAAGGCGAGAGTCTGCTTAACGATGCGAGCGCCCTGTTGATCTACCGCCTGGCCGTCGGGGCCGTCGCGGTCGGTGATTTTTCGTTCGGTGACGTGATTCCTGCGCTGTCGCTAGGCCTGCTCGGCAGCGTGCTCGTGGGGCCGGCGCTCGGCTGGATCACGCTGCGCCTGTTGACGAGCGTCCATCACGTGCCGACGGCGATCATCCTGCAGTTCACGACGACGTTCGGGGTGTGGATCCTTGCGGAAAAACTGGGCTTGTCCGCTGTCCTGACGATGGTGTGTTACGCGATGACGGTGGCGCGCTCGTCGCCACAGCGCACGGCCGCGAGGGTGCGGATTCCAACCTACGCCGTCTGGGAAACGACGATCTTCGCGCTCAACATTCTCGCGTTCATCTTCATCGGCCTGCAGATCCGTCCGATCTTTGAAACCCTCGAGGTCGCCGACCGCTCACGCTATTTCATGGTCGCCGGCACCGTCCTGGTGACCGTCATCATGGTGCGCATCGCGTGGCAGATGTCGTTCAATGCCGCCCTCCGCTGGCGCGATCGCGTGACCGGATTCAACCCGCCGCGGCCGATGCTGCGGCCGACCGTGGGCAGCGGCATGGTGATCGCATGGGCGGGCATGCGCGGCATTGTCTCCCTCGCTGCCGCCATGGCACTGCCGGCCGGGTTTCCCTATCGCGACCTCATCATGCTGACGGCGTTTGCCGTCGTGGTGGGAACGCTCGTCGTGCACGGCCTCACCTTGAAGCCGCTCCTCCGATCGCTCAACCTGCAAGACGACGATCCGGTTGGCAAGGAGCTGCGTGCCGCCCGCCGGCGGGCGTCGCAGGCCGGCCTGGCAACGCTCGAAGGCGACACGTCACCGATTGCGAACATCGTCCGGAAGGAATTTGCGCTGCTACTGGCGGACGACCAGCAGCACGACCGCGCGGCCGCGGTTGCCACGCATCGTGACCTGCATCGCCGGGCGCTCGCCGAGGCGCGGCAGGAGGTGTTCCGCATGCGCGACAGCAGTGAGATTGGCGACGATGCGTTTCACCAGCTCGAAGAAGAATTTGATTGGATTGAAATGGCGGGCGAGCGGCAGTCCTAGACTGCTGACCTGTGGCGGTGAGCCCGTTACGCGCATGCAGCGGTGCATGCGCCTGGTTGCGGAGCGTCATCCGGCCGGCATAGGAGCGTCATCCTTCTTGCATGATTTCGGCACATGCCGGAAACACCGACTGTCGTTGCCGTCTTCAACACCAGCCCGGACACCGTGGACATGCTGCGGTTCATCCTCGAGTATGAAGGATTTGTCGTGGTGTCCGCCTTTACCTATGAGCTTCGCGACGGGAACGTGGACCTCGAGGCCTTCTGCCGCCAGCACACGCCTGACGTGGTCCTCTACGACATCGCGCTGCCGTATGAGGCGAACTGGCGGCTGTTCCTCCACATCAGGAACGCCGAATCGCTACGCTCCGCCCGCTTCGTCCTGACCACCACTAATGAGCGCCACGTGCGGGCATTGGCCGGGCCCGAGGTCGAGCTGATCGAGATCGTCGGCAAGCCTTACGACCTGGATCTGGTTGTCCAGAGGGTGCGCAAGGCAGCGGCAACTGTCTCAAAGGTTTCGCAAGGTTAGAGAAGGCGAGTCGGGGGCCTAAGCCCCCGCCGGTTGGTAAGAGGTGTGTCGCCATCCCAGAGCGGGCAGCGAGCGGTGTTGCACCTTGTAATAGCAATCGCGATGCCAGCTTCTAGCGCCGCCGGAGAGCGTGAGCGGGCCGCAGATAGGGTGCGGAACCGCCCAATTTGAGGAAGCCACTACGCCAGCGCGCTCACAAGTTCTCTTGGATAAACGTGGGGCTGAGATGCACGTCAAGCTGCACCAATGGAGCCTCGGTGCATTTGAAGCCGTGAACTTCGCCCGCCTTGATCACCAGCACGTCGCCCGCGCCGGCTTCGAACTCCCTGCCGTTGACGGTCCACACGCCGCGACCCTGCTGGATGAACTGAATCTCGTCATACGGATGTCGATGAGGGCCCGGGCCGCTGCCGACCTGGCCGTGAAACAGGAATGCCGACATGGCGACCCCGCCTTGATCGGCGCCGACGAAGTTGCGCGAGCTGCCGCGCAGCGGAAGATCTTCAACCCGAACGTGATGCATTGCATCTGCCTCCGGGCGCTAGATTACGACAGGAGCGAACGCTCGATGCGGTCGAGGAGATCCCAGGCGCCGTCGTAGATCTCGATCGCGCCCGACAGATCCGGATCCAGCCAGCCGCCGCTTCGGAAGGCGATCACCCGGACGCCTGCCCTGCGCGCCGCCGTGATGTCGTACGGGGTGTCGCCGATCATCACGGCGTTCTGCGGCGATGCCCCCGCGCGCTTCAATGCCGCTTCGACAATGTCGGGCGCCGGTTTTGATTCGTCCGCATCGTCACTGGACGTCCACGCATCCAGCAGGTGTCTGGCGCCGGCGATCTCGAGCAGCGGCAGCAGATCTTCCTTGCTCGCCGAACTGGCGGCGACCGCGGTGAGGCCGCGGTCCTTGACCGCCTCGACGAGATCGGCTGCCCCAGGAAACGGTTTCAGGTGAGGCAGCAAGTGAGCCTTAAAGATCTTGCCGCGACGCTCGGCGATCTTCGCGCCAAGCGCGTCGTCCTCTGATAGATCGCTGACGGCGGGCATCAGCTTGTCGCCGCCCATGCCAATCGACCGCCGCACCGCGATCGGATCGACCGTCACGCCGTGCTCCGCGAAGGCCCTGACCCAGGCTTCCGCGTGGGCATCGTTGCTGTTGACCAGGGTGCCGTCGACGTCGAAGAGAACGGCCGCAATCTCGGTGTTCATCCCGCCAACCGATGCAAGAGCGGGTCCGCGGATTCGCCTCCTCGGTGGGGGCATGCCCCGCCGTTGGTCTTGAGTTAGAATCACAGTCCCTCCCCCGGTAAGGATGAGCTTCCGTGAAAACTGGCGTGCTTGCGCTTGTTCTCGTCGCGCTGTTTGCCTCTTCTGCGTCGGCCATCGATTTCCACGTCAACAGCTTCAACGACCGCGCCGATGCCAATCCTGGCGATCGCCAGTGTGCGACCGCGGCTCCCGTTGAATGCACGCTGCGCGCGGCGATCCAGGAGGCCAATGCGTTGTCATCGAGTGCCAGCATTCAGATCTTTCTTCAGGCTGGCACGTACCTGCTGAGCCGCGCGGCGCCGGTCCTCGACGAGGAGCGCCAGCAGATCTTCGGCGTGTGGGATGCGCATGCCGCGGGAGTGATCGGGGATCTCGACATTCGCCGTGGCGCGCTGATCCGCGGACAGGGGCCAGGGGTCACGATCGTTGATGCCGGCGGCATCGATCGGGTGTTCGATATCTGGCAAGCGGCCGGGGCGTTCGATCTCAGGATCGAGCAGATGACGGTCCGCGGCGGCTCGACCACTTACCCCGGTGGTTGCATCAACAATCGCTACGCCCGCAACGGGGTGTGGCTGTTCGAGGTCCACATCGAAGACTGCGAAGCGCGCAACTGGATTGGTGGCGGCATGTTCAACAACGGCGACGTGATCATGCGGCGGACCGTCTGGAGGAACAATCGCGCCGGCCGGGGCGGCGCGCTCGAGAACGCCGACACCGCGCACATCGACGAATCGACGTTCGTGGGGAACAGCACGCAACCGTTCGGCACCGAAATCTCCACGGGTGGCGCCATTTCGAACGTCAGCGGCCGGGGTCTCACCCCGGATCTGTGGGTCCGCAACAGCACGTTTTCGGACAACCAGGCGTGGACCGGCGGTGGTGGCGCGATCATGAATCGCGGCAGCGCACGGATCAGCAACAGCACGATCTCCGGCAACACCGCCAGTTTCGGCGGTGGGGTGTTGACGGAATTTCCGCCCGCGCCGACGGGGCGTGAATCAACCGCGCTGTCCTACACGACCATCGTTCACAACCGCGGCGGCGGCCTGCGGCGTACGGGCGACGTGCCTGTCGGGATCGGCAACTCGATCGTCGCGTTCAACACGCCCGTGTTTGGAAGCGCGCCCGCCAACTGTATGGGCGGCGTGACCACCAGCAACACCTCGATCGAAAACGACATCACCTGCGGGTTCGCCGGCAGCGGCGACATGGTCATGACCAATCCGATGATTGGCCCGCTGGCCGACAACGGCGGTCCCACGCTGACCCATGCGCTGCTGGCGGGGAGTCCTGCGATTGACGCAGGGTCGCCGACGCCGGAACACCGGGACCAGCGCAACTATCCGCGGCCGGTGTTTGGCGGGCCGGACATTGGTGCCTTCGAGAAGGGCTTCGACATCACACTGCTGATCCCCCTCGACTGGAGTTCGATCTTCGGCGGCATCTTCACGATGTCGGACACGTCGTTCAGGCTCAATCTCTCCCTGAAAACGCTGGGCAAGACGCCGGAGATCGCCGAAGCGCGCGTGGTCGGTGTCAAGGGCGCCAATGCGACGGTGAAGATTGCCCCGGCGAAGGATGGGCAGTCGTACGAGGTGAGTGGCGTGTTTACGCCACCCAAGGATCTCAGCAGCGAGACGTTGTTCTACCTCGAGATCGTGCCGGCGGTGGAGAAGGCATCGCACGTGCGGATCAGCGATGTTGCGTGCAACTGCGACGCGACGCCGCGGAAGAACCCGCCGCCGATCATCATCCCGCCCGGCGACAAGATCGCCAGGGAGCAGTAACTAGTTCGCGAAGGCGGCAATCCCCGTCTGCGCCCGGCCAAGGATGAGGGCATGCACGTCGTGCGTGCCCTCATACGTGTTTACCACTTCGAGATTCAGCAGGTGGCGGATCACGCCAAACTCATCGACGATGCCGTTGCCGCCCAGCATGTCGCGGGCGTCGCGCGCGATGGCGAGGGCCTTGCCGCACGAGTTGCGCTTCAGCATCGACGTGATCTCCGGCGCGGCCGTGCCTTCATCCTTCATGCGGCCGAGGCGCAATACGGCGTTGAGGCCGAGCGCGATCTCGGTCTGCATGTCGGCAAGCTTCTTCTGAATCAGCTGGTTCGCGGCCAGCGGCCGGCCGAACTGCTTGCGCTCCATCACGTAGTTGCGGGCGCGGTGCCAGCAATCTTCGGCGGCGCCCAGGGCGCCCCAGCAGATGCCGTAACGCGCGCTGTTGAGGCACGTGAACGGGCCCTTCAGGCCGCGGATGTCGGGGAAGGCGTTCTCTTCGGGACAGAACACGTTGTCCATCACCACTTCGCCGGTCAGGCTGGCGCGCAGGCCGAACTTGCCGTGAATCGGCGGCGCGGTCAGGCCCTTCATGTCTTTCTCGAGGATGAACCCGCGAATCTTGTCCTCATCGTCCTTGGCCCAGATGATGAACACGTCGGCGATCGGGCTGTTGCTGATCCACGACTTGCTGCCGGTCAGCGAGTATCCGCCATCGACCTTCTTCGCGCGCGTCAGCATGCCGCCCGGATCGGATCCGTGGCCTGGCTCGGTGAGACCGAAGCAGCCGATGTATTCACCGGTCGCCAGCTTCGGCAGGAACTTCTGTTTCTGCGCCTCGGTGCCGAACTCGTTGATCGGCACCATGACCAGCGAGCCCTGCACGCTCATCATCGAGCGGAAGCCCGAGTCGACGCGCTCGATCTCGCGCGCGATGAGGCCGTAGCTGACGTAATTCATGCCCGCGCCGCCGTACTGCTCGGGAATGACGATGCCAAGCAGGTCGAGCGCGCCCATCTCACGGAAGATCGACGCATCGGTCTTCTCGTGCCGGAACATCTCGAGCACCCGCGGCTGGAGCTTGTCCTGCGCGTAGGCCCGCGCGGTGTCGCGCGCCATCTTCTCTTCGTGGGTCAGCTGCTGCTCGATCAGGAGCGGGTCGCTCCAGTTGAATCGGGACTCGGAGGTTTTGGACATGTCAGGTCGTCAGGTGGTCAGGTCGTCAGGTGGTCAGGTCGTCAGGTGGTCGGGGTTAGGTCGCCAGTCTATCGCGAGTTGACACAGGGGCGGAGCGGGCAGATGCGATCGCCCAGGCCGAGGCGATAAGCGCCGGGCCCAGCAGGATTGCCGTCCCCGGCAGCCAGTCGCTCGAGAGTCCGATCCGCGCCGTCAGCAGCCCGTTGGTGACGACGGCCGCCCAGGCTGCGGCGGAGGAGGCGCGAGCCAGGAAGATCGCCGCGAGGGGGACGATCACGAAGAAGGCATTGCCCAGTGCTCGTTCGGGCGTCTGGACGTAGACCAGTGCGAGCATCGGCAGAATCGCACCGAGGGCGAGCTGCCGCAACAGCACGGGCGCGTGGCGGTAGCCGAGCGCGGCAAAGATCCACGCGAAGCCAAACGGCGAGAAGACGATTAGCGCCTTGCGGGCCAGGAAGGGATTGTTCTGCCACCAGATGGCGAGCCAGGAGCCGGTCGCGAAGTTCGCCGCCGGATTGCGCGAGATCCCCCAGCCGAAATACGTGTCCATGTACCAGTGGAAGCCAAGCAGGATCGACCAGGCGATCACCGCGGGCAGGAACCAGGCGGCCTTCGAACGTTCACGGTTGAGAAATACGGCTATGGCCGGCACCGAGGCCAGCAGCGCGACGGTCTCCTTCGCGAACACGGCCACGGCCACGACGCACGCGACGAGCAACGCCCGGGCGTGCATCCAGCAGTAGAGCAGCACGGCCGCGATCAGAAAGACGAACGGATCGGGCGTGTACGGATCGTACGCGGTGAACGTGAACGCATAGGAGGTTTGCAGCAACGCCGACGCGATGAACGGTGAGGCGAAGCCGGCGGTCACGATCCCGACGGTCGTCCCGGTCAGCGTGTGCGCGAGCCATTGATGCGCGCGCCACCGGAACTCCGGATCCGCCGGCACACGTTCCAGCAGCATGGGCACCAGGACGCGGTAGCAGTAGATGGTGTTGGGGCAGAAGGCCTGCAGCGGGGTGCGGCTGTTGAAGTCGTATTCGGCGCGGTCGCTCAACTTCGGCTGCTCCGGCGCCCCGGCCATGAGGAGCAGCGCGAGCGCGGCGTTGAACGCCAGAATCACTCCAACCAGTCGAACGCGGGCCGGCACTGAAGCGAGTATATAGAGCCTGGCTCGGCCGTGTGACGGGCTGCCGGCGTCGCCGCTCAACTGGTTGCCCATCAATCGTTTGGCGCGGATCTGCTGTTGACTTCGCGTACCACCCCTCCCCATAATTGACCGCAGATCGGACGATAGCGCGCTCCCCAGCCGCTGCCTGAGTCCCCCGTACCCGGTTCCGGGTCGAGACATGACAATGCCGTTCGAAGATCGCATTCGATCCAAGGTCGATCACGCGCTGGGCTCGCTCGTGCAGCAGTTCCTCGAAGAGGCATCTGCAGAGCGGGACGAGGCGGTGCGCGCCGCGAAAATCACCATCTTTGAAGAAGCCGAGCAGGCCGCGCAAACGCGCGTCGCCGATGCGGAAGCGCGCGTGCGCGCGGAGATGGACACGAAGATCGCGCAGGCGCTGGCCGAGGATCGCGAAATCGCCGCCCGCGAGATCCGGCGCCAGGTCGAAGGCGAATCCAATCAGAAGATGCACGAGGCGCTCGCCGCCGCCGAGAACCGCATGCGGATGGCGCTGGCGGATGGCGAAGCGAAGGCGGCCGAGGAGCTCAAGGCCGCGGTCGCCGCGGCGCGAGTCAAGGAACGTGAAATTGAAATGGCCGCGGTCACCCGCCTGCTCGAGAGCATTCGCGGGCTGGATGGCGCGACCTCGCTGAGCGAAGTGCTCGATGCGTTGGCGCTTGCAGCGGCGCGCGAGGCGGCCCGGGCCGCCGTGGTCGTGCTGCGTGCCGACCGTATCCAGGGCTGGCGGATGTCGGGTTTTGGACCGCGTGATGCGCAGCCGAAATCCATCGACCTGGCGCTCGCGGAGTCCGGCGTGATCGGATTGGCCATCGGCGCCGCGCGCCCGGTCACGACGCGGGACAGCCAGACGGCGGCCATCGGTCCGGGATTCGAGACGCTGCCCAGCGACAAGATGGGCCTCGCCGTGCCGGTCATCGTTGGGGGGCGAGTGGTCGCGGTTGTGTATGCCGACGCGGTGTCGATCAACGGCCACCACGAACGGCCCGTGCCGAGCGGTTGGCCGGAGCTGATCGAGATCCTGGCTCGCCATGCTGGTCGATGCCTCGAAGCGCTCACGTCGCAGAAGACGGCACCGCGAATTTCAGCACCGGGTGCACCTGGCGCACCGAGTGCACCTAGTGCACCCAGCGCGCATGGTGCGGCCTCGAGCGCATCTCCGAGTGGGCCGAGCGCGCTGGGTGCACTAGGTGC
>Ga0247718_1000428_pt1 | contig 11848 bp, 13 predicted proteins | sample 21E_DmetaG_FD_189045 | JGI IMG/M metagenome (GOLD analysis project Ga0247718, IMG submission 189045) | Soil microbial communities from hillslope of Landscape Evolution Observatory, University of Arizona, Oracle, AZ, United States - 2-1-E_D | ecosystem: Engineered > Artificial ecosystem >...
CACGATGACGCCCGGCATCGGCAAGACAGGGTTCAGGTCCTCGGCGCCCATCACGAGGAGGTGCGCTTCGAGCTTGCTCTGCTCGTAGTAGCTGCGGAACCAGGGGTTGCGAGGGAAGCCCTCGTCGGCCACTTCGCCGCGCGTGTCGCCGATGACGGCGATGCTCGACGTGTGGACGAACCGGGTGATGCCCGCGCGCCGTGCCGCCGAGAGCGCGTTCCGGGTGCCCTCGACGTTCACCTCGAACAGGTGCCTGCGGAGGCGTTTCGTGAGGCCGTGGCCCACCACGGCGGCGTTGTGGAAGAACACGTCGCAGCCGCGGGCCTCCAAGGTCGTCACCTCCGTCACGTCCCCCTCCACGAGGGTGGCGCCCTTGGCGGCGAGCGCCTTCGCCTCGGGGGAGATGGGGCGGCGCACGAGAGCGGTCACCTGCGCGCCGCGCTTGAGGAGCGCCTCCACGAGGTAGGGGCCGAGGAAGCCCGTGGCTCCGGTGACGAAGGCGCGCTTGCCCTGCAGGTGCATGACAGGGGAAACGGGGTTCGGCTATTTCGCGCTTCTCCGGCGGCCCGGGTCCCGTAGGGGGCTTCGGTCGCACTTCGTGCTCCCTCGCGAGAGCGCAGAGAACACGGAGGTTCGCAGAGGGGGTGTAGGGGTTGTCGTCCTCTGCGAACCTCCGCTACTCTGCGCCCTCGCGAGCGAAAGGCGCGGAGCGCCTGAGCGAAGCCCCCTAGGGAACCCGCACCCCAAGAAAATGCGAGCGCGCCACGATGACACGGCTCGCGTTCAGCTTAAGAACAAGAAAAGCAACTGCGCCTCATGCCTGCGCTCCCCGTCGTCGTCGGCCTCGCGCTCCTCACCGGAGCCGCGGTGGCCCTCGTCACCCTTCTTGCGGACCGCCTCGGCGGCAAGGTCGGGGGCCTCCTCGCGACGGCCCCCGTGACGACGAGCGCAGCCCTCCTGTTCCTCTCTAGCACGGACCCGGTGTCGGTGCACGTCCGCCTCATGGCGGCGGGCGGGCCCCTCCTTGCTTCCACGGTGGGGATTGTCGGGTTCTTCTTCGCCGTGAAGTTCACCCGTGGCCGCCCCGACCCCGTGCGCGTCGCCGTGGGCCTCCTCACCTACGCGGCCGTTTTCATCGGGCTTGCGCTCCTCTTCAGCCAGACGCTCCCCGCCGAGCCCTGGGTCTTCGGCGTGCTCTTCATCTTCCACGCGCTCCTCGCGCTCACCCTCATGCGGGTGCCCATCCGCGTCCTCGAGGGGTATAAGCCGAAAGCGCGGAAGCTCACCTGGGGCGAGATCGGGCTCCGCTTCGCGGCGGGCGCGGCCTTCTTCCTCGCCCTCACGGGCCTCGCCACCTACGCGCCGGCCCTCGCCCCCGCCTTCGCCGTGTTCCCGGCCGTGTTCATGGTGAGCCTCGGCGTCATGGGCCTCACCCAGAACGCGCCCTTCGCGGCCCGCGCGAGCCAGAGCGGCATCTTCGGCACCACCGCCGTGGCGCTCTTCGTGCTGAGCTTCGACGTCCTCATCATCTTCGGCCGCGCCTTCAGCCTCCTCGGCGCCTGGGTCGTCTACTTCTTCAGCCTGTACGGGCTCGGGAAGGTCCGCGAGCACCTCTGATCAGGGCGGGGCGACGCGGTAGAGCCGGAGGAAGACCTCCGCGTCCAACCGGTCGGCCTCCACCTGGAGGCGGTGGGGACCGCTCGCCACCGCGTGGTGGTCCCACCGGAATTCCTCCCGCGTGAACGCGTCGGGCGAGAAGGAGCGGCCCTGGAGCCCTGCGCGCACGGCCCCGTCGGCGGGCCGCCACGTGAACACGGGCTGCGCCGCCCCCTGCAGGGTCATCTCGACGCCCGCCCACGCCGCCTCGCCCGTGACGTTGGCGGTGCGGAACGCGGGGAGGACGGCGAGAAGCCCCGAGGGAAGCGCCACCTCCCGGGAGCCCGCTCCCGCGCCGAGCACGAGGTCCTCTACGAGGAAGGGCACGGGCGTGAGGTTGCCGCCGGGACGGTCGAGCGCGAACTGGAGGAAGCCACCGGCGGCATGGTCCACGAGGAGCGTGTAGGTGCCTTCCCGCACGGGGATCTGGGTCACGGGTTCGGCGCGGCTCGTGCCGTAGTGGCCCTGGAGCGCCCCGTTCCCGTCCAGGAGGGTGAAGTGGGCGAGCGCGCCGTCGCTCCCCTCCCACAGGAAGGGCCGCGCGAGGAGGCCCGTGGCGCCCGCGGGGACCGTGAGGCGGTAGGGGACCTCGGGGCCGGGAACCCCTCGCATGAGCGTGAGGTGCGTGCGAGCGGTCCAGCGGGCCTCCGTGCCCGAGCCTTCGCCAGTGCAGGCCGCCACGAGGCGCGGCCCCACCGCACTGGAGGGTCCCGCAGGAGGAAGGGGGAAGCCGACGGGCTCGACGAGGGCGGTTCCCGCGGGCCGCCCGTGCGGCATGAGGACGCCGTGGTAGGCCCAACCCAGCCGGGGGTCAGCGTCAACCTGGGCGCGCAGCAGCACCGCAGCCCCCGCAAGATCAGGGTCTGTGGGAGCGAAGGGCTTGCTCGATCGCTCGGGAGAGCCGAGCATCGGCCACCCGCAAGGCGCAGCCCCCGCAGCGTTCACGGTTTTCCCGGCGGCGTCGGCTGCCGCGTCCCACCGGAAGGGTGGCGCCACGGGATACCAGACGCGCTCGGGCTCCTCGGGCAGCGTGAAGGGGCTGGGGTCGGCCGCGCGGTTGTCAGGCCCGTCGTTGGCGGTGCGAGGGGGCGCCGCGGGGCCGTCGCTGAGGCTCCCCGGGGCGCCTTGGAGGCACCCGGCGAGGAGCAGCGCCGTCACCAGGAGGGCCCATCGCGAACGCATCGCTGCAGCACGCTCCCGCGGGCCTATAAGGTTTCCAGGGATGCCGTCGAAGCCTCAGAAGGGCCCGGCGGCCATGTCGGGCCGGAAGTCGGCGCGGCGCGGCCCAACGACCACGAGCAGCTGATCGTTCTGGTAACCGATGACTTCCGGGAGGCGGTCCCTGGGGACGCGCAGCTCGGGAGCCAGATCCTTCAGCGGGTTCGCGAAGAGGTACTCGTCGCCCTCGCGGCCGGAGAGCACAATCCAGTGCGCGTAGGCCTCGTCGTCGCCGAACTTGCTCGTGTCCGTGAGCACGATCCCGACCTCGCCCGCGTCAAGCACCCGGTCGAGGTCCTCGGGGGTGACGTCGCGGCGCTCCTCCGGGATGCCCGCGTCGCGGCACTTCTGCCGCAGATCCGCCCACAGGAACTCCATGAACTTGTGGTCGATCTCGGGGAACTTCATCATGATGCGGCGGCGGAAGGCGATGCCGTCCACGTTCGCCACGATGCGGGCGCGGTGGCCGCGCCGCCACGCCGCAAGCGCGAGGCCGTAGCGGCTCGTGGCGCCCACCTCGACAAGGGTTGCTTCGCGCCAGATGGACACCTCGTGGGCCTGCGTCAGGGGAAGCTTCGGGTCGTAGCGCCCGAGGGCCATGAGCAGGCACGAGGGGCCGCAGGTGAAGTCGAGCGTCTGCTCGTAGAAGGGAATCGGGAGACGGGCCACGGACCAGGAACCCCCTCGCCCTCCTTGAGCGTTATGCCCGGGCCTCGCGCCGCGCCATGGGAGCGGCGCGGTCCGCCTCCACCTTGAAGACGGGATCGCGGATCTTCTCGCTCTTGCACGACGGGCAACGTCCAGGCGCCCGCGGCTCCTTGAGGTGGAACGTGAACCCGCACTCGATGCAGGCAGGGGGCGCCACGAGCAGCGTCTCCTCCTCGTGCTTGAGCGACAGCTGGAGGTGCCGCAGGTCGTCGAGGAGGGCGCCGCGGCGCACGTCCATGATGTCCTGGATCTCCTTCAGGGAGAACCCGTCGTCCCGGGTCTTCAGCAGCTCCCGGAGGCGACCGCGTCGGGTCATCATTGGGAGGCCCACCCGGTAGGGGGAGAAGTCGAGGGGGCGACGAGCGCGAAAACCGCGCCCGGCAGGATGACGGTCCAGTGGGGTTGGGCCATGATCGCAAGCGTTCTTGCCGTCCTGCAGGTTAAACCTTTTGACGGCCTTCGCTCGCGCCACCCGACCCCGGCCCTTCGCCGCGCCCTCGATAGCGACCGGCCACCCGCGGCTCGCGACTGGAGGCGCCGACGGCCCGCAGCAAGCGCCCTCGGTGGCCCGAACGTTTATAAACGGCCCTCTCCATGGCCGAGCCGGTGCATTTCATGGCCACGACCACAGTGTCCGGGACTCCCGCGGCCTCCACAAAGAAGCTCGTGAACTACAGCGTCGTCGACGGCGTCGCCGTCCTCGAGCTCGACGACCCCCCCGCGAACACCTACACGCACCAGATGATGCGTGACCTCGACGAGGGCATTCTCCAGGCCCGCTTCGACGAGAACGTGCACGTCATCGTCATCACCGGCAAGGGGGACAAGTTCTTCAGCGCTGGCGCCAACATCAGCATGCTGAACTCGGTCACGCCCTACTTCAAGTACAACTTCTGTCTCCACGCCAACGAGACGCTCAACCGCCTCATGCACACCCCCAAGCTCGTGATCGCGGCCCTCAACGGCCACACCGTGGGCGGCGGCCTCGAGATCGCCATGGCCTGCGACATGCGGATCGCCCGCAAGGACGGCGGCAAGATCGGCCTCCCCGAAGTCAACCTCGGCGTCCTCCCCGGCACCGGCGGCACCCAGCGCCTCCTCCGCCTCGTCGGCGCCGCCAAGGCCATCGAGCTCATGGTCGAAGGCCGCAACTTCAGCTTCGAGGAAGCGAAGCAGATGGGCGTCGTGAACTACGTCTTCGAAGGCGACGCCAAGGCCTTCCGCGAAGCCGTCCTCGACTACGCCCGCCAGTTCTGCCCGCCCAACAAGGCGAGCATGGCCGTCGGCCACATCAAGCGCTCCGTCCAGTCCGGCCAGGACGTCGGCCTCGAAGAGGGCCTCGTCATGGAGCGCGAACTCCAGAACCTCCTCTTCAAGAGCGAGGACGCCAAGGAAGGCATCGCTGCCTACGTTGGCAAGAAGGTCCCGAACTTCCGCGGGAAATAATACGGGTCACTCCGTGGCACGCGCTGCGGCGCGTGCGCACTTCGTGACAAGGGGCCTGTGTTCGGCCCCTTGACCCCAACCCAGGGGGCCAGCCCCCTGGACCCCCGAAGTTTGCCTGCAGCGCTTCGTGGCACGCCTGCGGGCGTGCACACTCCGCGCTTCGTTGGCGCTGCGCGCCATCACTGCGCGCGCTTCGCTGCGGCCTTCTTCGCGGCCGTCTTCTTCGCAGGAGCCTTCTTCGCAGGGGTTTTCTTGGCCGCAGTCTTCTTGGCGGCCGCCTTCTTCGTCGCGGGTTTCTTCTTCTTGGTTTCGTCGATGAAGACGATGCAGTAGCCGTCGGGGTCGTTGAGGGTGAGGACGCGGCCGTAGGAGCGCGTTTCGGGCTTCACTTCCACCGTGGCCTTGAGCTTCTTCGCCTTCTCGTAGAGGGCGTCCACGTTCGTGGTGGTGAAGTAGATGAGGACGCCCGCGCCGAGGGGCGTGCCCACCCACTGGCGGAACTCTGGGTCGTCGTTGGCGGGAATGTGGCCGAGACCGATCTCGGCACCCTTGAAGGACAGGTCCGCGTAGAGGACGCGGCCCTCGCCGTCGGCCGTGAGGTGGGAGGGCTTGAACCCGAGGCCGCGGTACCACGCGAGGGAGCGCTCGATGTCGCTGACGTTGAGGAAGACGCTGAGGGAGGTCGGCATCGCGCCCGGAACCCCCTCAAGGCACATGAGCGCTCGCATCCGTTCGAAGCCTAGTGAGACTCTGTCTCTCGACCTCACGTGGCCGGCGAAAACCATATCCCCCCACGAGCCAATGCGTGGCACGGGGCTGGAGGCGATGGCCATCCTGCCTCATTGGGAGGTAAATCCTATGTTCAGCAAGACAGCCCTCGTTCTCGGCATCGCCATGCTTTTCGCGGTGCCCGCCCTCGCCGACCAGTCCGCCGACTACGCAGTCTCCACCACGCCCTTCGTCTCCGTCACCGGCACCGTCGCCGGCATGAACATCGGCGGCGCCGAAATCGCCGCCAACGGCGAGACGCCCGTGGGCATCACCGTCGCCGACACGAGCGGCACCGAGGTGTCCTTCACCGTCTGCCAGGACAACGACGATGACGGCCTCTGCGGCGAAGCCGGTGAAGCCACCCAGACCTACTGCGGCACCACCGTCACGCTCCCCGACACCTTCCTCGCCGAGTACTCCGTTCTCGTGTTCGTCGAGGCCGTGAACCCCGCCTGCCCCGGCGCGCTCGCCACGAGCGGCACCATCACCGTCCACTACTCCACCGAGTAAACCGGACGATCGATCCCAACGGCCCCCGCCCGGGGGTCTTCCTTTTCCCACCATGACCCGGTTCCTCGCTGCCGCGCTCGCGCTCGCCCTCCTCGTGGCCACGCTGAGCGCCGCCGGAACCGCTCCCACGCCCCCCGAGAGCCACCGCTACGTGGCCTCGGGCGTGGCGACCGCCTCGCCCCGCCTTTCAATCCTCGGAACGGAGGCGCCCTCCGTGGCGCGCGTCGCCTTCACGCCCGGCGATGCCCGCCCCATTGCGGTGGACGTGCGCGACGCGACGGGCGGCCTCGTCCCCCTCGTTGTCTGTCAGGACCTCAACGGGGACTCCTTCTGCACCTACGACGAGCCCTACCTCGACGCCTGCGCCTCGGGCGTGGTGCTGCCCAACGAGTTCGAGCGCGGCGGCACCCTCCTCGTGCAGGTGCTGCCCCGGGCCGCCTGGTGTCCCGGCGGCCTCGGGACGACGGGCACCGTGACCGTCACCTACGGTCCGGCGCCCTGAGTCGGCCTCGCGTTAGGGAGCGCTGGCGGGCAGGAAGCCCTGCGCGAAGCCCACGATGCCGTTCAGCACCCACAGGGCGTAGAGCGGCGTGGCCACCGCGAGGGCGACGAGACCGCCCGCCTTCGCGAAGCCCTTGCCGCCCTTCCCCTTGAGCGCGTAGCGGAGACCGACGCCGAGGAGGATGCGGACGGGGATGGCGAACAGGACGAGGGCCACGAACCAGGGGATGAGCTGGAGGGCCGCGATGGCGCCGAGGCCTGCAAGGGCGGTGCCGTCCCCGCCGGCGGCCCCGAGGTTCGTGAGGAGGCTCATGCCGAAGGTCTCCGCGAACATCATGTCCCAGACCACGAAGGCCGCCACGAGGGCGACGAGGTGGACGGCGAGGGCGATGAGGCGCATCTTGCGGGGCAGCTCCCCGGCCTCGGGCTTGCGGACGAAGAAGAAGACGATGGCGCCCACGGCGCCCACCCAGAGGAGGGCGCTCACGAGGGGAACGGGGCCCACCGTGGTGGTGGGGGCCGTGACGAAGCCCGTGCCGGTGAAGGCGAGGGTCGGCTCGCCCTGGACGCGGAAGGTGTTGCCGCTCCAGGTGAACGTGAGGGGCCCGCCGCGGAGGACGGTGATGGCGCCAAGCTGGGCGGTTTCATCGCCGAACTTGGCTTCCTGGGGGGCGGTGGTCGTCCCGTCCTCCCCGAGGCCTTCGGCCATGATGAGGAGCGCCCCGTTGAGGGTGTTGCTGAAGAGGGAGAAGCTGCTGAGGTCGGGCATGCCTTCGGAGTCCCCGCCCTTGGGGCCCGACCCCGTCTCACCCGTCTCGTCAACAAGCGATCCGAGCCCCTTCAGAAGGTCCATGGCTTCGGCAAACCCGTCCTTGGGGGATGGCGCGAGGGCCACCGTGAGGCCGGACCCGGCGCTCGTGGCGAGGGCCACCGTCTGGGCGCGCACGTCGCCCTTGAAGGGCCCCGTGGCCGTGAACATCATGTAGCTGCCGGCGCCGTCGTTTTTCGGGTTGACGACGCGGCGATCCCACCCCGCAAGGGGGGCCCCCGTCTCGTCAACGATGGAGACCGTGGCCTCGCCCAGGACGAGCGTGGCCTCCGGCCCTTCAGGCCAGGAGAGGCTCCCCGCGAGCGCGGTGCCAAGGAGCATCAGCTTGGGGGCCGGGGCAGGAGGCACGTGGTCGGGGCGGTCGTCACCTTCACTGGACTGGCCGTCCGGCGTGCCGGAGGTCTCGTTCCCCTTCCCGCCCGGAAGCACCACGAGCAGGCCGTAGTCGGCCGTGACCCGCAGCGGAAGGGCCGCCGGCTCGGAAGCGATCGCGACCAACGTGGTTGCCTGGTGGATGACGAGGGTAACATTCGTGTAGGTGGCGTTGGTGAACCCGTGGTCGCGGTCGCCGCCGATGGCGTGGAGGCTCGGCAGGGGACCGAGGCGCGTCTCCTGCAGCTTCGCGGTGATGAGCATGGCCGCGGCCTGGCCCGAGACGGTGAGGCTCCCCGCACCAAGCATCATGGGAGAAGCGTCGTCAGGGTAGGTGATGGAGATGGGCCCCGTGGGGTCGGGGATGGCGGACGCCCCTGGGACGAGCAGGAGGAGGGTCACGAGGGCGAGGGCGGCTGCGCGGCGGGGGTGCATGGAGCCAGGCAACCCCCACGGGGGTTAAAACACCAGCGGAGCGACCGGAATCGGTTCCAGCCGCCTGGAGACTTCAGTAGGTCCGGAGCCGGAGGCCGGGCACGCGCCCGTAGCCGCGCCCGCTGCGCGCCACGAGCTCCTGGTCGAGCGTGAGGGCCGTTCCCGCTATCATGGCCTCCTCGGGGTCGATGGGCTCCCCGCGCGCCCACAGGGCCGCGTCGATCTCGCCCGCGCGGAGGGCGGCGGGCGCATCGAGGGGCTGCACGACGCGGCTCTGCACGACGTCCACGATGCGCCGCTGCTCCTCCGGGGCGAGCCCGAGGGCGGCGACGCCGCGCTGGAGCTCCATGAGCGTCACGGTGCTCACCACGAGGGGCTCCCCGTTCTTGTCGAGCTGCTCGAGGAGGTTCACGGCGCGGTCGCGGCCGCGCATGAGGTCGATGAGGAAGGTGCTGTCGAGAAGCGCCATTCGTGGGCCCCCTCACACCCTCAGCTGCTTGCGGCGGCGGGTGACGCTCCGCTCCCGCCCCTGCCTCAGGCGGGCTTCGAGGCGGCCGGTCTCCCGATCGTCGAGCACGCCCACGATCTCGAAGAGGCTCCGCTCCCCGGCGAGGCGTTTGATGACGTCGGTGAAGCTCTCTCGCTCCTGCTTGAGGGAGGCGAGGAGGGCGTAGGCGTCCTCGGTGATGTTGATGTTACGCGAAGGCATCAGGAGTGTATACAGCTGTAGGCACTTTTTGGGTTTTCCGGTGGCGGTTGGGCGAAACGCTCAAAAGGCAGTCCCGGCATGAATCCCCTCAAGGGATCCCCCATGGCGTCCAAGTCCGTAAGCACCTTCGAAGACTGGGTTGCGCTCTTCAACGACTGGCAGAAGGATATCGGCTACGACACGTCCCTCCTTGGCGACTTCCACTTCGAGGCCAAGTTCGCGGACGAGGACAGCCCCGTCATCGAGTTCGGCGACTACAAGGGCCGCCCCAAGTGGAACTCCTACATGCAGATCCCCAACCAGCAGGTGCGCGACGCCCTGCTGAACCTCATCGTCTACCAGGGCGACACCGAGTTCGCGAGCGTGGAGCAGCAGCGCCACCTCATCGACACCGCCCCGAGCGACTACGACAAGAAGAGCATCGTGCGCGTGAACGCGGAGGAGATGCGCCACGGCTGGCAGATGGCCACCCTGCTCGTGAACTACTTCGGCGAGTCCGGCAAGCACGAGGCCGCGAAACTCCTCGAGCGCCGCAGCTGGGACAACCAGCGCCTCCTCGGCAGCTTCAACGAGCCCGTCCGCCACTGGCTCGACTTCTTCATCTTCGCCGAGTTCGTCGACCGCGACGGCAAGTACCAGCTGAAGATGCTCTCCCGCAGCGCCTTCAGCCCCCTCGCCCGCTCCATGGGCCCCATGCTCAAGGAGGAGGCCTTCCACCTCGGCACGGGCCACACGGGTCTCCGCCGCGTCCTGCAGGCGAACAAGATCCCCACCCCCATCCTCCAGCGCTACCTCAACCACTGGGTTCCCACGGCCTACGACCTCTTCGGCAAGGACCAGTCCGGCACCGCCAACTGGGCCTACGTGTGGGGCCTCAAGTGCCGCTTCAACGAGTTCGAGACCGAGGACCCCGTGGACAAGAACCAGCTGAACGACTACAACCGCAACCTGTACTACCAGGAGTGCGTGGGCCTCGTCGACCAGCTGAACCAGGTGCGCGCCAAGGACCAGCCCGCCCTCGTGCTCCCCTCCCTCAAGTTCCGCCGCAGCATCGGCAACTACGTGGGCGGCAAGTACACCTTCGCCGGCGAGGAGTTCAAGGGCTCCGACGCCGACTACCAGGACTACCTCGCGAACCAGCTCCCCAACGAGGAGACGGAAGCCTTCCTCGCTGAGGTGTTCAAGCAGAACAACTGGATCGCCCCCAAGGCCGCGTAAGGTGAGGCCGATGGCTCAGACCCTCGCCCTCCCCTACATCGAATCCGCCCGGTTCTACCCCCGGGTCCCGGAGCTGTTCTGGAAGAACCAGGACCGCGAGATGGAGGCCTACAACAAGGTGATCTACCACCTCGAGCACCAGGCCACCTCCGACGGCGTGAAGCGCATCCTGGACCACCAGGGCGCGAAGTTCACGGGCAACCTCGGCACCCTCGCCGCGACGCTCAACCGCGTCCTCGACTCCGCCGAGTACCCCTCCGCGCACGCCCTCCTCGAGTTCAAGGACCAGGGCATCGACCTGCCCACCGCCGTGGCGCTCCTGCACTTCTACCGGCCCGCCTTCCCCTTCTACCGGGAGGAGGCCGCGAAGAGCCTGCGCGGCATGGGCTTCACGGTGCAGTTCGACCGCCCCCTCACCGAGGAGAACGTGGGACACTACGAAGGGTACATCGCGGCCATCGACTTCCTGAAGGCCCGCATCCCCTTCCCCTACGTGCCCGAGACGAACGTGTTCCTGAGCCGCCTCATCGAGGGCGCGCTCACGGGCCTCGCTCGCTCCTCTTGAGTCCCGGGCCCTCCGGGCCCGCCTCTTTTATCTTCCAAGTAGACTCCAGGGCATCCTCTCCGGACCCGCGGTCCTCGGCCGAAACCGCAGGGTGTCAGCGGGTCAGAGGTTCGCAGAGCTTTTCCAAAACTCTCTGGATCCCTCTGACCCACTGACCCTCTGTGGTTTCGGCCGAGCGCGGGGCGGGCTGGACGCTAAACGACCTCAGCGAAGCGTCTTCACCCACCCCGAGAGGAACGCTTCGAGGTTCCCGCCGAGGTGGCGCAGGTTGTACCCGCCCTCCTGCACGAGGAGCGTGGGGATGCCGAGGCTCGCGATGGTTTCGCCCATGGCATGGAAGCCGCGCTTCGAGACGCGGAAGGCGCCGCTCGGGTCGTCCTTGCTCACGTCGAGGCCGAGGGCGACCACGAGATGCTCGGGCTGGTGCTCCGCGATGCGCTTGCACGCCTTCCGCAGGGTCGCGAGGTACACCTCGTCCTCCGTGCCCTCGGGAAGCGGGTAGTTCACGTTGTAGCCGAGGCCCGCGCCCTGCCCGCGCTCCTGGCTGAAGCCCACGAAGTACGGGTAGGCGGTCTTGGGGTCGCCGTGGATGCTGAGGGTGAGGATGTCCTCGCGCTCGTAGAAAATCTGCTGGGCGCCGTTTCCGTGGTGGAAGTCCACGTCGAGGAGGGCGACGCGGCCGCGGTCAGAGAGGTACTCGGCGGCAATCGCGCCGTTGTTGAAGTAGCAGAAGCCGCCGAAGAGGTCGCGCTCGGCGTGGTGGCCCGGCGGGCGCGTGAGCGAGTACACGGGACCCGGCGGGCTCTCGTTGAGGAGGATGTCAGCGCCCGTGAGCGCGACGTCCACGGCGGCACGGGCCGCGGGGTAGGAGTGGCGCGTGAGCGGCGTGAAGCTGTCCATGCTGTAGTAC
>Ga0247718_1000430_pt1 | contig 11828 bp, 6 predicted proteins | sample 21E_DmetaG_FD_189045 | JGI IMG/M metagenome (GOLD analysis project Ga0247718, IMG submission 189045) | Soil microbial communities from hillslope of Landscape Evolution Observatory, University of Arizona, Oracle, AZ, United States - 2-1-E_D | ecosystem: Engineered > Artificial ecosystem > Mesocosm...
ACTAAGAAGAACGAGCCCGCATTCTTGGCGGTCGAAGAAATGGCGACGCATTCATTATCGCTGGAGCAGAAGAGAGCACAGATCGCCAGAGGGAATAAAGACGTGGTACGGTACGGCGATACTCCGAAGAAGCCCCTAGAAAACTACCCCTAGCGCTGAGCCATCAATTTCGTCTATGAAGCCGCCAACCAAAACTACCTTCCTTAACTCTTCGTATGGACGCCTATTTTTAAGAGATCGAAAGGCTAGAGGAAAGCAAAGAAAACGGGCACCTTATTGGTCCCCGTAACTCATTGAGTATATTGGCTCCGCAGGTAAGACTCGAACTTACAACCCTTCGGTTAACAGCCAAGAAAATTCCTTTTCATCCATCGTCAGATATCTCCTTAAATCTCTCTAAGTGACTGTAAATGCAGTGTTTAAGGAGCTAGACTAGATATGTTTCCCATGTTTGAATACCAATGAAATCTAAGGTTATTCCTACGATTACGGGAAAAATTACGGGAAATCAATGGAGCGAATAAGTAAGTGGCAAGAACTAATAACGGAACTGTAAGAGAGCGAGACGGGCTGTTCTACCCAAGGGTCAGATGGACAACAGAAGACAACAAGCCACGGGACTACAAACTAAAGCCGACGCGAACCGAGGCAGCAGCGTGGAAGGCAATTCATACCAAGAAGGTCGAACTGGAAAAAAATGGAGCGCAGGCAGTCGACGCTGCCAAAATGAAATTTTTGCAGCTTGCGGAAGAGTACCGAATAGCGCGTTTGTATCCAGCAAAGATCATAAATGGCAAAAAGGTAGGTGGCGTGAAGAGTCTGCAGCCAGCACTGTGTGCCCTCAAGGCTCTAACGGAATACTTTGGAAACAAGCGGGTCCAGTCCATACGCCATTCGGATCTGGAAGCGTTTAAACAACAGCGCCTTAACAAACCCACCATCCACGGGAAGCAGCGAAGCATTGCGAGCGTCAATCGCGAGCTCGAGCTAGCCCGGGCAATCTTTCGGTTCGCCATTCAGGAGCGCTGGCTTAGCATTTCTCCATTCGTCGGGAAAGCAGTAATCGCCAAGGAAGCCGAAGTCCAACGGGAGCGCGTGCTTTCCGACGATGAGGAACAGCGTTTAATTAGGGCCTGCCTAAAAAAAGATAAGAACGGTAGGCGACGACGACTCCAGCTGCTCGCACTTCTGATTGCCTCGTGGGATACGGCTGCGAGACGAGGTGAACTTATTGGGCTAACTTGGCGAAACGTCGACTTTGAAGCGGGTCATTTTGGAACAATTACCGTAACAGCGTCGAAATCAAAGACCGAGCGACCCCGACTCATTGGTATGACGCCCCGTTTAAGGCAGACACTGTTAAGTATTAGAGAAAGATCAAATCCGGCTCCGGATGACCGCGTTTTTGGTTATAAAAGTAGCCCTAAAACCGCATTCTTGGCTGCGTGTCGGGAAGCGCGTGTATTCGATTATCGGTGGCACGATAGCCGGCACACAGCGACAACACGCATGATGGAGGCCACACAGAACCCGGAGTTAGTAAAGAAGATTACCGGACACACTCAAAGCACAACATTTGCCCGATATTACAATCCTGACATTCCTACAATTACGAGCATTGCAGCGGCACTTGAAGAGCGAAATAAGGTGTCAATTTCTATGTTGGAAAGATAAAGAAATCTGAGTAATTAACGTAAAACAATAGGTTTAGAGAGGTAGCCGAAATATTTGCCCGACAGATCAAACTTCGATATCATCTAGCGTCTCATTTCGACTAGTAATCCACACATTATGAGAGTTACTTTGTCTGGTCACGAAACATTTCCGTTTCGGTACGGCTGGCTAAAGAAAGGGTTTGATGCAATACAGGAAGATGGCTCCTTATTTTCGGCAGACCGGGCAATTACCGAGCTTGGCGTCGGTAAGAATATGGTGAAGTCGATCAAGTATTGGTGTTCCGCAGCGCGATTGATTTCTGCTGATCGACAACCGCAAAACGGTCGAATCAATTACTTACCGACTGACATCGGGACCAAACTCATTTCAGATGCTGGCTTTGATCCGTACTTCGAAGATCCTGCGTCACTATGGATAATTCAGTGGCAACTAGCATCAAACTCAGAACAGTGCGCAACTTGGTTTTGGCTATTTAATTATTGGCACGGAGTTGAATTCACGAAGGGTCAGATTTTCAACGGAGTGCAGAAATGGCTTGAGCAACAAAATACTAACGAAGTAACAGAGAGCCTTCTCAAGCGCGATATTGATTGTTGCCTACGAACCTATGTGCGGTCACGTCACTCATTAAATTTCGTTTCGGAAGAGTCGTTTGATTGTCCGTTGACAGAACTAAATTTGATTTCACTTCTAAGCGACGGTAAAACGTATCAATTTCGTCGTGGAGAACAGAATTCGCTGCCAGACGAAATCCTTTTATTTTCGATTACTGAGTTTTGGAACAATAACCATTCTGAGGCTAACTCGATCGCTTTTGAAACGTTGGCCTATTCCGTCGGAAGCCCGGGACGGATTTTCAAGCTTGATCCTGACTCATTAGCGCGGCGGCTTGATGGTATCTCTTTAGTTAGTGGTGGAATTTTCTCATATCAAGAATCTGCTGGAATCAAACAACTCTTCAGACATGATGATGTTCCAGCATTAGCATGGCTCAAACACTATTACTCCAAGTCCAGATAAATGAAGTCCATCAAATTGTCCGATATCATCGAGGTAAAATCCCGTTTCGGCCGCTCCGTTAATTTGGAGCGTGATTTTTATTCAGAATCTGCGCTGAATGGTTACGTACTAACCTCAACTGCGTTAAACGGTCTTTCTCGTGTTATAGAAGCAAGTAGAGACTCTTCCAATGTTCGATCATGGACGCTAACCGGACCATTCGGTACTGGTAAATCAACGTTCGCTCTTTTTCTAGCAAGGACGTTCCATTTCGAAAGAGAGCAGAGTTCTCTTGTTGGTGAGGAGATACTCTTTGATAAGACAGACACTAGACTACAGGGGTTACTGAGTGATACCGGTAATAATCCGCGTTTCTTTCCGATTTTGGTTAGTGGCTCTCGTGAACCCCTAGGTTCGGCATTTTTGAGAGCTTTACGGTCTGCACTCAAGAATCGAAGAGAAAAAGAGTTCCAACGAATTCTGCGGGAGGTCGAGGACATCGAAAGCAGCCCCCCCGTTGAGGGCGTAGTAATAATCCAATTAATACAAGAGGTTTCTCGAGCGCTGAATAAGCTTCAGTCTTCACCTATTTCAATTCTGATAGTTATCGATGAGTTAGGAAAGTTACTCGAGTTTGCAGCATTAAATCCGGGTAAGAGTGACATATTCCTTCTACAGCAATTAGCTGAAATATCGAAGAGTACAGAAAGCCCTCTATTTCTTTTAACTATTCTCCATCGTGAATTTAACCAATATGCCCACAATCTTCAAAAAGACAAACGAGACGAGTGGTTAAAAATACAGGGCCGATTCGAGGACATTCCGTTTCAAGAGCCGAATGAACAAATGCTGCTAATCCTAAAGAATGTATTTGTTCATAATGAGAAGGCCCCACAATATCCAATAATTCAAAAGACCGCTCACGAACTGGCAAGGAAAGCCTTTGACTTAGGACTTACAGGATTTCTCCCTAAAGATGAAGCAATTGATGCTTTAAGCCGCTGTTCACCTCTTCATCCAACTGTCGCACTAACATTGGGTCCGTTGTTTCGCAGATTTGGTCAGAATGAGCGGTCACTTTTTGCATTTTTGACTTCTAGCGAGCCATACGGGGCGCTTGAATTTCTACGAAATACAATCTGGGATAAATCGAATCGTCAGCTTATCAGACTACATAATGTCTACGATTATCTTGTATCTGCACTAGGTAGTTCACTAACACTCGGAGTTGAGGGCAGGAAATGGGCTGAGGTTGAAAGTGCGTTGACTCGTCTTGTAGAAGTTTCGGAGTTGGAGGTGCAGCTAGTAAAGACGGTCGGTTTACTCTACGTGATGGGTGACGTAGGTAAGCTCAAGAGTTCTAGAGAGATTCTCCACTTTGCACTGTCAGATAATTCAGTTAGTACAGAGCAGATTGATCAAGCCTTAATACAGTTACTACAGAGATCTGTTGTTACGGAACGCCTGTTCAATAATACCTTTGTAATTTGGGAAGGCAGTGACGTGAACCTTGAGGAGCGGTTCGCTGAAGCCGAGCGTCATATTGACGTCAATCTTCCGCTTGCTGAAAACTTAACGCATTATTTTAGGCCGGCGCCACTAGTGGCTAAGCGACATTCATATCGTACGGGCACATTGCGTTACTTCGATATATCATACGTCGATCACGATTTCACCATTGTTCAGACAACGACCAGCGTCTCTGCGGCTGATGGACGCATTGTGTTTCTTCTGGCGAACAATGATCGTGAAGCTGAAGAGTTGTCTTCACTTGCGAGAAAGAAGACTTTAGAAGTCGGAGCGCAAACTATACTGGCGATTCCAAAAAATCTTACAGGCCTAAGAGACGCAGTCCGCCAGACACTCTGTTGGCAATGGGTTCGCGCGAACACCCCTGAGCTTGAAAATGATCGTGCCGCAAGGAATGAACTGACTGCACGCCTTGGCTATTCAGAACAGATAGTACTTAATTGGTTAGAAAATTGGTATAGCAATACGACCGAGTCGGGTTGTTCATGGTTTTGGCGGAATGAGGAGAGAGTAATTGATTCGCCTAGAGGAGTGCAGGAATTTATTTCTCAGGTCTGCGATGAGATCTTCTCATATGCTCCTATCCTTAAGAATGAATTGATCAATCGAAAGGTCCTTTCAGCTGCCGGTTCCGCTGCCCGCCGGTGCCTTTTTGAAGCCATGATTTCCAATGGCGATAAACCTCAACTCGGAATTACCGGTTATCCTCCTCAACTTTCCATGTACTTTTCTTTATTAGAAAGGACAACTTTGCATAGAAAAGAGAATGGCCGTCTCGGATTCTTTCCACCTACACGAGACGCAAATTCAGGCATTCAGGAAGTATGGCGTAGAATCGAAAGATTTTTAGAACAGACCGAAGTTCAGCGTCTCCCGCTTACAGAATTATTTAAGGTCTTAGAGGCTCCTCCGTACGGTCTTAGAAGTGGAGTGGTGCCGATATTATTTGCTGTTGTACTTATAAGTTATGAATCGGAAATTGCTCTTTATGAAAATGGTAATTTTGTTCCCAAACTGAGCTTACCCGTTTTCGAGCGTATCTGCCGCGCTCCTGCGGACTTCTCTGTTCAACAATGCAAGATCGAAGGGGCTAGAACACACCTACTTGATAAAGTGGCTGAGTTACTGTTGCCGGGAAAACAACGGAGAGTAGATATCTTGACACTCGTCCGTCCTTTGGCACGCTTTGCACAAGAATTGGAAGAGTATACACGATACACCTCAAGACTCTCGGCCAACGCCTTAAACATCCGCCGTGCACTCTTCTCAGCTCGCGAACCTGACAAATTGCTATTCAAACTACTACCTGAAGCTTGCGGTTTTGAAGAGTTCAGGCCGGAGGGTGGTAACGATCAGGATGATGCTGAAGAATTCACTCGTCGGTTAAAAAATGGGCTCGCTGAGCTGAAACGCGCATATGCAGAGTTGCTCGATGAGATTGAATCAATGCTTATCCAAGCATTCTCCCTATCACCTAAACGAGCAAGAGATCAGATTCAACAAAGAGCTCACTTCATAAGTGATTTCGCGGTATCTCCAAAATTAAAGGGATTTATATTACGCATTACCGACGCGCATTCTGATAGAAAGCAATGGCTAGAATCAGTCGGAGCCCTGCTTGCCGGTAAACCGCCCTCAACTTGGCGGGATGATGACCTCTCTCGTTTCGAAATTGGCTTATCAGAAATGGTTCGGAGCTTCATTAATCTCGAGTCGCTGGTTTTTGAAAAGGTCAGAACGAATTTGACTGACACGGATGTTGAACTAATTAGGTTAGGTCTTACACAAATGAGCTCTGATGAAGTAGGACGAGTTCTACCCATTCGGGCTGAAGACCAGGCAACTCTGAAGGAAACCGAGGAGCTACTTCTCGCTGCATTCGATCGAAGTAGCATCAATGGAAATCTTAATCTTAGGCTTGCAGCACTAGCCAAAGTTGCACTTAGACTCATTAAAGAGTCACAACAAAGCTAAACGCTTCACCTTATTGGACTTGGAGCTATGTTAGAATCGAAGTGGATTTTTTATGTCGAAGCCATTGCCTGATAGCACTCCGCAAAGGATCCGTCACATAATGAATATTTCTGGCGGGAAAGATAGCTCTGCCTTGGCTATTTACATGAGGGACCGTGATTTTTGGCGCGAGCGCTTAGGCAAGCGCATCCAATCGCCTGCTGAGAAAATCGATTTCGAGTATGTCTTTTGTGACACCCGCCAAGAGCTAAATGAAACCTACGAGTATTTAGATAAATTAGAGGCTTACCTTGGGAAGAAAATCATCCGTCTTTATGATGATCGGGGATTTGAGCACTGGCTAAAAACACGTGAGGGGTATTTACCTAGCCCCCAAGTTCGCTGGTGCACACAAGAGCTGAAGATCAAGCCGTTTGAAAAATATGTAGGGGATGATCTCGTCCATAGCTATATCGGTATTCGAGCAGACGAAGATCGTGAAGGGTACGTTTCAATGAAGAAGAATATCATCGGTATATTTCCGTTCAGAGAGGACGGGATAGACCGAGATGATGTCTTTAAGATTTTGGAAGAAAGTGGAGCTGGACTTCCAGAGTATTATAAATGGCGTACGCGCTCCGGATGCTACTTTTGTTTTTTCCAACGAAAATCCGAATGGATTGGCCTTTTGGAAAATCATCCTGACTTATTCGAGCGAGCGAAACAGTTCGAAGGTGAAAGCAGCAAGACAGGACGCAAATTTACTTGGTCTCAGGGTGAAAGCTTGGACGAGATGGCTGATGCGGCTAGGATCGAGGAAATTAAGGCGAACCATGAAAAGGCGATGCAAAGAGAAAAGGCAGACCGCCCCAACCGCCCGCTGGTAGAAATTTTCAGTGAGGCGTTGGACTGTGAGGACGACTCAGAAGCTTGCACTATTTGCCGCTGACTCCTTCAATTTTCTCACAGCTCATCGACTATCATTCGTAGGAAATAAGTTCAGGCTGCTTACTACTCCTGCCCTGCGCGTGTTCATGCCAATTTAAGAACATGAAGGCATATTTCCACAAATCGTTCGTTCTAGAACGAGATAATATTTCAAAAGTTTTAGCGGTAATATCGGAAAGTCCCGCGGCTAGCCTTCAGCAGATCGCGGAAGAGACTGGGATCGGCATTGGACGAAACGTCAGTGACGGAAAGGTTCGTCCGACGATTCAATACGCGATCTACTGTGGCTTATTAAAGCCGGAATCAATTGAGAGTAGAAATCACATAGAATTTAGCGAACTTGGAAGGGTGGTTTTTGAACATGATCCACGTTTGAAATTATCCGTTAGTCAATGGGTGATGCACTACTCTTTATGCCAAACCGAAAATGAAGCTTTAGTTTGGAGCTTTTTTGTACATGATTTTCTGCCGAAATTTTCCGAATTTGATCCGTCAACGTTGAAGCGGGAGTTAGAGCTACATTTTCCTGATCTTTCTGAAGACAATATCAAAGACTACAGGAGGATACTTATATCCTGCTACGTCGACGGAAATGGTTTACCGAAGTTGAGGCTCATTGAGAGCTGGGAAAAAGACAAGTACCTACGCGGCTCGGTTAACTACCCAAATGCATACCTAGCTGCATACCTTCTAGCAGATATTTGGGAAGCGAAACATCCAGATCGCTCCATGGTTCAGCCCTCTGTGCTGTTAGAACGTGGACATCTTACATCCACGCTTAATCTTACAAGAGATGATTTGCAAACTTCTCTGAACGAGATGAGTGCGATAGGTGCCATTACACAAATGCGCGAGGCTCCACCGTTCCAAGTAGTTCGAAAATGGACCAATAAGTTTGATTTACTGCGCCATGCGTACGAGGAAAACTAATGTGGAAGCCGAATTGGTCCGGTCGAGACAGGACGAATCTATACATTGTGCCCGCCTCACGATACTTAGAACAGGAGCTTCTGGCTTATCAACTTTATCCGTCTGCAGTTGTAATCGACTGGCGGAAAAAGTTTTTAGATGAGGTTCGCCCAAATCAACGTCGACTTGGCTTAACCGTCGCAGGAGAACTGGATCGACTTCGCAGAATCACCGACAGTGACGCTAAGGTCTTTTCGGTAATAAATACTGAGTATCTTTTGGGATACTTCACGGAAGGCGAAAGAAAACAGTTCTGGTTGTCGCTCTGGAGTAGATTTCCAAATTTAACAGGGATACTCATCTTTACAGTTTTGAATAGCCCCGTCTTTTTGCCAGACAGACTTACATTAGACCTCTGGGGGAGCACAGGCCGATTAGCTATTGCGGAAAAACAAGCCGATGGCGCACGACTCCTATGACGAAAATAAGTGAAATCGTATCAGTCAACTCGCAAGCTGTGCTCAGCAATGCAGTTCAACTTGCTTGGTATAGTGATCCGGACCAAAAGGAACGAAATGATCGATTGGTGGCCGGTTATGTGTTCGGGAACGGTCCCACCAGAACAATAGGAAACCGAACAGAGATATCATCAATCGGGGCTTTCGAAAAAATACGATTATCATTTGGTAACCCATCAACTAGCAACATCTTCACAATAGTTGCTCACTATGGGCACGGGAAGTCGCACTTTGCCCTTGTATTAGCCAATTATTTCGGGCTTGATCCGGACTCGCCAGTATTGACAGAAATACTCGACCATATTCAAATTTGTTCGAACAAAGTAACTGCTGACGAGTTCCGGAATTTCAAAAAACAGTCCAAGCGTCCTCAACTTGTACTCACTTTGGCAGGTCACCAATTTCAGGACTTAAGGCAGGGTTTTTTGCAGGCTCTGCGTCGTGCTCTCGACGGCAACGAAACGACACAGGGCAAGCCCATCAAATCAATCTTCACCCGGGCAGCAGGCTGGCTGAAGACAATTAAGGGGGAGCAACTGCAGAAGGCCGATAAATATTTAGGACAGAAATATCGGCTGGATGTTGACACTTTGCTAGCAGGACTTGAACGATTTGAGAGTGATAAAGAGCTAGTGGCCAAAGACCTCAGCCGCGAACTCAACGGCATTGAAGCAAACTTTGGTGCTGATGTTAGTTTGAAGGACATAATACGCGAAACTGTTGACACGTTTTGCACAGGTAAGGATGCGCCTTTTCACAAGATGTTGATTCTGTTCGATGAATTTGGCGTTTATTCCGCAAATTGGTGTCACAATCCCCAAGCTGCCGGAAATCTAGCACCACAAGAAATTTTCGAGGCATGTCTGGACATGCCCGGGAAGCTATGTTTTGTCGGGTTTGTACAACGTGAAATGAGCGAGTTTGTACAAGATTACTCGACGCAACTGCAAGACGAGTTCAAACGGTGGGCAGGTAGGATACCACCTGATTCCATCTTTCACTTAATTTCAAATCTTGAGGAGGTTATTAGCAAACTTCTTATCAAGAAAGACAAGTGGAAGAATGTGATTCAGGACAACGCACCGCGTATTCTCGATGAGTCGCGTGCAGCTTGGTCGGCTTTGCCACGATATAGGAACTCTTGGCAAGAACAGGATTTTTACACGATGGTGGCTAGGGATTGCTTTCCGCTGCACCCATTGACTACGGGACTACTTTGCAGCTTCGACTTTACGCAAGGCTCGCGAACCATCATTGGCGCTGTGAATTCGATTATCACTGCCGCCGCGAACAATAAGATTAATGATCGAGGTCGGCTAAATTGGATCCGTCCGATCGAATTAGTCAGCGAATTTGAAACAGATTTCAGAAAGGATTCGCGAGAGTACTCAGCATACGATCACGCCATAAATAACGCCCTTAGTAGTGATTCTGACCAAATTCTGTTTGACGTTCTGAAGGCTCTTTTCCTTTACCGCGAGGGAATGCTTACTAAGTCCAACGGTCCACACGAGACGCTTCTTGCGCATCTAGCAGGTTATCCCGAAGACGAAACTAGATCAGCCCTATCAAGGCTAAAAGACGATTACGATGCTATCAGATTTTCACCGCAGAAAGGCGAGTATGAATTCACAGGCGTCGGCTCAAGTCGGATCGTTGTTCTAGAACAGGCCCGTCGCGAAATTACAGGCAAGCAGGTCGACAGTGTCACGCGTTTTTTGGAACGTCTTGACGCTTTCAATGCGCTTCGACTACCTGAAAGTGAAGCTCGGGAGTTCAAGGCTGACTTTGCTGTCACTGGTGACGAATGGCACTTAGCTCCAAGATTCCTCGACGCTTCAAAGGTAAACCCTGAACATGTAAAGAAATTATGTAAAGCAACAGCCGATGAGGGGTATGCTCGGGGTACTGTTATTTATTTACTTTCAACGAAAACCGCAGAACTCAACAATGCCAGATTAGATGCAAAGGCCACCCTCGAACAGTTAAAAGGCGAGGATTTTCTTCATCCGTTCGTTATCGCAATCCCAAAGGAGGCTGCTACACAGCTCGAAACACAGGTACTGTTAAAGAATTACCTTGTAAACGAAATGTCGAGTCCTCAACGAACGAGCTTCGGAGAGTCTTACCGCGCAGCCGTGGAATATATCGAAAGAGAGCTGACAGATCAGCTAATTAGTCATCTTCGCAGCGTCGACTATATATTGCCGTCTGAACTTGTAATCAAATTAGGGAATGGTAAGAAGAGCCTCGACGAAATCGCGGACATACTCTTTTATGAGGCATATAAGTTCCGTCCCCCATCAAACTCGCATTTGATGAAGACCAGCAGTACCAGAGGGAACTCTGCTGTTGCTGAGATTGCAAAGCAGCTTCTTATTGATGAGCTAAACTTCGACGGCCTGAATCAAGAAAAACAGAATATCGTTAGGAGTGTGCTGACTACGGGCAATGACAAATGGGGCATACTCGACGCGGAATATTGCCTTAAGAAACCTCAAAACGTTCGAGTACTCGAAGCGTGGAACTTCTTGGATCACAACGTATCGGAGCAAGAATGGACTTCGTTTGCGAGTATCCTTCAAAGGCTGGTGCAGCCTCCGTTCGGACTTGACGATTTTACAGCAACGTTTTTGATTACCTCGTGGATCGGATACCACAAGTACGAACTAGGATTCAAAGATAATCGTCGCCAGCCTATCAATAGGCCGCATAACGGCCATAACGTTACAAATCTAACATTCAGTGATTTCCAACAGAATCTAAATCGCGCAAAGGATTTTATTAGATGGTTGAAAAGTAACGTGTCAGTTCAGCACTCCGGGCGCACAAATGTCTCTCGCGCTGAGTCATTTCTTAATGAACTCAGAAATGTTAAAGAAGCAGCAGATGGGGAACGGCTAATTCAGCTTTCCATCTCGATTTTACAGGGGCTGTCACCTGAGCACGAATTAGTGCCTCAGATAAGAAGTGCTATAGAAGAAGTTTCAGAATGGCTAGCCGCATCAGCTGCGGTCGGACAAAGGCTGAACCAACTTCGCGACGTGGCGCGAAACAGTAATGACGTTAGCCACCTTATTAGGACCATCGAGTTAGTCAAACAAACAGGAAACAATGACGGAATTCAGAAAAGTAAGGCTTACGTCGAGGCCGCAAAGTTCGTAGAGGATCGAATCAATCAGGTAGCAAGGGAACAATCAAACGTTTCTCTTCAACGTATTGAAAGCTATGACTCAATGCGCATGAATCTCGAGAAAGGGCGTCAAGCGCTCAACCGTACTGGGAGGGCTGATC
>Ga0247718_1000431_pt1 | contig 11784 bp, 12 predicted proteins | sample 21E_DmetaG_FD_189045 | JGI IMG/M metagenome (GOLD analysis project Ga0247718, IMG submission 189045) | Soil microbial communities from hillslope of Landscape Evolution Observatory, University of Arizona, Oracle, AZ, United States - 2-1-E_D | ecosystem: Engineered > Artificial ecosystem >...
CGGCGGCTTCCGCGAGGGCCAGCACATCGAGGACGTCGCGGTCGCCGATGGATATGCCTGCACCTGTTCCGACTCGCGCGGACTGGGTCCTGGTCAATTTGATTTCGACGGCGACGGCATCGCCGATGTGGCCGTTTACAGGCCTTCGACCAGCACGTGGTACTGGATAAGAAGCTCGGACAGCGCCGTAGCAGCGCGTAATTTCGGCACCGCCGACGACGCTCCCGTACCCGCAATTTTCACGCGGCCCGCGCACGTGCCGTGATTTCCGGCATCGTCTTGACCTCGCCCATCCGACGCCGTATCATTTGAACTTCCGTGCCGGAGTGGCGAAATTGGTATACGCACCAGACTCAAAATCTGGCGGGGTTCACTCTCCATGTCGGTTCGAGTCCGACCTCCGGCACCACTGCCTATCGCCTGGATTTTATCTTCCCGTCACAAAAATAGTTGGCAAATCCGAGCGGCCCTGTGCCATCATAGAAGCACAGGGGGTGATATTATGATAAATAATAAAACTGAGGTAGATAGAAGCTAGACAAACCGAAAGGTTTGAAAAGACAAAGCGGCGTGCCATGAAAAGCACGCCGCTTTTATTTTGTCGCTGAACGAATCTCTACCGGCGGTAATAATCGATATAGCTTCCGTTATTCACGTCCGTGGTTCTTATGCCGTTGTTGATCCTCGTGACACGCGAGACGTATTGACCGTTGGTGAGCGTCGTCCCGTTCATCGAGGCGTTCACCGTGTTCTGACCGTCGAAAATGATCATGACGTTTCCGTTTCGCTGGATCGACAATGTTATCGTCCCGCCCGTCTCGGGATTACGCCCGTAGAAGGTCCCTACCGCCCAGTTCGGGACGTCACCGCGGCCACCTCCGTCGTTGCCACCGTTCCATCCGCCGCCGCCGTACGGCGGCGTGCGGAAGTAGTCGATGTAACTGCCGTTGCTGACATCCGTGGTGCGGATGCCGTTGTTGATGCGCGACACCCTCGAGGTATACTGCCCGTTCTGCAGGGTCGTCCTGTCTATCGACGCGTAGATTGGCTGGTTGCCGTCGAATGAGATCATCACCGAGCCGTCTCGATTCACGGTCAGCGTGATCGTGCCGCCCGTCTCGGGATTGCGGCCGTAGAACGTCCCCTGCGCCCATGACGGCACATTCCCGCGGCCCGGGTTCCGGCCCCCATTGCCGCCCCCGCCGTCGTCGCCATTCCAGCTGTCTCCGCCAAGTCCGGGAAGTTCATATGCTTCGGCGAGGCGGTTGACGCTGTTGCGGAGACGGTTCCACTGCCGCTCTAGACGGCGGCGGAAAGTCGCGGAGTTCATCGCGTTGTTGAGGTTTTGCGAGTTGCTGATCAGATTGCGAACCTCGTTGCGGCTCTGCCACCACGAGTTGTCGGAATCGAAGCGTCGACGCAAACGGTCGACCGCGTTCTCGAATTGCTGTGCGTAGTTGTTGTAGGCGCGGCGGGTCGAGCCGTTCAATCCGCTGTTGTTGATCTCCTGGCGGAAATCGTTGGTGAACTCGTCGCTGCTCTCTTCAAGCTGCCTGACGAGATCGTCGATCTGTCCTCTTGAGTATGCGTTTCGCCCCTGCGCGGTCGTATCCGCCGTCGATGCGAAGGCGATGGCCAGACCGACCATCAATGCCGAGAAATAACGTTTGAATTTCATATATCCTCCCTTCTGATTATCAAACTTTCAAATCGGATGTTGTTGCTCGACACGCCAATCGTTCAGGGCTCACCTATGATTATAAGTTCGGCCGGAGCGGTTGCTAGAATAAATTTTCATTAATTTATGCCGATCTCCGACTACTGGTTTGACTTGCCCGAAGAGCAGATCGCACAGGAGCCTCTCGCCAACCGCGAGGACTCGCGAATGCTCGTCGTCGAGCGCGCGGGCGGGACGTTTCGCGACGAGCGGTTCGCGAATATCGCGCGATTTGTGAGATCCGGCGACGTGATCGTTCTGAACGATACGCGCGTGTTCCCGGCGCGCCTTTTCGGCGAGAGCGAGACCGGGGCAAAGATCGAGATCTTTCTGGTGCGGCGCGAGGGCGAAGACTCGTCCGTCTGGCGCACTCTGGCACGCCCGGCGAGACGATTGAGGCCGGGCAAGGCGCTAATTTTCGACAACGGGGCGCTGTCCGCCGAGGTGCTCGAAAAGTTCAGCGACGGCACCGTGTCGGTGAAGTTTCGCTGCGAGGGCGATCTCGACGCGACGATCGACCGCATCGGCCGCACGCCGCTTCCGCCGTACATCAAGCGCTCTCGCGACGAGAAGGTCGACACCGACCGCGAGCGATACCAAACAGTTTATGCGGCCAACCGAGGCTCGATCGCGGCGCCGACCGCCGGTCTGCATTTCACGCCGGAGAAAATAGCTGAAGTCGAAGTGGCGGGAGCCGAGATCGCCAAAGTTACCTTGCACGTCGGCTACGGCACGTTCGAGCCGGTGCGCGAGACTGACGATCTATCAAAGCATCGCGTGATGCCCGAGGAGGTGTCGATCGGCGAAGAAACGGCCGAACTTCTCAATCGCGCCAAAGCTGCGAATCGGCGCATCATCGCGGTCGGCACGACGACCACCCGCGCTCTCGAGGGCAACGTTGCGAAAAACGGCGGCAGATTTGCGGCGTACAGGGGCCTTACCGATCTGACGATCACGCCGGGCTATGAGTTTCGAGCGATCGACGGGCTGCTCACCAACTTCCATCTGCCCGAAAGCTCGCTGCTTATTTTGGTTTCCACTTTCGCGGGCCGCGAACTTATAATGGAGTCATATCGACATGCAGTTGCGGCCGGCTACCGCTTTTACAGCTACGGCGACTGCATGTTTGTTGTCTAAGGGGTATGGCTTTCTTGCAGACGATCCGCAGCTTGTTCTCTCCCTCCTCGGCGTCTCGCCCCGTGATGGAAGTGATCACGCCGGCATCTCCCGAAACCGACTACCAATTCGCGCCGCTTACATCCGACAGCATCAAAGAGCTCGTGCATCTGAACCAGCGTTGCTTCACGAACGGCGACCACTACTCGAAGCACACTTTCAATTACCTGCTCACCGAACCGCGGACACTCAGCTATCAGGTGAGGACCGACGACGGCGAACTCGCGGCGTTTGCGTTCGTGATGGTCAACCGCGAAAACGGAGCCGCTCACCTGACGACGATCGGCGTCGCTCCCGAACACCGCCGCCGCGGTCTCGCCGCGCAAATGCTCGAGCACCTCGAGCGGAACCTGGTCGCTAAGGGCATCTACACCATCATGCTCGAGGTCCGCGTCGGCAACCACGGAGCGCAGGAGCTGTACCGTAGGGCGGGCTATTCGATCGTCCAGCGCATCGCCAAATACTACAGCAACGGCGAGGACGGTTACCTGATGGTGAAATCGCTCGCCTGATGCCGCCCGCGTTTGAGCTACCCAAGATCTACCCGATCACGGACCGCAATCTTTCCGGTCTCTCGCACTACGAACAAACACGCCAACTCATCCAGGCCGGTTCGCGCTTCATCCAGGTTAGAGAAAAGTCCGCCTCGTCCGGCGAGTTTTACGAAGAGTGCCGCCGCGTCGTCGAGCTCGCTAAAGAAACAAACACGACGATCATCGTCAACGACCGCGCCGACATCGTGACGTTCGCCGAGGCCCACGGCGTCCACGTCGGGCAGGACGACCTGCCGCCCGAAGCGTTGCGAAAACTCCTCGGCGAAGACGCGATCATCGGCTTCTCGACCCACAACATCGAGCAGGCGATCGCCGCTTCGCAACTCCCTGTCGACTACATCGCCATCGGCCCGATCTTCGCCACGACGACCAAACAAAACCCCGACCCAGTAGTCGGCCTCGAAGGCCTCGCCCGCGTGCGACAAGCCATCGGCCCCAATTTCCCCCTCGTCGCCATCGGCGGCATCGACCACACCAACATCACTGCTGTCCTGAATGCCGGTGCCGACTCGGCAGCCGTGATCAGCTGTCTATTCGCGAACGCAAAGTCGATCGGCGAAAACTATTCGCGGCTCACAGATTCATTGTCGACGAGGCGGTTATAGTAGGATTTCTTGTTCCCCTAACTGCCGATCGGACAGCGATGCAAGAACAGAGAATCAGCACGAGGTTTGACCAGACAAAGCTCCCATCATTTTTAACAATGCAGCCATCCATCGATCATCTAAAGGTCTACACGCCGGCAAAGGATTTCGAGTTATCAAAGCGGTTTTACGCCGCTCTTGGTTTCGAGCTGACTAAGGCATGGGGCGGGAATGTCGATTGTCGGCTGGGCGGCGCCGAGTTCCGGCTCCAGAACTATTACGTCGCCGACTGGGCCAACAACTTCATGATGCAGTTCTGTGTCGACGACGCCCGCCTCTGGCTCGAGCACGCAACTGCTTGAATTCCTTTCAGAGTTCGGAATAGTTGAATGTGAAGCTCCAAAGCCAAGCACCGTCGCCCTGTTTACCTGCGATGTCCTAATTGCCAAAAAGACGTTTCTCGGACAGGACTAGACCAGCGGTCACCGGCCCGACTTCACGCCCCGCCTGCTGCTTCCTGACTTGCATCAAACGAAAGCGAAGACGAAAGTTCGCGGTATGCTTCGGCCTGCGCGAGCAGGTCACGTGCTTTCTGCTCAACGGCCGCAACGGCGTCGGCTCCCGCGGGCCACCGACGCGGCGGGTCATCCTTGGAGATCAGCATTATCAGCGCTTCCGCAAGTTTCGTGGGGTCACCGGGCTGCGTGCCGCTAATATGCTTCCAGGCGGCGACGGTCTGCTTGGTTTTCTCTGCGTAGTCGTCGATCGACGGTTCGGGGTAGTTCGTTGACTCTTCGGTTAATAGCTCGGTGCGGAAGAATCCCGGCTCGACGATCACCGTGCGGATGCCGAACGGCGCCACCTCGATTGCCAGCGACTCCATCCAACCCTCAACGCCAAACTTCGAAGCGCAGTAAGCGGAAACGAACTCCTGCCCGACGATCCCGGCCGTCGAGGATATCGTTACAACCAACCCGGATCGCTGCCGGCGCATGACGGGTAGAACAGCACGCGTGACATTCACGGGGCCGAAGAAGTTTGTCTCCATCTGTGCCCGAAAGTTTTCTGGCGTGATCTCCTCAAAGAAGCCCGCGTAGAAATTGCCGGCGTTATTGACCAGCACATCGATGTGTCCAAATCGCTCAACCGCAGCTTTAACAGCCGACTCGGCGTCGGACGGATCGATAATATCCAACCTCACTACAAATAGATCGTCAGATTCTCCGATAGCTTCTGTTACCTTGCCAGTGTTGCGACCGGTTGCGACCACCTTATATCCTGCCGCCAGGGCAGCTTTAGCGATGTCGACGCCCATGCCCCGTCCGGCACCCGTCACAAACAATACTTTTCGTTCGGCTGTATTACTCATTTTAGTTCTCTCCTATTATTCCAGTCCCCGCTTGGATCGCTCATTTATCGAGCCGGCTTTCTCGGCAGGGGAGATATGCCGTGGCCGCCCCTTGAGCTCGTCCCCAGCTTCGCCCCGGTGTCGATGTCCGCGAGCATCGCTTCGGTCAATCGAGCGCCCTGAACCCGGATCTTGGCGAAGCCGTCTTCGATCTCTTTGATATCCGCGGCGGTCAACTGCACCTGAAGAGCGTCCATGTTCTGTTCCATGTGCCTTCGTGAAGTCGTCCCGGGAATCGGCACGATCCACGGCTTGCGCGCGAGCAGCCAGGCGAGAGCGACCTGGCCGGACGTCGCTTGTTTGCGAGCGCCAACGCGCTGCAGCAGTTCGACGACGGACCAGTTGGCGCGGCGCGCTTCCGGCGTGAAGCGGGGCAGCGTGGATCTAAGGTCCTCAGCGCCAAGTTTCCTTATACGGGTCACGGTGCCCGTCAGATAGCCCATTCCGAGCGGACTCCACGGCACGAAGCCGATGCCCAGCTCTTCGCAGGTCGGGAGGGCTTCCAGCTCCGGGTCGCGTGTCCAGACGGAGTATTCGTTCTGTACCGCAGTGACCGGCTGCACCTTGTGCGCGCGGCGGATGGTCGCACCGCCCGCACCGGACAAGCCGAAATGACGGACTTTGCCCTCGCGTATCAGCTCCTGCACCGCTCCGGCCACCTCTTCGATCGGCACCTTGGGATCAACGCGATGTTGATAGTGAAGATCGATGCGGTCGGTCTTTAGGCGCCGGAGCGAACCCTCTGTCGCCCGCTTGATGTGCTCAGGCCGGCTGTTAAGTCCCGGCCCCTGGACGCCCGTCTGTAGATCGATGTTCCACCCGAACTTGCTCGCGATAACCACCCCGTCGCGAACCGGAGCAAGTGCCTCGCCGAGAATATCCTCGCTAAGGAACGGCCCGTAGACTTCGGCGGTATCGAAAAACGTAACGCCCCGGTCATAAGCCGCTCGGATCAGCCGGATCGCCTCCTGCCTGTCCATCGGCGGGTTGTACATCCCGGCGGTCTCCATGGCGCCAAAGCCGAGAGCTGAGACTTCCAACGTTCCGAGCCGGCGGCGGTCGCTTTGCGGTGTGGCGGGACTGGTTGCTCCGACGGGTAATGTTTGCGCCGCGCCGTAATTGACACCGCCGAGCAACGTCGCTGCGGTCGCGGCAAGCCCCAGCGTGAGGAACTGGCGTCGGTCCGGCTGAGCTCGGCCTTCCTCTCCAATTGAATTATTCCGTAGATTACCCATAAAAGTTAGTCCTCGCTTTCTTCTGACGTCTGTTCGTCAGCTTGCTTACCTCCTGCCCAATCTGTTTACGGCTGATTAGATGGAGGTGAAAGTAAAGGTGGTCATGACGATCCTCGCTAATATCCGGACGATTCTGCAAAATCTGTCCGCGCGGCGTGATAACCGAAAACAAGAGTGATTAATATGAATCTATGAACCATGGCGAAGCGGGCTTGGAAAAGCGAAGGATGCAAATTGCTCGTGCAGAACTGATCGAGCGGATGACCGGTGCCGTTGTGCAGGACGGATTATTAGAAGTATTTCCAGACGTTGTTCTAGGCCGTTTTTCGAGACCTACAGAGCCCGTCTATACCTTGTTCAAGCCCTCGTTTTGCATAATTGCTCAAGGCCGCAAGGAAGTCCGTTTGGGCGATGAGGTTTTCACCTACGATTCCGGACACTATTTGATTTCGACCATCAATCTGCCGGTTATGATCCACGTTGTTGAGGCATCGGAATCGGCGCCATATTTAGGCTTTCAGCTATATCTGGACCCGACGATCGTCGCCTCGGTGATTATGGAATCGGACATTCAAATCGAGAAGACGGGCTCTCGTGTCAAAGCGATGGATGTCAGTCCGATCGACGTTGATCTGCTCGAGGCTGCTCTTAAATTTGTTAGACTTCTCGATAAGCCGGATGAGTTGAAGTTTCTCGGACCGCTTATTATCCGCGAGATCATATATCGGCTTTTAAGAGAAGACCAAGCCGCCCGGCTAGGACATCTTCTGACTTTCGAAGCAGACGCCCGGCGAATCTCAAAGGCAGTTAATCAGCTCCGCGATAACCTCGACCAGCCGCTGAATATTGAAGACATGGCACGCGATCTCGGGATGAGTGTTTCGGGCTTTCATCATCATTTCAAGAGCGTCACGTCGATGAGCCCTTTGCAGTTTCAGAAACAACTTCGGCTTCAGGAAGCCCGCCGATTAATGCTCGGCGAAGATCTGGACGTAGCGAGCGCCAGCCTCCGGGTCGGTTACGACGATCCGTCCTACTTCGGCCGCGAGTATAAAAAGCTTTTCGGCGCCCCACCCCAACGCGACATCGCACGCCTCCGTCAAAATCTGGAAATGACCGTGTGATCAAAACAAACTGGAAACGGAGAACGGAGTCCGACCTGCGACATTGCGATTCTATATCGAACTCGAAACGATCCGCGACGCCGCCGCCATCTGCCACGTCGTCGACCCCTCAGGCGTGCTTCTGATCTTTATTTCGTAACTGAGGCTGGCGCTGCTCGAGCCCGCGGTTTCCATGTTCGCGGGCGGCTGTTCTACCATGAGTGCACGATGGTGAGAAATATTTTCGACAAGATCGGTTCCGTCGGAACGGTTGTCGCCGGGATGGCGTCGCCGTGTTGCTTTCCGTTTTTGGGCCTCGCGGGATCGGCGCTCGGGCTCGCGTTTCTTTCGCAATTCGAGGATTGGGTGCCACTCGCGATTCAGGGCCTTGTGCTCGTTGCGCTCGTCGGCAACTTCATCGCTTACCGCACTCACCGCAAGGTCGCGCCGCTGATCCTCGCGATCGCGTCCACGGCCGCCGTCATTTACGGCGTTAACACGCGCCTCGATACCAATTACATTTACGGCGGAATGCTCGGCCTCCTGATAGTCGCCGCATGGAACTCGTTCGAGTCCCGCCGCTGCGCCGCCGACGCCGCCCGCTGCGAGGTGTAAAATGACCGACACCGAACTCCTCTCCTCGACCATCACCTGCCCCAATTGCCGCCACCAAAAGACTGAAGAGATGCCCACCGACGCGTGCCTCTTCTTCTACCAGTGCGACGCCTGCAACGCGACCCTCAAACCCCGCCCCGGCGACTGCTGCGTCTTCTGCTCCTACGCCGACACCAAATGCCCACCTAAAACCTCCGGGGCCTGCTGCTGACTCTGAGCGCTGTTCATCCCATCTGTACTGCCTAGAACAGGACAACGATGAATGGGCGACGAGGAACGTTTGTTCGGTGCCGGTTTCAGATCAAATGTCGGGGCCTAATTCTCAGCCGGAAAATTCTCTTGCCATCGTTCGGGCGTTTCGGTGATAATGGTCAGGACTCGCGAGTACGGGTCGCCTCAGGTAATTCCCGCCGTTCCGGCATTTTCTTCTACTTCTTTTCTTGTACCTACTTCCGGGAGCTTCTCGATTAAATGAGTTTGTTAGACGTAGCGCCGATCATCGAAGAGATGCTGCACATCTCAGAGAATGTGAGTGATCTCAATTTTTCGTGCGGGCAGAAGCCGCAGGTCGAGATCAGCGGTAAGCTGTACCCGGCCGAGCCGCTCGGTCTGGGCAAACTGAGCGCGTACCAGACGGAGATGATCGCGATGGCGATCATCCGCGACCACCCGGACGCCGCCCGGCAGCTCGCGCATTTCAAGACCGCCGACCTTAGTTACGCATTGCCTGGAAAATGCCGCTTCCGTGTCAACATCTTTCAGCAGCGCAACTCGTACTCGATCGTGATGCGCGTGATCCCACACGACATCCCGAGCTTTGAGTCGTTGTGCTTGCCGCCACAGCTCGCCGAGATCGCTGAGCTGCGTAACGGGATCGTGCTTCTTACCGGCCCAACCGGTTCGGGTAAAAGCTCCACGCTCGCCGCTATCATCGACCGAATCAACGATACGAAGTATTACCACATAGTCACGATCGAGGACCCGATCGAGTTTCTTCACAACCACAAAAAGAGCACCATCAACCAGCGCGAGGTCGGGGCCGACACGAAGGACTTCGCCTCGGCCCTGCGCGCCGCGCTACGGCAAGCACCGAAAGTCATCCTTGTCGGCGAGATGCGCGATCTCGAGACGACCGAGATCGCACTCGAGGCTGCGGAGACCGGCCACCTCGTGCTTTCTACATTGCACACCATCGACGCCTCGAAAACGATCGACCGCATCATCGGCCTCTACCCGAAGAATGAAGAGCGTGTCATTCGCACGCGGCTGGCGCAGTCCTTCCGCTATATCGTGTCGCAGCGGCTGATCCCGAGGGCGGACGGTAAAGGACGCATCGCGGCGGTCGAGATCCTCAAATCGAACCCCCGCACGCGCGAGTACATCGAGCGGGGCGAGAGCGAGGGCAAGACGCTGCTCGACGCTATCCGCGACGGCGAGATCGACGGGATGCAGGATTTCGACTCGGTCATCCGCGAATTTATCCAGGCCAGCCTCATCACGATGGAAGACGGCCTCTCGTACGCGACCAATCAGAACAATCTGCTGCTGCAGCTGAAAGGCCTTTCGTCCCAAGAGGACTTTATGCATCACAACCAGCCAAAGCCGCCTCCCGTGCCCGGCAGCGCCGTCCCGATCACAACTCCGCCTCCGGCGCCCAACCACTCGGTCTTGGACATGATCGAGTAAGACAGTTGTCAGTGGTCAGCAAGACACTTGCAACTGCGGACGCTGTGACAACGAATAACCGACCACTGACAACCGGCAACTGACAACTGACAACTTTCCTATGATCATCCGTTGCGACAATTGCTCAGTCTCTCTGCAGCTCGACGAGTCGAAGGTGCCAGCCGGCCACTTCACTGTGCGTTGCCCTCGTTGCCAGAACATGCTCCGCGCCACCAAAAGCGTCGACGGGCACAGCACGTCGACCGTTGAGCAGCTCCGGAAAAACGGGCCGGCTCCGGCAGCGCCCGGGTCGGAGAGTTTTGCGGAGAAAGAGTCCGAGTTTCAGATCAACGCCGCACTAAAGTCGCTGCTGATGGCTCTACAGAAAGACAATAAGGCTTTCGAGGATGAACCTGAGGAAGCCGCAAAACCCCGACGCGTTCTGCTCTGCCTCGGAGCTGTCCGCGAGGCGGTCTCAAAGGTGCTGACGGAGGCGGGGTACCGCGTCTACATCGCGGAGACGCCCGCCCAAGCCAACGAGCGGATGCGCGACAGCAAGACGGAAATCGTCCTCTTCTCGCCCGACTTCGCTCCGGAATACGGCGGGGCCGCGATCATTCAGCAGCGGGCAAACGCTCTTTATTCGGCAGAGCGTCGCCGCCTTTTCCTTGTTTCGATCGAGGACGGCGGCATGACGATGAACGCCCACGACGCTTTTTTGAGAAACCTCAACCTGATCGTCAACAGCAACGACGTTCGGCAACTCCCGTTGATTCTTAGTCGCGCTCTGCACGACTTCAACGAGCTTTATCTCTACTTCAACCGATCGGCTGAACTTCAGCCGATCTAAGCTTAAGAAAAATCGATTTTGGCGAGTACGCAGCTCGTTAAAGACCGCAGGGGCGCAAACAGCGCTTGAACGCGCGGATCTCTACCTTTCCCAGGAAGGATACCCCGCGGGCAGCCGCAGCATTTGCCGCCCCTGCGTTTTGTTTTTGAGATCTGTTGGGAACGTTCAGGCGAGCAGGAGGAGCTGGCAGACTAGGGTTTCGATCTGCATGCGGGCACCGGAAGGCCCGCCGCCGAGCGATGTCTTGACGGCGACATCGGCATCGGCGAGTTTCGTGATCACATCCTTGAGCCTCCGCGCATCCGTTCGCCGTGCCGCCGCGAGAAATGGCTCCTGATCGCTGTAGCGCATCTTCAGGATCTTCGCGACCTCCGAGCGGTCGATGCCGTCGTTCATCATCTCCTTTGCCATCAGCAGGCGGCGGAAGTGGTACGAGAGCATCCCGAGCATCATCACCGGCTCGGCCCCGTCGTCGAGCTGTTTTTTCAAAACGCGCAGTGCCTTTTCGCGGTCGCCCGCGAGCAGAAGATTGGTCAGTTGAAAGTTGTCGATCTCGCGCGTGTTTGGTACTAGTTGCTCGACGAGGTCGAACGTGATCACGCCGTCGGGAAGCGCGGCCGCCGAGAGTTTGTCGACCTCGACCGCGAGCCGCCGCACGTCGGAACCCACGAGAGCGACGAGATGCCTTACCGCGTTCTCGTCCGCGCGCGAGCCGCGCTTGCGTACCTCGTCGCGAGCCCAGGCGAGGAGGTCTTCGTCGGTGAGCTTTTCGAATTCGACCGCTACCGCTCGTTCGCTCAGCAGCTTGCCGAGCTTGCGCACCCGGTTCAATTCGTCGGCGACGAAGATCACCACCGCCGTCGGCGAGGGGTTCGAG
>Ga0247718_1000433_pt1 | contig 11755 bp, 10 predicted proteins | sample 21E_DmetaG_FD_189045 | JGI IMG/M metagenome (GOLD analysis project Ga0247718, IMG submission 189045) | Soil microbial communities from hillslope of Landscape Evolution Observatory, University of Arizona, Oracle, AZ, United States - 2-1-E_D | ecosystem: Engineered > Artificial ecosystem >...
TTGTCGAGCACGACGCCCGTCGCCCTGCCGTTCTTCGTCAGGATGCGCGCGACCGGCGCCTGCGTGCGAATTTCCACGCCGTGCTCGACGGCCGCCGCGGCGATCGCGTTCGAGACCGCGCCGGTGCCGCCACGCGACAGGCCCCAGGAGCGGAAGGCGCCGTCGATCTCGCCCATGTAGTGATGCAGCAGGACGTAGGCGGTGCCGGGCGAGCGCACGCCGAGGAAAGTGCCGATGATGCCCGACGCCGACATCGTCGCCTTGAGCACGTCGGTCTCGAACCATTGATCGAGGAAGTCGACCGCGCTCATGGTGAGCAGCTGCACCTGGTTCAGGCGATCGTGAAAGCGCATGCTGCGGAAGCGCTTGCCGATCGCGAGCAACTCCAGCAGCCCGCGCGGATCCAGCGACGTGGGATCGGGCGGCAGCATGCTGAGGATCGGCTTCGCGAAGCGGCCCATCTCGACCATCGCCTTGCCGTACTCGTCATACGCCTCGGCGTCGAGGCGCGAGTGGCGGGCGATCTCGCGGCGCGTCTTGTAGTGATCGTTGACGCGCCACAGGTAGTCGCCGCTCGGCATCGGCGTGAGCGTGCCATCCAGCGGCAACAGCTCCATCCCGTGACGCGGCAGGTCGAGCTCGCGAATGATCTCGGGCCTGAGCAGCGAGACGACGTACGAGCAGACCGAGAACTTGAAGCCCGGGAATACCTCTTCGGTGACGGCGGCGCCGCCGACGAGGTGACGACGTTCGAGGACGAGCACCTTGCGGCCGGCGCGGCCCAGGTAGGCGGCGCAGGTCAGGCCGTTGTGCCCACCCCCGATAATGATGGCGTCGTAACGCGATTTGTCGCCTGGGCTCGCTCCGCTCGGCATTGCCGAAAGTATACTTTCGGCGTGCCGATCGGCTCCGCTTTCCACGCGCGCACGCTCGAGCTGTGCGAGAGCCTCAACTATCGTGACTGGGCGGGCTACTACGCGGTCAGCGCCTACGAGACGCACCACGACCACGAGTACAACGCGATCAGGAACGCCTGCGCGCTGATCGACATCTCTCCGCTCTACAAGTACCGCCTCAGCGGCCCGGACGCCGTGCGCCTGGTCAACCGCGTCATCACGCGCGACGCGTCGCGCATGACCGTGGGCCAGGTCTACTACACGCCCTGGTGCGATGAAGACGGCAAGGTCATTGATGACGGGACCGTGACGCGTGTGTCGGACCAGGTGTTCCGCTGGACAGCGGCGGACCCGAACCTGCGCTGGCTGACCGAGAACTCATCGGGGCTCAACGTGCAGATCGAAGACATCTCCGAGAGCGTCGCCGCCCTGGCACTCCAAGGGCCCACGTCGGCGCGTTTGCTTGCGCAGGTGTGCGACGCGGATCTGTCGTCCTTGAAGTACTTCCGTGCAACGAGCGGACACATTGCCAGCGTGCCCGTTGACGTGTCGAGGACGGGTTATACCGGCGACCTTGGCTACGAGATCTGGATGCCATGGGACGCTGCGCTGCAGGTCTGGGACGCGATCGCTTCGGCGGGCCGCGCGTTTGATTTGCATCCGACCGGCATGCTCGCTCTCGATATCGCTCGCGTCGAGGCGGGACTGCTGCTGATCGACGTCGACTTTCAGAGCAGCCGCAAGGCGCTCATCGAGTCACAGAAGTATTCGCCTCACGAGCTTGGCCTGGGCCGCCTCGTCGACATGACCAAGGGCCCGTTTGTCGGGCGCGCGGCGCTCGCTGAAGAAGTGAAGCGGGGCATCGCGCGGCAGATCGTCGGACTCGAGGTTGACTGGACGGAAGTGGAGAAGTTGTACGAAGCGGTGGGCCTTCCGCCGACGGCGCCCGCTGCGACCTCGCGCGTGGCGGTGCCGGTCTACAACGGCCGCACGCACGTCGGCCGCGCCACGTCGACGACGTGGTCAACGACGCTCAAGAAGCTGATCGCCCTGGCCACGATTGACGTTCCCCACTACGCGCTGGGAACGCGCCTGGAAATGGAAATGACCGTGGAGGCAGTTCGTCACCGCGCCGCGGCCACTGTGGTGCCGACGCCGTTCTTCAATCCAGCAAGAAAGACGTCCCGGCCCGCCTGACCGGCCCTACCTGCCCAACCGGGCTTTTCTCGCCTCGATAAACGACCGGACGCCGAGCGCGACGTAGACCAGCAGCATCACGCCCATCGCAATCTGCGAGATCACGGCCGGGCGGGACGCGCCGCCGGCCATCAGCGCCGGAACGCCGCGCCCAAGCGCTGCGAGCGCTCCGAGCAGGCCGATGGCGACCGCCGCGTGCATCGCGTGCTTGCGCGCCGCCTCGTTGCGCGCGATCAGCGCGCAGATCAACAGTCCCGCCCCGAAGAAGGCGGGAATCATCGCCGTCAGGCTCGTCATGCCGGTCGTGACGTAACTGGCGACGCCGAGGACGATCAGGAGCAGACCGAACTTACGAGTTGTTCCGGGCATGAGCCATTGTAGCCACATAGCCAATCGCCGGGAGGGGCGTCATAATACCGTCGCCGTGCGAACCATCACAGTCGGCCTCGTGCTGCTGCTGTCGGCGACCCTCGTCGCGCAACAGCCGGCATTCAAGTCCGGCGTCGCGCTGGTGCGGATACCGGTCAGCGTCACCCAGGGGGCCATGCCGGTCCAGCCCGGCGTGCTCACCGCCGCGGATTTCACCGTCACCGAAGACGGTCGGCGGCAGCAGGTGACGCTGTTCGAACGCGAGTCGCTGCCACTGAGCGTGTGTGTCGTGTTCGACACCAGCGGCAGCATGATCGAAGGCCCGACCGAACAGCTGGCGCTCGCAGCGCTGCGTGAAATGCTCACGCAGCTGCTGCCCGAGGATGAAGTGGCAGTGGTTGCCTTCGCCGAGACGGTGGAACTGGTCACGCCCTGGACGCCGGCTCCGAAGCTGACGGCGGCTCGCATCCGCATGAAGGCATCGGGTTCGACGTCGCTCAACGACGGTGTGATGAAGGCGCTTGAGGTGATCGACCAGGCGAGCAACCCGAGACGGGTGATCCTGTTGATTACCGATGGAGGCGAAAACTCCAGCCGCACGCAGCTCGCCCGGATGGTCCGCACGCGGCGGCAAAGCGAAACGGAGGTCTACGCGTTCCACATCACGCCGGCGGTCACCCGGTTCCGGCCGGCCCCACTGACGCCAAATCCTGCCGGCATAGACCAGATGGGACCGGAACCGCGCGCGTCGGGTTCATACATGCCAGGACTCCTGCATCTGCCGCCGACGATGGAGGACATCGTTGGAGATTCAGGCGGGGTGGTGTACGAATTGACGATTCGCGAGGAGAGCGCCAAAGTGGCGCGTGCATTCGTCGAGGATTTGCGCTTTCAGTACACCCTGGGCTACGAGCCGTCGAAAGCCATGGACGGCAAGTACCGGCGGGTGAAGGTCGAGACCAGGAAACGCGGATACAAGATTCGACACCGCGGCGGATACCTTGCTTTGGGACTGGAGCCAGTGAAATGAAAACACTCATTGCATTCGCGCTGGTGATGGCCACCAGCGTGCCCGCCAAGGCGCAGCGGTCGACAGGCGCCGAGGTGGTGTCGGTGCCGGTCACGATCACGAGCCTGGATCGCAGTCAGCACATCGCCGGATTGACGGCCGCGGAGTTCCGCGTCAGCGAGAACGGCGATCGCCAGGACGTCACGTCCGTGACGCGTGAGCGGGTGCCGATCAGCCTCGCGATCGTGGTCGACTCGGGCACGACGATGCTCACGGGCATGCGCAGGCAACTGGCAGCCGAGTCCGTCGACAAGGTCGTGAGCGCGCTCGGACCAGAGGACGAATTCACCGTGCTGTTCCTCGGCCGCACGGTCGAGCAGCGATTACCCTGGACCAGTGGAAAGGGCGTGACGGCTCTCAACTGGGATGGCTGGAATCCGACCGGCGTCGCATCGTTGCATGACGGACTGCGCGATGCGTTCGCGCGCCTGCAGGAGGCACGCAACACGCGCCACGCGATCCTCGTCCTGACCCCCGGGTTCGAGAGTTCGAGCCGGATGTCGCTGTCGAACCTCGTCAAGTCACGGCAGGCCAGCGAAACATCGCTGTTCGCATTTGGGTTGGGTTCGCACCGGCAGGAAGAAGCCGCTGCCGAGGAGTCGCGGGTCCTGACCACCAGGCCGAGGACCAGTGACGACGTGCGCAAGCTCGATCCGCTTGGCTCCGGCATCATCGCGCCGAAGCCGTTGATGCAGGCGGATAACCTCGATCAACTGGTTGGCGATTCCGGCGGCATGGTGACGCGCGTTCTCAGCATGCCGGAAGCGACGATGGCCGCGCGAAACCTGATCGCCGAATTGCACAACCAGTATCTCGTCAGCTTCACGCCGAAGAAGCCCCTCGACGGCAAGTACCGGAAGTTGAAGATCGAAGTGAATCGCAAGGGCACGTACGTCCGCCACCGTGGCGGCTATCTCGCGGTGCCCGCACGCGACTAACAGCCTTCTCTGTGCTCTGTGGCTCTGTGTCTCTGTGGCTCTGTGTCTCTGTGGCTTACCGCGCGAGCCAGTCCGCATAGAGCTGCGGCCGGCGGTGCTTCATGAACAGCTGCCGCGCGTTCGACTGCGCCAGCTGCGTGTAGTCGATGTCGGCGTAGAGGACTTCATCGTTGCCCTGCTTTGCGCGCGCCACCACCTGGCCATCAGGCGCGCACACGAATGACTCGCCGGCGAAATCAAGCTTGTCTTCCTTGCCGACGCGATTGCAGAGCGCGGTGAAGTACCCGTTCTGGAACGCGGCCACGCGCATCTCCGCTTCGTAAAGACCCTCCGGCCATTCGTCGACGGCGCCGGCCTGCGGCACGATGACCAGGTCGGCTCCGCCGACGGCCAGCGCGCGCATGTACTCGGGGAAGTGGCGGTCGTAACAAATCGCGACGCCGATGGTTCCGGCCTGTGTCTTGAACACCGGCGCGCCTTTGTCGCCCGGCGTGTAGTAGCCCTGCTCGTGAAAGCACGGGTACTCGGTGATGTGGATCATGCGCGTCACGCCGAGCAGCGTGCCGTCGGCGTCGATCACCGGCGAGCTGTCGTAAGTGTGCTGACCTTCGCGCTCGTAGAGGTTGATCACCGTGACGATTCCAAGCTCCTTCGCCTTCTTGCGGAACGCGGTCACGGTCGGTCCGTCGATCGGCTCCGCGAGATCGCGATAGCCGGTCTCGGCGGGAAGTTGAGGATAGAACCATTCGAACGCCAGTTCGGCGAAGCAGGCAAGCTGCGCGCCGTTGCGCGCCGCTGTTTCAAGCGCGGCCAGCCCGCGGGCGACGTTGCCGTTCTTGTCTTTGGTGGCGTGTTGCTGGATGAGCGCAATTTTCATGAGGTGTGCTTCAGGATGAACTGATCGAATTCCCACAACTGGCGTTCGCGTTCCGAATAGGGGCCCGGCGCGTAGCCGCGCGAGCTGATGCCGAGATACGACTGCTCCGAGATTGCCCAGTCCTCGCGGTTGGTGCGATCCCAGAACTCCACCGCGTCTTCGAAGACGAAGCCGGGCTTCGCCATTTCATCCGGATGGAAGTGCCACTCGGCGACGAGCCTCGTCCTGCCGCAGTCCTGCGGCCAGATGGTGATCGTCATCATGTAGTCCGGATGCAGCGTCAACAGCAGGTTCGGATAGATCGCGTAGTAGCTGACCTGTTCCCGGTCCACGCCGGTCAATCCGGGCAGCACGTCGCGCCGTCGCTTGCCGTCGGTGCTCAGCGTTTCAACGCCGGCCTTGAAACCCATCGCCCCACCGCAGTAGGTGCCGGTCGACGGGACGTTCGCCGCGCCGAGGTAATGGTGCATCTGGTTGAGCAGCGGATGAATGATGGGGCAGTGCAGGCACTCGTTGTAGTTCTGCACCACGAGCTTCCAGTTGGCGGCGATGTCGTATTCGATGCGATGCGCCAGGCGAAGGTCCTGCATACGCCACGGCGCGAAGCGCTGCGGCAAGTCGCCCAACTGCGTTGCGAGCGGATCCGGCGCATCGGAGAGGTTGAGGAAGACGTGACCATCCCACGTCTCACACGCGACTGAGCGTAGCGGATAGTCGGTCCGCGCGAAGCCCTCCACCTCGTCCATGAGCGGAGCCGCCAGCAGTTGGCCGTCAAGCCCATAGGTCCACGCGTGATACGGGCACTGGATGCTGCCGTGCAACGTGCCGTGTTCGGCCGTGCAAAGACGAGTGCCGCGATGCCGGCACACGTTGTGAAACGCCTGGAGCGTTCCGTCCGCGCCGCGCACGATTAACACGCTGGCGCCGGCCACGTCCCGGCGAACGAAGCTGCCTGGCGCCGCCAGTTGGTCCGCGCGTGCGGCTGCCAGCCACATGCGCGCGAACACACGCTCCATTTCGAGCGCCAGCCACGCCGGATCGGTGTAGGCACGGCCCGGCAATGTGGTGTGCGTGACCCGGTGTGTGGTGTCCATCTCGCGGCGTTTCATGATACAACCCGCCTTCTGCCCCTCTGTTGTGTCCGTGACCGAACTTCTCAGCGCACCCTGGTGGATTTGGCTCGTAATCGGGCTCGGCGCCGCGTCATTTGGCGCCGCCGTGGTGCTGTATCGCCGTAGCGCCTCGCAGGAAGAAACCATTCGCCGCCAGGTGGCGCGCGAGACCGCGCTCAAGGCGCGCTTCGACGACCTGTTCGATCGCTCCAGCGAGATCCTGATCGTTCACGATCGGCGCGGCCGCATCTCCACGATCAATCGCAGCGGAGAGGAAGCCACCGGCTACCTGCGCGAAGAGATCCGTATGCTCGACCCGAACTGGATCTTCGGCGCGGACTATCTCGACGCCATTACCCAGATGATCCGCGAGGGCGTCGACAGCCAGCCCCGCACCTTCAAGTCCGAGCTGGTGCCACGCAAGGGGAACCGCGTGCCGGTCGACCTGCACCTGCGCGTGCTGGCCGGAGATGGCCAGGTGGTTGGCGTCACCGCCATCGCGCGCGACAGGAGCGAGCACCACCGCCTCGAGAACGAGCTGCGGCAGGCGCAGAAGATGGAGGCCGTCGGCCGCCTCGCCACCGGCATCGCGCACGACTTCAACAACATCATCACGGTGCTGCTGGGATACAGCGACGAGCTGATCGAAGAGGCGCCGCCGAACTCCAACCTGCGCTCCGCCGCCGAAGAAGTGCGGCGCGCCGCCGATCGCGCCTCAGCGCTGACGCAGCAGCTGCTCGCCTTCAGCCGGCGCCAGACGACGGTGTCGCACTCCGTGGATGTCAACCAGGTCGTCGCACACATGGAGGATTTGATCCGCCGGTTGATCGGGCCGGAGATCAAGCTGGAGTTTTCGCTCGATCCAGGCCTCGCGTCGATCAGCGCCGACAACCAGCAGATCGGCCAGGTGGTGATGAACCTGGTCGTCAACGCGCGCGACGCGATGCCCGGCGGCGGCACGCTGACGATCGAGACCGAGAACGTCGAGCTCGGCACCGAGTTCGTGGATGTGATTCCCGGGCCGCACGTGATGCTGCAGGTGTCGGACACCGGCGTCGGGATGACGCGCGAGATTCGCGATCGATTATTCGAACCCTTCTTCACGACCAAGGATTCAGGCCAGGGCACGGGTCTCGGCCTCTCCATGGTCCAGGCCATCGTCCGTCAAAGCGGCGGACACGTCACCGTTGAGAGCGAGCCTGGCAAAGGCACGGCCTTCAAGGTGTACTTCCCTCAGCAGACGGACGCGGCGCTGGCGCCTGTCGCCGCCGAAGCGCCCTCGAGCGGCATCACCGTCAAGGGCGAAGGCGTCGTGCTGCTGGCCGAGGACGATCGCTCGGTGCGGCGGCTGGTCGTCACCGAGCTGACGCGCCGTGGTTTCACCGTGCTCGAAGCCGAAGATGGAGAGGCCGCCCTCGAGGTGTTCAGGCGCGAGCAGGATCGCGTCGACGTGCTCGTCACCGACGTGGTCATGCCGCGCATGAACGGCGCCGACCTGGCGAAGGCGGCGGAGCGGATTCGTCCCGGCCTGAAGATCCTGTTCATCTCGGGCCATCCCGAACGGGCCGGCGCGGGGCTCGACCCCACCGGCGTCACCAACCTGTTGATGAAACCATTCACCGCCGATACTCTTGCGGCTCGGATCAAGGAACTGATCACCGGGAGGAAAGAGGCGGATGGCTGGAGCGTCTGACGCACCACAGCTAAGACGTGCGCTCGGCAAGTGGGACCTGACGGCGATCGGCGTCAACCAGGTGATCGGCAGCGCCATCTTCCTGCTGCCCGCGGATGTCGCGAAGCAGTTTGGACCGTGGGGGCCGCTTGCCTTCATGGCGATCGGCCTGTTGTCGCTGTCGATCGCGTTGTGCTTCGCCGAGGCCGGCAGCCGCTTCGAGTCCACCGGCGGGCCGTACTTGCCGGCGCGCGCGGCTTTCGGCCGCTTCATCGGGTTCGAGGTGGGTTGGATGATGTGGTTCGCTCGCGTCACGAGCCATGCATCCGTCGTCAACGGCCTGACGCTCGCGCTCGCGTTCTATTGGCCGGCGCTGGCGGCCGGACTCCCTCGCGCCGCCACGATCACCGGCCTCACCTTGGTGCTGACGTGGATTAACGTCCGCGGCATCAAGCAGTCGTCGTGGGTGGTGAACGCCCTCACCATCGGCAAGCTGCTGCCGCTTGCGATCTTCATCATAGCCGGTATCTGGTTCATCGATCCCGCGCATTTCTCGAACATGCCCGCGGTGAGCCAGGAGCAAATCTCGGCCGGCGCCATCCTGTTGATCTTCGCGTATGGCGGCTACGAAGTGACGGGCGTGCTGGCGGGCGAGGCCGCAAATCCGCGACGCGACGTGCCGTTCGCGTTCGTCGCCACGCTGATCATCGTGTCGGTAGTGATGTCGCTGACGTCATTGGTTGCCACGGGCATCCTGCCTGATGTGGCCGGCACGCGCACGCCGCTTGCGGATGCGGCGGCGATCTTCCTCGGCGTGGGCGGGGCCGCGATGATCTCGATCGGATCGGTCGTCTCGATGACCGGCAACAACATGGGCCAGTTGCTCAACGGGTCGCGCACCATCTTTGCACTGGCGGAGAACGGCGACCTGCCACGCTGGTTTGGCAAGGTGCACCCCGAGTACCGCACGCCGTCGAACGCGATCCTGTTTGGCGCGGGTGTGGCGCTGACGCTCGCCTTGACCGGATCGTTCGTGGCGCTTGCCGCCGTGAGCGCCATCGCGCGCCTGGTGATGTATCTCGCGGTCTGCATCTCCACGCTAGTGCTGCGCAAGCGCGATCGCGAGATCGCCGCGCAAGTCGGCGCCAACTTCCTTGGCCACCGTAGCCTTGGCGAAGGTGGCTCCGATCCCCTGCAGGCTGTGGCGCCACCGAAGTTCACGGTGCCTGGCGGCCCCGTTATTCCGGTTGTGGCGGCAGTCGTGTCCCTTAGCATCATCGCCGGTGCGACGAATGCCCAGTTGACGTCAGGAGTGGCGGCCCTCGTCGCCGGGGCGATCCTCTACTTGATTGCGCCGAAGACGGATCAGCGAACCGAGTAGACGGCTACCAGCCCCTGTGCTCATCTTCGTCGAACACGTGTGACTTGCGCGACGTCTGCGCAGACTCCACCAGCGGCTCGTTGATGAAGCGCAGCAGCGGCACGATGGTTTCGAACGTCCCCAGCAGCTGCTTGTAGAAATCGCGCGAGTGCGCGAACGCCGCCGGCTCCTCGCGGAAGGCCATGAACTGGCGGTACTGCAGGTAGTCGGCGGCAGGGTGATCCTTCGCGAAGCCGCGAGGCACGCGCGTCATGCGATCGCCCTTGAGTCCGCCGAGCTTCTTGAAGCCAGGGGACGTGACGATCTTCGTGAGCTGCTTGTGGTTGGCAGCCACATGCTCGCGAACCAGTTGGAGCTGCGACGTGTCCGGCCTCCATAGACCTCCGCCGATCCAGACCCAGCCGGGCGCAACCTCGAAGTAGAGTCCCGCGCCGTTCATGCGGCCAAGCACGCGATTCGGAATGGTGGCGCCGACGTGCGTCTTGAGCGGCGTCTTGTCCTCGCTGAATCGCGTGTCCCGGAACGGCCGCAGCAGGTTGACCTTGGGGTCGATCAGCATCTCCGGCGCGACGCGCTGGAAATCCTCGCCAAGACGCGCAATCACTTCGAGCATCGGGCCGCGGCAATGCTGGTCGTACTGCTCGCGCCCCTCGTGAAACCACTCGCGCTTGTTGTTGCGTTTTAGTGATCGGAGGAACGACAGCGTCTTCGGCGTGAACATTTGTAACCTTTGGAACCCTTGCAACCCTTGTAACCGTTATTATTTCCCATCGTGATTGAAGCCCTTCGCGCCCTCCTTGGTGATCGTGTGTCGGCCTCGGAATCCGTGCGTGAGCACCACAGCCATGGCGAGTCGTGGCACGCGCCGGGACTTCCAGATGCGGTCGTCTTCCCCACCTCCACCGAGGAAGTAGCCGCAATCGTCAAGGTGTGCGCCGCCGCCCGGACGCCGATCGTGCCGTTCGGCATGGGCAGCTCGCTCGAGGGCCACGTCAACGCCATCCAGGGCGGCGTTTCGATCGACATGACGCGCATGACGAAGGTCCTGCGCCTCAGCCCCGAGGATCTCGATATTACGGTCGAGGCCGGACTGACGCGCCTGAAGGTGGATGCGCACCTGAAGAACACCGGCTTGATGTTTCCGATCGATCCCGGCGCGGACGCGACCATCGGCGGCATGGCCGCGACGCGCGCGTCCGGAACGACGGCGGTTCGCTACGGGACGATGCGCGACAACGTGCTGGGGACGACGGTGGTGCTGGCGGACGGCAGCATCATCAAGACCGGCGGGCGGGCGCGCAAGTCATCGTCCGGCTACGACCTGACACGCTTGCTGGTTGGCTCCGAGGGCACGCTCGGCGTGATCACCGAGCTGACGCTTCGACTTTACGGGCGGCCCGAGGTCGTGCGTGCCGCGGTCTGCCCGTTCGCGTCGATGGAGGGCGCCGCGAAGACGGTGATCCAGGCGATTCAGCTCGGCATCCCGGTCGCGCGCATCGAAGTCATCGACGAAGTGCAGCTCCGCATAGTCAACGCCTACTCGAAGACGTCATACCCGCTGGCGCCGACGCTGTTCTTCGAGTTCCATGGCATCAGCGACGTTTCGGTCGAGGATCAGATTCGCGCCGTCGAGGAGATTGCGCGCGAACACGGCGCCCAGGAGTTCCGCTGGGCGGCCACGCTCGAGGATCGCAACACCCTCTGGCAAGCGCGGCACAACGCGTACTACGCCGCCGTCGCCTCCCGACCCGGTGCCCGCGCATGGACGACCGACATCTGTGTGCCGATCTCGCACCTGGCGGAGTGCATTCTCGAGACACAAGAAGATCTGAAGGCCTCCAAAGTCGTAGCGCCGCTGGTCGGCCACGCGGGTGACGGCAACTTCCACCTGATCATCATGCTCAACCCGGATGACCCGCAGGAGTTTGCGGCCGTCACGAAGATCAGCGAACGCCTGGTGGAGCGCGCCCTGAAGTTCGGCGGCACCTGCAGCGGCGAGCACGGTGTGGGCATCGGCAAGTTGAAGTACCTCGAGGCCGAGCACGGCGGCGCCCTCGAGGTGATGCGTGCGATCAAGCGGGCGCTCGATCCCAAGAACTTGATGAACCCCGGGAAGCTGATTCCGCCTGCGTGATGCTATTCTGTGCATTCAGTGGCAAAACGTAAGTCAGAGCCTTCACTCTTCGATCTACCTGAAACAGACGACAGCAGCGGCGGCGGCGCACCGCCGCCGGGCCGCGCCAC
>Ga0247718_1000434_pt1 | contig 11750 bp, 10 predicted proteins | sample 21E_DmetaG_FD_189045 | JGI IMG/M metagenome (GOLD analysis project Ga0247718, IMG submission 189045) | Soil microbial communities from hillslope of Landscape Evolution Observatory, University of Arizona, Oracle, AZ, United States - 2-1-E_D | ecosystem: Engineered > Artificial ecosystem >...
GGCTACGAGACCATCGTCGGCGGCCACCCCCTCCCCGACGAGGGGAGCCTCCGCGCGGGCGAACGCCTCCTCCACATGGCGGAGGCCACGGGCCCGGACGATCTCCTCATCCTCCTCCTCTCGGGGGGCGCGAGCGCCCTCGTGGAGGCCCCCGTCGTCCCCTTGGGGGATCTCGTGCGCACCACCGACCTCGTGCAGAAGTCGGGCGCCCCCATTGACGATCTCAACTGCATCCGAAAGCACCTCTCGCACCTCAAGGGCGGCCGCCTCGCCGCGCGCGCCCGGGGCCGCGTGCTCACCCTCATCCTGAGCGACGTGCCCGGCGACGACGTGAGCGTCATCGCCTCCGGCCCCACTGCCCCCGACGAGACGACCTACCGCGATGCGTGGGAGGCCCTCGAGGCCTACCACCTTCTGGAGAGCGTTCCCCCGAGCGTGCGCGACCACCTGCAGGCAGGCCGAGACGGGCAGCACGCGGAAACCCCCAAACCAGGCGACCCGTGCTTCGAGCGCGTCGAGAACGTGGTGCTCGCCGGCAACGCCGCGGCCGTGGAGGCCGCCGCGCGCGCCGCCGCAAGCCTCGGGTACCAAACGTACCGCGGCGGGCGCGGCCTCGTCGGGGAAGCCCGGGAGGAGGGCGCGCGCCTTGCCCAGTGGGCCCGCCACGCGCTTGCGGGCACCCTCAACGTCACGCTCCCGGCCGCGCTCATCGTGGGCGGCGAAACCACCGTCACGGTGCGCGGGAACGGGAAGGGCGGGCGCAACCAGGAGGTGGCCCTGGCCGCCGTGGAGCTTCTCAGCGGCACCCGCGCGCTCCTTGCCTCCATGGGGACGGACGGCGTTGACGGGCCCACGGACGCGGCGGGCGCCATCGTGGACGGCGTCACCTTCGCGCGCTCCCGCGCCGTCGGCCTCGACTTCCGGGAAGCCCTCCTCGACAATGACGCCTACGCCTTCTTCGAGGAGCTGAACGACCTCATCCGGACGGGCCCCACGGGCACGAACGTCATGGACCTCGCCATTGTTCTGGTGGGCGGCCGCGGGCCGCACCCGCGCTGATCACGCGGGGAAGTCGTGGCCCATGCGCTCGCGCTTCGTCTCAAGGTAGCGCTCGTTGTGCGGGTTCGTGGTCACAGGGAGCGGAACGCGCTCCACCACCTTCACCCCGTGCGCTTCGAGGGCGGCCTTCTTCACGGGGTTGTTCGTGAGGAGGCGGACGCTCTTCACGCCGAGGGCCTTGAGGGCGGCGGCGGCCACCGTGTAGCTGCGCGCATCGGGCGGGAACCCGAGGGTGACGTTGGCCTCCACCGTGTCCGCCCCCGTGTCCTGGAGCGCGTAGGCCTTCACCTTGCTCGCAAGCCCGATGCCCCGGCCCTCCTGCTGGAGGTAGAGCACGAGGCCCCTCCCTTCCTGCGCGATGGCTGCGAGGGCCTTCTGGAGCTGCTCGCGGCAGTCGCACCGGAGGCTTCCGAGGGCATCCCCCGTGACGCAGGAGGAGTGGATGCGAGTAAGAATCGCCTCGTCCCGGATGTCCCCCACGTAGATGGCGGCATGCTCGTCCCCCGGGCGCTCGCCGCGGAAGCCGCGGATGCGGAAGTCCCCGAAGAGGGTGGGAAGCTGCGCCTCGTCGGTGAGGTTGACCTCGAGGGGGGCACTCATCGGGCTTTCCGAGGCGCGTCCCCGAGATGAACCTTTGCTACCCGCCTCATCACCTACCGCCCCCCGCGCGCCAAGCCGAAACAACCCACGGAACGCTTAAATAGGGGTGCGTAATTATGGGGCTCTCGCTGATGCACGCCGGAAACGGCGCGCAACAGATGCAACCGCAAAACTGGGCTAGTACTCTAGCTAGGTCAAGAGGACAGACTCTTAATCTGTTTGCCGCCGGTTCGAATCCGGCCTAGCCCGCTACTCTTTTTTCTCGTTTCTCTCGCGAGTGGACGAGCCTATTTTCCCCACCACGCGGTTCCTGCCGGCATGAAGGCCACCCGCTACGGCATCTACCGCCCCACCCGCCTCCGCTACGAGGACGCCATCCCGAAAGTCACGGAGGCGCTCAAGGCGGAAGGGTTCGGCGTTCTCACCACCATCGATGTGGCCGAGACGCTGAAGAACAAGATTGGGGTCACAGACTTCCCGCGCTACATCATCCTCGGGGCGTGCAACCCGCAGCTCGCGAACCAGGCGCTCCGCGCGGAGGCCGGCATCGGGCTCCTGCTGCCCTGCAACGTGGTGGTGACCGAGGAGAAGGATGGATCGACCACGGTGGCCGCGCAGGACCCGGTGGTGCTGTTTGAGAAGATGGTGGAGGCACCGGGCGTGGGGGCGCTTGCGCAGGATGCGCGCGCCCGCCTCACCCGGGCCCTCGAGAAGGTCGCTTCCGGGTGATTAGCGGGAGCGGCGGGTGCCGCCGCTGCGGCCGCCGGCGGTGACCTTCTGCTTGCCGCCCTTGCGGCCGCCGGTCTTGCCGCCGGTCGCGCCGAGGAAGCCGGTGCCATTCATGGCGCCGCCGATCTCCTCAAGGATGCGCTTGCCGCCGGTCTCCACCTCGACGAGCTCGAGGCTGTTGCGGAGGTCCTCGCGGAGCACCTCGTCGATGAGGGCCTTGGCGACGACGGCGATGTCGCTCACGCTCACGAGGCCCACGAGGGTCTCGTCCTCGTCCACCACGGGGATGCGGCGGGGGAGGTTGGGGGTGGTGCGCATCGTCTCGATGAGGGTGAAGATGTTGTCCTCCGTGGTCACGCACACGGGGTCAGGGGTCATGATGTCGCTCACCATGAGGTCGCCGCCCATCTGGCCCTCGGCGACGCACTGGAGGGCGATCTGGCGGTCTGTGAGGATGCCGACGACCTTGTCCTCGTCGTCCACGATGACGACGCAGCCGACGTTGCGGTCGCGCATCTCGATGGCGGCCTCCTCGACGGTCGCCTCCTCGTTCACGCAAACGACATCCTTCGTCATGAAGTGCTCAACGTGCATGGGTAGACCCGGGCCCTTCGGGTGGAACAGGGGTGCAAAAAGGTGGCGACTTCCGGGCGGGGGGGTTACGGGAGGAAACGCCGATTGCACGCGGGCGCGCGGCCGGGCCGAAAATCAAACAAATAAAATTTTATACCGCTCTATAATTTTAAACGCCCGATACCCCCATGCGACGCGACTCGGCCCTCGTGCTTGGAGACCGGGAGGAGCACATTGCGAAGCTCCTCATGGACCTCGGCCTGTCCCGCAGCATCGCGAAGACCCTCGTCTTTCTCGACCGCGCCAAGGAGTCCGTCTCGAGCGACATCGAGCACGGCGCCGGGCTCCGCCAGCCTGAGGTGAGCGTGGCCATGCAGCTCCTGCGGGAGCGCGGCTGGGTCGACAAGCACGACCTCAAGAAGGAAGGGAAGGGCCGCCCCGTCCACTGCTACCGCCTTCTCGTCACCCTCGAGTCCATCGTGAGCGACATCGAGCGGGAGAAGCGGGAGGAGGCGGAGCGCAACTTCGAGACCATCCAGAAGCTGCGCACCCTCCAGGCCGAAGGCTGACCCCTACTTGTCCAGGATACGGGTCTCGCCGGAGCGGTCGGCGATGACGACGCGCTTCGTGATGCCGAGGAAGAAACCGTTCTCCACGACGCCCGGGATGTTGTTGAGCGTGCGCTCGAGCTCGGCCGCCGGCGGGAGGGCCCCGGAGGGGTGGCGGATGTCGTACACGTAGTTCCCGTTGTCCGTCACCACGGTCTGACCGTTCTTTGCGCGGAGCGTCGCCTGGAAGCCGAGGGCTTCGAGCTTGCGCTTCACGACGGCGTGGCCGAAGGGCAGCACCTCCACGGGGACGGGCGCCTTCTCACCGAGGCGCTTCACGAGCTTGCTGTCGTCCACGACGATGATCTGGCGGGCCGTGATGGAGGCCACGATCTTCTCGCGGAGGAGGGCCCCGCCGAGGCCCTTGATGAGGTCGAGGCTCGGGTCCACCTCGTCGGCGCCGTCGATGGTGACGTCGATGCGGGTGACGTCGTTCAGGTCGAGAAGGGGGACGCCGCACTCGCGCGCAAGCTTCTCCGTGACAATGCTCGTGGGCACGCCCTTCAGGTCCATGCCTCCCTTCACGAGCTCGCCCACGCGGCGGACGGCCCACTCGGCCGTGCTGCCCGTGCCAAGCCCCACAATCATGCCGCTCTTCAGGTCGTCGCAGGCGCGCTCGCCGGCGCGCTTCTTCGCCGCCACCACGGGATCCATGTCCGGTCCTCGCGCCCGCAACCGAATCCCCGCGCTTAAACGTACGGCTGCCCCGGCCCGTGTCGGCAAGAAAGCGTTATGACCCCCCTCAAGCGTAGAGGGGCCGATTCCGAATGCTGCGTGAGTGCCACACCCACGGGTATTGCCGGGGCTCCGCTTGCCCCGTGTGCGGTGAGGAAGGCCGCTTCCTCATGAACGAGCATGAGCTCAACCGCGTGGGCCGCATCATGGCCGGCGTGCTGCGCCACTTCCCCGACAAGTTCGGCGTGGCCATGGACAGCCATGGCTGGGTCGACATCCCCGAATTCATCGACGTCCTCCGCAAGAGCAAGGACCGCCTCCAGTGGATCAAGCCCTACCACCTCGTGGCCATCGTGGCCACGGACCCCAAGGGCCGCTACCAGATCGAGGGCAACCGCGTGCGGGCCACCTACGGCCACAGCATCGAGGTGGACCTCGACCTGCCCACCGACGAGGTGCCCTCCAAGCTGTACTACCCCGTCACCGAGGAGGAGGTCGAGCTCATCCTCGAGCGCGGCCTGCAGCCCACGGACCGCCAGAAGGTCCACCTCAGCAAGGGCTACGAGAACGCCCTCAGCGCCGGCCTGCGCCGCGCCGAGGCCCCCATCATCCTCGTGGTGGATGCGGAGCGCGCCGTGCAGGACGGGCTGAAGATCCAGCACGCGGGCAAGACCGTGTACGTCACGGACTCCGTGCCCGCCGAGTACCTCAACCGCGCCGACTGAAGCGTTTTTGGCCGCCGCCATCTGGCGGCGCGCCCTCTTAGGTCAAACGCGGAATCGACAAACCTTTAAAGGGCCCACCCCCATCCCGGAGGGTAGCCCATGGCCGCCCTGCCGCTCCTCAAGAAGCAGTCCCAGCTGGTGCGCAATCTGGCCTTCGTGCCAGTGGCCGCCCTCGGCTCCTTCATCGGCTTTGCCATCGGCGAGGTGAGCACCGAATCCTTCGGGATCGCGCTCCCCGTGGGCCTCCTCCTCGGGATCGCCGTCGCTTACCTGGTGTGCGGCACGCCCAAGGCCAAGATTCCCCAGGTGAAGCTCCCGAAGGTTTCCCCCAAGGCGAAGCCCTACCTGTGGTTCCCCATCACGGCCGTCCTCTTCGGAGTGCTCTACTTCCTCATCGGGCTCGGCCTCACGGCCTACACCCAGATCGACCTCAAGCTCCTCGCCTACATCAGCATCACGGCGAGCCTCCTCCTTGCCGGGACGGCGGCCTTCCTGATGGTGGGCTTCCCCAACCTCATCAAGGCCCCCAAGGAGGCCTACGAGAAGATCCCGAAGGAGAAGCGCCCCCTCCTGTTCTACCCCCTGAGCGCGCTCTTCGTGGGCATCCTGTTCATCGGCCTCGGCGTGGGGCTCAGCGCGAGCGGCCTCTTCCAGACCCGCCCCGGCGGCCCCGGCCTCATCCCCGAGCTCTACCTTCCCCTCGTGTGCCTCGGCCTCTCCATCCCCATGGGCGGCGGCCTCGCCTACCTGCTCGTTGGTTTCCCGAAGCCAAAGCGGAGCCTCAGCGACTCCATCCCCCGCGTGAAGCCGAAGCACAAGCCCCTCGCCTTCGCCCTCACGTTCCTCCTCCTCGGGCCCCTCCTGAGCTTCCCCATCGGGTACGGCTTCAGCCAGGTGCCCGCCATCCCGCCCCTCGTGCTCTTCCCCGTGGCCCTCGTCCTCGGGTACGTCCTCTCCTTCGGCCTCAGCGTCCTCACCTGGGGCACTCCCGCCCGCTGGCGCGAGGAGGGCGTCACCGTCCGCCTCTTCGCGACCCCGCGGGCCCGCCTCCTGCTCGCGCCCCCCGTGGGCATTGCCGTGGGCGGCCTCGTCCTCTTCCTCTTCGGTGCTGCGGGCCTCGAGCTCCGCTTCGGCATCCTCGCCGGCGTCCCCCTCGGGCTCCTTGCGGGCCTTGCCGCCGGAGGCGTGCTCCAGCAGTACTCCCAGGCCCGCGGCGACCACCTCGTCCCCGCCGTGCCTGAGAAGTTCAAGCTGCTCGTGTTCCTCGGCACCTGGGCGACGGTGGCGTTCCTCCTCTTCTACGGCCTCGGCTTCCTCGGCCTCAACCCGCCCTGGAACACCATGGTGGCCCTCGCCGTGGGCCTCGTCGTGGGCTTCCTCGTGACCGAGGAGTCGCTCTTCCGCCAGTGGCGCGAGGAGCGCCGCGCCCGCAGCGAGCGCAAGGCCTACCTGAAGCAGCTGCGCGCCGAGCGCCTCGGCCTCGCCAAGCCCAAGAAGGCTGCCGCGGCCCCCGCGGAGCCCGCTTCCACCCCCGTGGAGGTCAAGAAGGCCTCCGAGCAGAAGGAGAAGCGGCGCTTCAGCCTCCCCTTCGGTCGCGGAAAGGCCTGACGCGGCGGGACTTCAACGAGCGGACCACAAGCGTGAACGCCCAAGGGGCGATCGAGCGGCCATGCGTCGTAGCAGCCTTGCTGCCCTCTTCCCCCTTGCCCTCCTCCTGGCGGGGTGCCTGGATGCGGCCCCCGCTGCCGAGGAGCCACCCGCGGTGGACAGCAAGTCCGGAGGGGCCGGAGAGAACCCGTGGAATGCCACGGGGTGGCCAAGCCTCGACGCCGCCACCCTCCGACCTGGCGTGCGCCTGCGCGACCTCGTGGTGGAGCCGGGGCGCGTGACGATCGGCTGCTCCGCGAACTTCATCTTCCGCAGCCCCGACAACGCCACCCTCTACCTGGGGACTGCCGCCCACTGCCTCTCCGCCTTCAAGGTGGGCGACCCCATTCTCATCGAGGGCGCGGGGGTCACGGGCCAGGTGGCCTACAACTCCTTCGAGACCCTCGCGCAGACCAACGACCCGGGAACGGCCACCGCAAGCAACAACGACTTCGCGCTCATCCGCGTCGACGAGAGCCACCGCCACCTCGTCCACCCCGCCCTCCTGCACTACGGGGGCCCCACCGGGCTCGCGGAGGCCGAGGACGCGCCGCGGGGCACGGCAGTGGCCATGTACGGCAACAGCCCCCTGTGGGGCGACAGCGAGGACCGCCGCCGCCACGAGGGGTGCGTCCTCGAGGCCCGGGAGTGGAACACCTACGTTCGCCTCGCTCCCGTCGCCGTCCAGGGCGACTCCGGCGGGCCCGCGCTCCTCGCGACGGGCGAGGCGCTCGGCCTCCTCACCTACGCCGGCCCCAACGACGAGGGGCTGACCCCGAAGCCTCAGGCTGCAACGAACACGCTCACGAACCTGGCTGCGGCCCTCCGCTTCGCCAGGGAAAAGGCGGGCCTCGAGGTGGAGCTCGCCACGTGGCCGCTCCTCGCCCCGCCAGGCGGCACTCCAGTCCCTTGCTGAGGCCGGCCCACCAGGGCCAGACCTCCTAATGTTTTTATACGGGAATGGGGTTAGGGGCTCGTCCCGTCACAGGGAAATCCCACGCTCGCCGTGGGCAAGATCGCAAGGCCGTCTTGGCGCAGTTGGTGGCGCGTGGGACTCATAATCCCAACTCCGACGACTCCGGTCGTCGTCGCCCCTCGCTCCGCTCAGGGGGTCGCCGGTTCGGGCCCGGAAAAAACCCCGTAATTCGCAAGGCCGTCTTGGCGCAGTTGGTGGCGCGTGGGACTCATAATCCCAAGGTCGCCGGTTCGAGTCCGGCAGACGGCACTACTTTTTCCTTCCTTGTCGCCGGTTCGACGAGGCCGTTTCCGCAGAAACGGCCGAGCAGGCCGAACCGCAGTTCGGCCGTGGTCCGGCAGACGGCACTTCCTTTTCCCAACCCGTTTCTCCCCTGTGCGCTTGCCCGCTGGGACCGGGAAGGAGCAACCCTTACCCTGTAGGGCATCCACCGAGGGGTGTGTCCTCGCCGTCGGAGCCCTATGACATCGTGGTGGTGGGCGGCGGCCCCGTGGGGTTGCACGCAGCCCTGAAAGGGGCAATCCTGAACCACCGGGTGCTCGTGGTGGACAAGGGGTCGCAGTTCTCCCGCGTCTCCCAGGCGCCCGCCATCGCGAACATCCCGGGCCACCCCGGCATCTCGGGGTTGGACCTCCTGCGCCTCCACCGGGAATCCCTCGACGGGTTCCGCGACATCGCGGGAAAGAACCTCGTCACGGTCCTCGACGGCACGGAGGCCTTCGATGTCGCGCGCGACGAGGAGGGGTTCCACCTGAAGGTGCGCGCCGTGGGCGATGGCACAAACCCCTCCACCGTTTCGGGGAAGGTGCTGATTCTCGCCACGGGCACCGTGGACCGTAAGCCCGGCATCGGGAGCTTCGGGTGGCGCGGCCACGAGACGATGGCGCCCTACATCCGCGGCACCGAGGTGGGCTACTGCCTCCTCTGCGAAGGGTGGCACCTCGACGGGAAGCGCGTGGCCGTCCTCGGCAACCGCCACGACTCCGTCTCCATCGCGAAGGACGTGCTCGGCCACTTCGGCGGCGAGGTGGCCCTTATCACGGGCGGCGAACCCCTCGAGGAGGTTGAAGATGCGCAGGAGTTGGAGAAGGCTGGGATCCCGCTCGTGGACCGGCCCTTGAAGGCCCTGCGGGAGCGCGAAGGCCAGCTTGCCGTCCTATTCGACGACGGCACCGAGGAGCGCTTCGACAAGGGCATCATGAGCCTCGGGATGTACAAGGTGAACAACGAGCTGGCGTGCCTCCTCGGAGCGAAGGTGACGGCGGAAGGGTACGTGGTCACGGACGCGAACTGCGAGGCGCTCGACCAGGAAGGGCACCGGATCAAGGGCCTCTTCGCCGTGGGCGACCTCCGCGCGGGCAGCTGGAAGCAGATCGTGGTGGGCTGGGGCGACGCGGAGACGGCGGTCATCACGGCCTACGCGAAGCGGCTCGACTGATCACGCGACAAAAATTGTCTGACCAGTTCTTTTTCGGGGACGGGCCGCAGAGTCGAAGAGCGCGCCGAGAAACGGTATACACAGAGGGAACAAAGGCGCAGGGAACGCAGAGGACGGATTGTTGGGACCGCCGAGGAAGCGGAGGGACGTGAAAAACGGACCCGCTCCCCGCTCCCTGCCCCCTCTGCGGATCCTGAAACGTCATCTCTGCGCTCTCTGCGCCTCCCTGTCCCCTGCGTATACCGTCTTCTCAGCGGCTACACGCCAAAGCCCGCGCGCAGCAGGTTCGTGAACCCGGGTCCCCACCCGAGGGCGAAGACGGCGACGTAGCCGAGCGCGACGAGCGTTTCGCGCCCGCGGCCCGTCTCCCCTTCCTCCTCCTTCAGGAACTCGTGGAGCACGAGCGCGGTGACCGCTCCCACGAGGAGCTTCACGACGACGAAGCCCCACCCGTTCGCGACGTTGAGGAGCGCGAGGCTCACCGGGTTCTGCTCCTGGTACTGCGGAAGCCCCCAGTTGAAAGGGTCCTTCACGCCGAGGATGGTGCTGAAGCCGTCCACGGCGTGCGCGAACACGAGGAGCCCGGCCTCGGGGCGCGCGAGGGGCGCGAGGCGCGGGAGCGCGGCGCGGACGGCCCGCCCGAGGGCCATCGTGAGGAGGCCCGCGACGGCGGCGGCGGCGAGGACGAGCGGAAGGATCCAGCCGTAGCCGTCAGCGCCCGCGCCGCGGCGCGTGGGCCAGGGCTCGGCGTCGGGCGAGGCGAGGAAGGCGATGGTGGCGAGCACGAAGGGCGCGAGCACCGCGAGCCCCAGGCCGAGCGAGAGGCCCGCGCCCGGGTCCTTGAGGAGGCGCCCGAAGAGGAAGGCGGCAGCGATGGCTCCGGCAAGGAGGGCGAGGAGCCCCCACGCGGAGGGGACGTAGGGCGCGCCGCCAAGGAGAAGGAGGAGCCAGAGGCCGAAGCCGAGGGCGAGGATGCTGCCTGCGCTAACGGTGGTGCGGGCCCGCTCCGGGAGGCGCATGCGGGCCACGGTGGCGCCCCACCCGAGCGCGAGGGCGGCGAGGGCGGCGGTGGTGAGGTAGACGACGGGCTCAACCACGGCGTAGGCGAGGGGGAGGGGCGTGCCGTCGCGGGCGGTCAGGAAGCCCGTGACCTGGAGCGCGCGAAGCAGGGGACCGAAGGCGAAGAAGGGAGCAAGAGCCACCGCGAGGCCCCAACCCAGGCGCAGCCCGAGGCGCCGCAGGAGGAGCGCATCCACGGCGTAGAGTCCAAGCAGGAGGATGGCGCCGTACCCGAGGAGCGACGGCACGCTGTACCCGACTTGCGCGGGGATGCCGTTCCAGGTGACGGACCGCCCCTCCGCTTGGGCTGCGACGGGGCCCGCGAAGTGCTTCCAGAAGAACCCGGGGAAGCCCTCGGGGCTCAGCGCCGCCCACGCGACGAGCGTCAGGGCCGCGAGGCCGGCGCCTGCGAGAACGAAGAGGAGGAGGCGGCGGTCGCGCATTCCGCGACCGCAAGCGCTCCGTCCTACTTAATGGGTGCCGTGACGGGGAGCACGGGAGCGCCGGGCGAGCCCGTCTCGGCGGCCTTCGCTTCGGGGGACGCGAGAGTGCCCACGGCGGCGAGGAGGCTGGGGCCCGTCTGGAGGACGGCGACGTAGCCGCGGTCGCCGCGGCTGTCCTCCATCGTCTTGCAGCCCTCGAGGCAGCCGTCGGCGTAGGCCACGTAGACGCGGCCCTCCTTGTCCATCACCATGTCGATGAAGTCGAGGAGGTTGCGGCTGCCGGGCGGGGCGTCGCAGTCCGAGTTGGTGCTGATGGGCCCGATCTGGACGGGGTCGTCGTCGGGGGTCACCTGAACCGTCACGAAGGTGGGGTCCTCGTTGAGGGCGTCGAAGGTGTAGGTCACGTACATGTGCCACCGGGTGTCCTCGGGCACCTCGTCGGGGCCCTTGCCGGTGGCGTTGGCGCCGTAGTAGGCGAAGGCGACGCGGCCCTCGTCGCCGGCGGCGAGCACGGGCATGGTGGTCATGCTCACGTGGTCGGGGGTGACGCGGAGGCTCTTGCTCCAGGAGGCGCCCTTGTCCTTGCTGGTGGCATAGTAGAGGTGGTTGTTCTTGCCGGGCCACGTGAGGTAGGCATTGCCGGGCAGGTCGGTGGTGATTTCGGGGTTCTTGCGGCAGGCGCTGCCGCCCACGTCCTCGCCCACCTTCACCTGGGACCAGGTGAGGCCGTTGTCGTGGCTCACGGCGGCGACGGCGCCGTCGCAATCGCGCTTCGGGAGGTACAGGGTGCCGTCCGTGTGCGCGTAGATGCTGCCGTGGAGGCCGCCGTTGCAGGTGCCGGGGGGCACGCTCTGGGTGTTGATGGGCCAGGTGAGGCCGCCGTCGAGGCTGATGCTCACGCGGCTGCCGGCGGCGATGCTGTTGTAGGCGTAGTACACGACGTTCGGGTAGGCGGGCGTCGTGGGGAGCGCGGTGGGCTTCCCGGTGGTGATCTTCTGGTGGTCGTTCACGGGGACGCCGCAGGCGATGGGGTTCGCGATCCAGGTGTCGCCCTCGTCGTCGCTGATGCTGAGCCAGCTGCAGGCGAGGTAGAGCTGGTTGCTGAAGACGCGGCCCGTGTCGGGGTCCACCCAGATGAAGGGGTCGAGGGTGGTGGGGGCCATGAGGGGGCTCGTGACGCGCTCCCACGTGAGGCCGTGGTCGCGGCTCCGAAGGGTC
>Ga0247718_1000435_pt1 | contig 11734 bp, 9 predicted proteins | sample 21E_DmetaG_FD_189045 | JGI IMG/M metagenome (GOLD analysis project Ga0247718, IMG submission 189045) | Soil microbial communities from hillslope of Landscape Evolution Observatory, University of Arizona, Oracle, AZ, United States - 2-1-E_D | ecosystem: Engineered > Artificial ecosystem > Mesocosm...
GTCTCCACCGGGCGCGCGGCACGTGATCCCCGCGCCCGGTGGAGACAGCTCAGGCAAGGCGCTCCTTATTGACGAAAGCTACAATGCCAACCCTGCCTCGATGCGCGCGACCATCGCCGCGCTGGGCGAGGTTCCCGCCCGCCGCCGCATCGCCGTGCTCGGCGCGATGAAGGAGCTGGGCGAGGCTTCGGATGGGTACCACGCCGGTCTGGCCGAACCGCTGATCGCCGCGGGGGTCGAACGGATTATCCTCGTGGGCCCGGAAATGGCCCCGCTGGCCAAGGCACTGGGGAAAAGCGCAGACCCTGCGCTTGCCGCGCGAATCGAACTCGACCATGCCAAAACCGCTGCAGAAGCGGCGGAATGTCTTGCGGCCGACGCGCCGCAGGGCGGGGACGCCATTCTGGTCAAGGGATCGAACTCGGTTGGCCTCGGCACCCTCGTGCGCGCGCTGACCGCAGGGGCCAAGACGGCCGGGGAAAACTGAATGCTCTACGTTCTGGCGCACTGGCTGCATTTCGAGGGTATCGCCAACCTCATCCGCTACCAGTCGTTCCGCTCGGGCGCGGCGCTGATGACGGCGCTGGTGATCGGCCTGATCATCGGCCCGCGCTTCATCAACATGTTGCGCGTGCGGCAGGGCAAGGGCCAGCCGATCCGCGCCGACGGGCCGCAGTCGCACCTCGCCAAGCGCGGCACGCCGACGATGGGCGGGCTGATGATCGTGATCAGCCTCGCGATCTCGCTGCTCCTGTGGATGGACCTTACCAGCAAGTTCGTCTGGGCCTGCCTTGTGGTGACGCTCGGCTTCGGGCTGATCGGCTTCCTTGACGACTATGCCAAGGTCACCAAGTACGCCCACGCCGGGCTTTCCGCGCGCATCCGCCTGCTCGCCGAGTTCGCTGTCGCGGGGACCGCGCTCGCGCTGGTGGTGACGGACACCAACCTCTACCTGCCGATCTTCAGCAACCTCTATGTGCCGATGGGCCCGGCCTATTACCTGTTCGCCGCTTTCGTGATCGTCGGCGCGGGCAACGCGGTGAACCTCACCGACGGGCTGGACGGACTCGCCACGATGCCGGTGATCATCGCGGCAGGCACCTTCGCGATCATCGCCTACCTCGCCGGCCGCGTCGACTATGCGCACTACCTCGGCATCCAGCACGTGCCGCGCGCGGGCGAGCTTTCGATCTTCTGCGGCGCGGTGATGGGCGCGGGGCTGGCCTTCCTGTGGTTCAACGCGCCGCCTGCCGCGGTGTTCATGGGCGATACCGGCAGCCTCGCGCTCGGCGGCACGCTCGGCGTCATCGCTGTCTCGATCCACCACGAAATCGTGCTTGGCATCGTCGGCGGCCTCTTCGTGATGGAGGCGGTCTCGGTCATCGTGCAGGTCTTCGTCTACAAGCGGACCGGCAAGCGGGTGTTCCGCATGGCGCCGATCCACCACCATTTCGAGCAATTGGGCTGGAAGGAATCGACCGTCGTCATCCGCTTCTGGATCGTCTCGATCGTGCTCGCGCTGATCGGCCTTGCCACGCTGAAGGTGCGGTAAGCGCGCCGTGATCACGTCCCCCGCCTTCAGCGGCAAACGCTACGCCGTTCTGGGCCTCGCGCGTTCAGGCCTCGCCAGCGTCGATACGCTGCTGGCAAGCGGGGCGGACGTGACAGCGTGGGACGGGCGCGAGGATGCCCGCGCGGCGGTCGAGGGACGCGCGACGATTGCAGACCCGCTGACGATCGACCTCACCGGCTTTGACGGTATGGTTGTCTCCCCCGGGGTGCCGCTCAATCGCCACCCCATCGCCGCGCACGCCCGCGCGGCGGGCGTGCCGATCATCGGCGATATCGAGCTCTTCGCGCAGGCCCGCGCCAGCCTGCCGCCGCACAAGGTCGTCGCGATCACCGGCACCAACGGCAAGTCGACGACGACTTCGCTGATGCATCACATTGTCAAGGAAGCGGGCCTCCCGACCGAAATGGGCGGCAACATTGGCCTCCCCATCCTTGGCCAGCCGCCGCTGCCTGAAGGCGGGGTCTATGTGCTGGAGCTGTCAAGCTACCAGATCGACTTGACCTACAGCCTCCACGCCGATCTTGCCGCCTTCATCAACCTCAGCCCCGATCACCTTGATCGCTACGACGGCTATGAAGGCTACGGTGCCTCGAAGGCGCGGCTTTTCCAGATGCAGCAGGCGGGCCAGTTTGCCGTGTTCGGTTGCGGCGATGACGATACCCGCCGCATCGCTGCCGAGATCGCGGCGCACCGTCCAGATGGCGATGTCGAAGTCGTCGATCCCGCCGCGCTGACGGGGCAAGCCGACTGGCCCTCGCTGCAAGGCCCGCACAACCTCCAGAACGCCGCCATCGCCGTCGCCATGGCGAAGCGCCTCGGGATCGACGAGCCGGTCTGGCGCGCCGCGCTCGCCAGCTTCGTCGGCCTGCCGCACCGCATGGAGCGTGTCGCCGAGGCGGGCGGCGTGCTCTTCATCAACGACAGCAAGGCGACCAACCCCGCCTCGACCGCGCCCGCCCTCGGCGCATGGCCGCGCGTCCACTGGATTCTCGGCGGCCTCCCCAAGGGCGACGACCTTGACGCCTGCGCGCCCTATTTCGGCCACGTCGTGCAGGCCTATACCATCGGCGAGGCCGGCCCGCGCTTTGCCGAGATCCTTGAACCGCTCATGCCCGTCCAGCGCAGCGAGATGCTGGGCGCGGCGGTACGGCAGGCGATGGACGCGGCGCAGCCCGGCGATGTCGTGATGCTCTCGCCCGCCTGCGCCAGCTTTGATCAGTTCCGCGATTTCGAAGCGCGCGGCGATTGCTTCCGCCAGATCGTCACCGCGCTGATCGCCGAGAAGGGGGCGGCATGAACTCGGTCCAGCCCACCCGGCAGGTCGCCACCGCGCTGCCCGGCGGCGGCGTGCGCATCGCCCCGCGCACCAACCGCTATCGCCGTACCCGGCGCAGCGAACTTGTCATCTGGTGGCGCGAGATCGACCGCGTGCTGCTTGCGCTGGTGCTGATGCTCGTCACCGTGGGAACTGTCGCGGTCGCCGCTTCCTCCCCGGCCAGCGCGCACCGCCTGTCGACACAGATCAAGTCGCTCGGCGATCTCTACTTCTTCTGGATCCACTTGCGCTGGCTGGCGGTCGGGCTCTTCGCGATGTTCGTCGCCTCGCTTCTGCCCAAGGAGACCACGCGCCGGCTCGCCATCATTCTCGCCGCGGCGATGCTCGTGGCCCTCGTGCTCGTGCCCTTCCTCGGCAACGAAGTGAAGGGCGCCAAGCGCTGGCTGTGGATCGGGTTCAGCCTCCAGCCGTCCGAATTCCTCAAGCCCGGCTTTGCCATTGCGGTCGCATGGATTCTTTCGTGGAGGGTGCGCGATCCCAACATTCCCGTGATCCCGATCACCATCGGCCTGATGCTGCTGATCGCCGCGCTGCTGATGGCGCAGCCCGATTTCGGCTCGACCGTGCTGTTCGGCGGCGTGTGGTTCGTGCTCGTGCTGCTCTCGGGCCTCGATCTCAGGAAGATCGGCTGGAGCATCGGCGGCGGCATTGCCGGCGTGATCCTGGCCTATTTCTTCTATCCCAACGCCACGCACCGCATCGACGCGTTCCTTTCAGGCGGCAGCGAGTTCGACCAGGTCGATCTTGCCATGCGCACGCTGGTCAGCGGCGGGTGGAGCGGCACTGGCCTCTGGCTCGGCAGCCGCAAGATGGCGCTGCCCGAGGCGCATACCGACTATATCTTCTCGGTGATCGGCGAGGAATTCGGGCTGATCGCCTGCGCGCTGATCGTGGTGCTCTACTGCGCCATCGTGATCCGGGTGATGATGCGGCTGGCGGACGAGGAAGACCTCTTCACCGTGCTCGCCGCCGCCGGGCTCACCGCGCAGCTGGCGGGGCAGGCGTTCATCAACATCCTCGTCAACCTGCAGCTGTTCCCGTCCAAGGGCATGACCCTGCCGTTGATCAGCTATGGCGGTTCCTCCACCATCGCGCTTCTGCTCGGCGTCGGGTTCCTCCTCGCCATCACGCGGCGCAATCCCTATCTCTCGCGCGAGACGTCGGACCTCAGGGAGCTCGTGCGCACATGACCAATCCTATTCCCGGCGTGTCGCGCCATTTTGTCCTCGCGGCGGGCGGCACCGGCGGGCACTTGCTGCCGGCCTTCGCGCTGGCGGTCGAGCTGGAGCGGCGCGGACACCATGTCGCGCTGGTGACCGATGAGCGCGGCGCGAAGATCCCGGGCAAGCCTTCGTTCCTGCCCGCGCATGTCCTGCCTGCGGGCCGCCTCGGCAAGAACCCCATTGCGCTTGCCAAGGGCCTCGCCGCGATCTGGCGCGGCCGAGCGATGGCGCTGCGCCTGTTCGAAAGCTTCCAGCCGTCCTGCGTCGTCGGCTTCGGCGGCTATCCCGCGCTCCCCGCGCTGCTCGCCGCGCGTTCGGCGAAGATCCCCACGGTGATCCACGAGCAGAACGCCGTGCTGGGGCGCGTCAACCGCCTGCTGGCCAAGCGCGTCGATGCCATCGCCACGGCCTACATGGAAGTCGAGCGGCTCGATCCGAAGCTCTGGAGCAAGGTCCACCGCGTCGGCAATCCGGTGCGCGCCGAAGTCCTCGCGCTGCGCGGGGAGCCGTTCCCGCCGTTCAGCGAGGACAGCCTGTTTCGCGTACTGGTCACCGGCGGCAGCCAGGGCGCTTCGGTGCTGTCCGAAGTCGTGCCCGATGGCCTTGCCATGCTCCCGCCCGCGCTGCGCCACCGCCTGCAGGTGACGCAGCAGTGCCGGCCCGAAGACCTCGAAGCCGTGCGCGCGCGCTATGCCGGGCACCAGATCCCCGCTGAACTCGGCACCTATTTCGAGGACATGGCGAGCCGCCTTGCGGAAACGCACCTGTTCATCGGCCGCTCCGGTGCTTCGACCATTGCCGAACTGACGGCGGTCGGTCGCCCGGCGATCCTCGTCCCGCTGCCCATCGCGACCGACGACCACCAGGCTGTCAACGCGCGCGAGATGGTCAAGGCCGGCGGGGCGCGGGCGATCCGGCAGACGGGCTTCACTCCCAAGGAACTCGCCAAACAGATCCAGACCATGGCGCTCAATCCCACCTCGCTCGCCAATGCCGCCCACGCCGCGTGGAACTGCGGCTTGCCCAATGCCGTCTCCGACCTCGCCGATCTCGTCGAAGGCTTCGGCGGCGTCCCGCTGATGGACGTGATCCGCATGGAAGGCGCGGCCGCCGCGCCCGCCACGCGTGAGGCACTTGCGAAGGAAGCCGCCGAATGAGCCAGTCGGTCCCTGCTCCTCTCCATTTTCACGAAGTGCAAATGGGGAGGTGGCATCGCGAAGCGATGACGGAGGGGTTCTTCCTCCCCGCCAGCACCCCTCCGACCCGCCTTCGGCGATCCTGGTCCTCCCCATTTGTGCCTGCGGCAAAAATGGGGAGGACCAGGATCGCCGCCCAAGGAGTGGCAGCATGAAGGGCGTCGGCACCGAGATCGGCACGATCCACTTCGTCGGCATCGGCGGGATCGGCATGTCCGGCATTGCCGAGGTCATGCACAACATGGGCTACAGCGTGCAGGGCTCCGACATGGCGGAAAGCTATGTCGTCGATGGCCTGCGCCAGCGCGGCATTCCGGTGATGATTGGCCAGCGCGCGGAGAACGTTGCGGGCGCGGCGGTGGTTGTCACATCTACTGCGGTGAAGCGCGACAATCCGGAAGTCGTCGCCGCGCTTGAAGCTCGCGTCCCCGTCGTCCGCCGCGCCGAAATGCTGGCCGAACTGATGCGGCTCAAGAACACCGTCGCGGTGGCGGGCACGCATGGCAAGACCACCACGACCTCGATGGTCGCCTGCCTGCTCGATGCGGGCGGGATCGATCCCACCGTGATCAACGGCGGCATCATCAACTCCTACGGCTCCAACGCGCGCCTCGGCGACAGCGACTGGATGGTGGTCGAGGCCGACGAAAGCGACGGCTCGTTCCTGCGGCTTGATGGCACCTTGGCGGTCGTCACCAACATCGATCCCGAGCACCTCGATCACTACGGTTCGTTCGAGCGGGTGAAGGACAGCTTCGTCGAGTTCATCGAGAACGTGCCGTTCTACGGCGCGGCGATCCTGTGCATCGACCATCCTGAAGTGCAGGCGATCATCCCCAAGGTGCGTGATCGCCGTGTGGTGACCTACGGCTTTTCCGCGCAGGCCGACGTGCGCGGCGAGGCGGTCACCCCGATCCCGGGCGGCAACCGCTTCACCGCCGTGCTGCGCCAGCGCGACGGCAGCTTCCGCCGCATCGAGGGCATCGAGCTGCCGATGCCCGGCCGCCACAACGTGCAGAACGCGCTCGCCGCCGTTGCCGTCGCGGTGGAAATGGGCGTTTCGGAAGAGCTGATCCGCACCGGCTTCGGCAAGTTCGGCGGGGTCAAGCGCCGCTTCACCAAGGTGGGTGAGGTGGACGGTGTCACCGTGATCGACGACTATGGCCACCACCCGGTCGAGATCCGCGCCGTGCTCGCCGCCGCGCGCGAGGGCGTGCAGGGCCGCGTCATCGCCGTCGTCCAGCCGCACCGTTTCACCCGCCTGCGCGATCACATGGAAGACTTCCAGGGCGCCTTCAACGATGCCGATGTGGTCTATGCGGCGCCCGTCTATCCCGCAGGCGAGCAGCCCATCGAAGGCGTGGACAGCGCGGCGATGGTCGAAGGCATCAAGGCGCGCGGGCACCGCTCGGCGCACCTGATCGCGGGCGCTGACGCACTGGCGGCGGAGCTGGCGGGTTTGGTCCAGCCGGGCGACATGGTCGTCTGCCTCGGCGCGGGCGATATCACCAAGTGGGCGGCGGGCCTCGCCGGCGCGATTGCCAGGCAGCGGGGGGCGACGTGACGCAAGCCTCGGCGGATAGTCCTTCGACAAGCTCAGGACGAGCGGATGTTGGGAGTTCCTATTCCCAGTCCGCTCGTGCTGAGCTTGTCGAAGCACTACAGCGCAACGTTCGCGGCAAGCTCACCCCTGACGCCCCGCTTGCGCCGCTTGTCTGGTTCAAGTCCGGCGGCACGGCTGAGTGGCTGTTCGAGCCGAAGGACGTCTCTGATCTGCAGGACTTCCTCGCCGGTCTCGCGCCCGATGTCCCGGTCATGGCGCTCGGCCTCGGCTCCAACCTCATCGTGCGCGATGGCGGCGTCCCCGGCGTCGTCGTCCGCCTCGGCAAGGCCTTCGCGCAAGTCGAGCGCGTGGATGAAACCACGCTCAACTGCGGCGGCGGCGCGAGCGGCATCCTCGTTTCCTCCACCGCGCGCGACAACGGCATTGCTGGCCTCGAATTCCTCCGCTCGATCCCCGGCACCGTGGGCGGCTTCGTGCGCATGAACGGCGGCGCTTATGGCCGCGAGGTCAAGGATGTGCTGATCGATTGCGACGTCGTGATCCGCTCGGGCGAGATCGCCACGCTGCCCTTGAGCGAACTCGGCTACACCTACCGCCACTCCGACCTCGTCGATGGTTGCGTCGTCGTCGCCGCGCGCTTCCGGGGCCACCCGGGCGAACCTGCCGCGATCCAGGCTGAAATGGACCGCATCTCCGCCGCGCGCGAAGCCAGCCAGCCGCTGCGCAGCAAGACCGGCGGCAGCACCTTCAAGAACCCGCCCCCTGAACTCTCTGGCGGCGCCAAGGCGTGGGAACTCGTCGACAAGGCCGGCTGCCGGGGCCTCACGCTGGGCGGCGCGCAAGTCTCCGAAAAGCACACCAATTTCCTCATCAACACCGGTGAGGCCACCAGCGCCGAGATCGAAGCGCTGGGTGAAGAAGTCCGCCGCCGCGTAAAGGAACTCTCGGGTGTGGAACTGCAGTGGGAAATTCAGCGAGTAGGCCGGCCGTGACACTTCCCAAACTCCACATCGCGGTCCTCATGGGGGGCTGGTCCAGCGAGCGCCCCGTCTCGCTCATGTCCGGCGAGGGCGTGGCCAAGGCGCTCGAGGCCAAGGGCCACCGCGTCACCCGCATCGACATGGGCCGCGATGTCGCGCAGAGGCTGGCCGAGGCCGCGCCCGATGTCGTGTTCAACGCGCTCCACGGCACGCCGGGCGAGGACGGCACGGTGCAGGGCCTGATGGACCTGATGGGCCTCACCTACACGCATTCCGGCCTCGCCACCTCGGTCATCGCGATCGACAAGCAGCTCACGAAGCAGGCGCTCGTGCCCCACGGCATTCCCATGCCGGGCGGACGCATCGTGAAGACCGAAGAGCTGTTCGAGCGCGATCCCCTGCCGCGCCCCTACGTCGTGAAGCCGGTCAACGAAGGTTCCTCGGTCGGTGTCGCCATCGTCACGAAGGACGGCAACTACGGCGATCCGATCAGCCGCGACAGCGTCGGCCCTTGGAACGAGTTTGACGAATTGCTCGCAGAACCCTTCATCCGCGGCCGCGAACTGACAACGGCGGTCCTTGTCGACAAGGCGCTCCTCGTCACCGAACTGCGCCCCAAGTCCGGCTTCTACGATTTCGATGCCAAGTACACCGACGGCATGACCGACCATATCTGCCCGGCCGAAATTCCCGAAGACATCGCCGAGGCCTGCAAGGACATTGCGCTGCGCGCCCATCAGCTGCTCGGCTGCAAGGGCACCAGCCGCAGCGATTTCCGCTGGGATGACGAGCAGGGCGCCAGCGGCTTGTTCCTGCTTGAGGTCAACACCCAGCCGGGCATGACGCCGCTCAGCCTCGTGCCCGAACAGGCCAAGGCGCTGGGCATGGACTATGGCGATCTGGTCGAGGCGATTGTCGCCGACGCGCTCGCCCATGCGAAGAAGGAGGCCTGAGCCATGGCGCAGACCATTCGCCGGGGCGGAAAGACGGTGCGCAAGGTCGCGGCGGCGAGTGGAACCAAGCGCAAGGTTCATGCCGCGCGGCGCCAGACCGGTTCGGTGCTCGATCAGATCATGCAGTGGATACCGTTCAGCGAGGAAACGCTGCACCGCATCCTGATGGTGATCATCCTCGGCGGCGCGGCGGTGCTGATGTGGGTCGTCGCCAGCATGGCGGGCGTCCCGCAGCTGGCCGAAGCCCAGATGGCGCAGATCGCCGGCAAGTCCGGGTTCGAGGTGAAGCGCGTCGAAGTGCGCGGCGTCAACCGCATGAACGAGCTCAAGATCTATGAGAAAGTGCTCGGCCAGCGTGATCAGGCGATGTCGCGCCTTGATATCGCGGCCTTGCGTGATCAGCTGCTCCAGCTTTCGTGGGTGAAGGACGCTCGCGTCTCGCGGCAGCTCCCCGATACGCTGGTGGTCGATGTGGTCGAGCGCAGTCCCCACGCGGTGCTGCGCCGTGACAACAAGCTGACTCTGATCGACGAGACCGGCCATCCGCTCGAAGCGGTGAACCCGGCCAAGGCCAAGGGCCTGCTCGTCCTTTCCGGCAATGGTGCAGAGGCGCGCGTGCCCGATCTGGTTCACCTGCTCGATGCCGCGCCCGCCATTCGCCCGCAGGTGACGGAAGCCGAATGGGTCGGCAACAGGCGCTGGAACTTGACGTTCAAGACCCGCCAGGTCGTCGCGCTGCCCGAAGGCGAAACCGAGGCAGCGAGCGCGCTGCTGACGTTCGCGCGGATGGACGGCGTCGACCGTCTGCTCGGCGGCCGGGTGGCAAGCTTCGACATGCGCAATCCGGACCGCATCTACATGCGCGTGCCCGGCCGCGCCGACGAAGTGGCCGCCGCCGCGCGTGCCGAAGCGACGGCCAAGGCCAATGCCGCCGCGGCGAAGACCGAAGCCGCCCGCAGCGCGGTCGCCTCTGCTGCACCGGCCAAAGTCGCTATCGCCAAGACCGCGCAGGACTGATCTTCCGGCCATGGCTGCCCCCCGCATCACCAAGGTCTTCGCGGCCGTCAATCTCGGCTCGTTCCGCGTCTCGGCGATCATCGCCGGGCTGACCGAGGGCGGCGAGATGGTGGTCATGGGTTCCGGCCATCGCCAGTCGCAGGGGATCAAGCGCGGCTATGTGACGGATATGGTCGCCGCCACGCACTCGGTGCGCGATGCGATCGAGCGGGCCGAAAAGATGGCCAATGCCAGCGTGCAGAGCGTGTGGATCGGCTGCTCGGGCGCGGGGCTTGCCAGCACCACCGCCAAGGTCGAAGTCGAGATCGGCGGGCGGCGCATCGAAAGCGACGATATCGAGCACCTGCTGATCGCCGGGCGCGAGGTGATCCAGCCCGATGGCCGCACCGTGCTCCACGCCCAGCCCGCGCACTATACGCTAGATGGCGCGGACGGCGTGCCCAACCCCAAAGGCCTCCATGCCGAGCGGCTCGCGGTCGATATCCACGTGATGCTGGCGGACGGCGCCCCGGTGCGCAATCTCAAGGAAACGGTCGAGAACGCACATTTGCGCGTCGAGGCCGTGGTCGGTTCGCCGGTCGCGACGGGCCATGCCTGCCTCTCCGCCGAAGAGCGCGAACTGGGTGTTGCGCTGATCGAGTTCGGCGCTGAAGTGACCACCGTTTCGGTCTACGCGGGCGGCATGCTGCTCGGCATGCAGGCGATCCAGTTCGGCTCGGGCGACATCACCGATGCCATCGCCTCGGCTTTCGGCATCCGCCGCTATCAGGCCGAGCGGCTGAAGTGCATGGCCGGTTCCGCGCTCGCCAGCCCCGCCGATCACCGCGAGATGATCCCGGTCAACGCGCCCGGCGATCCCGAGCAGGGCGGCCCGATGGCGCGCCATGCCGATGACAAGAACCGCATCCCGCGCGCCGAACTCGTCTCGGTGATCACCCAGCAGCTGGGGGTGTTTACCGACGAGGTCGGGCGCGCGCTCAAGTCGCTCGGCTTCAACGGCAAACGCGGCCAGCAGGTCGTGCTGACAGGAGGCGGTGCACAGCTTCCCGGCCTTGCCGACTACGCGCAGGCTGCGCTGGGCCGCCCGGTGCGCATAGGCTCTCCGCCCACGATGCTGGGCCTGCCGCCGGGCCACGCAACACCCAGTTCCTCGACGCTTGTCGGCCTGATGCTCTATGCCGCCGCCGATCCGGTCGACATCCGCAAGATCGGGCCGACCTGGGGGCCTACGCAATCCTACAGTGGTATCGGCCTGCTGCAGCGCATCTGGCGCGCGATGAAAGACTATTTCTGATGGTTGGAGGCGGCGCAAACCCTCCTACTTGTGGAAAAACCTGTCGAAGCTTTGATTCGGTCAAACAATCCGTGCCAAAGCAAACGTTACATTTACCGGGGCACCATTTCCGGCCCCCCGCAGACCCGCATGGGAGAGCGCTATGAGCATCAACATCGGACCGCCGGCCATCGACGAACTGCGGCCGCGCATCACGGTCATCGGCGTGGGCGGGGCGGGTGGCAACGCCATCGCCAACATGATCAACGCCAGGATCGAGGGCGTCGACTTCGTCGTCGTCAACACCGATGCGCAGGCGCTCAACAATTCGATCGCGGACAACCGCATCCAGCTTGGCCCCGACATGACGCAGGGCCTTGGCGCGGGCGCTCGTCCCGAAGTCGGCCGTGCCGCTGCGGAAGAGACCATCGAGGAAATCGAGCGCGCGCTTGAAGGCGTGCACATGTGCTTCATCGCTGCCGGCATGGGCGGCGGCACCGGCACCGGCGCAGCGCCGGTCATCGCCGAAGCGGCCCGCCGCAAGGGCGTGCTGACGGTCGGCGTCGTCACCAAGCCGTTCCTGTTCGAAGGCACGCGCCGCATGCGCGCGGCCGAAAGC
>Ga0247718_1000436_pt1 | contig 11714 bp, 8 predicted proteins | sample 21E_DmetaG_FD_189045 | JGI IMG/M metagenome (GOLD analysis project Ga0247718, IMG submission 189045) | Soil microbial communities from hillslope of Landscape Evolution Observatory, University of Arizona, Oracle, AZ, United States - 2-1-E_D | ecosystem: Engineered > Artificial ecosystem > Mesocosm...
GTTCACGCCGCTGACGCCCGCGCGGACGCATCTATCTGATCAAGCAGCTGCTCGAGGGCGGCGAGGCCGGCCGCAGCACCCAGCAGCACCTCGACCGCTGCCTGACCTGCCGCAACTGCGAGACCACCTGCCCGAGCGGCGTGCGCTACGGCAAGCTGGTCGACATCGGCCGCAAGCTCGTCGACGAGCGCGTGCCGCGCCCCGCCACCGAGCGCGCTGCGCGCTGGCTGCTGAAGGAAGGGCTGACCTCGCCGCTGGTCGGACCGGCGGTGCGCCTGGGCCAGCTGGTGCGTCCGCTGCTGCCGCAGGTGCTCAAGCGCAAGCTGCCGGCGCGCGCGCCGCGCCGTGCCGCGGCGCCACAGGTCGAACACGCCCGCAAGGTCATGCTGCTGCAGGGCTGCGTGCAGCCGGCCATGCTGCCGAACATCAACGCCGCGACGACGCGCGTGCTCTCGGCCATCGGCATCCAGACCGTGATCGCCCCGGAGGCCGGCTGCTGCGGCGCGCTGCGCAGCCACCTGAGCGACCACGAGGGCGGCCTGGCCGACATGCGCCGCAACATCGACGCCTGGTGGCCGGCGGTCGAGTCCGGCGCGGTCGAGCGCATTGTCATCAACGCCTCGGGCTGCGGGGCCGTGATCAAGGAGTACGGCGACGCGCTCGCGCACGACCCGCAGTACGCCGAGCGCGCCGCCCGGATCAGCGCACTGTCGATCGACCTCAGCGAACTGCTGCACGAGATCGTGCCCGCATTGCGCGCCGCTCTGCCCGCGGGCGCGCGCAAGGTGGCGGTCCATACGCCCTGCACGCTGCAGCATGCGCAGCGCCTGCGCGGCGGCGTCGAGGCGGCGCTGGCCGACCTCGGCTTCACGGTGAAGCCGCCGGCCGCCGAGGCCCACCTGTGCTGCGGCTCGGCCGGCGCCTACAGCGTGCTGAACCCTGGCATCGCCACCGCGCTGCGCGACCGCAAGCTGAAGAACCTGACGGCCCCCGAGCCCGAGGTGATCGTCTCGGCCAACATCGGCTGCATCCTGCACCTGCAGTCGGGCACCGACCTGCCGGTCAAGCACTGGGTGGAACTGATCGACCAGGCGCTGGCCTGAGTCGCGCGGCAGCCGGACGGCGCCTGCGTCGGCGCCGTTGCGGCGACGGCCGCGGTTGGTAGGCCGGGTGGGATTCGAACCCACTGTCCTTCGGTTATGAGCCGAGCGCTTATACCGGGCTTAAGCTTCCGGCCCACGGGAGTCGCCGCATTTTGCCTGCTGGCCCGCTCCGGGGCGGCCACGCCGCCGGTAGCGGCCTTCAAAAGCAGTCGCCCCGGCCGCCGCGCAAGCGGCTGGCCGGGGCGGGTCTTTCAGGCGCTGCGGGTGCGGCTCAGCAGGTCCACGGTGCCGGCTGCTCGCCCGACAGGCCGTAGCGCGCCATCGCCTCGACGCAGACCGCCGCGTCGAGCCGGCCCTGCCGCACCAGCGAGGTCAGCGCGGCCAGCACGATGTGGTGGCGGTCGACCTCGAAGAAGCTGCGCAGTGCGGCGCGCGTGTCGCTGCGTCCGAAGCCGTCGGTGCCCAGCGCGGTGAAGGGCGCGTCAATGTGCGAGGCGATCAGCTCCGGCCAGGTGCGCACGTAGTCGGTCGCCGCCACCACCGGCGTGTCACCCGGCAGACACTGGCGCACATGGCTCGTGCGCGGCGCCTCGGCCGGATGCAGGCGGTTGTGGCGCTCGACCTCGCGGGCGTCGCGGGCCAGCTCGCTGAAGCTCGTCGCGCTCCAGATCTCGGCATCGACCTGCCAGTCGCTGGCCAGCAGCTCGGCCGCGGCGATCACCTCGCGCAGGATCGTGCCCGAGCCGACCAGGCGCACCGTGCCGCGTGCCTTCGCGGCGCGCTGCTCGGCGTAGCGGTACAGGCCCTTGATCACGCCCTCCGCCGCCCCTTCGGGCAGGCTGGGCTGGGCGTAGTTCTCGTTCATCAGGGTGACGTAGTAGAAGACGTCCTCCTGGCGCTCGAGCATCTGGCGCATGCCGTGGTCGAGGATCACCGCGAACTCGCCCGCGAAACAGGGGTCGTAGGCGCGGCAGTTCGGCACGGTGGAGGCCTGCAGCAGGCTCGAGCCGTCCTGGTGCTGCAGCCCCTCGCCGCCCAGCGTCGTGCGGCCGGCGGTGGCGCCGAGCAGGAAGCCGCGCGAGCGCTGGTCGGCCGCGGCCCAGATCAGGTCGCCGATGCGCTGGAAGCCGAACATCGAGTAGTAGATGTAGAAGGGCAGCATCGCCTGGCCGTGCACCGAGTAGCTGGTGGCCGCGGCCGTCCAGCTGCTGACCGCGCCGGCCTCGCTGATGCCTTCCTCGAGGATCTGCCCGTCGGTGGCCTCGCGGTAGCTCATCAGCGAGCCGATGTCCTCGGGCTCGTAGCTCTGGCCATTGAAGGAGTAGATGCCGACCTGCTTGAACAGGTTGGCCATGCCGAAGGTGCGCGCCTCGTCGGCGACGATGGGCACGATGCGCGGGCCGAGCGCCGAATCCTTCAGCAGGTTGGTCAGCATGCGCACGAAGGCCATCGTCGTGCTCATCTCCTTGCCCGCGGCCTGGGTCGCGAAGCCGCCGTAGCCGCTCAGCGCCGGCACCGGCACGGCCGCGGCCTGGCTGCGGCGCGCCGGCAGGCTGCCGCCCAGCGCGGCGCGCTTGGCTTGCAGGTAGCGCATCTCGGGGCTGTCATCGGCCGGCTTGTAGAAGGCCAGCGAGGCCGCCTGCTCGTCGCTCAGCGGCAGATCGAAGCGGTTGCGGAAGGAGATCAGGTCCTCGCGCTCGAGCTTCTTCTGCTGGTGGGTCGTCATGCGACCCTGCCCAGCCTCACCCATGCCATAGCCCTTCTTGGTCTGGGCCAGGATCACCACCGGCTGGCCGCTGGTGTGCAGCGCCGCATGGTAGGCGGCGTGGATCTTCACGATGTCGTGGCCGCCACGCTTGAGGCGGTCGATCTGCTCGTCGGTCAGCCCCTGCGCCAAGGCGGCGAGCTGCGGGTTCTGGCCGAAGAAGTGGTCGCGGTTGTAGCGCCCGTCCTTGGCCGCGAAGGTCTGGAACTGGCCGTCCACGGTGTTCGCGAAGGCGCGCGCCAGCGCACCGTCGGTGTCGCGCGCGAACAGGCCGTCCCAGTCCGAGCCCCAGACCAGCTTGATGACGCGCCAGCCGGCACCCGAGAACAGCGCCTCGAGCTCGTCGATGATGCGGCCGTTGCCGCGCACCGGGCCGTCGAGGCGCTGCAGGTTGCAGTTGACCACCCAGATCAGGTTGTCGAGCTTCTCGCGCGCGGCCAGGGTCAGCGCGCTCATGCTCTCGGGCTCGTCCATCTCGCCGTCGCCGAACACGCCCCAGACCTTGCGGCCGGCGGTGGCGGCGAGGCCACGGTGCTGCAGGTAGCGCATGAAGCGCGCCTGGTAGATCGAGCTGATCGGGCCGATCCCCATCGAGCCGGTCGGGAACTGCCAGAAGTCGGGCATCAGCCAGGGGTGCGGGTAGCTGCACAGGCCCTGCCCGCCGTCGCGCGCGGCGGTGATCTCCTGGCGGTAATGCGCCAGGTCGGTCTCGCTCAGGCGGCCTTCGAGGAAGGCGCGCGCATACACGCCCGGTGCCGAGTGCGCCTGGAAGAACACCAGGTCACCGCCGGCCGTGTCGCTGCCGGCGCGAAAGAAGTGGTTGTAGCCGACCTCGAACAGGTCGGCCGCGCTGGCATAGCTGGCGATGTGGCCACCGAGCTCGCCATAGGCCTTGTTCGCGCGCACCACCATCGCCAGCGCGTTCCAGCGCATCAGCGAGGCGATGCGCTCCTCGATCGCGAGGTCGCCGGGGAAGGCCGGCTGCTGCGCGACCGCAATGGTGTTGACATAGGGCGTACCGCGCGCCGGCTGCCAGCCGATCGCCGGGTCGCGCGCCATCACCGCCAGCATGTCCATGATCTCCTGGACCCGCTGCGGGCCACCGGCCTGCAGCAGCGACAGCAGCGCGCCGCGCCATTCGGCCGACTCCTGCGGATCGCTGTCCGCCGGGAGGGGGGTGGTCAGGTAACGATGGATCGATGTGTCGCTCATGGGGGTCTCCTGTGCGTCCACTGTAGGGGCAGCGCCGTGGCATGTGTGGCTGAAAACGCCGACGATCCGACCCTCCGGCGGCAGAATATGCCGCCACATAGCCCGGAAACAGCATTGCATGGAACTCGACGCCACCGACCTGAAGATCCTGCGCGAGCTGCAGGCCGACGCCAGCCTGCCCAACGTCGAGCTGGCGCGCCGCGTCCACCTCTCGCCCTCGCCCTGCCTGGCGCGGGTCAAGGCCATGCAGGCCAGCGGCCTGATCCGCCAGTACGTCGCCCTGCTCGACGCCCAGCAGCTCGGCCTGCACCTGAACGTCTTCATCTCGATCAGCCTGCGGCAGCAGACCCGCCCCTCGCTCGAGTCCTTCGAGGCGCGCATCTGCGCGCGCGAGGAGGTGATGGAGTGCTACCTGATGACCGGCGACGCGGACTACCTGATCCGCGTGGCCGTGCCCGACATGGCGGCGCTCGAGCGCTTCATCCTCGAGCAGCTCTCGCCGATGAAGGAGATCGAGAAGATCCGCTCCAGCTTCGCGCTCAAGCAGGTGCGCTACAAGACCGCGCTGCCGCTCGCCCGCTGAACCGCCGCGCGGTACACGCTACTTGACCGACAGCGCGTGCCCGACCAGCCGGGCGGTGATGTCGACGATCTGGATCATGCGTTCGTAGGGCATGCGCGTCGGCCCGATCACGCCGAGCGTGCCAACCACCTGCCCGGCCACCTCGTAGGGTGCGGTGACGACCGACAGCTCCTCGTAGGGCACGACCTGGCTCTCGCCGCCGATGTAGATGCGCACGCCCTCGGCGCGGCTGCTGACGTCGAGCAGGCGCATCAGCTGGGTCTTCTGCTCGAACAGGTCGAACAGCTTGCGCAGGCTGCCCATGTCGTTGGAGAAGTCCTGCACGGCGAGCAGGTTGCGCTCGCCGGCGATCACGACTTGCTCGGCGCCCTCGTCCGCCGCCTCGCTGCCGGCCTGCACCGCGGCCTGCATCAGCGTCGCGATCTCGCCGCGCAGGGCCTCGACCTCGGTCTTCAGGCGCTCGCGCACCGCCTCGATCGTCAGCCCCGAATAGTGGGCGTTGATGAAGTTGCTGGCCTCGATCAGCTCGGCCTGGCTGTGGTCGCGCGTGGTGAAGACGACGCGGTTCTGCACATCGCCGTCGGGGGCGACCAGGATCACCAGCACGCGGCGCTCGCCCAGGCGCAGGAACTCGATGTGGTGGAACACGCTGGCCTTGCGCGGCGCGGTCACGACGCCGACGAACTGCGACAGATTGCCCAGCACCTGCGCGGCATGCGCGATCACGCGCTGCGGCTGGTCGGGCTGGAGCTGCTCGCGCAGATGCTGCTGGGTCGCGGCATCCTCGACGCTGGCGAGGTCGAAGGGCCGCGCGGTCAGCATCGTGTCGACGAACACCCGGTAGCCCTTGGCGGTGGGCACGCGCCCGGCGCTGGTGTGCGGGCTGGCGATCAGGCCGAGCTCCTCGAGATCGGCCATCACGTTGCGGATCGTCGCCGGGCTGAGCTCGAGCCCCGAGGCCCGCGACAGCGTGCGCGAGCCGACCGGCTGGCCGTCGGCGATGTAGCGTTCGACGAGCGTCTTCAGCAGGGTCCTGGCGCGGTCGTCAAGCATGGCCGGTCCATTCTAGGGCGCAGCCCCTGTGGTGTAATTTCTGCACGATGCCGAGCCGCTTCCGACACGCCGCCCTCGTGGGCAAATACCAGGCGCCGGGCAGCCGCGAGGTGCTGGCGGAGATGGCCGAGTTCCTGTCGAGCCAGGGGCTCGAGGTCTCGCTCGATGCCGCCACCGCACTGGCCTCCGATCTGCCGGGCTACAGCGTGCTCGATGCCCAGGCGATCGGCGCGCACTGCGATCTCGCGATCGTCATCGGTGGCGACGGCACCTTCTTGTCGACCGCACGCGCGCTGGCCAGCCACGGCCTGCCGCTGATCGGCATCAACCAGGGGCGGCTCGGCTTCATGACCGACATCCCGCTGACCGAACTGCGCGAGACGCTCGCGCCGATGATCGCCGGCGACTACGAGGAAGAGCACCGCACCATGCTGGCCGGCTGCGTGAAGCGGCCGCAGGGCGAAGGCCACGAGCTGATCCACGAGAGCTTCGCGGTCAACGACGTCGTCGTCAGCCGCGGCGCGACCGCCGGCATGGTCGAGCTGCGCGTGTCGGTGCAGCAGCAGTTCGTCGCCAACTTCCGCGCCGACGGGCTGATCCTCTCCTCGCCGACCGGCTCGACCGCCTATGCGCTGTCGGCCGGCGGGCCGATCCTGCACCCGGGCATCGCCGGCTGGGTGATGGTGCCGATCGCGCCGCACGCGCTGACCAACCGCCCGATCGTGCTGCCCGACGACGGCGAGGTGGTGATCGAGATCGTCGCCGGCCGCGACGCCAGCGTGAACTTCGATCACCAGGGGCTGGCCAGCCTGCTGCACGGCGACCGTGTGTGCGTGCGCCGCAGCGACCACCGCATTCGCGTGCTGCACCCGCGCGGCTGGAGCTATTACGGCACGCTGCGCCGCAAGCTGCACTGGAACGAGGGCATGGTGACATGACCCACCCCCGTTGCGGCTGCGCCGCTCCCCCTCCAGGGGGCGACGCCATCGGCCCGGCGGAGCCGGAGCCCCGGCGTCCACTCGGCAGGTCGGCGCAGGCAGGGCATTCGGTGCCTTGAGTCTCCGGTTGAACACATGCTGCGCCGCCTCAGTCTTCGCGACTTCGTGATCGTGCGCGCGCTCGAGCTCGAGTTCGCGCCCGGCTTCAGTGCGCTGACCGGCGAGACCGGCGCCGGCAAGTCGATCCTGGTCGACGCGCTGCAGCTCGCGCTGGGCGGCCGCGGCGACGCCGGCGTGGTGCGCGAGGGCGCGGCGCGTGCCGAGATCGCGGCCGAGTTCGACACGCCCGCCGCGCTGCGCGACTGGCTCGCCGAGGCCGGCTTCGAGGCGGACGGCGAGGCGCTGCTGCTGCGCCGCACGCTCGACGCGCAGGGCAAGAGCCGCGCCTGGATCAATGGCAGCGCGGCCACCGTCGCGCAGCTGCGCGAGGCGGCCGAGCACCTGCTCGACATCCACGGCCAGCACGCCTGGCAGAGCCTGACCCGGCCCGACGCGGTGCGTGCGCTGCTCGATGCCTATGCCGGCGCCGAGACGGCGCCGCTCGCCGCGGCCTGGGGGCGCTGGCGCACCGCCGCCGAGCGGCTCGACGGAGCGCAGCGCCGCCAGGGCGAGCTCGAGCGCGAGCGCGAGCGCCTGGCCTGGCAGATCGGCGAACTCGACAAGCTCGCCCCCGGGGCCGACGAGTGGCCGGAGCTGAACGCCGAGCACCGCCGGCTCAGCCATGCGCAGGCCATCCTCGAGGCGCTGCAGACGGCGCTCGCCGCGATCGACACGGACGAGGCCTCGGCCGAGGCCCGCACCGCGCAGGCCCTCGACGCGCTCGAGGGCGTGGTCGAGCACGACGCCGCGCTGGCCGAACCGCTCGAGGTGCTGCGCAGCGCACAGGCCCAGCTGCAGGACGCGGCGCACACCCTGGCCGCGGCACTGCGCCGCAGCGAGCTCGAGCCCGAGCGCCTGCAATCGCTCGACGAGCGGCTCGGCGCCTGGCTCGGCCTGGCGCGACGCCACCGCCGTGCGCCCGAGGACCTGCCGGCACTGCTCGTGCAGTGGCGCGAGGAGCTTGCGCAGCTGGAGGCCGCGGCCGACCTCGCGGCGCTCGAGCGCGAGGCCGCGGCCGCACGCCAGGCCCTCGAGACGGCGGCCCGGTCCGTCTCGAAGCAGCGCCACGCCGCCGCGCCGAAGCTGGCCGCGGCGATCACTGCCGCGATGCAGCAGCTCGGCATGGCCGGCGGGTGCTTCGAGGTCGTGCTCGAGCCGCTGGCCGAGCCGCAGCGCCACGGCCTCGAGAGCGCCGAGTTCCGCGTCGCCGGCCATGCCGGCAGCACGCCGCGCGCCCTCGCCAAGGTGGCCTCCGGCGGCGAGCTCTCGCGCATCGCGCTGGCGATCGCGGTGACCACCAGCGCGCTCGGCGAGGCCGGCACGCTGATCTTCGACGAGATCGATGCCGGCGTCGGCGGCAGCGTGGCCGATCGCGTCGGCGCGCTGATGCAGCGCCTCGGCCGCGACCGCCAGGTGCTGTGCGTGACCCACCTGCCGCAGGTCGCGGCCTGCGCCGACGCCCAGCTGGTGGTGCGCAAGGCCGCGCAAGGCGGTGCGACCGAGAGCACGGTCGAGCCGGTGGCCGGCGAGGCGCGCATCGACGAGCTCGCGCGCATGCTCGGCGGCGCGGCCGGCGAGACCCGGCGCGCGCACGCGCGCGCGCTGCTCGGCGCCGCGCAGCAGACGGACGACGCTGCAGGCCGTGCCAAGCCAGCCCGCGCCCCGCTGCGGGGCCGCCCGGCGGCTCCGTCGGCCGTGGAACGCCCATGACGGCGCCGCTCGAGGTGCTGCTGCTGACCGGCATCTCCGGCTCAGGCAAGTCGGTCGCGCTCAACGCGCTCGAGGACGCCGGCTACTACTGCGTCGACAACCTGCCGCCCGAGCTGCTGCCCGCGCTGCTGCAGCTCGAGCGCGGCCGCGCCGACCGCACCGCCCGCCCGCTCGCGGTCGCGGTCGACGTGCGCAGCGCCGCCTCGCTGCCGCACCTGCGGCCGCTGCTCGGCGAGCTCGGCAGCGCCGGCGTGCGGGTGCGCGCGATCTTCCTCGACGCCAGCACCGACACCCTGGTGCGCCGCTACTCGGAGACGCGCCGCCGCCACCCGCTGAGCCGCGACGGCGGCGAGGGCGATCCGCAGCGCGCGCTGACCGAGGCGATCGAACTCGAGCGCCGCCTGCTCGCCGAGCTGCGCGAGCAGGCCGCCGTCATCGACACCAGCCAGCTGCGCGCCGCCCAGCTGCGCGCCTGGGTGCTCGAGCAGGTGCAGGCCCCGGCCGGCGCGCTGACGCTGGTGTTCGAGTCCTTCGCCTACAAGCAGGGCGTGCCGCTCGACGCCGACCTGGTGTTCGACATGCGGGTGCTGCCCAACCCCTTCTACACGCCCGAGCTGCGCCCGCTGACCGGGCGCGACGCGCCGGTCGCGCAGTTCCTCGAGCAGCAGCCCGAGGCCGCCGAGCTGATCGCCCAGATCGAGGCCTTCCTGCGCCGCTGGCTCCCCGCCTTCGAGCGCGACCAGCGCGCCTACCTGACGGTGGCGATCGGCTGCACCGGCGGCCAGCACCGCTCGGTCTACGTCGCCGAGCAGCTGGCGCGGCGCTTCAACGACCATGGCGCGACGCTGGTCCGCCACCGTGAACTCGATGCCCGCTGAACTCGCGCTGTTCCCGCTGCAGGCCGTGCTGTTCCCGGGTGGCAAGCTCGGTCTCAAGGTCTTCGAGGCCCGCTACCTCGACCTGATCGGGCGCTGCCTGCGCGAGCAGCAGCCCTTTGGCGTGATCGCGCTGCGCCGCGGCGCCGAGGTGCGTGGCGGCGCCGAGCCGGTGGTGCTCGAGGAGGTCGGCTGCCTCGCCCAGCTCGACGAGGTCGACAGTCCGACCCCCGGCATCCTGCAGGTGCAGGGCCACGGCACGCAGCGCTTTCGCGCGCTGCAGCCGCGCCAGCAGTCCAACGGGCTGTGGGTCGCCGACGCCGAGTGGCTCGCCGACGACGCGGTCCTCGCGCCCCCCGACGCGCTGCACGGCACCGTGCAGGGCCTGCAGGCCGCGATCGCGACGCTGCAGGCCCAGGGGCACGCGCCCTTCCTCGAGCCCTACCGCTTCGAGGACGCCGGCTGGCTGGCCAACCGCTGGTGCGAGATCCTGCCGATCCCGCTGGCAGCCAAGCAGCAGCTGATGGCGCTGACCGACCCGCTGGTGCGGCTGCAGCTGGTCGACGAGTTCCTGCGCGGCAAGGGCGTGGTCGCGTGACGCCCTTCTCACCGGCTTGATCTGGCGCAAGCCGACGTCCCGGCGCGCGCGATCGCCGGCCCTACAGTCGGTTGATCACCCGCTCCCCGCGCCATGCCCCGCCCGACCGCCCTGATCCACTGGATTGCACTGGCCTTCGCGCTCGCGACCCTGGCCGCCGGCGCCTACGTCGAGCAGCTGAATGCGGCGAGCGAGACCGCCGAGCGGCGCGCCGAGGTCCAGCGCCGGCTGGCCGAGACGCGCGAGCGCCTGGCCGGGCACCTGTACGGTGACCTGCAGCTGGTGCGCGGCCTGGTGAGTGTGATCAACCTCGAGCCCGGGCTCGACCAGGCGCGCTTCGAGCGCGCCGCGCAGCCGCTGCTCGAAGGCCAGACCCAGCTGCGCAACATCGGCGCCGCGCCCGACATGGTTGTGCGGCTGATGGTGCCGCTGCAGGGCAACGAGCGCGCGATCGGCCTGGACTACCGCCGCGAACCGGCGCAGGCCGAGGCGGCCGAGCGGGCCCGGCGCTCGCGCCAGATCGTGCTCGCCGGCCCGCTGAAGCTGGTGCAAGGCGGCGTCGGCCTGATCGCGCGGCTGCCGGTGTACCTGCCCGACGCCAGCGGCGGCGAGCGCTTCTGGGGCCTGGTCAGCGCCGTCATCGACGCCGACCGGCTGTTCCGGATCAGCGGCCTCGACGACCCCGACAGCCCGATCGAGCTCGCGCTGCGCGGCACCGACGCGACCGGCGCGGACGGGCCGGTGTTCCGCGGCCGTGCCGCGCTGTTCGCCGACCAGCCCGTGCTGACGACGCTCGATCTGCCGCAGGGGGCCTGGCAGATCGCCGCCGTGCCGCGCGGCGGCTGGACGAGCATGCCCTCCGACCCCTGGCCGCTGCGCATCGGCTTCGCCCTGCTCGCGCTGACGGTCTACGGCGCCGTCCACCTCCAGGCCCGTGCGGTGCGCGCCAACGCGCTGGCGGTCGAGCGCGACGAGGCCGCCCGGCGCCAGCGCAGCGCGCTGCTCGAGGCGGCGCCCGACGCGATGCTGCTGGTCGGCCCCGACGGGCGCATCGCCGAGGTCAATGCCAAGGCGGAGCGCCTGTTCGGCTTCGCGCGCGACGCGCTGGTCGGATCGAGCCTCGAGATGCTGGTGCCGCCCGAGCACCGCGCCGCGCACGTGCAGCTGCGCGAGCACTACGCCGCGCAACCGCAGGTGCGCAACACCACCAGCACGATGAACATGCTGGCGCTGCGCCGCGACGGCCTGAGCTTCCCGGTCGAGATCAGCCTCGGGCCGGTGCACACCGAGGCCGGCGCCTTCATCGCCGCGTCGGTGCGCGACGTCAGCGCGCGCCGGCGCGCCGAGGAGGAGCTCAGGCTGCACCGCGACGGGCTCGAGCGCCTGGTCGCCGAGCGCACCGCCGAGCTGACCGCCGCGAAGGAGGCGGCCGAGACGGCCAACGTCGCCAAGAGCGCCTTCCTCGCCAACATGTCGCACGAGATCCGCACGCCGCTCAATGCGATCGCCGGCATGGTCCACCTGATCCGCCGCGCCGGGCTCGGCCCCGAGCAGGCCGCGCGGCTGGACACGCTCGAGGCCGCCTCCAGCCACCTGCTCGAGGTGATCAACGCGATCCTCGACCTCTCGAAGATCGACTCCGGCAAGTTCGAGCTGGCCCATGCCCCGCTGCGGCTCGAGGGGGTGGTCGCCAACGTCGTCTCGATGCTGGGCAACCG
>Ga0247718_1000437_pt1 | contig 11711 bp, 14 predicted proteins | sample 21E_DmetaG_FD_189045 | JGI IMG/M metagenome (GOLD analysis project Ga0247718, IMG submission 189045) | Soil microbial communities from hillslope of Landscape Evolution Observatory, University of Arizona, Oracle, AZ, United States - 2-1-E_D | ecosystem: Engineered > Artificial ecosystem >...
GGGCCGGAGCTCGAAGTGCTCCTTGACCGCCGGTGAGGAAGATCGTAGCATGAAATAAGCATCATTTCTCATGCGTCGGAGACCCATGATCAACCTGAAGGACATCCATTCGCTCTCCGACTTTCAGCGGAACGCACGCGCTCACGTCGAGCACCTCAAGAAGACCGGCCGTCCTGAGGTACTCACCGTACATGGACAGGCCGAGCTTGTGGTCCAGCACGCGGAGGCATATCAGAAGCTCCTCGACCTGGTGGCCAACGCGGCGGCGATCGTCAGCATCCAGCGGGGTCTACAGGGAATGTACGCCGGGACAGGCAGGGATGCCGAAGAGACCTTTGCGTCCCTTGAACGCGAGCTCGGGATCCCGGAGCAGGCGTAGTGCTCCGCATCAGGGTCGAAGTCGAAGCCAAGGACAACCTCCGAGCGCACTACCAGAACCTGCAAGCACGCAGTTCCGGGTCGGACTATCCCGACCAGTGGTACTACGGGATCCGAGCCGCCATACGGGATCTTGCCACATCCGCGGAGCGGTGTGGGTTGGCGTACGAAGATCGGTTCTTCGCAGAAACGATTCGCCAGCGACTGTACGACTCGTACAAGATCCTGTTCACGATCCGTGGAGACTGCATCCACGTGTTGCACATTCGCCACCAGGCTCAAGATCCGGAGGATCTTTTCGCCTGAGTAGCAACGCCCTTCGCTCCACCGACCACGACACCTTCTGGCCGGTAAGCAGGGTGAATACTCCATTTCCCGATGTCCGACGACGTCCTGACCGAGCTGGAGCGCGACACCGCGCCCGAGGCCGGCGCCGGGTTCCTGGACCTGGTAGCCGGCTATTTCACGGAGACGCGTGCGGGGGAAGGCCCCGTCTCCACCACGCTCACCCCCGAAGAGATCGCCGCGCGCTTCGACGAGCCCCTCCCCCGCGAGGGGCGCCCCCTGGAGGAGGTGGTGGAGCGGCTTCGCCGCGACCTCCTCTCCGACAGCAACCGCTTGTACCACCCGCGCTACGTGGGGCACCAGGTCTCGCCCCCGCTCCCCGCGGCGGTGTGGACGGAGATGGTGATCGGGGCGCTGAACCAGTCGGTGGCCGTCTGGGAGATGTCCCCCGTCGCCACCATGGTCGAGCACCGGGTGGTCCGCTGGATGGCCGACCTGGCCGGGTTCGGCCCGGACGCCGGGGGGACGCTCACCTCCGGGGGGACGGAGGCCACCTTCACCGCGCTCCTGGCCGCGCGCAACGCCGCACTCCCCGACGCCTGGGAGAACGGGGTGGGCGCGGACCCGCCGGTGGTGCTCTACGGCGAGCACGCGCACTACGCCGTCACCCGCGCCCTGGGTGAGCTGGGGCTGGGGCTCCGGAGCGGCATCCCCATCCCCTCCCGCGGCTTCGGGATGGACGTGGAGGCGCTCCGCGCCGCCCTGGACGCACAGGAGCGGGCAGGCCGGCGGGTGATGGCGGTCGTGGCGACTGCGGGGTCCACCGCCACCGGCTCCTTCGACGACCTCCGCGCCATCGGCGAGGAGTGCGAGCGGCGGGGGGTCTGGCTGCACGTGGACGGCGCGCACGGCGCCTCCGCCCTCCTCTCCTCCCGCCACCGGGGGCGGCTGGACGGGCTCCACATGGCCCGCTCCATCGCCTGGGACCCGCACAAGATGATGCTCCTCCCCCTCTCGGCGGGGATGGTGCTGGTGCGCGACCGCGGCGACCTGGAGCGCGCCTTCGCGCAGCGCGCCCCCTACCTCTTCCACGGCGGAGCGGTGGACCAGGGGGTGCGGAGCTTCATGTGCTCGCGCCGCGCGGACGTGCTGAAGCTGTGGGTGGCGCTGCAGCGCTACGGCGCCGACGGGATCGGGCGGGTGTACGACGGGCTGTGCGACGTCGCCCGCGCCTTCCGCGGGATGATCGGGGAGCGCCGCGACTTCGAGGCGCTGCACGACCCGGAGTGCAACATCCTCTGCTTCCGCTACCTGGGGTCGGGCGGCGCCGGCTCGCGGAGCGACGCAGAGGTGGATGCGCTGAACCGGACGCTGCGCCCCGCCTACAACCGCTCGGGGGCGGGGTGGGTCACCGCGACGGTGCTGGAGGGGCGGCCGGTGCTGCGGGTGACGGTGATGAACCCCCGCACCACGGTCGGTGACATGCGGGCGGTGCTGGAAGGGCTGGCGGCGGAGGGGCGCCGGCTGGAAGGATAGAAAGAGGCCCCGGAGCCGCGATCGGCTCCGGGGCCTCCTGGCATCGCTCCGGACCTACTTCCCGGCGCCCGTCCTGATGAGGATGGCTCCGGCGGCGTGGCCGGTGCCGTAGCGCTGCGTCGCCTCGGGACCGTCCATGTACTCCATGGAGATGAGTGCCTCCCGGCTCACTCCGCGGAGCACCTGCACCCCGCCCGCGAGCATCCCGTTCTCGTACACCTTGATCGCGTCCCCGCCGCTCATCGACGCCACGCCGCGCGTCCGGAACCAGTTGGGGCGGAGCGCCTGAACCATCGAGAAGGCGTTGGTCTGCTTGGCGGACTGGATCTCCTCGGTGGTGATCACGTTGGGGTTCCTGCGGGATTTCTTCTCCTGTTCCTGCTCCTGCGAGGAGAGCTGCGGAGCCAGGAGGAGCGCCAGCACGAACGCGAGCACGAAGCGCGGAATCCAGCGGCGGGAGGTGTTCATCGGGTCCTCGGGATGGGTAGGTTGGATCGGGGAATGTCGGGCGCGAGTGGCGCGCTGGATTATATGACGCTCCGGAAGCCCCAAAAGTTGCACTTGCGACCGTAATGGGCCTGAACGTGCTATTCCCGGTTCCCCAGCAGGGCGACATCGGTGGAGCGGAGGAGGCGTCCGGCCCCCAGGGTGGCGATCACCCGCTCCGGGGCGGGCTGGTAGCGGATGGCGACCGCGCGGATCCCCAGGAGGAGGTTCACCGTCACCAGGGTGCCGGGGACGCCGCTCCCCGAGAGGAGCCCGGAGAGGTGCGCGGCGGTCCCCTCCTGGAAGTTCCGGGCGACGATCACCAGCGCGTCTGGCATCTCCTCCAGCGCCGCGGCCACGCTCTCGCGCGACTTCCCGCCCAGCGAGAACCCCACCTCGGGGTAGGCCAGGACGACTCCCTCGTGCTCGCCACTCCGGAAGCGGATCCCCTCCTCGGGTCCCACGCTCCCCAGGTCGGCGCTCCCCACCAGGTCCTCCACCGCCCGGCGCACCGAGCTTCGGAACTCCTCCGCCGCCGGGGCGCCACGGAAGGAGAGGCGGCGCAGGTGCTCGGCGAAGTAGCGGTCCGCGTCGAAGTCGCGGTACCAGGGGAGGAGGCGCGCCGCGGTCGCGCGGTCCACGCAGCCGGTCGCCGCCAGGGCATCCAGGAGCGCGCTCCCGCCCAGGTGCGGAGCATGCGCCGCCACCCGCTGGAGCGCCTGGCGCATGCGGACGTGGTCGTCGCCGGCCGGGCGGGAGCGGGAGGGGTGGCGCCGGAGCGCCTCCAGGGGGGAGCTGAACCAGATCATCCACTACCTTAGGTGCAGGAGCGAGCCGATTGCCGCAGGACGATGGTGAAAGCACGGGGAGCCGTCAAGGGAGGGCACGGAGGCCCGGAAGCGTATACACCCCATGCGCCCCGGGGTGTCCCGGCTCCCTTGACACCGGGGGCTCCGGGCGCATCTTGGTACGGCCCACTCGACCCGTACTCCGAACCGACGGAACGCTCGTGTACCGCTTTCTGGGACCGGCGCTCGGCGCCACCCTCCTCCTCTCCGCGTGCAAGATCGAGCGGACCCCGCGCGAGCAGCTCAGCCAGCGCGAGCCCGCCGCCACGGAGCGCAGGCTCGCCGAGGAGGAGCTGCGCGACCGCGTGGGCGCCCTGGCGCAGGCCGTCGGCCGCGGCGACCACGACGCGGCGCTCCTGGCGCTCGCGCCCGCCGCGGACCTCTACCTGCAGGGGCCGGACGACGGGCCGCCCGCGGTAGGTCCGGAAGGCGCGGCGGCGGTGGTGCGCGCACTGATCGGGGAGGAGGCGCCCGAGGTGGCGGTGGAGGACGTGCGGGTGACACTCGGGCCGCGCGCCCGCGTGGCCTGGGTGGCGGCGACGATGGACGTGCGGGGCGAGGGCGAGGCGGAGCGGCGGCCGCTCCGGATGACGGGGGTGTACCTGCGGGTGCGGGGGGCCTGGGTCCTCTCCCAGGGCCACCTCTCGCGTCCCGCTACGGGGCCGGAGGCGCCTCAGCCCCTCCCTGCGGATTCGGCTGCGCCGCGGGACTCGACGGCGACGAAGCGGGGAGGCGCATGACGGGGACCGGCTGGTCCCAGCGCGGGGGGCGCGTCATGGGAAGGATCTCGATCCCCGGCTGGAAGGCGAGCGGCTCCGCGACCGCGCGGCGGTAGGCGTCCGCCTCGATCACCCCCGCCGCCAGCATGGCCCGGAGCACCTCGTTCCGGCGCGCCCCCACCACCCCGGGGACCTGCTCGGGGGAGCGGATCCGCGGCTCCAGGAGGAGCCCGGCCAGGGTGGCGCTCTCCCCCAGGGTCAGCTCCCGCGGGCGCTTCCCGAAGAACTCCCTGGCGGCGTGGTGCACCCCGAAGACGGGCCACCCGTCGCTCCTCCCGAAGTACACCCGGTTCAGGTACAGCTCCAGCAGCTCGCGGCGCGAGAGGCGGCTCTCCAGCAGGGGCGCCAGGAGGAGCGTGCGCGCCTCGTCGGCCAGTCCCTCGTCGAGCAGGTGCACCTGCCGCACCAGGTCGCGGGAGAGGCCGGCGCGCTCCGGACCGGCCCGCAGCGGGTCGCGCGCCTCGAACCCCGGGTCCACCGCATCCTGGACCATGCGAGGGAAGAGGGGCGGCATCTCGGCGAGCGGGGTCCAGTCGGGGCGCTGCTCGGCGACGTCGTGCTGGGTCAGGAGCCCGCCGCGGAGCTGGCGGTCCATCTCCCACCCGAACCCCGCCACGCCGCCCAGGATGAACAGCCCCACTCCCACGAGGAAGAGGGTGGCCCCGCGGGACTCGGGCGGTCTGTCGTGCGAAGCCTGCTTCTTGCTCGCCCGGACCCGCTTGGGGGCGCCTTCCAGTCGCTTCCCTTTCTTCGCCTTCACGATCCTCCTCCGGGGGTACCGGGCGGGCCACCCGGCGGCAACGCCACCGGCGCGGGCTCGGTCGGAGCCGCGGGGGGCAAAAACTATTCCCCCCGGGGGCTCCGCGCGAGCCCCCGCGAGCGGTTGCGGCAAATCGGCCCTGCCATTAGCGTTCAGGGCATGGAGCAGACCTACTTCAGACGCGGCTTCGGCCTCAAGAAGACCATCGAGCCGCTGATCCGGGCCGAGTACCACAGCGCGCTGGTGGACCGCATCCGCGCGCGGGGATACGAGGCCACCTTCGGCGAGGGGGAGCGGAGCACCACCATCCGTCTGGCCGAGGAGTTCGGCTTCTGCTACGGGGTGGACCGCGCGGTGGACTACGCGTACGAGACCCGCACGCAGTTCCCGGAGAGGAACATCTACCTGGTGGGGGAGATCATCCACAACCCCCACGTGAACCGGCGCCTGCGCGACATGGGGGTGGTCTTCCTCTATCCCGACGAGGCCACGGGCGAGTTCGACTTCTCTGCCATCACCCCCGAGGACGTGGTGATCCTCCCCGCCTTCGGCGTGACGCTCGGCGACTTCCACCGCCTCCGCGACGCCGGCTGCATCCTGGTGGACACCACCTGCGGGAGCGTGCTGAACGTCTGGAAGCGGGTGGAGAGCTACGCGCGCGACGGCTTCACCGCGCTGGTCCACGGGAAGTACTACCACGAGGAGACGCGCGCCACCGCCAGCCAGGTCTTCAAGCACCCGGGTGGGATGTACCTGATCGTGCGCGACATGGCCGAGGCCCGGCTGGTGATGGATTACATCGAGCAGAGCCCCGGGGCCCTGCCGCGCGACGCCTTCCTGGAGCACTTCCGCGAGAAGGCCTCCCCGGGGTTCGACCCCGACCTGCACCTGGGGAAGATCGGGGTCGCCAACCAGACGACCATGCTCTCGGGCGAGTCGTTGGCCATCGCCGCGGAGGTGGGGAAGTCACTGGAGCGCCGGTACGGGAGATCGGAGGACCGCTTCCGCTCCTTCGACACCATCTGCTCCGCGACGCAGGAGCGGCAGGACGCGGTGGTCAAGCTGGTGGCCGGCCCGCAGGGTCCACCGGACGTGATGCTGGTGATCGGCGGCTACAACTCATCGAACACCAACCACCTGGCGGTGCTCTGCGCCAAGCACACCACCACCTTCCACATCGCCGACTCCACCTGCATCGACGCCGAGCGGGGGACCATCCGCTTCAAGCCCAACGGGAGCCCGGCGGATGCGCCCGAGGTGGAGGCCGAGGACTGGCTCCCCGAGGGGCCGCTGGTGCTGGGGCTGACGGCGGGCGCCTCCACCCCGAACAACAAGATCGGGGAGACCATCGAGCGGGTGCTCCGGGCGCGGGGGGTGGAAGTGGACGAGGAGGCGGTCGCGGCGGTGTAGCGGGGACGCTCCACTCCGGGACCGGAAGCAGGAAGCGGCGCCTCCCAGTGGGGGCGCCGCTTCGTTTTGCGTCGAGACCGGGGCGCGCTCAGGCCACGGTCGCGGGGGTGGCCTCGTCCATCGCCTGGGCGTGGGCCCCGCGGGCACGCCCGGCGAACTCCGGAAAGAGCCGGCGGAAGACCTCGAAGAGCTCCGGATCGAACGATCCCGCGTCCTCCTCCATGATCTGGAAGGCTTCCTCGGGGGTCAGGGGCCGGCGGTAGCTCCGCGCCGTGGTCAGCGCGTCGAAGATGTCGGCGAGCCGCAGGATGCGGGCGGTGTAGGGGATGGCGTCGCCGACCAGACGGTCGGGGTATCCTCTGCCGTCCCACCGCTCGTGGTGCGAGCGCACCATGGGGCGGATGTCCCACGGGAACTCGATGGGGGAGAGGATCTCGTCGCCGATGACGGTGTGCCGCTCCATGGTTTGGCGCTCCTCGTCGGTGAGGCGCCCCGGCTTGTTCAGGATCTCCGCCGGGACCTCGATCTTCCCCACGTCGTGGAGGAAGGCGCCCATCCGGAACCACGTCATGTCCCCTGTGTCGATCCCCACCTCTTCGGCGATCCGGCAGGCGTAGTCGGCGACGCGCTGGCAGTGACCGCTCGTGTACCGGTCCTTCGCTTCGATCGATTCGCCCCAGCTACGGACAAGGGAGAGGAAATCGTGCTCCAGCTTCTGGATCCGGTCGCTTACGTCCGCCTGGTCATGGCTCGCCTGGAGGGTCTTGAAGAGCGCGTGGGCCCGGTTCAGGGCCTCCAGGGCGCCGCGGTTGCGGTTCTGCGCCCGCAGAACGAGCGCCAGCTCTCTCTGCGCCTCGGCCTCCATGAGCGGGTCAAGCTTCGCCGCGATCATAATGGACTGCTGGAGGTGCGTCTCGGCGAGGTGCGGCTTCCCGGTCTGGCGATAGATGATGCCGTAGAACTTCAACGCCTCGGCGCGCCCGAACTCGTCGCTGGAGCGGCTGGAGATCTCGAATGCCTCGTCGCAGCTCGTGCGCGCATGGTCCAGCTCACCACGGGCGAGGAACATCTCCGTCCGGTTCAGGTGCACGATCCCGGCGGTGACGACGTCGGAGATGCGGTCGCAGATCTCCAGTGCACGCTGGAAGTACCACTCGGCTTCGTCGAGCCGCCCGAGGTCCACGTGCAGCATGCCCAGGTTGTTGAACACCGAAGCACGGCCGCGCTCGTGGCCGGCCTGTTCCAGGTACTGGAGCCCGGACTCGTAGCGCCGGAGAGCAGCGTTGAGGTCGCCGCGGATGTTGGCGAGGGTCCCCAGGTTCTGCTCGATTCCTCCGAGGAGGCGCATGTCTCCCGCGCGGAGAATGAACTCGCGCGCGCGGATATAGCTGTTCTCGGCCTCCTCCAGGTCCCCGTGGCTCTGCTTCAGCATGCCGAGCGCATTGAGTGCACGGCCCGCGACCGCAGGGTTGTCGTGGAGCTCAGCGACCACGAAGGCGAGTTGTAGGTGTTCCTCCGCGAGCTCTCTCTGCCCAGTCTGACGGTAGTAGTCGCCCACCAGCGCGATGGATTCCAGCAGCGCGCGCGTGTCTCCCGCCTGGATGCTCTTCCGGTAGATGTCCTCGCACGCGCGGATCGCGGCCGTCCAGTGTCCGGCACGCTCTTCCGCGATTGCCTGCTCGAGGAGGGTGGAGAGGTCGTGAGGCATTACAACGGGTAGGAGATGCGTCGGAGCAGAGAACAAGGGAGGGGCTCTGCGTTTAGCGGAGCCCCTCGAAATGTACGCGCAGGGCCAGTACTTTCCTAGTGTCCGACGAGCGCGTAGCGGGAGAAGTGCCTGACCTGCCCACTGACCGTCTTCGCGCTGGTGTCCACCTCGGTGGTGAGGACTTCGCTAACCGCCCGACCCTGCATGTAGGCGATCAGCAGGGAGCCCTCGTCCCGCACGTTCACCGCGCCCTTGTAGTTCAGGGTGAGCACCGGCTCGCGTCCCTCGGGGAACTGGAGCCCGTGCGGCCCGAACTCCACCTCGACGAACACCCTGCCGGGGCGGGCGGTGATCAGCGTGGGCTCTGAGAGCGCGCCCTCGGGGAAGACGAGCTTGTGGCCGCCCTTAATGTTGACGGTGCCGCCCTCGGGTCCGATCACCTGGCCGTACTGCTCGCTCAGGGTCCCCAGGTTGGCCACCGGTCCGCCGCTCGGCGTGGAGAGCCGGACCTGGCGGAGCTGCTGCTCCGTATCGACACCCGCCGTGGACGGATGCTCGGTGCACCCGCCGATGGTGATGAGGATGCCCGCAAGTACGGACAGGGCAGCCCGCAGGGGACGCTTGGCCATACGGCCTCCAAAAAGTGGGTTGAAGGAGTCAGACCGTAAAAGAGCATCCGCCGCTCTGACGGAGCCCCAGTTCCAGAATGCTACGCTGTCGCCGCGCCAAAGTCAACATTTCCCGCCACATTGCGTACTTTCCGCCACGTCGTACACGCCTCAGTGATGAGAGGGCTGGTCCGCGGCGCGAAATACGTGGTTCCAGGTGGCCAGGATCGCGCCGAGACCGGCCACGGTCAGGAAGAAGCCGACGAGCGTGTACCCGGTGGCGGCGCCGCCCCGCGCGAGGTCGCTCCACTTCGCGGCGTTCGTGAAGGAGAGCAGCGCCAGTGCCAGCAGCGTGAGGCCGGCCCCGCCCCCGATCCCCATGGGCACCATCTTGTTCATCTCTCCTCCCTGCGCGTTCTCGTCCCAGTCGTAGTCGCCGTCCGACACCTGGCGTCCCGGGAGGAACCCCGCGGGACCGGAGCCGAACCGCGCGCGGTACCGTGCGCGGACCGTCTCGAAGGTGCGCTCGCCGGTGTCCTTGTCGCTCATGCGCCCCCCTGGCGGCTCAGCGCGTAGACGTAGGCGGCGATGGCGCGGACCTGCTCGTCGGTGAAGTTCCCGCCCCCCTTCGCCGGCATGGCGGCGGGGAACTGCTTGGGGTTCGGGACGCCCGTGTTGATGACGGTCACGATCTCCGGGTACTGCCCGGTGACGTTCAGCCACTCGTTGTCGTTGAGGGCCGGGCCGGCCGGCGTTCCCGTGCCGCCGGGGCCGTGACAGGCCGAGCAGATCGTTCCGAACGACTGCTGCCCCTCGTCCACCATGGCCTGGGTGACCCCCGCCGGGAGGTTCGTGGCGACCAGCCGCGCCCCTGCCGCGGGACCGCCGATCCCGGCGACCACCGGGGGCGGCTCGGGCGCCGCGGCGGCGGGAATGTCCTTCTGCACCCGATGGGTGACCTTGTCGAAGCCGGAGTCCTCGGACGGGCCGCACGCGGCCAGCGCACCGAGGACCACCGGAATCATCAGCGACGAGCCCAGACGGCTACGCCGGACCCGGGATGAATCACGCATCTCCTTGCTCCTTGGATCTCCGCCCCTCATCGACCCTCGGGGCATGCCGCCGCCCCGGACGTGACTGCCTCAGGGCGCTTATAAGAACGGTCGACGGGCCGCTCCGCAAGGGGTGTTCCGCCCCTCTCCGGCCCCCGTCCCTCACGCCCCGCTCTCCTCCGCGGCGCGGGCGGCGCGCTTCAGCCGCTCCACCATGGCGTTGAGGCCCACCTCGCGCGCCTGGAGCCCGATCTTCCCCATCACCTGCCGCACGAAGTCGGGCGGTATGGCCAGCGTAGCCCGGGGCGGCTGCCCGTTCAGCGCCTCGAAGAGCATGGCCAGGAGAGCGCGGATGGTGGGCGAGCTCTGCGGCACGTCGGCGTGGTAGTACATCTTCCCCTCCACGACCTCGGGGTAGAGCGCTACCGGGGTCTGGCACTCGTGCACCCGGTACTGCTCCGGGTCGAGTGCCTGGAAGCGTTCCGGGAGCGGGGCGAGGCGCTTGGAATACTGCACCAGCGCCTGCCGCGTCATGTCGGGCGTGAGCGAGGCGAAGCGGTTCAGGAGCTTCTGGATCCCCGGGGGGACTCCGGTGTCGGTCGGGGTGTTCATGGGGTAGGAGCAATGCAAGAATCGTGTACCGGCGGCCGTCTCCCCGGTGGTGCGGAAACGGTGCGGGCTACGCCGACACCGCCACGATCAGCGTCCCCACCGCGTTGAGGAGCGCCACCGCGTTGGCGGCCACGAAGATCCGGTTGCGGAGCTTGATGCTGTAGAGGAGGAAGAGGAAGCTCGCCAGCGTCTGCAGCCCGAAGAAGAGGGGGTCCACCTGGTCGGGGCCCACCATGAGCGCGCGGATGAAGGTGTAGGTGAGCGATCCCGCCAGTGTGAAGCAGGCGATCCACCCGATCACCTTCACGGGGGTCCGGTCGGAAGCGCGGCGCTGTGGGGCCATGAGGTCTCGTGGTGGAACCGTTTCTGCGTACCGGCGCGGCGGGCTTTCAGGGTTCGTGCCAGGAGCGCGCCAGGGGGCGGAAATGGAGCAGGTGGAGCTGGGGAGGACGGGACGGCGGGTCACCCGGATCGGGCTGGGCGGGATGCCGCTCTCCATCCAGGGGCGACCGGAGAACCCGGAGGATGCGAAGCGGGTGGTGAAGCGCGCCGTGGAGCTGGGGGTGGACTTCATCGACACCGCGGACGTCTACTGCCTCCACGACGGGGAGATCGGCCACAACGAGCGGCTGATCCGCGACGCGCTGGCCGAGGTGGGGGCGCGCCACGTCATCGTGGCCACCAAGGGGGGAATGACGCGCCCCGACGGCCGCTGGGAGAAGAACGGCCGCCCCAGGCACCTGCGGCAGGCGTGCGAGAGGAGCCTGCGGGCGCTGGGGGTGGACGCCATCGACCTCTACCAGCTCCACGTCCCCGACCCGGAGGTCCCCTTCGAGGAGAGCGTAGGGGAGATCTCGCGTCTTTGGGAAGAGGGGAAGGTGCTGGCGGCGGGGATCTCCAACGTCACCCTCGACCAACTCCGGGTGGCGCAGGAGATCGTGCCGGTGGCCTCGGTGCAGAACCGCTTCAGCCCGTGGGACCGCAGCTCCGAGGAGGAGGGGATCGTGGACTACTGCCGCGAGAACGGGATCACCTTCCTCCCCTACAGCCCCGTGGGCGGCGGGCGGCGGGTGAAGCTCCTGCGCGAGAGCGAGGAGGTGAGGGCCATCGCCGCGCGGCGCGACGCCACTCCCGAGGAGGTGGTGCTGGCGTGGGTGCTCTCGCGGTCGCCTTCGCTGGTGGCGATCCCCGGGGCGAGCCGCACGGAGAGCATCGAGAGCAGCGTGCGGGCGGCGGAGGTGGAGCTGGA
>Ga0247718_1000438_pt1 | contig 11707 bp, 12 predicted proteins | sample 21E_DmetaG_FD_189045 | JGI IMG/M metagenome (GOLD analysis project Ga0247718, IMG submission 189045) | Soil microbial communities from hillslope of Landscape Evolution Observatory, University of Arizona, Oracle, AZ, United States - 2-1-E_D | ecosystem: Engineered > Artificial ecosystem >...
TCTTGGGCCTCGGCCGCGCCCTTGGGGAAACCGTGGCGGTGGCGCTCGTCATCGGCAACAACCCGCGCGTGAACACGGGGCTCCTCGAGACGGGGTCCACGATCCCCACGGCCCTGGTGAACTTCTTCGGCGAGGCCGACGACGCCTTCCGGCCCTTCCTCCTCGCCCTGGGCCTCCTCCTCCTCACCCTCACCCTGTTCGTGAACATCATCGCGCGAATCGTCCTCACGAACCCGGGCCTCCTGAAGGCTCCCTTCCGCGGGATCGGCGCCGCCTTCCGCCGCATCAGTCCCCGCAAGCAGGACGCCACCGCGGTGCCATGGCGCGAACGCGTCGCCGCCCGCGTCTCGGAGACCCTCCGGCCGGTGCGGCGGTTCGGTGCAAAAGCGAGCACCCGCCGCGCCCTCGACTGGGGCTTCACCGCCGTGGGCCTCCTCGCTGCAGCCATCGCTGTGGTTCCCCTGTTCCTCGTCATCTCCTACGTGACGACCAACGGCGCTCCCGTGATGTTTGAGGGCGTGGGCGTGGCGACCGAGAGCTTCGGGCTCGAAGGGTACGAAATCCAGGACGCGCTCCTCGCCACCCTGGTCGCCCTGGGGACCGCGGCCGCCCTCGGCGCCCTTGTGGGGCTCGCGCTCCGGGGAGCTGCCCGCCGCGCCATCGGCCGCGCTCGGCTCCTCTCGCTCCAGGATGCAGCCACGAGCCGCGGGGCCTTCTGGACCTTCACCGCTTCGGCAGGCGTCATCGCGCTCTTCTTCATGGAGCCCCTCGCGCTCCTCGACTTCGCCGTGGCCCTCGGTCTTCTCGCCGCGCTTCCCCTCGCGGCCGTGGTAGCCCTTCGGGGCGCGGCTCCGGAGACCTCCGTGTCCTTCCGCGACGTCCGGACCGGCGCGCTTCTCGCCCCCGTCATCGCGTTCGTTGCCCTCTGGTGGGCCGTGGACGACGGCAATTACCTCATCCCTCAGACGTACGGCGCCTTCCAGTGGCAGCTCTACCTGAACTATCCCTGGATCGAGTGGGGCTTCCTCACCGGAACGGCGCCCACGTTCTTCGTGGCGGGTGCAGGCGGCGGCATCTCCCACGCGATCGTCGGAAGCCTCTACGCGGTGGGCCTTGCGGCCGCCATCGGGATCCCCGTGGGCATCCTCGGGGGCCTCTTCCTCGCCGAGTACGCCCGGGGCACCGTCGCGAACATCCTCCGCAACGCCTCGGAAGTGCTCGCGGCCACGCCGAGCATCCTCATCGGTCTCTTCGGCTACATCGTGTTCGTCCTCTCCACGGGCGAGTTCTCCATTCTCGCGGGAGGCCTCACGCTCTCCCTCATGGTGGCCCCTGTGGTGATGCGCACCACGGAGCTCTCCCTCCGCACGGTGCCGGTTCCCCTCCGCGAGGCGGGCGTCGCCCTAGGAGCGTCCTACTGGCGCACCCTCCTGACCATCGTCCTTCCCTCGGCGCGCGGCCCCATCGCGACTGGCGCGCTCCTCGGCACGGCGCGTGTGGCGGGCGAGACGGCGCCCCTGCTGTTCACGGCCCTCTATAGCGAGTTCCTCCTCGACTCCCTGGACGAGCCCTCCGCCACTCTTCCCACGCTCATCTGGAAATATACCACCCTCGGATTCCCCGAAGCCACCCGGCAGGCCTGGGGCGCAGCCTTCCTGCTCCTCCTCTTCGTGCTCGTGGTGAACGTGGGGGTCCGCCTGCTCCTCAACCGCTCCCGCAAGGAGGCCTGAGATGCCCATCCTCGAATCCAAGAACCTGAACATCTACTTCGGCGAGAAGCACGTGCTCAAGAACGTCTCCCTCGCCGTCCCGGAAGGCAGCATCACCGCCATCATCGGCCCCTCCGGCTGCGGCAAATCCACCTTCATCCGCGCCATCAACCTGATGCACGACCTCACCCCGAACGCGCGCGTTGACGGAGAGATCCGTTACTCGGGGAAGAACATCTACACGCGGGAGACCAATGCGACGGAACTCCGCAGCCGCATCGGCATGGTATTCCAGAAGCCCAATCCCTTCCCCACGCTCAGCATCTTCGAGAACGTGGCTTTCGGACCGCGCCTCCAGGGAGCCTCCCGGAGCGAGCTGAAGGAGATTGTGGAGCGGAGCCTCAAGCAGGCAGCCCTATGGGAGGAGGTCAAGCACCGCCTCAACGCGCCCGCCACGGAGCTTTCCGGGGGCCAGCAGCAGCGCCTCTGCATCGCGCGGGCCCTCGCCGTGAAGCCGCAGGTGCTCCTCATGGACGAGCCCTGCAGCGCCCTCGACCCCATTGCCACGGGGAAGATTGAGGATCTCATCCAGGAGCTCAAGGGCGAGTACACCATCGTCATTGTCACCCACAACATGCAGCAGGCGGCCCGCGTAAGCGATTACACGGCCTTCTTCTACATGGGGGAGCTCATCGAGTTCGGGGAGACGAAGCAGATTTTCGAGAAGCCCCGGGACGACCGCACGGAGGCCTACATCACGGGGAGGTTCGGTTAATGACGCGCCAATTCCACCACCAGCTCGACGAGATGCGCAAGCACGTCCTCGACATGGGCGAGATGGCGAAGCGCAACCTCCTCAACGGGACCAAGTCCCTCACCGACCTGGACGTGGCCCTCGCCGAGGAAGTCATCGCCCTCGATGCGAGCCTCAACAAGATGGACGTGAGCCTCGAAGCGGAGATCCTCAACCTCATCGCTCGCCACCAACCCATGGGCACGGACCTTCGAACGCTCGGCGCGAGCCTCAAGATCATCACCTACCTCGACCGCATCGGCCGTTACGGGTACGACATCGCGAAGGTGACGAAGGAGTTCGGCGGCAAGAGCCACGTCCGCAAGCTCGTCGCGATTCCCCTCATGGCCAAAACCGTGGGGGAGATGGTGGACAACGCCCTCCTCGCGTACAAGACTTCGCAGGCGCAGCCGGCGAGGGAAGTGTTCGCCATGGACGAGACGGTGGACGCGCTCTACGACCAGGTGTTCCGCCAGTGCGTGACCTTCATGCTGGAGGACCCCGCCACCATCAGCCAGTGCGCGCACTACATTCTCGTGGCGCGCCACCTCGAGCGCGCCGGCGACAACGCCTGCAAGGTGGCGGAGAAGACCAAGTACATGATCACGGGCGAGCGGCGCCTCCCCAACTACTGAAATCCCCTTTGTGGTGACGTCCATGGAAATGCGAAAAGTCCAGATCACCGGCGGCTGCTCCTTCACCGTGACCCTTCCCAAGGGGTGGGTGGAGAGCGTGCACCTCAAGGCCGGCGACGTGGTGGGGCTCTCCCAGCAGCCTGACGGGAGCCTTCTCCTTCGCGCCCGGCCCACCGGGGGACGGACCGCCCGCACCTACCACTGGATGCTCAAGAGCGAGGCCCCGGAGCACGTGTTCCGCAAGCTCATCGCCATCTACCTCATGGGGTACGACGTGATCAAGGTCACTGGAAAACCCCGGCTCACGCCCCAGATCCGCGCGACGCTGCAGGAGGCGGGCCGCCGCACGATCGGTCTCGAGGTGGTGGACGAGGACCCCTCCGGGCTCACGCTCCAGGACTTCCTGGACCCCGCCGAGTTCAGCCTCGAGCGCGGCCTCCGCCGCATGCTGCACCTCACCCAGGGCATGCTCACGGAGGCCCTTGAGCGCGTGCACACTCGCGACCCTGCGGCCCTCAAGGCCCTCATGGCGCGGGACGACGAGGTGGATCGCCTCTACTGGATGATCAACAAGCAGTACCACGCGCTCCTGCAGGATTCCGCCTTCCACGAACGGATGGGCCTCACCGCTACCCAAGCCCTCAACTACCTCCTGGCGGCCCGTCTCGTGGAGCGCATGGCCGACCATGCCACGCGCATCGCGGAAAACCTCCTGGAGCTGGAAGGCAACCTCCCGCAGGCCTTCGAGGCCCGGGTGGTCTCGCAAGGGAATCGGGCCATCCAGCTCGTGCGCGACGCATCGGCAGCGTTCTTCAAGAAGAGCGTCCCCGAGGCAAACGCCACCATCGATGCCGTGGACATCTACCACAAGGAGCAGCACGCGCTCCTCGAGGAAGCCTTGGAGCTCCGGCGGGGGAGCCTCGTCCACATCGCCTACATCCTGGAGAGCCAGAACCGCATTGCCGCCTACGCGGCCGACCTCGCGGAGACCGCTATCAACCACAAGGTGGCGGCCGTGGAGCCCCTCGACGAGTAGCCCGCAAAGGGTGGGTTTGCCCCATGGCAAGCCCTAATGCCCTTCGACGGCGTGGGGTAACTCATGAGCTCCTCCACCGTGAAGGTCCGCATCCCCACGGCGCTCCGCGCCTACACCGGCAACCAGGCCGCCGTGGAGGTGCCTGCCGCCACCGTCCAGGAGGCCCTCCAGTCCCTTCTCGGGCGCTTCGATGGCCTCCGCGCCCACCTGCTCGACGACCAGGGGAAGGTCCGCTCCTTCGTCAACCTGTACGTCAACCAGACCGACGTCCGGTCCCTCCAGAACGAGGCCACGCCCCTCCGCAGCGGCGACACGCTCCTCATCGTTCCCTCCGTCGCAGGGGGTGCGTGAGCCATCCCGCTCAGCAAGGACGAGATCGCACACTACAGCCGCCACCTCATCCTCCCCGAGATTGGCCTCAAGGGCCAGGAGCGCCTCAAGAACGCGAAGGTCCTCATGGTCGGGACGGGCGGTCTCGGCAGCCCCGCCGCCCTGTACCTCGCCGCCGCCGGCGTGGGTCGTCTCGGTCTCGTGGACTTCGATGTCGTGGACCGGAGCAACCTGCACCGCCAGGTCCTCTTCGGGGTGAGCGACGTCGGCCGCCCCAAGCTGAAGGCCGCCCAGGATCGCCTGGAGGAGCTGAATCCCCACATCCAGATCGACACCCACGAGGCGCGTTTCGAGGCGCACAACGCCCACGACCTCCTCAAGGATTACGACATCCTCGTGGACGGCACGGACAACTTCCCCACGCGCTACCTCGCTAACGACGTATCGGTCCTGCAGGGAAAGCCCAACGTGTACGCGAGCATCTTCCGCTTCGAGGGCCAGGCCACCACCTTCGATGCCCGCAAGGGGCCCTGCACCGCTGCCTCTACCCCCAGCCTCCACCTCCCGGCCTCGTCCCGAGCTGCGCGGAGGGCGGCGTCCTCGGCGTCCTCCCCGGCATCATGGGAAGCATCCAGGCCGTGGAGGCCATCAAGCTCATCACCGGTCAAGGCACCCCGCTCCTCGGGCGCCTCCTGCTGTTTGATGCGCTCCAGATGGAGTTCACGGAGCTGAGCCTCCGCAAGAACCCCGACTGCCCCCTCTGCGGCCCCAAGGCCACCATCAAGGAGCTCATCGACTACGAAGAGTTCTGCGGTATCCGCGGCGAGGAGGCACCCGTGCCCCAGTCGGAGGACGACATGACGGTGCAGGAGCTCAAGAAGCGCCTCGACGGCCGCGAGGGGGTCGTCCTCATCGACGTGCGGGAGCCGCACGAGGCGGAGATTGTTAGCCTCCCGGGCGCGAAGCTCATCCCCCTCGGGCAAGTCCTCGAACGCGCGAGCGAGATCCCCCTCGACCGCGACGTCGTCGTCCACTGCCACCACGGGGGTCGCAGCGCCAAGGCTGTGCAGGCCCTCCGCGGGCTCGGGTACCGCCGCATCCGCAACCTCGCGGGTGGCATCGACGCTTGGGCGGAGGAGATTGATCCCTCCCTGCCGCGGTACTGAGGTGAAGCCTTGACGATCCAGACGGCGCGCGCTCGCCTCGACGAGCCCCCCGTGTTCGGCCTCATTGGCAACACGCCGCTCGTGGAGGTGAGCCGCCTCAACCCCCACCGCGAGCGTGGCGTCCGCGTCTTCGCGAAACTCGAAGGGCGTAATCCCGGGGGCTCCGTCAAGGACCGGCCGGCCCTCTTCATGGTGCGGCGCGGCCTCGCCACGGGCGCGCTTGCACCAGGCAAGGTCTTGGTGGATGCCACGAGCGGCAACACCGGCATCGCCTACGCCATGCTCTGCGCCGCCCTCGGGGTCCCCTGCAGACTGTTCATGCCCGCGAACGCGAGCCCCGAGCGCCAGCGGATTCTTCGCGCCTACGGCGCCGAGCTCGTCCTCACCGATCCCCTGGAAGGGCAGGATGGGGCCATCGATGCCGTCCGGGAGGAAGTGGCCGCGCACCCCGAGCGCTACTTCTACCCGGATCAGTACGGGAACGACGCGAATCCCCTCGCGCACTACGAGACGACGGGACCCGAAATCTGGGAGCAGACCCGCGGCGCCGTTACGCACTTCGTTGCGGGCCTTGGAACGAGCGGCACCGCCATGGGCGTGACGCGCTACCTCAAGGAGCGGAACGCGGCGGTGCGCTGTATCGGGCTCGAACCCGCCGGTCCCTTCCACGGCCTCGAAGGGTGGAAGCACATGGCGACCAGCCATGTCCCCGGCATCTTCCACCCCGAAACGCTCGATGAGCGCCGGGGCGTGGAGACGGAGCGCGCCTACGACCTCACGCGGCGCCTCGCCCGGGAGGAGGGGCTTTTCGTGGGCCTTTCGAGCGGCGCGGCCCTCGCGGGCGCCCTCGACGTTGCTGTAACCGCTCCCCCGGGGAGCGTCATCGTCACCCTCTTCCCCGACGGGGGCGAGAAGTACGTGAGCCACACTCTCTGGAGCGCGACCCCATGAAGCTCCCCAAAACCGTGCTTGAGGAGATGCTGAACCATGCCCGCGAAGGGAAACCACTGGAGATTTGCGGGCTCCTCGCAGGGCGACGCGCGAGCGGCCTGATCGAGGTGGTGCAGGCGATTCGCATCCGGAACGTCCACCCCAACCCCGTGAAGGAGTACCTCCTGGACCCGGGGGAGCAGCTCCAAGCGATTCTCCGTGTCGAGGACGAGCTGGGGTTCGAGGTGGTGGGGTTCTACCACAGCCACCCGGCAGGCCCCCCGCGGTTCAGCGTCACGGACGTGGCGAAAGCCACCTGGCCCGAGACGGCCTACTTCCTCGTTTACCTCGCCCCCGAGGAGGGGTACCGGTGCGGGATCTGGCGAGGTGCCGAGCATGGGTTCGTGGACGAGCCCGTGGACCTCGTGTAGGGTTGGCCCCACCCTTTTTCCGTTTCCGGCGCTTACGGGGCCCCGATGACGCAGTGGATTCCCGTCGCGGGCGCCGAGGAGATCCCGGTGGGCAAACGGAAAATCGTGAAGGTGAACGACGTCCCCGTCGCCGTGTTCCACCAACCGGACGGCTGGTACGCCATCCAGAACATCTGTCCCCACCGCGGGGGCCCGCTCGGTGAGGGGCACCTGAACGGGAACGTGGTGACGTGCCCGTGGCACGCGTGGCAGTTCGACATCACCTCGGGGCGGAACGCGCTCAACCCTGCGGCGGGCGTGAACAGCTTCGAGGTAAAAGTGGAGGGGAACGAGGTGTACGTGAACGCCGTTCCCAAAAACAGGGGAGGGCCCTCGCAAGGAAGGTTCCCCGGATAGAGGCACCGACACTTCCTCCAAAAGCCTGAAGTGTCCATGATCACCACCTGTTACGACACAGGGAGAATGGAAGTATGGCGGGGCGGCGCGGGGGCGTTCTGCTTCTTGCAATCCTCGGGGCGTTCGCAGGCGGGTGCATCGAACGGGCGGCTGAGAACGTGCTCGCCCCCTTCGACCCTGAGGTGGAATACACGAGAGCAATGAGGCCCTTAATCGATGACATGAATGAAGCGAGGGCAAAGCTCCTTCGGATCCTGGAGGATTATGACGCAGGGCGAGCGACGCCGAGCGATATCGTATCCGGGATCGCTGCGGCGCGAGGAGTCTACCGGGAGGTTCGTGACAGCGCTGCCCCCGTGGAGGCGCCCCCTGCCTTCAAGGAGTACCACTCCGCCCTCCTCGACCATCTAAATCTCGCTCTCGAAGCGTTCACGCTTGTAGAGCAGTGTATGGTAGGGCTCAACGAGAGCGCCTGCACAGAATCGGAGTACGTGTTTAGGAAAGCAACGGCCGCGCTCGATCGGTCGAACGCGGCCATGCCGGCCGAGTGGCGGGCATAAACAGAGGAGCCCGCGAGAGAGGGTCGACGGGCCTTAGAGCATCTCTTCTTCGACGAGCTCGCGGTTCGCGCCCTCGGAGCCGGTGGCGGCGGGGGTCGCCTGGGCCTCGGGCGTGTCGTACTCCTCGACGAAGCGCATCGTCTTGAAGCCGGCGTGGTTGCGGAGGTCCGCGACGAGGCGGTACTTCGCGATGAACCAGCGCTGGTCGTACTTGCAGGAGTCGGGGAGCTTCATGTCCACTTCGGTGCCGTTCACGGTGACGCCGAAGCCGCCACTGCGGCCCTGACCGTAGTTGAGGTCGATGAGGGTCTTGACCTTCTCCACCTGGTCGGAGACTTCCTCGACGATCTTGAACTTGTAGCGGAGGTCCTTGCCGGCGAGGGGGCTGTTGAAGTCCACGCGGACGCGGCCGGGGGTGACGCTCACGACGGTGCCGGTGCGGCCCTCGCTCTGGAAGCGCATGCCGGGGTAGGGGTTCACTTCGCGCTTCTGGAACTCGCGGAGGCTGAGGGTCTCGAACTTGCTGGGGTCGCGCTCGCCGAAGGCGTCCTTGGCGGGGATGACGATCTCCTTCTCCTCGCCCACGTTCGCCTCCTGGAGGGCGCGGTCGAAGCCGGGGATGACGCGGCCGACGCCGACGACCACGGGGAGGGGCTCGTAAACGACTTCCTCGTTGTAGGAGTTGTTGGCCTTCGCGACTTCCTTGTGGGTCGTGTCGAAGAGCGTTCCCTCGGAGGTCCAGGCCTCGTAGTCAACCTTGATGATGCTGCCCTTGTTCACCATGAGAACACCTCGGTGGATTGAGGCGAGCAAGGGGCAAGGGGTTTAAAAAGGTTCGTCCAGCCCTTGAGGACCCTTAACAGGCCACGTTCCAGATGAGGCCCCGGTCTCCCTTGATGCTTCCAACCCCACCCTTGGGATCGGCCACGATCTCGTTCCAGGTGGTGGTGTCGGCGCCCCGCGAGGACGCGGGCGTGCCCCCGGGGAGTTGGATGCCGCCCGTGGTGGTGCGGCTTGCCACCTGCGCGAAACCCACGGCGATCACGTTGGTCTTCGCGTCGTCGCACGTCCACACCTCGCCGATGATGCGGGCCTCCGCGTTCTTCTCCGTGAAGAAGCCGGTGGCGCTCACGGTGCCCGTGTAAACGAAGTAGGTGGAGGTGGCGCCGTTCCCGAGGGCGCGGGAGCCCTCCACGGGATCGCCCTTGATCGCGAGATTTCCGGCCTCCGCCTTCTCCTTCACTTGGGCCTTGATGAGGTCCTTCAGGGTGTCGGGGTTCGCGGTGCTGAGGGATCGGAGCGTGATGAGGGTGAGCGTCCCCGGGTAGCCTTCCCCGTCCGTGGCGCGGTCGGCGTACACGAGGGTCTGGGTTTTCTTGAAGCCCATCCATTCGCTCGCGGGCTCGGGCATGCTGCGGTTCTGCACCTTTTCCCAACCATTGCCGCCCACGCCTTCCAGGTACTTGTCTGGCACGTGGGCCACCTGGAAGCTGAGGCACCCGCTCGTCCCCACCGTCACGAGCACCACGAGCAGGAAGGCCGCAAGGGTGCGGCGCCGCCTCTTCGTGGCAAGGGGCAGGGGGCGGCCTGGACGCATGGCCCCTCCTCTCTCCCGTCCCCCATAAAGCCCTATCGAGGGTGTCCCATGGAACCCACCTGGTTCTTTATCCCCCGCGCCCTCCGGGGGCTCATGATCGAGTTCGAGGTCAAGGCCCCCGTGGAGGACCCCCAGCTCCCCGACCGCCTGGCCCGCCGCGGCCTCTTCGTCGGCACCCACGACCAGCGGGACACCTACTACCGCCACCCCGGGCGCGATTTCGGCACCACCGACGAGGCGCTTCGCCTCCGCCGCGTGGACGACCGCGCGGAACTCACCTACAAGGGCCCCAAGCTCGACGCGCACACCAAAGCCCGCCGCGAGATCACCACCCAGGTCCCCGACCCCGAAGCCATGGACGAGATCCTCCAGGCCCTCGGCTTCGAGCCTGTGGCGAGCGTGCGGAAGCACCGCCGCAGCTTCCAGGTGGACCGCTTCGAGGTGGACCTCGACGAGGTGGAGGGGCTCGGCATGTTCGTGGAGGTGGAGGTCATGGTTCCCGATGAGCGCGAGTTCGACAGCCTCCGCTCCCAGATCTTCCAGCTTCTCGCCGACCTCGGTGCGGGCACGCCCGAGCGCCGCAGCTACCTCGAGCTGCTTCTGCTCAAGGAAGGGCGCCGGTAGTCAGGCTGCGTGGGGGTCTCGCCCTCCGCCTGCACAGACGGTATCCACAGAGGACAGGGAGGCGCAGGGGTCGCAGAGCCCCGAGTCAGATCCGCAGAGGGGGCGGAGCGGAGAGGAGGGCCGCAGGGCCGCCTCCTGGCTCAGAGCAGGGGGTAGGGGCGCCCCGGCTCAATCTCGAGCCCCTCGGGGTGCTTGGGGGTGAACATGACGCGCGGTGTGTCGATGACCTGCGCGAGGTCCTCGCCAGGCTGCAGGTCGGCGCAGATCATGTGCCAGTGGTCGGGGATGCTGCTGTAGCGGTCCCGGTACACGGCGAAGCCCTTCTCGAGGCCGAAGTGCTTGCGCGCGAAGTCCGCCACGAGCCGCAGCCCCCGCTCCTCGTACTCGGCCGGGAGCGTCTTGGGGTGCACGTGGTTCTTCGACGCGATCATGATGCGGAAGGCGTGCCCCTTCAGGTTCTTGGCGGCCACGATGACGTACTCCCCCTCCTCGTGGAGCCAGGGCTCCTTGGGGACGTTGTCGCAGAGGGGGCAACCGGTGGCCACGGCCGAAACAGCGGCGGTCACGGTATTTAGGGGTAACGGCCGGGGGGCAGGGAAGAGGGCGGCCAGCCGGCGAGCGGCGGGCTCCCTCCGGAGGAGGTGCCGAAGGGGGACGACGAGGACGCCCACGAGGATGCCGAGGCTCACGAGGCCCTCCACGAGCACCGCGTGCCCGGTGAGGCCTTCCCCGATGCGGCCATGGATGGCCGCCGTGAGCGCGACCCCGAACAGGAGCAGCAGCAGCACGTCCCAGAGGGCGGCCTCCCGGATGCGGCGGCTTGCGGCAAGGCGGGTGGGGGCCGCGTGGAGCAGCTCGAAGACCTCCATCACGAGGATCCCCACGGCCGTCAGGGGCACGACCACGGCCGCGTCGAGGGCGAGGGCCTGCTCCACGCTGTAGGTGTGGAAGACCGCGAGCGGCACCAGGAACAGGGGCGCGTGGACGGCGCGCCGCACGAGGGACGAGCGACCCTTCCCAAGGAGTGCCGCCACCAGGAGCACCGCCGTCGCCGCGACCGCGACCGCAAGCCCGGTTGCCGCCCCTTCCAGGAGGGCAGCGTAGAAGCGCTCCCCGTCCGCAAGGAGGGGTCCGAGGTAGCCGAAGGCCGCGACGACTGTGACAACCTCCGCGACGAGGAGCACGGTGACGATGCCGAGGCCGCCCTTGCGGAGCTCGGGAACCGGCGCGGCGGCAGCCTCCGCGACCTCGTCGAAGAACTCCGCGACCAGGTAGCCGCCGAACAGGAGGAGGCCCACGAGGAGCACATACCCGAGGGTGGCGGTTCCCCATGGGGTGAGGGTGACGGCGACCACGGCTGCGGCGACCATCCCGACAGTCCAGGGGCCGCGGGCTTGGAGGCGGGGGCCCCAGGGGCGCACCTCGAGGAGGGTCCGTGCGAGGAAGGCGCCGAAGCCCACGGCGGCCACCCCGTAAAAGAGGACGGGGTGGTCGTCGCCG
>Ga0247718_1000440_pt1 | contig 11686 bp, 11 predicted proteins | sample 21E_DmetaG_FD_189045 | JGI IMG/M metagenome (GOLD analysis project Ga0247718, IMG submission 189045) | Soil microbial communities from hillslope of Landscape Evolution Observatory, University of Arizona, Oracle, AZ, United States - 2-1-E_D | ecosystem: Engineered > Artificial ecosystem >...
GTGCCTGACGCCGTCGCGGTCGCGACGGCGTCAGGCACCGAGCTCGAGGAGTTGCCCTGCGGCATCGGCTCGGGCGCGGACGTGCTCGGCGGCGTCGGCGTGGCGCTCGACTCGATGGCGCAGTGGCAGACCGGGCGCGACTGGCCGGCGGTGGCCGACGCACTCGAGAACGATTTGGCGCCGGCCATTCTGCAGTGGGGCGTCGTGTTCGACGCGATGCACGAGAGGTGCGCATCATGAACATCAGGACCTATCACCCCAAGCCAGGCGAGGCGTCTGTGGTGCTCGGCAGTGCCGGCAAGTGGCTCACGTATCGTTGCGAGCCCGAACTGCACCGGGTCACCGCGTACAACGAGTTCGGCCACGTCGTCACGTCCTTCGGCGGCCTGGGCCGCGGCCTCGGCAAGCTGAACACGCCACTCGACCTGGCGTTCGTGCGTCCGGAGTTTTTCGGGGAGGTCCTGCCGATGGCGGGCCCCGACGCGGTGTGGCTCGCGGTCGCCGACTACGGCAATCGCCGCGTGCAACTGTTCGAGCTCGACGGCGCGTATGTCGCCTGCATCGAGACCGACTCGGACATGACGATCGGCGCGCCATGCTCGCTGGCATGGCGCGCACCGATCCTCGAGATTGAAGGTCTCGAAGGCGCGCACGCCCGCGTGCACCTCACCGCCGCGCTGCTGTGCGGCACATCCGAGATCAAGCCGCAGCCGCGCGAGTGGCTGTTTCCGAATGCGCGGGTGAACTGATGTCGCCGGTTGCCACCGCTACGGAACACGCCCTCGTCAACTTCGCGCCGCCATCGATCGGCCAGCCCGAGATGGACGAAGTCCTCGCGACCATGAAGTCGGGATGGTTGACCACGGGCCCTCGCGTCAAGGAATTCGAGCGCCAGTTCGCCGACTACATCGGCGTCGACCACGCGGTCGCGGTCAACTCCTGCACGGCGGCGCTGCACCTCGCCCTGCTGGCTTCTGACATCGGCGCCGGCGACGAAGTGGTGACGACGCCGCTGACATTCTGCGCAACGGCAAACGTCGTGGTGCACACCGGCGCCACGCCGGTGTTTGCGGACATCGATCGCGAGACCGGCAACCTGTCGCCCGACGCGGCGGCTGCGGCCGTCGGGACGAACACGCGGGCCATCATCCCGGTGCACTACGCGGGCCGTCCGGCTGATGTGCGCGCGTTCAGGTCGATCGCCAATCGCGAAGACCTCGTGTTGATCGAGGATGCGGCGCACGCGGTGGAGACCGTGGCCGGCGGCGAGAAGATCGGCACGACCGCGGATTTCTCCTGCTTCAGCTTTTACGCCACGAAGAACCTGACGACCGGTGAAGGCGGCATGCTGACGACCTCGTCGGCGTCGGGCGCGGAGTTTGCGCGCATCGCGGCGCTGCATGGCATGAGCCGCAACGCGTGGAATCGCTACGGCAAGAACGGCTCGCCGCATTACGACGTCGTGATGCCGGGCTTCAAATACAACATGATGGACCTGCAGGCGGCAATCGGCCTGCATCAGCTCGCCAAGCTGCATCGCCACCTGGCGAGACGCGAAGCGATCTGGTCGCTCTATGACGAGGCGCTGGCCGGATTGCCGATCACGCGCCCGGCACCGGCGGCGGCGGGTGACGTGCACGCGCGCCACCTCTACACCATCCTGGTCCACCCTGATTCGGGCTGGACGCGCGACGGGCTGTCCGCGGTGATGGCCGAACAGGGCATCGTCACCAGCATTCACTTCCGAGCGCTCCACTTGCATCCGTACTACCAGGATCGCTTCGGCCTGCGCCGCGGCATGTTCCCGAATGCCGAGTATGTCTCCGACCACACGCTGTCGTTGCCGCTGTCCGGCGGCATGACCGACGCCGAGGCCGGCCGCGTCATCGACGTGCTCCGTGGCTTGATTCGCGGCTGACGATGGCGACTGCCTCCTCGATCAACGTGCTGTTCCGGGTCGCGGCAGGCCCGCAGGTGGGCTTTGGCCACCTGGCGCGCAGCCGGTCGCTCGCGCGCGCACTGGACGTGCCCCGGCTGGTCAGCGTGCGCGGCAGCCTGCGCACGCGCGCGGCCGCGGCGGATCTCGGGTGGACGATCGCGGAAGACACCAGTGACGGACACCTGAACTCGCTCGGCCTGGATCTGATCGTCGTTGACGATCCGCGCCAGGACGAAGCGTCGTTCTGGGTGAGGAAAGCGCGGCGCATCGGTGTCCCGGTCGCGTCTGTGCACGATCTCGGTCACGCGATGGTCGACTCGGACCTGGTGATCGACGGCAGCATCACTCCATGCGCATCGGACCTGAAGAGCGCGTCGCTACGCGGGCCCGGCTTCGCGATTCTCGATCCGGCGATTGCTCGCCTGCGCGCGGAATCCCGGCATCCCGAGTTCGGCCGCGTGTTGATTGCCCTCGGCGGCGGCAGCCACGTGTATCCCATTGCCAGCAAGCTGTCGCGCGCGCTGGTGTCGCGCCTTCCGGCGCTCGACATTCACGTGGCCTGCGGATTCGCGCCACCTCGCAACCTGCCCTCGCTGCCGCGCGGATCGTGGATCACCGCTCCGGACGGTCTCGGCGCGGAACTCGCGGCCGCGACCGTAGCGGTGGTCGCCGGTGGCGTGACGTTGTATGAAGCGTGTGCGCTGCGCGTCCCGGTTGTGGCCCTGCCGGTCGTGTCCGCCCAGCATGCAGCGACCCGGGCGTTTGCGTGTCGCGGCGCCGTGATTGATTGCGGCTGGCCGCTGGACGATCTGACGATCGAACGCGCCGCCGACGCGGCCGCGAGCCTGTTCGAGCACGCGCGGTTGCGCCAGAAGCTGTCGGCCGAAGCCGGCCGGCTCGTGGACGGTGACGGTGTGTTTCGCGTGGCCGACCGGCTGCGCCAGCTCGCGACGCGGCGCGGGGAGGCCACCCATGCTGCGTGATACCCGCGCTGTAATCTTCGATCTCGACGACACGATCTATCCGCTCGAGCGGTTCGTGTTGAGCGGATTCGACGCCGTGGCGTCGCACCTCGAGCGGCTGTTCCAGGTGCCGCGCGAGCCGGCGCGCCATGTCCTGCGCAGCGCCTTTGATGGCGGTCATCGCGGATCTGAATTGCAGGTCTGCCTGCGCCACTTCGGCTTACCAGAAGCGCTGGCGCCGTCACTGGTGCAGGTGATTCGCGGTCACCAGCCTTCACTTGAATTGCCCGCATCCGCCGCTCACGCGCTGAGCGCCATGGCCTCGACCTGGCGTGTCGGCATTGTCACCAACGGTCCCGTGGACATCCAGTCGCGGAAGGTCGCGGCGCTGGGACTGTCGGACTTCGTGGACGAGATTGTGTTCGCGGACGGCGAGCGTGCCAAGCCGGCTGCCGCGCCGTTCCTGGAAGTTACTCGCCGGCTGCGCGTGCCGGTTCGCCGATCGATCTTCGTTGGTAACGACCCCGTCTGTGACGTCTACGGCGCGTGGCGCCTGGGCATGAAGACCATTCACGTCGCCGGGCAACCGGCGGCTTCCGCACTGATGGCCGACGCCACGGTGCACTCCATCGTTGAGGTACCCGACATTGCCGAACGCCTTGTGGCCTGAAATGCGCGATCGCCTGTCCGCCCAGTATGCGGAGATGGAGATTGGTGGAAAAACCGTGGCGGCCTTCAACCGCCTCTTCGTGATTGCCGAAATCGGCCTCAATCACGGCGGCTCGCTCGAGCGCGCGCTGGCACTGATTGACGCGGCGGCTGATGCCGGCGCGTCGGCCGTGAAGTTCCAGACCATCGAAGCGGCGGCGCTGGTCGCGCCCGGTGCTCCGGCGCCGATGCACGTCGCGGCCACGTCGATGCAGGAATTCTTCGGCGCCTTCGAGTTCGACGAAGCGGCGCATGCCACGTTGATCGAACGCGCGCGCATGCACGGCCTGGTGGTCATGGCCACGCCGTTCAGCGAAGCGGCGGTCGACATGCTGGTGCGCGTCGGCATCGACGCCTTCAAGATAGCCAGCGGCGACATCACCTTCACGTCGCTGATTCAGCGCTGCGCGCGGACGCGCAAGCCGTTGGTCATCTCGACCGGGATGTCCTCGCTGGTCGAGATCGACAACGCGGTCCAGAGCGCCCGTGCGGCCGGGGGATCGCAGATCGCGCTGTTGCACTGCGTGTCGGCGTATCCCGTGCCGCGCGGTGAAGAGAACGTCAGGGCGATCGCCACCCTCGCGCACGCCTTCGGGCTGCCGGTGGGCTGGTCGGATCACTCCAGCGACGGTGCCGCGTTGCCGCTCGCGATCGCGCTCGGCGCGTCGGTCTATGAGCGCCATCTCGTGCTCGAACGCGGCGATGGGTCCATCGACGACGCGGTATCGAGCACGCCGGTTGAACTGGCGGAACTGATTGCGATCGCCAACGACACGCGCGGCATCATCGGCTCCGGGCACAAATCCTGCGCGCCGGCAGAACGCGGCAACAAGCTCGCGAGCCGCCGCTCTCTCTATGCCACTCGCGCGCTGACGGCCGGCGATGTCGTCGCTGAATCGGATGTCATCGCTCTTCGGCCCGGCATCGGCATGGCCGCCGACCGGCTGACCGACTTGATCGGCAGCCGCATCGATCGCGACATCGACGCCGGCATGGCGTTCGTGGATGCCGACGCCCGCTTTGGGCGCTTGCCCGCCGGAGCGCACGGCGCAAAGGTGGGTCTCGAGGTGGAACGTGTTGCGTAACGTGCTCGTCACCGCCGGATCGCGGCGGGTGCCGCTGGTGCAGGGATTCCAGCGCGCGCTGTCGCAGGCCGGCGGCGGGGTCGTGATCGTCACCGACGTCAACCCCATGTCGCCGGCGGTCTACGCCGCCGATCGCGCGTTTCGCGTGCCGCTGTCGAAGGATCCCGGCTACATCGACCAGGTGCTGGCCATCGCCATCGGTGAAGGGGTGGGCCTCGTCGTCCCGACCATTGACGATGAGCTGCAGTTGTTTGGCGAGGCCGCTGGCCGATTTGCCGACGCGGGTATCCGCGTCGCCGTCTCCGCGCCAGACGTCACGAAGTTGTGCGACGACAAGTACCGCACCTGCGAGGTGCTGCGTGAGCACGGCGTCGCCGCCGCGAAGTCGTGGCTGCCGTCCGCGCTGCCGGAATCGCCCGCGTTTCCCTTGTTCGTGAAGCCTCGCCAGGGCCGCGGTGGTGTGGACGCCTACGCCATCCGCAACGCGCGCGACCTGGCGTTCTTCCTCGAGTACGTGCCCGATCCCATCGTCCAGGAGTACCTGGAAGGTCCCGAGTTCACCATCGACATGCTGTGCGGCTTCGACAGCCGCGTGCTGTCGATCGTGCCGCGCCGCCGCGACGTGATTCGCGCCGGTGTGATCGATCGCGGCTGCACGGTCAACAATCCGGCGCTGATCGCGCTCGCCGAATCCTGCGCCGCCGCGCTGAAGTTTGTCGGCGCCGTCAATATCCAGTGCCGTGTCGTCAACGGACGGCCGGTGGTCTTCGAGATCAACCCGCGCTTCTCGGGAGGCATCCCGCTGACCATTGAGTCGGGCGCGGACTTTCCGCGGATGCTCGTGGATCTCGCAGCAGGACGACCCGTGGAGCCGGCCGTTGGCCGTTTCCGCGACCAATTGTGGATGACCAATTACGAGGCGTCGGTCTTCCTGACCGACACCGAAGTCGAACTCCCAACGTACGGAGCAGTCGCGTGAAAAACGGTGTGGCAGTGGTGTTACAGGCACGGATGGGATCCGTGCGTTTGCCGGGCAAGTCGCTCGCGCCGATCGGGACGCGGACGATTCTTGGTCATTGCATCGAGCGGCTGCGCCTGCGATCGGGCCTGCCCGTGATCGTCGCCACGTCGACGCTCGACGAAGACGACGTGATTGCGACCGAGGCCGCGCGCTACGGAGCCTCGACGGTTCGTGGCTCGGCGACCGACGTGCTGTCGCGCTATGTGCGGGCGGCCGATGTGTTCGGCCTGACGACGATCATTCGCGCCACGGCCGACAATCCAGCGGTCGACATGGATGCGCCGCGCCGGACGCTGGACCTCCTCGAGCGCACCGGAGCCGGCCACGTCGTCGAACACGGCCTGCCGTACGGTTGCGCCGTGGAGGCGATTGACGTCGAGGCGCTCCGCCACGCGGATCAAATCGCGACGCTCGAGTTCGACCGCGAGCACGTGACGCCGTTCCTCAAGCGCGATCGCACTTACATGGCGCTCGACGCGATTGCGCCGTCTGATGTGCGCCGCTCGGACGTGCGCCTGACCGTCGACACGCACGAGGATCTGGACTACGTGCGGTGCGTGTATGAGCGTGTGGAACCGACCGATGGACCACCGCCGCTGACCGAGTTGATCGCCGCCGCCGATCGCCTGGCCGACCAGGAAGAGACCGGAGCAGGCATTCGATGAAGAAACGGGGACCGCGCCTCGATCCGTCGACGATCGCGTCGCTGGGACTGGTCGCGGGCGTCGTCGTGGCGGCACAGGCGTTTGAAGGCGCCCGCGTCACGGCGCTGCTGCAGCCGACGGCGGCGCTCGTCGTGATCGGCGGCACGGCTGCGGCGCTGCTCCTGAGCTTTCCCTTCCCGGCGCTGCGGCGCACGTGGCGCGCCGTGATGTCGGTCATGCGCGTGACGCCGGAGCCGGACTCGAACCTGGTCTCGAGGTTCGAGCAGTACGCGGTGCGAGTCGTGAGAAAGGGCGTCCTCGCGATCGAGCCGGAGATTGCCGCGGCGAAGGACCCGTTCTTGAAGCGCGCGCTCGGCATGGTCGCTGACGGCGTGAAGGCCGTCGAGCTGCGTGAGTCGCTGACCACGTTCAGCCGGGCCCAGGAGGAGGGCGATGAAGAGTGCGCCCTCGTGCTCGAGACCGCCGCGGGCTACGCGCCCACACTCGGCATCCTCGGCGCGGTGCTTGGCCTGATTCGCGTGATGGAGAGCCTTGGCTCACCGGCCGCGGTGGGGAGCGGCATTGCGGTCGCGTTTGTCGCGACTGTGTACGGCGTTGGCCTGGCCAACCTGTTGTTGCTGCCGCTGGCGTCACGCCTGCGATCGGTGAGCCGCACCGAAGCGCTGACCCGCGAACTGATTATTGAAGGCTCGATCATCCTCCAGGGCCGCGTGCATCCGCGCCTGGTCGATGCCTACCTGTCTGGTTTCGTGCGTGCCCGGACCAGCGAGCGGGTCAGAGGCGCGGCCTGATGTATACCCGCCGCCGCAAGTCGAACAGCGCCATGCCGTCGCGCGATCGCTGGATCATTCCGTACGCCGACTTCGTGACGCTGCTGTTTGCCTGCTTCGCGGCGTTGTACGCGGCCACGGCACTCGACGCGACGACGAACAATCCGCTCGTGATCGGCAAGGGCATTCTGCCTTCGAACCAGGCGGTCGTTGGCAGCGAGCATGACAACACCGAGATGGTGCGCAACGCGCTCGAGCGCGAGCTGGCGACGGATCTCCACGAGAAACGCCTCGAGCTGATCGAAGACCGCCGCGGGCTGGTGCTGGCGATTCCGGAGGCCTTTGCGTTCGACGCCGGACGCGCCGACCTGTCGCCGACCTCCGAAGCGCTGATGGGGCGAGTGGGTCGGGTGCTGTCCGGCCTGCCGAATTCGATTCGCGTCGAAGGTCATACGGACGACACACCGATTCGAAACCCGCGGTTTGAGTCGAACTGGGACCTGTCCACCGCCCGTGCTACTCGCGTCGTGGCGTACTTCATTGGCAATGTTGCCATCCCGCCGTCGCGCCTGTCGGCGGCGGGCTACTCGGAGTTTCACCCCCGCGCGGACAACGCCACCGTGGATGGCCGCGCCCGTAACCGCCGTGTCGATATCGTGATTCTCAACCTGTCGACCAGGACGGCGGAGGAGCCGACCGCCCCGTGATTGCATTCTCTGATCGTGAACTCGAATGGCTGATGGATCGGCCCGTCTGCCGGCTGCTCACCGCCGCCGATCGCCGATCGTTCCGCGGACGACGCGTGTTGATTACCGGCGCGGGCGGTTCGATCGGCTCAGAACTGGCGCGTCAGATCGCAGCCTGTGAGCCGGAGGAGCTCACGCTGTTCGACAACTCCGAGCTCAATCTCTTCCAGATCGAGCGCGAGTTACGGCAGGTCAGCCCCAACCTGCGGTGCCATGCCGTCCTTGGCGATGTCTCGCGACGCGCCATCCGTCACACCATCCTGGCGAGACGCCCGCACGTCGTGTATCACGCCGCCGCGTACAAACACGTCACGATGCTCGAGCGCGCGGTCTGTCCCGCCGTCGAGGCCAATGTTCTCGGTACCGTCGCGGTGGTCGATGCGGCCAAGGAGGTCGGCGCCAGGTTCGTGCTCATCTCATCTGACAAGGCCGCGGCGCCCGAGAGCGTGATGGGTGCGACCAAGCGCCTCGCCGAGTTGGTGGCGCTGTCGCGCGTGTCCGATCTATTCCGGCCAATCGTCGTGCGGTTTGGCAACGTCCTCGGCAGCAGCGGCAGCGTGCTGACCATCATGCGTGACGCCATTCGCAGCGGCCGGCCGGTGCCGATCACCGAACCGGACGCGACGAGGTACTTCATGACGGCCGGTGAGGCCGTATCGCTGGTGATCAAGGCCGACCTGCTGGCGCAGCGCCCTGAAACCTATTGGCTCGACATGGGCGATCCCGTGCGCATTGGCGACCTCGCCGATCGCATGATGCAACTCGAGGAGCGCGCGGGCTTTGCGCCGGTGCCGCTCGATGTGATCGGACTACGTGCCGGCGAGAAGCTTCGTGAAGAGTTGACCACGCAGGGCCTCCGCATGTGCCGGACGACCCACCGGCGCATCTGGGTGGCCACGCAGGCGCCCGGCGACCGCTCGCATATTGCCAGGGCCGAACGTCGATTGCGGCTGCGCGTGGCGCGTTTTGACGCGGCCGGCGCGTTGGCATGGCTCGCCGCGGCGGTTCCCGAATTCCGCGTCAGTCCCGAAGCGTCAGCGATGGCGCAATCGCAGCGGCTGCCCGAGCTGTCCGCTGCGCGGGAGATGAAGACCGCCTAGGCCAGCGTCGCGTAAAGGCGATCGTAGGCATCGATCATGCGATCGTCGGTAAAGCGTTCGAGGAAGAGGTGGCGCGCGCGATCAGTCCGCCCGGTTCGCTCTTCGACCGGGGCGTCGAGGATCTCGTTGACCGTTGCGGCGAGCGCCTCAGGCGAGTCCTTCCGGAACATCCAGCCGCAATCCGTTTCCAACACCAGTTCGACCAGCGGGGGAATGGAGCTTGCCGCCACGGGAACGCCGGCGCGGAACGCTTCAACGACCGCGACGCCAAAGCTCTCCGCGAGCGAGGGCTGCACGAGCACGTCCGCGATCGCAAGCGTGGATGCAGCCTCCTTGAGATAGCCACAAAACCGCACGCGATCGGTCAGGTCGAGCGACGACGCCTGTGCCTGCAGTGCGGAGAGTTCCGGACCCTCGCCGATCAGGACCGCCATCACGTCGTGACGGCGTGTGATCGCCGGAAGCGCGTCGATGAACAGCCGGTGATTCTTCTGCGTGGTCAGACTGCCGATCGAAAGCAGGATCTTCGCCCCGCTCGCGCGGCGTCGTAGCAAGTCCGCAAGTCCGTCCGGAAGCGGTGCGACGGGGGGCGACTCGCTGATGCCGTTGGGAATGATGACCGTCCGGCGAAACCGCCCGCCGATGTCCTGGAGCTGGCGGCGTGAAGACACGGAAGGAAAGGCGACCACGTCGAGGCCGCTCATGATTGCGAGATCTTCGGCGGTGTGCGCCGCCGACTTCTGCCGGCTCCACCCGTGCATCGTCTGGACCACGGGCGCGCCGATCGCCTGGCCGATGCGGGCGGGAATCGCTGCGTGCGCGTGAATCACTGATGGACGCCGTGACCCAAGGGCCGCGGTGACCGCAGACAGCGCGGCCTCATTCCGCGCCCGATCGCGCTTGAAGAGAGAGTCCACCTCGATGAGCGTGCAGCCAGCGGATCGAATGGCCTCGAGATACTCCGTGTAGTTCTCGAACCCCGGCTCGGCGGTCCGGCTGGTGGCCACGATCACGTCGTGGCCGCCGCGCTGTTGAGCGCACGCCAGCGTTGCGACAGCTCGCCCGGCGCCGCCTTGCAGGAACGGCGCGAGATGTATCAACAAACCCACGCCAGCACTGTAAACCAGTAACCAGGCACCAGTAACCAGGCACCAGTAACCAGGCACCAGTAACCAGGCACCATTAAACCAGGCACCTGGCACCAGGCACCAGTAACCAGCCTATGTCATCGCGTCGAAGTCCTGGCCGCGCTGGTAGCCGAGCCGCTCGAGTTGCGCGAAGGCGACGCTGGTGTCGTCGGCCGCCACCGCGATCAGATCGATCTTGCGGGCGCGCAACGCCGCCGGCGCGACAATTGGCAGGCCCTCGAGCTTGTCGTACCACATCATCGAGTTGGCGTCGGAGAAGCACGCCACGCTGGCGCCGCGCCGCCGCAGTTGCAACAGTGCCTCCGCTCCAGGCCCGCCGACACCGAAGATGGCAACCTTGAGGTTGGATGGCACCTGCTGAAGCGGCGAGCGCAGCAGCGCGGTCGCGCGCGGCAGCGGCTTCACCTGAACGTCTGCGGGCTCCGGTCCCGCATCGAGGGCGCCGTCGGCTTCGGCGCGCCGAATGCGTTCGTCGCGCTTGTAGCGTTCGAGCTGGGCGCCCATGGATTCGGCCAGTTGCGCGGCGACGATGCCGGGACGGTCCATGGCGTGGGGCAGCAAGTGGAGACCCGCGGCGCACTGGCTCGCAAGATCGACGACCAGCGCCGCATCGCGCAGGCCGAAGACGACCGGCGACTGCATGGATACGAGCAGTTCCTCCCAGGGGCGCTGCAGCACGCGCTCCGCGCCCGAGATGCCCTGGGTCCACCACGATTTCGCGCGATCGCGATCGCCACGCTGCAGGGCGATCCATCCGAGCAGCCACGCGGCGGAGACCGTCTTGGTGGCCAGCAACGGGTTGTAGATCAGCGGGTCGCTGGTGGCGCATTGTTCCAGGGCTTGCACCGCGAGCGCATGCTCGCCGGCGTCAAGCAGCGCGAGCGCCTGTGCGTAGCGCAGTGACACCTGCCAGCGGTAGGCGGTCGGGCTCGACGCCGGTTCGGTGCAGAACTTCTCGATCTGCTCCATCAACGCGCTGTCGATGCCGCCGGCGCGATCCATCGTGAGATAGGCGCGCACGCAGAGTGCGGCGCCGCGATCGGCGCTGGCCGGCGACGAGGCAAGGATCGATCGGCGCGCCATCCGCTCGAGCACCGCCGCCGCGTCCGTCCTGAAGCCCAGCGAGATCAACGTGCGCAGCAGCCACGGGCGATCGTAATCGCGCTCGAAGGCGACGAGGTTGCTGCTCTGCGGCGCGCCCGGCGGCAGCAGCCCGTGACGGAACTCGAGATTCTTCGACAGGAACGGATCGCTCATGCCGACCACGACCCACCAGTCGGCGGCGCGCTCGGTGTCGGTCGCTTTCCAGATCGCCCGGCTGGGGCTGATGCTGACCGCGGTCTGCCCGCACACCTGTTCGATCTCGAAGTACTTCTTGCACAACTGCTCGAACACCGGCCGCGTGAAGATGTGCAGGTGATGTTCGTTGACCGCCGCGGCGTCGGTCGTCGCCGTCGCGATCGAGCCGACGAACCGTCCGCCCGGCGTCAGCAGGCGCTGGCACTCGGCCAGGAACTGCGCGGGATTGGCGAGGTGTTCGAT
>Ga0247718_1000443_pt1 | contig 11638 bp, 1 predicted proteins | sample 21E_DmetaG_FD_189045 | JGI IMG/M metagenome (GOLD analysis project Ga0247718, IMG submission 189045) | Soil microbial communities from hillslope of Landscape Evolution Observatory, University of Arizona, Oracle, AZ, United States - 2-1-E_D | ecosystem: Engineered > Artificial ecosystem > Mesocosm...
GTGCAGGAGAACTTCTTCGACCTGGGCGGGCACTCGCTGCTGGCTACGCAGGTGATGTCTCGGCTGCGCAGCGTGCTGCGGGCGGAGCTGCCGGTGCGCGTGCTCTTCGAGGCGCCGACCGTCTCGGAGCTGGCGCAGCGCGTGGAGGCGGCGCTGCGGGGAGGAGCAGGGGCGGAGGTGCCGCCGCTGGTGCGGGTGGAGAGGTCGGGGGAGCTGCCGCTGTCCTTTGCGCAGGAGCGGCTCTGGGTGATCCAGCGGCTGGACCCGCAGAGCAGCGCGTACAACATGCCCGTGGCGCTGCGGCTCTCGGGTGTGCTGGACGTCGTTGCGCTGGAGGCGGCGCTGAAGGTGCTGGTGGAGAGGCACGAGTCGCTGCGCACGGTGCTGCCGAGCGTGGGAGACATGCCAGTGCAGCGCATCCTCCCCGCCGACTCCTTCTCGCTCGCGATAGAGGATCTCTCCGCCCTGCCGGAAGGCGAGCGGCGGCGGACGGCGCGGGAGTTCGTGCGCGGGGAAGCACGACAGCCCTTCGATCTGGAGGAGGGTCCGCTCTTCCGCGCTTTCCTGCTGCGGTTGGGTGCGGAAGAGCACGTGCTGCTCCTCTCGATGCACCACGTCATCTCGGACGGGTGGAGCACGGGAGTGCTCTTCCGCGAGCTCTCGGCGCTCTACGGCGCGTTCGGGCGAGGTGAGCCCTCTCCGCTCCCTGCGCCGAAGCTCCAGTACGCGGACTTCTCGGTCTGGCAGCGGAGCTGGCTTCGGGGAGAGGAGCTGGAGCGCCAGCTCTCCTACTGGCGGGACCGCCTGGCCGGTGCGCCCGCCGTGCTGGAGCTGCCCACCGACCGTCCCCGTCCGGCGGTCCGCACGGACGGCGGCGCGGACGTGCACTTCTCCGTCCGCGGGGAGACGTACGCTGCGCTCCGGACGGTCTCGCGGCGTGAGGGCGCCACGCCGTTCATGACGCTGCTGGCGGTGTGGCAGCTCCTGCTCTCCAAGTACTCGGGGCAGGAGGACGTGGTGGTGGGTACCCCCATTGCCGGGAGGCGCGAAGAGTCGCTGGAGGGCCTGGTCGGCTTCTTCGTGAACACGCTCGCCCTGCGGACCGACCTCTCCGGAGACCCCACGTTCCGGGATCTGCTGGCGCGTGTCCGCGAGGCCGCCGTGGGAGCCTACGCCTTCCAGGATCTCCCCTTCGAGCGACTCGTGGAGGAGATGGCGCCGGAGCGCAGCCTGAGCCACACGCCGCTCTTCCAGGTCGCCTTCACCTTCCAGGACGCCGCGGGAGGTGCCCCCGAGCTGCCGGGGCTCGCCGTGGAGTCGCTCCAGGCGGGAGAGGGCACCAGCAAGTTCGACCTGACGCTCACCCTGTCCGGGATGGACGGGGGGCTGGGCGGCGCGCTGTCGTACAGCACGGACCTGTTCGACCCGCCCACGGCTCGGCGCATAGTGGGCCACTTCGCGGCCCTACTGGAGGAAGTCGCAGCCGCACCGGGCGGTCGTCTCTCCGACCTCGGGCTCCTCCCGGAGGCCGAGCGGCGCCAGGTCGTGGAGGAGTGGTCAGGCGGCCGCGGCGCGGTGCCGTACGAGTGCGTGCACCGGACGTTCTCGGAGCAGGCGCGCCGGACTCCCGATGCCGCGGCGGTCACCTGGCGCGGCGAGTCGCTCACCTACGCGGAGCTGGAGGGGCGTGCCAGCGCGCTCGCCCACTTCCTGCTGCGCCGGGGCGTCGGCCGCGGCGCGCGGGTGGGGCTCTGCGTCGAGCGGACCCCTGCGATGCTGGTCGCGATGCTCGGCGTCCTCAAGACGGGGGCTGCCTACGTCCCGCTGGACCCGGCATACCCCCGCGAGCGCCTGGCCTTCATGCTGGGCGAGATCGCCGCTCCCGTCGTCCTCTCGCAGGCGAGCCTCGCTGGCGAGCTCCCGGACGCCGGGGGCGAGATCGTCCTCCTGGACCGCGACTGGAGCCGCATCGCGCAGGAGAGCCCCACGGACCCCGCCGTGGAGGTCGGGCCGGAGGACGTCTTCTACGTGACCTACACCTCCGGGAGCACCGGGACGCCGAAGGGAACCGAGGTCCCGCACCGTGCCGTCCCGGGGTTCTTCCGCGGGATCACGCACGCGGAGTACGGCCCGGACGAGGTGCTCCTGCAGCACTCCTCCGTCTCCTGGGACGCGGGGCTGCTGGAGATCTGGCCGGCGCTCGCGGTGGGGGGACGCTGCGTTCTCTACCCCGGCGGGCGCGCCGAGCTGGACGGGCTGGCGGAGGTGGTGGCGCGCGAGGGCGTCACCACGCTCTGGTTCCCGAGCGCCTTCTTCAACCTCCTGGTGGACACCCGGCCCGAAGCCCTGGCCGGGGTGCGGCAGGTGCTGGTGGGCGGCGAGGCGGTCTCGCCGGAGCACCTGCACCGCGCGCGGAGGCTGTACCCGGCGCTCCGCCTCGTCAATGGCTACGGGCCCAGCGAGTGCACCGTCTTCACCACCTGCCACGTCCTCCCGGAGAGCTACGGGGGCGGACCCGTTCCCATCGGCCGCCCCGTGGGCGACCGGCGGGCGTACGTGCTGGACCGTTTCCTCGCCCCGCTCCCCGTCGGTGTGCCGGGAGAGCTCTTCGTCGGCGGGCCGGCCGTGCCGCACGGGTACCTGGCGCGGCCGGAGCTCACGGCCGCCAGCCTGGTGCCGGACCCCTTCTCCACCGAGCCCGGGGCGCGCCTCTACCGCACCGGCGACCGGGTCCGGTGGCTCCCGGACGGCATGCTGGAGTTCCTGGGGCGCATGGACCAGCAGGTGAAGGTCCGCGGCTTCCGGGTGGAGCTGGAGGAGGTGGAGGCCGTGCTGGTGCAGCACTCCGACGTGAGCGAAGCGGTGGCGGTGGTCCGCGAGGACGCGCCCGGCGACCGGCGCCTGGTGGCCTACGTGGTGCCGCGCGGCCCGGAGGCGTGCTCCCCCTCCGCGCTGCGGCGCTGGATGCAGGAACGGCTCCCGGAGTACATGGTGCCGTCGGCCGTCGTCCCCCTGGAGGCGCTCCCCCTGACGGCCAACCGGAAGGTCGACCGCCGGGCGCTCCCCGCGCCGGGGCGCGACGCCGCGGACGCCGCCGGTCACGCCGTGCCGCGCACGCCCACCGGGGAGGTCCTCGCGGCGCTCTTCGCCGCGCTGCTGCGGGTGGAGCGGGTCGGCGCCCGGGACGACTTCTTCGCGCTGGGCGGCAACTCGCTCCTGGCCACGCAGCTCGCCTCGCGCGTGGAGAGCACCTTCCGGGTGCACCTCCCGGTGCGGGCCGTCTTCGAGGCGCCCACGCCCGCCGGTCTGGCGGAGCGGGTGGACGACGCCGCGCGGGCGGGGGAGGGGAGACCCCTCCCGCCGCTGGTCCGGGCGCAGCGTGGAGGCGACCTCCCGCTCTCCTTCGCGCAGGAGCGCCTCTGGATCCTCCACCGGATGGACCCGGCGAGCATCGCCTACAACATGCCCTTCGTCCTCCGCCTCCGCGGGCGTCTGGACCCGGCGGCGCTCGGGCGGGCGGTGGAGACGCTGGTGGAGAGGCACGAGTCGCTGCGGACCATCCTCCCCACGAGTGGAGACGGGCCCGTGCAGCGGGTGCTCCCCGCGGGAGCGGTGCCGGTGCCGCTGCACGACCTGTCGCACCTCGGGGCCGGGGAGCGCCGGGAGGCGGCGCTCGGCCTCGCCCGCGAGCTCGCCTGGCAGCCGTTCGACCTGGCCGCGGGCCCTCTCTTCCACGCCACCCTCATCCGTGAAGCGGAGGAGGACCATCTCCTGGTGCTGGGGATTCACCACGTCGTCTCCGACGGGTGGAGCATGGGGGTCCTCTTCCGCGAGCTCGGCGCGCTCTACGCCGCCTTCGCCGACGGCGCCCCGGACCCGCTGGAGCCGCTCCCCCTGCAGTACGCCGACTACGCCGTCTGGCAGCGGAGCTGGCTGGAGGGCGAGGTGCTGGAGCGGCAGGTGGGGTACTGGCGCGGGCGCCTGCGCGGCGCGCCCACCGCCACCGACCTCCCCACCGACCGCCCGCGGCGCGGGGTACAGGGCACGCGGGGCGCCCGCCACCTCTTCGCCGTCCCCGGCGAGGTACGGGACGGCCTGGCCGCGCTCGCCCGGCGCGAGGGCGCCACCCTCTTCATGACGGCGCTCGCCGCGTGGAAGCTCCTTCTCTCCAGGTGCTCCGGGGAGGAGGACCTGGTGGTCGGGACTCCCATCGCCGGGCGCGCGAGCGAGGTGCTGGAGGGGCTGGTCGGCTTCTTCGTGAACACCCTGGCGCTCCGCACCGACCTCTCGCGCGACCCGTCGTTCCGCGAGCTGCTCGGCCGGATGCGCGAGACCACGCTGGGCGCGTACGCCCACCAGGACCTCCCCTTCGAGAAGCTGGTGGACGAGATCGGAGCCGTCCGGGACGTCAGCCACTCGCCGGTCTTCCAGGTGATGTTCACCCTGGCCAACCTCCCGCGCGGCGGGAGGCAGCTCGGTCCGCTCTCCATGGAGCAGCTGGAGCTGGAGAGCGGGACGGTGAAGTTCGATCTCGCCGCCTCGCTGGTGGAGACGCGCGCGGGGCTCGCCGGGAGCCTGGAGTACCGCACCGACCTCTTCGACGCCGCCACCGTCGAGAGGCTGGCCGCTCGCTTCGTCGCCCTCCTGCAGGCCGTCGCGGACGCGCCGGACGCCCGGGGCTCCTCGCTCCCCCTCATGGGCGAGGAGGAGCGCGAGCAGGTCGTCCACCGGTGGAACGACACCCGCATGGAGCACCCGGGGGTACTGGTGCACCGGCGGTTCTCCGAGTGGGCGGGCCGGAACCCGGATGCCCCGGCCCTGCACTTCGAGGGCACCACCCTCGGGTACGGGGAGCTGGACCGCTGGTCGAACGCCATCGCGCGGCGCCTGCATCGTGAGGGAGTCGGTCCGGAGGTACGGGTGGGAATCCTGGCGCACCGGGGGCCCGCACTGGTGGCCGGCGTCCTGGGGATCCTCAAGGCCGGGGGAGCGTACGTCCCCCTCGACCCGTGGCACCCGGCGGATCGCCTGGCCTACATGCTCTCCGACTCGCGTGCCCCGCTGGTCCTGGTGGATCCTGGCGCCGTGGCGGCGCTCCCCGCCACCGGTGCGCGCGTCCTCCCACTGGAGCGCGTCGTGGACGAGGAGAGTGCGGAGGCTCCCGAGTGCCACGCCTTCCCCGAGAGCCTGGCGTACGTCATCTACACCTCCGGCTCCACCGGGCAGCCCAAGGGAGTCCTGGTGGAGCACCGCGGCATCGCCAACCTCGCGCACCACTGCACCGCGCGGCTCGGGATGGGGCCGGCGGACACGACGTTGAGCGTAGCCTCCATCTCATTCGACGTCTGGGTGCTGGAGGTGCTGGTCCCCCTCGCCACGGGCGGCGCGGTGCGGATGGTCCCTCGCGAGAGGGTGGTGGACCTCCCGCGGCTGGTGGAGGAAGTCGCCCGCTCGACCGCCATCTTCCTGGTCCCCGCGCTCATGCGCGAGGTCATCCCCGCGGTGCGGCTCGCCCATCCGGGTGGGCTCCCGGGAATGCGCATCACCTCCACCGGCGGCGACAGCGTGCCCCGGGAGCTGCGCGAGGAGCAGCTCGAGGTGTTCCCCGCCGCGGGAATTCACGTGCTCTACGGGCCCACGGAGACGAGCGTCTCGTGCGCCGCGCACCGCGTCGGCGTGGCGCCGGAGGAGCGGAACCTGATCGGCAGTCCCATGGTGAACGTGGCGCTGTACGTCGTGGACGCCGCGGGCGAGCCGGTCCCCCCCGGAGTGGCGGGCGAGCTCCTGATCGGCGGCGCGGGAGTGGGGCGCGGCTACCTGGACCGGCCGGACCTCACCGCCGACCGCTTCGTTCCGGACCCGTTCTCGGGACTGGCGGGCGCGCGGCTCTACCGGAGCGGCGACCGGGCACGCTGGACGGCCGACGGCGAGATCGACTTCCTGGGCCGCATGGACGGGCAGGTGAAGATCCGGGGGTTCCGCGTGGAGCCCGCCGAGATCGAGGCGGTCCTCAAGCGGCACCCCGCGGTGCGGGACGCGGTGGTGGTGGTGCGCGAGGACACCCCGGGCGACCGGCGGCTCGTGGCGTACCTGCTGGCCGGGCCGGGCGCGGCGGCTCCTCCTGCCGGGGAGCTTCGCCACCTCGCCAGGGAGACCCTCCCGGAGTACATGGTGCCGGCGGCGTTCGTTGAGCTCGACCAGCTCCCGCTCACGCCCTCGGGGAAGGTGGACCGGAAGGCGCTCCCCGCGCCCGCCGCGGGGGGCGACGGCGCGGCGGCGCCCGACGGACCCGCCACGGCGGAGGAGGAGCGGATCGCCGCCGTGTGGGAGTCGGTGCTCGGGACGCGGGCGGGGGTGAACGACAGCTTCTTCGACGTCGGGGGGAACTCGCTCCTCCTCGTGCAGGTCGCGGCGAAGCTGGAGGAAGCGCTGGGGCACCCCGTGCCGATCATGGACCTCTTCCAGCACACCACGGTGCGCGCGCTGGCGCGGCACCTGTCCGGGGCAGCAGCGGACGCGCCGGCCGAGTCGGAAGGCCGGACGGAGAAGCTCTCGCGAGGGAAGGAGCGCCTCAGAGGGCTGCGGCGGCGGCAGGGCTCCCCCCGCTAGCGTGGTTGCCGCCTGGCCTTGACTGCGGGCGCACTCTTCCCTACTGTAAGCAGTCCGAAAATACATCAGTCGTTCCCCTGCGCCGGCCGCTCTCCCCGCTCCGCGGTATGGCCGGTCCGGCCTCCATCTGCCCGGACCCGGCAGTACAGCTCCGAACGAGACGCGTACCGAACACAGGACAGCTTCCGTCCGCTGCGTCCTGGCGTCGGGAGAGCGCCGACGGTTCCTACCCTGCCCGCAACAGACGACCCGACGAACAGCATGGGCCAGACGCTCGATCCCAGCTACGAGACTTCGCTCACCGGCGCCGAGATCGCGGTCATCGGGATGGCGGGCCGCTTCCCGGGCGCGCGTGACCTCGATGCCCTCTGGCGCAACCTCCTCGAGGGCCAGGAATCCATCTCCTCCCCGTCGGTGGAGGAGCTGGTGCAGCTCGGCATGCCCCGCGCGGTGGTGGAGGACCCCCTCTACGTCGCGGCCGGCGGTGCCATCCCGGACCCCGACCTCTTCGACGCGGCCTTCTTCGGCTTCACCGAGCGCGAGGCGGAGATCACGGATCCTCAGCAGCGGGTGCTGATGGAGATCTCCTGGCAGGCATTGGAGGACGCCGGGTACGACCCCTCCCGCTACCCGGGGCAGATCGGGGTATTCGCGGGGGCCGGATCGGACTGGTACCTGAACCGGAACCTCGCCTCGAACCCGGAGCTGCTGGCCATCGTCGGGACGATGGAAGCCACGCTCGCGAACGAGCCGGACTTCCTCACTACCCGCATCTCGTACAAGCTCGACCTGCGCGGTCCCAGCGTGGCGGTGCGCACCGCCTGCTCCACGGGGCTGGTGGCGGTGCACATCGCGGGGCGGGCGCTCCTGGGGGGAGAGTGCGACATGGCCCTCGCGGGGGGGGTGTCCATCGTCCACCCGCTGCTCGGGACCCGCTACCAGGAAGGGGGGATCGGCTCCCCGGACGGGCACTGCCGGGCCTTCGACATCGCCGCCAAGGGGTCGGTGGTCGCCTGTGGCGCGGGGATGGTGGTGCTGAAGCGGCTGGAGGACGCCCTCGCCGACGGCGACCACATCCACGCGGTCATCCGTGGCTCCGCCATCAACAACGACGGGGCGGGGAAGATCGGTTTCACCGCTCCGAGCGTGGAGGGGCAGGCCCGGGCCATCGCCGACGCGCTCGCCATGGCGGAGGTCGATCCCGCCACCGTCGGCTTCGTGGAGGGGCACGGCTCCGGGACGCCGCTCGGCGACTCCATCGAGCTCACCGCCCTCAAGAAGATCTTCAGCGAGGGCTCCCGCGCCCCGGCCACCTGCGCGGTCGGATCCGTGAAGAGCAACCTGGGGCACTGCAACGCCGCCGCGGGGATCGCCGGGTTCATCAAGGCGGTCCTCACGGTCAAGCACGGCACCATCCCGCCGACGCTCCACTACGAGCGGTCCGATCCCGCGCTCGCGCTGGAGACCACCCCCCTTTACGTCAACGCCACTCCCGCGAAGTGGGCGGTCCCCGGCCCGAGGCGGGCGGGCGTCAGCTCCTTCGGGCTGGGCGGCACCAACGCGCACGCGGTGCTCGAAGAGCCCCCGGCCCTGGTCCCCTCCACCCCGGGACGTCCGTGGCAGCTCCTGGTCCTCTCCGCGCGGACTTCGACCGCGCTGGAGAAGGCGCGCGAGCGGCTCCGGGCACACCTGGAGGAGAACCCCGCGCTCCCGCTCGCCGACGTGGCCTTCACCCTCCAGGTGGGGCGCGCGCACTTCGCGCACCGCTTCGCCCTGGTCTGCCGCGACCACCAGGAAGCGCTCCGCGGCCTCTCCGGCCACGGTGCCGCCACCTTCCAGGGTGTCTCCGCGCCCGGCGCCCCGTCCGTACCCCGCGCGCTCTCCGAGGGGATGGACGATGGCGCGCTCCGCGCCGCGCTGGAAGACGCCGCCCGCGCCTGGGTGGCCGGGGCGGAGGTGGACTGGGGGGCGCTGCACCGGGGAGAGCAGCGGTACCGGGTCCCGCTTCCCACCTACCCCTTCGAGCGGAAGAGCTTCTGGGTACACCCCCGGATGATCCGGATGCAGCCCACAGCCGCAGCCGCGGAAGAGCGGTCCGACGCGCAGGCTGCGCAGGCCGTCCGCGTGGCGCCCCGGCCCAACCTCCTCACCGACTACGTGGCCCCCGAGGGGGAGCTGCAGCAGGTGGTGGCGCAGGTGTGGGAGGAGTTCCTGGGGATCGAGGGGATCGGCGCCTACGACAACTTCCTGGAGCTGGGCGGGCACTCCCTCCTGGGGATCCGGCTGCTGGGGCGCCTGCGGGAGCACTTCCAGATTGACCTCCCCGCCGACGCCCTCTACACCGCGCCCACCGTCGCCGAGCTGGCCGCGCTGGTCGAGTCGACCCTCATGGCCGAGATCGAGGCGCTGAGTGAGGAAGAACTGCTGGAGCTGACGTGAGCGACACCATCGACCCGACCGTGGCCCCGGGAGAGACCGGCTCCCGCGAGGCGGCCCTCGCCGCCGCCCGGCGCGCGCTCCTCCTCAAGCGTATCCAGGGCGCCGCCGCCCCGGCCGTACGCCAGGGAATTCCGCTCCGCCCCGACCGCGAGCGGGCGCCCCTCTCGTTCGCGCAGCAGCGGCTCTGGTTCATCGACCAGCTCCACCCCGGGAGCTCCGCGTACAACATCCCCGTGGTGGTACACGTCCGCGGCGAGCTGGACGTCGCCGTCCTGGAGCGTGCCCTGGACGAGGTGATCCGGCGGCACGAATCGCTCCGGACCGTCATCGTGGGGGAGGGAGCCGAGCCGGTGCAGGTGGTCCTCCTCCACGCGCCCTTCCACCTGCCCGTCACCGACGTCAGCGGCTCTCCCGAGCCCCGGCACGAGGCGGAGCGGCGAGCGCGAGCCGAGGCGGCGCGCCCCTTCGACCTGGCGCGGGGGCCGCTCTTCCGCGCCGAGCTGGTGCGGGTAGAGGCGGAGCACCACCTCCTCCTGATGACCATCCACCACGTGGTGGGCGACGGGCAGTCGAACCACATCCTCGTTCGCGAGGTGGAGGTCCTCTACCGCGCCTTCTCCCGCGGGCTCCCCTCGCCGCTCCCGGAGCTGAAGGTGCAGTACGGCGACTTCGCCGTGTGGCAGAGGAACCGGCTCCAGGGCGCGGCGTTCGAGAAGCAGCTCGCCTTCTGGCGGGAGAAGCTGCGCGATGCCCCACCGGTGCTGGAGCTTCCCGCGGACCGCTCCCGTCCCCCCGTGCACGGCCACCGCAGCGGGCGGGAGGCGCTCTCCGTGGGCGCCGAAGTGCTGGCGCGCCTGCGGACGCTGGCGCGGCAGGAGGGAGCGACCCTCTTCAACGTCTTACTCGCCGGGCTGGCCGTCCACCTCGGACGCTTCGCCCGCCAGGAGGACGTGGTGGTGGGGACGCCCGTCGACAACCGGGGCCTCCCCGAGTTGGAGGGGCTCGTCGGGATCTTCCTGAACACCCTCCCCATCCGGACGTCGCTGGAGGGGCGCCCTTCGTTCCGAGAGGTGGTGCGGCGGGTGCGGGCGGAGACCGCCGCCGCCTTCGCGCACCAGGAGGTGCAGTTCGAGAAGCTGGTGGACGAGCTGAAGATCTCCCGGAGCCTGAGCCACACGCCGGTCTTCCAGGTGATGTTCACCTTCAGCGAGTCCGCCGGAGGAGGAGCGCGGGCAGCGGAGGAGCCGCGCTTCGAGCAGGCGTACTCCGACTCCGGGACCGTTTCCTTCGACCTGGCGCTGGTCATCGGAGCGGGGCCGGATGGGGCACGCGGCGTGTGGAACTACAGCGCCGACCTTTTCCGCACGGAGACGGCGGCGCGGATGGCCCGCGCCTACGAGGCGCTCCTCGCCCGCGTGGCGGTCGATCCGGACGTGCCCGTCCCTGCACTCTCCCTCCTGGACGAGGCGGACCGCGCGCGGGTGCTGCGCGAGTGGAACGACACCGCGCGCGACTTCCCCGCGGCGCCCGTGCACCGCCTCTTCGAGGCGCAGGCCCGCCGCACCCCGGACGCCCCTGCCGTGCTCTTCGACGGAGGGATCTGGAGCTACGCCGAGCTGGATGCCCGCGCGAACCGCCTCGCCCATCACCTGCGCCGGGTGGGCGTCGGCCCGGAGGTGCGCGTGGGGCTGGCGCTGGAGCGCGGCCCGGCGTTGCTGGAGGCGGTGCTCGGCGTGATGAAGGCCGGGGGCGCCTACGTCCCCCTCGATCCCGCGTACCCGGCCGAGCGTCTGGCTTACACCCTCCGCCACTCCGGAGCTTCGGTCCTGGTTACCCGTGGCGCGGCGGCGGACGCGCTCCCCGAGGTGGGAGCCCGCCTCGTGCGCCTGGATGCGGACGCGGACGCCATCGAGCGGGAGAGTTCCGGAGCGCCCGAGGTGGGAGTCGAGCCCCGGAGCCTGGCGTACGTCATCTACACCTCGGGCTCCACAGGGGAACCGAAGGGCGTGCTGGTGGAGCACGGGAGCCTCTCCAACTTCCTCCACTCGGTCGAGGGCCTCTTCCGGTTCCGCGAGGGGGACGTGGGTCCCGCGCTCGCCTCGTACGCCTTCGACATCTGGGGGTGCGAAGTGTACGCCCCGCTCGTCGCCGGTGGGGCGGTGCGGATCGTGGCGGCCGACCGCGTCCGGGAGCCGGAAGCGCTCCTGGGCGAGCTCTCCGATGCCACGCTCGTGCACGCGGTGCCGGTGCTGACGCGCCAGATCCTGGCCGCCGCGAGGGAGACCCCCGGAGCGCTCCCTCGCCTGCGCGCGCTGCACGTGGGGGGCGACCGCGTCCCCGCGGAGCTGCTGGCGGAGCTCCGCGAGGTCTTTCCCGGCGCGGAGCTGGGCGTCCTCTACGGACCCACGGAAGCGACGGTGCTGGCCTCCGGGCACCTCGTCCCGTGCGACGAGCCCGCGGAAGGCCACCCGATCGGTCGGCCGCTCGCCAACCTCCGCTTCTATGTCTGCGACCCGGAGTGCGAGCCGGTGCTGGTGGGCGTCCCGGGCGAGCTCCTCGTCGGCGGGGCGGGGGTCGCGCGGGGGTACCT
>Ga0247718_1000444_pt1 | contig 11623 bp, 13 predicted proteins | sample 21E_DmetaG_FD_189045 | JGI IMG/M metagenome (GOLD analysis project Ga0247718, IMG submission 189045) | Soil microbial communities from hillslope of Landscape Evolution Observatory, University of Arizona, Oracle, AZ, United States - 2-1-E_D | ecosystem: Engineered > Artificial ecosystem >...
GGCGCAGGCGGCGCGGGCTTCCCCACCTACGTCAAGTACCAGAACCCGCCCCGCACCCTCCTCGTGAACGGCGCCGAGTCCGAGCCCGGCTACTACACGGACAAGCTGCTGTTCCAGGAGCACCCGTGCGAGTACGCGCTCCTGTTCCGTTTCCTCCGAGACACCTTCGGCTTCGAGGAGATCCTCGTCGCCGTGGAGGAAATGGCCGCACCCTGGATGACCGACATGGACCTGCTTGCAGCCCGAAGCGGCGACTTCGAGGTCCGCTACATCCCCAACCGGTACGCGCTCGGCCAGGAGCGCGCGCTCACCCAGGAGATCACGGGCATCAAGGTCGGTCCCCGGGACCGCCCCCAGAGCGCGGGCGTCGTGGTGAACAACAACGAAACGCTGTACAACCTCTACCGCGCTCTCTTCGAGGGTCACCCGGTGACCACGAAGATGGTGGTGGTGTTCGGGGAGACGCCGCGCCATGCCGCCCTCGAGGTGCCCATTGGCACCTACGCGCGCGACCTCGTCGCCCTCGCTGGCCTCCCAGAGCCCGACCCCGACCACGTGCTCTACGACGGCGGGCCTGTCCTCAACGTGGAGGTCCCGGAGTGGCGCACGGAGCCCTACGGCATCCGCCGCACGACCAACGGGCTGCTCGTGGCGTCCCGGACGCGCGGCAAGCCCCTCATCAAGCGCTACCCCATCCCGGGGAAGAACCCGGCTCCCGAACGGATCGAGGACGTGCGCGACCAGATCGACCGCGTCCGGATTCCGATGGGGGAACGCTACGCGAAGGCGCCCCCGCCCCTCGTGCAGGTGGGCGACCGCGTCGAGGAGGGAGACCTCCTGGGCGAGCCCCTCCCGAACGCGCTCAGCGTGGGCGTCCACGCAAGCATTCCCGGGGTGGTGACCGCGGTCACGGAGCAGTACGTGGATATCGAGCGCGCGCGATAGCGCGCTGTCCACCCGTTCCAGCGGAAGCCCTCGGCAACCCTTTTCTTCCGGCCCTTCCTACCGGCGGCAATGACCTTCCGCCTCCTGCGCGACCTCTCCCCCGAGGCCGCCACCGATTTCCTGAAGTCCGAGCTGGGCGTGAAGGTCGTCGCCATCGTGGCGCGCTGCAAGATCGACTACCAGGGCCGCGCCGCCTCCCAGCTCTCCACGGGCGACCGCTTCATTCTCCTCAAGCCCGACGGGACGCTCCTCGTGCACACCGCCGAGAAGCTGAAGCCCGTGAACTGGCAGCCCCCGGGGTGCCAGTTCCAGGCGGGCCTCGACGGCGACCTCGTGGTCGTGACCTGCTCCCGTGAGAAGCCGCGCGAAGTCGTGAAGCTCACCCTTGAGGAAGTGTACGCCATCCAGAGCTTCCGCCTCGCCGACGACGAGGTCCTCGAGCTCTCTGGCACGGAGGACGAGATGCAGGAGCTTCTCGCCAAGAAGCCCGAGCTCGTGGAGCCCGGCTTCAAGATGTGGCGGCGCGAGCGCGACAGCCGCCGCGGCCCCATGGACCTCTACGGCGAGGACGTGGACGGGAACCGCGTGATCGTGGAGACGAAGCGGCGCGCCGCCACCGTCGGGGACGTGGAGCAGATCCGCCGCTACGTGGAGAAGGAGCGCGCCGCGCGCGGCGAAGGCATCCGCGTGCGCGGTATCCTCCTCGCGCCGAGCGTCTCGGAAACGGCGAAGCGCTACCTTGCCGACCTCGGCCTCGAGTGGCGCGAGATCCCCTGGGACCGCCTCCTCAAAGCCAAGGAGACCCTCGTGGCCGCCAACCAGGCCACGCTCATGCAGTTTGGCGACGCCGCCCCTGCGGCGAAGTCGATCAAGCCGAAGCGCGCGAAGGCCGCAAAGGCTCCGAAGGCCGCTCCTGCCACCGAGGGAACCCCATGACGCCCGTCACGCTGCGCCCCGTCCGCCTGGAGGATACGCCCGCCATCAACGAGCTGCGCCGCCTCCCCGGCGTCCGCGAGTTCACCCTCGCGCTCCCGAGCGAGCGCCTCAGTCACAACCGCCGCTTCATCGAGAACGCAGGCCCCGACGACCACCTTCTCGTCGCGGAGGCGGAGGGCCGCGTGGTGGGCCTCGTGGGCCTCCACGTGGGGCAGGGGAAGAAGCGGCACACCGGAACCTTGGGCATCATGGTTCACGACGCCTTCACGGGGAAGGGCGTCGGCACCGCCCTCCTCAAGGCCATCCTCGCCCTCGCGGACGAGGATCTCGGCCTCTACCGCGTCGACCTGGAGGTGGCGGCCCCCAACGCGCGCGCGATCAAGCTGTACGAACGCCTCGGGTTCGAGGTGGAGGGCCGCAAGCGCGGCGCCGTGCTCCACCGGGGCGAGCCTGCGGACATCCTCATCATGGGGCGCCTCCGGTCCGGGCAACGCTAAAACACGTTATCCAAAATCGAGATAGCCCCCGCGGGGCGAGTCTGGGTCGAGGATGACTATGCGAGGAATCTCCGTCCTGCTCGTCGCCATGGCCCTTGTTCCCCTCCTGGCGAGCCCTGCCACCGCCCAAACCCAGCTTGACCAACCAAGCACCACCACGCTCCGCTTCGCTTCCGTCGAGGAGGCGCTCCTCCCGGGAGAGGTGCTTGAAGTCCCCCTCCTCGTGGAGGTCACCTACTCCTCGGCGGCCACCTCGACGCAGTGGGGCCCCATGGAGGTCACCCTCGAGGTCACGTCGCTCCCCGAGTGGGTCGTCGCAAGCCTCCAGCCCGCCACCCTCGTCCTTCCCCCGCCTCAACCCTGGATGGTCCAGCAGATGACCGTCACGCAGGTGGTCGCGGGCCAGCTTGCCCTCGGTCTTGCGAAGGAAGTGCCCGCCGCGACCCTCGGAAGCATCGAGGTGCGCGCCTGCCTCCAGCCGACCACGGGGGTCCGTTCCTCCTGCGGCGTGAGCTCAGTGCTCTTCACCACCGGCGCTCCCGCCTGCCTTGCGGGTGACGCGGTCGCCGGGGAGCGCCTTGAGCCCATCGAGGCCCAGAGCGCGGGCGCCGCGGGTGTCCCCCTCCTCGACATGGTTGCCATGGGCATCTCCGCCACCGTGGGCGCCATCGCTGGCGCCGTTGCGGTCCGCCTCACCTCCCGCCGCACCTGAACCCGGGCGCCGGGGCTTCGGCCCCGGCCCAACCCCTCGTGCAATCCCTTGTGGTCCGCCTTCGGGAGTGCTGCCTCATGCGTCCTCTCTACGTCCTTCTCACCCTTGCCGCCCTCGTGGCCCCCGTGGCCGCCCAGACGCCCGACGAAACCCCCTTCGACCAACCCACGCCCGTCGTGTTCACGAAAATCGAGGACCCGGGGAACCTTCGCTTTGGCGCGCCTGCCACCTTCGAGGCTGAGGTGAAGGTGACCTACGTGGCGAGCGCTTCCCTCCTCAACGAGAAACTCGTCGTCCGCCTTAGGATCGACGAAATGCCAGACTGGGCCGACGTCACGCTCTCCACCGACACCCTGGAGATTCCCGTCGAGAAGGTGTCGACCTCGCAGCAAATCACCTCCGTCGCCACCTTCCAGGTGACGGCCACCCTCCTCCAGAACCTTCCCCTGGCCGAATCGGCCGTGCTCCGCCTCGCCGCGGTGCTCGAGCAGGCCACCCTTTCGAGGTCCTCGAGCACCGTCGGCGAGATTTTCCTCCACGTTGAAGGTGAGGCTCGTCGGGAGGCACCAGCTACTGCGGAGGTGACCCTGCAGCGGGGTGGGGGTGGCCCGGCGCCACAGGATGAGACGCCGCGAAAGGTCCCGGCCGTCCCCATCCTCCTCTTGGGAGGCGGAGCGGCCCTAGCAGCGCTTGGCCTTCGGAGGGGCCGCCCGTAGGGCCGTTGCCTCCGCCGAAAGGCGTAAGGAACCCCCGGAGAATCGTCCCGTGTCCATGCGCTTCCTCCTCCGTGCCCTGCTCCTTGCAGCCCTCCTCGTCGCCGGCGTGCCCACCGCGGCCGCGCAGGACCCGGTGGGCCGCCAAACGGCAGGGGTTTCCCTCGCGCTCGGGTCCCTCGAACAGGGGGCCGGAGATGCGTGGGAAGGCATCGTCGAGGTGAGCGTCTCCTACTTCGTGCCCGCAGGGCTCGCGGCGGGAACCCTCGAAGTGGACCTCACCGCGGAAGGCGGTTTCGCCGTCGTCTTCCCGGAGGCCACCATCAAGTTCCCGGTCGCGGCCGCGGGCGCTGCTCCCTACCGCACCGAGACGCAGCTCGTCTCCTTCACCGTGCTCCAGCCCGACGGTCCAAGCCGCAAAGGCCTTGCGCCCCCCACCCTCGTGGGCTGCTCCCGGCCGGGCCCGCTCCACGAGTCCGGGTGCGGGCGCCTGGACCTGCCGCTCTTTGGCGCAGGCTACCGGCCCGGCGAAATCGACGGCGCCCTAGTGGGGGAGGGACAGGGAACGGGAGCCGGGTCCTCAGCCGAGGGCAGCGCGCCTCGCACGGCGCGGGATACGCCGGCTCCCAGCGTGGTTGGGGTGCTCGCGGTGGTCGCCGCGGCCGCCTGGGTCGGGCTGCGGCGTCTCGCGTGATCGCGCTCAGAAGAGGTGCTTCTTCTCAAGCGTGAGGCCCGGGCCGGGCCCGTTCACGAGGATGCGCTCCTTCGCGATGCCCTCCTCCCGGAGGCGGCCCACCAGGTCGTCCACGTTGGCCGCCGTCGTGAGCAGGTGCACGTTGGGGCCCGCATCCAGCGTGAAGTAGGCTTCGAGCTCCTCGTCGCGGAAGCGGCGCACCGCCTGGAGGAGGCGCACCGTCTCGGGCGACCAGTAGAGGAGGCTGGGGCTTGAGGTCATCATCACGGCGTGCATGCTGAGCGCGTCCAGCTCCGCCACCTCGCCGAGGGCCTTGAGGTCCCGTTCGAGGACGGAGGCGCGGGCGAGGGCGAGGCTCGTGTGCAGGTGCGCAAGCCGCGCATCCAGGAAGGGGGAGGTGCGGGCAATCTCGTGCCCCTCCGTGGAGCCCACCTTCTTCTCCTCCTCGCTCACCACCACGACCACGTCCTTGAGGTCCCAGTGGGACTCGGGGGCGAGCTGGTACGCGTAGGAGTCCTCGTGCCGAGCGCCCGCCACCCACTCGACGAAGCCGCCGTGGATGCTGCGGGCGGCGCTCCCGGACCCGAGGCGCGCGAAGGTGGTGAGCTCCTCCGCGTCGGCGTCAATCCCGAGGGCCGCAAACGCCGCCCCCGTGAGGGCCGCGAACGCGGAAGCAGAGGAGGCGATGCCGGACCCCATGGGGAAATTGTTCACGCTCGCCACGCGCGCGTAGCCCTCGTGGTGGAGGCGCTCCTTCAGGCGCTCAAGGTGCTTCGCGACGCGGAAGCGAGGCTTCCCCTGCTGGGGCTCACCGTTGATAGTGACCTCGTGATCCTTGAGGCGCGGGTCCCACTCCACGGTCGTCGTGGTGGAGAGCGCGTCCAGGGTCATGCTGAGGCTGTTCGTGAGCGGGAGATTGAGGTCGTCGTCGAGGCGGCCCCAGTACTTGATGAGCGCGATGTTCGGGTGGGCGACGGCGGTGGCCTTCACTGGGGAGCACCTCCGGGGGAACGGTTGAGCGCGGCAAGGGCCCCGGGGACCTCGCCGATGGAGTCGATGATGCGGTGGGCCTCCCACAGGTGGTCCCGCGGAAGGGTGGTGGGGAGCGCGAGGACGTGAGCGCCCGCGTTCACGCCCGCGAGGACGCCAAAGGGCGCGTTTTCCACGACGACGACGCGGCGGGGGCTCACGCCGAGCTTCGCGGCGGCCTTCAGGTAGGGCTCCGGGTTGGGCTTGGTGCGGCGCACGTCCGTGGCCGTCACCACCGCGTCGAAGGAGTTCACGAAGTCGCCGAGGATGTGGTGGACGTTCTTGGTGGTGGTTCCCGTGGCGATGCCAACGGGAACGCCCTCGCGCTTCAGGGCCTCCACCACGTCGCGGGCGCCCGGGTAGAGCGGGGGCACGCCCATGGCGCGGTAGGCCGCGTTCTTCTGCTCGGCAAGGTCGGGGACGCGGTCGAGGAGGTCGCCGCGGCCGCGGGCCTCGAGCATGAGCGAGATGACCTCGGCGCTCTTCTTGCCCTCGAGCAGGAAGATCTCGCGGTCGTTCACGTTCTCGATGCCGAAGGGGGCGAGGATGCGGCGGTAGGCCTCCGCATGCTGCTCCATGCTGCGCACGAGGACGCCGTCGAAATCGAAGAGGACCGCGTCGAAGCGGGGACGGGAAGCCATCCGGGATCGCGCGAAGATGCGGCTTCGCGTATTAGGCGTTTCCGCGTTGCCGTCCCGGGACGGGAGGTTTCCTGCAGTATCGAACACACTAGGACTCTCTTGGTAACTTGGTTAGCTCGCGTACAAATACACTGAAAAACATCGCGGCTCGCCCTTTGGGCTTGGGTTTGACTTATGCGAAGCGAAACTCGAATTTCCCTCGGCCTCCTCCTGGCCTGCACCCTCGTCCTCACGCTGATTCCAGCCGGCGTGACGGCCACCGGTGCGGAGTACTGCCACGGCGGGTCCACCGCCGGCCAGACGACGCCCCTCACGAAGAACGCCAACACTCTCCGCCGCGGGCTCCCCGTTGCGACCCCCACGGTCATCGAGCACGACCTGTGGCTCGACAAGTCCGACATGACGGTGTGGCAGGACGACAACGGCGTCGCCGGTATCCAGCGCTCCGCCCGGGTCTGCTACACCGTCGGCGCCTCCGGCTGGACCACCTCCTCCTACGTGGTCTACAACGCCGACACCCAGGTTCCCGACCTCGAAACCCTCCTCTGATTCCAGGGCAGGGTTTCCCTTTTTTTCCTTCTTTCTTGACCCTTTCAGGCTTCCTCATCGGGGGTCTGGCTTCACCTGACGGGTTCAATCGGGTTCCCCGATGCCCGAGCGCCCTACCCCCCCTTTCTTATACCCCTTCCAAGAGACGGGGGAGACGCGCCCAGCGCGCAAAGAGGTGTACTATGCAAAAGCGAACCGCAATCGGCGCCTCTCTGGTCCTTGCGGCCGCCACTCTTGGCATTGCGATGCCCGGAGCGATGGCCAGCGACCAGCCCCCGGAAGAACCGGGGACCTCCAGCACCACCACGGAGTGCACTGGAGGCGCCACCGACGGCCGGTCCACGAACCTGACCGGCGTCACGAGCAAGGTGGAGGACGAGTACGTTCTTGTCCTCGACGCCTTCCGCCTCGCCCAACCCTACGACGTGTGGATGTCCAAGCACGACTTCAGCCTGTGGGAGGACCGCAACGGCGTCGCCGGCGTCCAACGCACGGCCCGCGTCTGCTACGTCCTCGACAGCGAGTTCCGCATCGTCGACCAGTACCAAGTCTACCCGGCGGACCAGAAGCTTTGAGCCTGGTCCGCGGGGCGCCCGTGCCAGCGCGGGCGCTCCCCCTTTCCCTTTCGCGCCGCCCGCACCTACTAATAGGTCTTCTCACAAACGTGATCCCAGCGAGGAACCATGTCCTCCAGGCCCCTTCTCCTAGCCTCCCTCCTCCTCCTGCTCCTCACGCTCCCGGCCGTCCCCGTCGGGGCCGGAACCACGGAGTGCACCGGGGGCGCCACCGACGGCCGCTCCACGAACGCCACGGGCGGCCTCGACCCCGCCAGTGAGTTCATCGCCCTCATCCCGCCCCTGCGGCAGGCCCAGCCCCACGACCTCTGGCTGTCGAGGAACGACTTCAGCCTGTGGGAGGACAGCAACGGCGTGCCCGGCATCCAGCGCGACGCCCGCGTCTGTCTCCACCTCGACGACGAGTTCCGCATCGTGGGGCGCACCCTCGTGTACCCCGCGGACGAGCGCCTCACCTGAGGTTCCCGAGGCCCGCCTCCACGGCAGCCCGCACCACGTCGGGCGCCGCGCGGCCCTTCAGGCGTTTCATGACGGCTCCCACGAGGAAGTTGAGCGCCGTGGCCTTCCCCGCGCGGTAGTCCTCCACGGCCTTCGGGTTCTCGGCGAGGGCCGCCACCACCGCCTCCCCCACGGCCTGCTCAGCAGTCCCCTTCTCCGCGGCCTCCGCGCGCACCCCCTCCACGAGGGAGCGGCCGAAGTCGAGGCGTTCGCGCAGCAGCCGTGTGGCCACCTGCGGCGTGATGCTGCGGGCCCCGAGGCCCGAGAGCAGCGCGGTGAGCTCCGCCACGGAGATGCCGCTTGCCGTGAAGGTGAGGCCGCGCGCATGGAGCTCGCCGCGCAGGTCGCGCTGGAGGAACTCCGCGACCGCGGCAGGTGGGAGGGTGCTCGCGAGCGCCTCGAAGGCGTCGGCGAGACTGCGCTCCCTCAGGAGCGTCGTCGCCTCTGCACGGGCTAGCCCGAAGGCAGTCTCGAAGCGGGTGCGACGGGCAAGGGGCGCTTCCGGAAGGAGCGTTTCAGAGAGGAGTGCCGGAGGCAAGGGAAGCCAGGGGAGGTCCGGGTCCTCCATGTAGCGGTAGTCCGCCTCCTCCTCCTTCGTGCGGAGGCGCGTCGTGACGCCCCGCACCTCGTCGAAGTGGCGCGTTTCGCGGCCCACGGGCTCGCCGCGCGAGATAGCCTCGGTCTGGCGTGCCACCTCGTGGTCGATGGCGGTCTCGACGTTCCGCAGCCCGTTCACGTTCTTGACCTCGACGCGCTCCCCGCCAGGGACGGAGACGTTCACGTCGGCCTTGAGGCCAGCCGCCTCGTAGTTCGCGTCCAAGTGGTCGAGAAGGAACCGCAGCTCCGCCAGGAAAGCGCGAGCGTGGGCGGGGTCGCGAAGGTCCGGCTCCGTCACGATCTCAAGGAGCGGCGCACCCGCGCGGTTGTAGTCCACGGTGCCCTCCCGCAGGTCGTAGGCGCCCGGGTCCTCCTCCCAGTGGAGCTCGCGGATGCGCACGCCCTCCAGGCTTCCGTTCGTGCCGTGGGGCGTGGCGGTGCGCTGGTAGTTCGCGGGGGAATCGGGATAGAAGTAATGCTTCCGCTGGAAGCGCACCCCGGGCATCAGGGTGCACCCGAGGGCTTGGGCCACCTGCAACCCAAGCCGCAGGGCCTCGGCGTTCACTCCCATGGGCTTCGCTCCGGGTTGCCCCGTGCAGAGGGCGCACACCTGCGTGTTGGGGGCAGGTGCTTCCAGGAAGCGCGCGCTGCAGGCGCAGAACAGCTTGCTGTGCGTCTTCAGGTACACGTGAATCTCGAGCCCGATGCGGACGGTCACGGGGCCACCCCCGAAAGGGCTTCCACGTGACCCATGAGCGCAAGGAGCCGCGCGTCGCTTCCGCGGGGGCCCATCACCTGGAAACCCACAGGGAGTCCTTCCACTCGGAGGGGGACGGTGCCGGCGGGGACTCCAGCAAGATTCGCGCTCACCGTGAGGACGTCGCTCGCGTACATCGCGAGCGGATCCGCCACGCGCTCCCCGAGGCGGAAGGCGCGGAAAGGCATCGTCGGTCCCGCGAGGACGTCCACCTGCTCGAAGACGCGCTGGAAATCCGAGGCCACAGCCTGCTTCGCGGCAAGCGCCTTCCCGTACCACGCCTCACGCCGGTCGCGGCTCGTCACGTAGGTGCCGAGGAGGATGCGGCGCTTCACCTCGGGCCCGAACACGGCACGGCTTTCCGCCTGGGCCTCCTCCAGGCCCTTGCCCTCGCCGCGGTATCCGTACCGCGTACCGTCGAAGCGCTGCATCGCGCTTGCGAACTCGGCATAGTTGAGCAAGTAGTAAGCGCTGAGGGCGAACCGCAGCGAAGGGAGCTCCACTCCCACGAGCGTGGCGCCCTTGGCCTCAAGCCGGGCGAGCGCAGCGCGCACAGGGCGCGCCGTCGCCTCCTCCACGCCCTCGAAGAACGCCTCGGGAACCCCGATGCGAAGGCCCTGGAGGGAGAGCTCGCCCTGGTGGGGCACGAAGGGGGAGGCTGCCGCCGTGAGGCTATCTCGCGGGTCCGGGCCGGCCATCACCTGCATGAGCCGCGTGAGGCCGCCCACGGTGCGCGCCATGGGCGCGGGCGCCTCGAGGCTCATGGCGAGGTCGCTGAGCCCGTACCGGGACACGAGCCCCGGGCTCGGCTTCAGGGCGGCCACGCCGCAGAAGCTCCCTGGCGCGCGCACGCTCCCGCCGGTGTCGGAGCCCACGGCCAAGTCCACGACGCCCGCGGCCACGCTCGCACCCGCGCCGCTCGAGGATCCGCCCGCCACACGCGACGGGTCCCGCGGGTTCAGGGTGGGCCCGAAGGCGCTCGACTCACCCGAGCTGCCGCAGGCGAACTCGTCGAGATTCGTCTTCCCGAGCACGATCGCGCCCGCCGCCTCCAAGCGCTCCACCACCGTGGCCGTGTAGGGCGCGACGTAACCCTGGAGGTGCCGCGACGCGCACGTCATCGGCATGCCGCGCACCGCCAGGTTGTCCTTCACGCTCACGACGACCCCGTGCAGCGGTCCCTCGGGGGCGCGGCGTGCCCGCGTGCGCGCGCCCTCCGCCTCCACGTGCAGGAAGGCGTTCCAGGGGTCCGGGCCGAGGCGCTCAAGGGCCCGCTCCACGCGCTCGAGGGCGGTCATGGCAGCGACCTCGGCACGTCCACGGCGCGGTCCTTGCGGCGGGGGAAGGCCGCCACGATCCCCTCGACCTCCTCCGGGGGCGCCGGAGCGGGAACGTCCTCCCGGAGGGCCAGCGTCGGGCTCTCCGGGGAGGAAGGCGCCGTGGCAGCCGCTCCAGAAACCTCCTCGAACTTCGCAAGGATGGCCGTCAGGTCGCTCCGCAGGGCGGCTGCCTCAGCCTCCCCGAGCTTCAGGCGCGCAAGGCGCGAGAGGCGAGCCACCTCCTCCGGGGTCAGGGTCACGGACCCAGGATGGAGCGCGGCGTCATAAGGATGCCGTCCGAGCGGAAAATGCACTCAAACCCCGGCATGTGTCCGAACATTGTGGGAAATTGCTGCCGTTTAGGCAAGAAGCAGTAACCACCATCGGACGATACGGAAACTATATGTCTCCGGGGCGCCACAGACCCCCTCACTGGCTCTGTAGTCTAACCGGTAGTGATGGTGGACTGTTAATCCGCTGGTCGTGGTTCGAATCCACGCAGAGCCGCTGCACGAGCCTCGCGAGGGCAGCCTCGGCGGGGATGGGCCGAAAGGCCCCGCGAGGGGCCGTTCCGCGGGATTCGGACCGAATCCACGCAGAGCCGCTGCACGAGCCTCGCGAGGGCAGCCTCGGCGGGGATGGGCCGCGGTCGCCTCGCATTACGACCTACCGGGCGGGTAATCCTCAACCAGGACTCGCGTTGGGGTTTCGGCAGTTGCCAGGTGGCAGCTGTACCCAACCCCCACCTCGATGGGCCTGATCGCTGGTGCTGCTCTGTTCGTAACTGGCGCGGCGGCAGCGAGGCCGTGGCCCGTGAGTTTCAGGGCGGCCTCGTTCCGGGTCCAGGCGTCGAAGAAGCGGCGCCGCTGCTCGGGCTCGGGCGCGGCGGCGAGGGTGGCGCGTTCCTCGGGCGTGAACACCTGGCGCGCGACGGGCTCCCAATCGAAGGTGGCGTCCACCCGCTCGACGTCAACCCCGACCTCGAGGCCGCGGCTCAGGGCGATGACGAGCAGGTCCCCGGAGTGGCTGAGGTTGAAGGTCAGGGGCGTGGCCGCGGCTGGCGCGACGAGGCGGGGCTTCCCGTGGTTGGGGGCACCGCAGTTGCTGCAAGCTCTCGTGAAGGCGAGGGCTTGGGGCGGGGTTGCCGCGTAGCGCGCAAGG
>Ga0247718_1000445_pt1 | contig 11599 bp, 9 predicted proteins | sample 21E_DmetaG_FD_189045 | JGI IMG/M metagenome (GOLD analysis project Ga0247718, IMG submission 189045) | Soil microbial communities from hillslope of Landscape Evolution Observatory, University of Arizona, Oracle, AZ, United States - 2-1-E_D | ecosystem: Engineered > Artificial ecosystem > Mesocosm...
TGCGTAATATCGCGGGCGACACCTTGGACGCCGACGACGGCGCCGGACGCATTCAGGATCGGGTGCGCGATGTTGTGCATGATGTGGAGCTGCCCGTCCTTGCCGCGAATGGGGATCTCGGCGTCGAGCGGCTCGGGCGCCTCGCGCACGCGAGCTAGCCAGTCCATCACTGTCTTGCGGTGCGGCTCGGGGATGAAGGCGAACGTGTCCTCGGTCTTGCGCGAGCTTGGCCCGTCGACGAGACTGTAGCCCTCGGTGAGCGGCCAACTCGTCTCTCCCGTCGTGAAGTCGACGCGCCACGGGTGGATCTGCGCGATCTGCTGCGCTGCCTTGGCCATGTACACCGCGTCGCGCAACTGCGCCTCGAGCCGCTTCGACTCGGAGATGTCGTGGCTCACGGAGATCACACCGGCGATGCGCCCGCCGCCGTCGCGCGTGGGCGTCATCATCGTGAACGTCTGGAAGAGGACGCCGTCCTTGCGGCGACCGGTCACCTCTCCGGACCAAGCCTGGCCAGCGAGGGCCGCCTCGAAGCGCCGTGCGGCCTCCTCCGGCCCGACGTCCTGCACGCGGAGCTCGCAGAGCGGCCGCCCGAGCGCCTCGTCGTGGCTCCACCCGTAGAGCGTCTCGGCCCCGTAGTTCCAATAGCGGACGGTGCCGCTCGGGTCGAGCGCGATGACGGCTTGGCCGACCGCGTCGAGGTAGTGCTTGTACTGGAGGATGTCGCGACGACTCTCGTGCCGTTCCACCGCGAACCGGAGCGTGCGAAGGAGGGCGGCGCTCGTGAGCTCGTGCTTCCCCAGGAAATCGATGGCGCCCGCGCGGATAGCGGCGCGCGCGACGCCCTCATCCCTGCTCCCCGTGAGGATGACGACGGGCATCGCCGGGAATGCGCCCTGCAGAGCGTGGAAGCTCTCGATGCCCTCACTGTCGGGGAGGCTCAGGTCGAGAAGGGCGACGTCGAAGTGGCTGCTGGCGGCGGCCTTCTTCGCGGCCGAGAGCGAGCGGCAGACCTCGTGCGAGAACCTGGGGTCGCGCTCGAGATGGAGCGAGATGAGGAGGGCGTCGCCTTCATGGTCGTCGACGACGAGCACCCGTAGCGGCCTGGTGTCTGGCATCCTCGCAGCCGCCCCGCGGGCGCGGCACCTCCACATCGGGTTCGGCGTCCGTATTAGATAACGAGGCGTCGTCCGCGGACGGGGAGACAGCTTAGGCGCTCGCGCGCGGGGGCAGCTTCGCGTGTCGCATCCAGTACTCCTGCACGATGCGGACCATCTCGCGCAGGTTCGCGAGGCCGACCGGCTTGGGGATGTACGAGTTGGCGTGGCCGTCGTAGGCAGTGGCGACGTCGGAGCTCAGGCGCGAGCCGCTTAGGACAAGGACGGGAAGCTGCCGCATGGCTCTCTCCCCCTTGATGGCGCGGAGGACGTCGAAGCCGCTCATGCCGGGAAGCTGCAGGTCAAGAAGGACGAGGTCGGGCTTGGGGCCCGCGAGGAGGCGGAGCGCCTCCTCGCCAGTGCGCGCGACGCTGATGCGCACCGTGTCGGCGCTCGCGAACGCTTCGCGCACGAGGTCGGCGTCGGCTGGATTGTCTTCGACGAGGAGGATGTGGAGGGATGGCGCGAAAAGGGGGTGTGGCATGATCAGGCGCTCAAGGGAACGATGGGGATGCGGAAGCGGAAGGTCGCACCCTTCTCGGGGCGGTTCTCAGCCCAGATGGAGCCACCGTGGATTTCGACGAGCCGCCGGGCGAAGGCGAGGCCCATGCCGCTCCCCCCGTACTCCTCGCGCGCGTGCAGCCGCTGGAACATGCGGAAGATGCGCTCCTCCTGCCCAGGCACGATGCCGATGCCCTCGTCGCTCACGCTGAACTCGTGGAAGCGGCGCCGGCTGACGCAGCGCACCTCGATGTGCGGGGCCGCGGCGCCGCGGAACTTGAGTGCGTTCGCGAGGAGGTTCTGGAAGACGGGGCGCAGGACGACCGGGTCGACCATCGCGGCGGTGGGAAGCCCCTCCACGATCACCTCTGCGTGCGCGACATCGACGACGCGGCGTAGGTCGCGCACCACCTCCTCCACGAGCGCGCCGACGTCCGTCTCGCGCGGGCGGACCTGGAGCGTCCCGAGCTGCGCATATTCGAGGAGCGCGTCGACGAGGAGCTGCAGTCTGCGCCCTCCGTCCGCGGCGTGCTTGAGATAGATTCGGGAGCGCTCGTCCAGCGTCGCTGACGCGGACGTCTCGAGGAGCTCGCAGTAGCCGACGATCATGCGCAGCGGCTCCTGTAGGTCGTGCGACGCGAGGGAGGTGAACTGCTGCAGGTCCGCGTTCTTGCGCTCAAGCTCCCGCTCGGCGAGCGCGCGCCGCGAGATGTCACTCACGCCCACAAAGAGGTAGCGCGACCCACTCCCGTCGAAGGCGACGATGTTCATCTCGACGGGGAGCCGCGTCCCATCCTGCCGCACGAGGTGCGCCTCGACCGGCTCCGCCATGGCGCGCTCGGCCGGCTTTCCCGCCTTCTCGAACTCCAGCCGCGCGGCCACGCGGGGCCGGTCGTCCTCGTCCACGAGGTCCAGCAGGCTGGAACGCGCGCGGGGACCGCCGGGGCCGAGCAGCGCGTCGGCGTGCCGGTTCTGGTGGAGCACGCGGCCGCCTTCGCCGAGGATCATCATGCCGTGCGGCGCCGTGTCGAGGACGAGCCGGAACGTGCACAGCAGGGGCTCGCCGGGCGCCGGAGGAGGCGCGACTTGTGTCGTCGGCTGCGGTTCGAGCGACACGTGTTGGACGACCCCCCGACCGGAAGATAAGGAGGCGTCTTCCGGCGCCTGGCTGACGCGCGACCGGCGTTACGGCACCTGAGGAAGTGTTATCAGGGCAGACGCCGCCGCGGGCGCGTGCGAGTGACGGGGGGAGGCCGAGCCGGGCTGTTGACGAGCCACGGCGTCAGCGAGACGGCGGCGCGCGTCTACCTCGCGCTCGTGGACCAGCCCTGCCTCCCCGCCGCCGCGCTGGGAACGGCGGCGCAGGTCCCGCGCAGCCACCTCTACAACGTCCTGCAGGAGCTGCAGGACCTTGGCCTTGTCGAGATCCTTCTCGATGAGTCGCGGCGCGTCTATCGCGCGCGCCCGTTCGCCGAATATCTCGATCGGCGCGCCGCGGCGCTGCGCGAGCAGGTGGAGCTCACGGAGCGCCTCGCCGCCTCCGCCGCTGCGGCGCTGGCGCCCCCTCCACTTTCCGCCGCCTCCGACTCCGAGCCGGGGATCCGCCTCCTGCTGGGCAGACGCAGCGTCGCGCGCCAGATCGACGACATGCTAGCGACGAGCACCCGCGAGATCGACATCCTCGTGAGCGACAACGGCTGGGGCCGCATCGCGCGCCACCTGCGCCGCTGGCGCGAGGAGCGCTCCGACGCCGACGTGGTCCAGGTGCGCCTGTATCTCCCGCCCGCGACAGCCGCGTACGCCCAACCGGACGTCGACGCGTCGCGCAACGTCGTGCTGCGTCGCCTTGCCCTGCCCAACGAGCTACTCGCGCTCGTCGTCGACGGCCGTCAAGGGCTTTTCGTAAGCCCGATCCCCGACACGCCCGACGAGCGCGTGGGGAAGGACGTCGCGCTCCTCATGAGCGACCCCGCCTTCGTGCGCTCGCAGCTCGCCCTGGTCCTTGGTGCGTCTACGGCGCAGCCGGCGCGCGGCGCATGGGAAGCGGAGGAGCGAGAGGAGAGGGCTGTCCTCCAGGAGCCGGACGGCGCCACTTGATGTGACGGCATGCACGGCCCCTCCACGATGCACGTCGTCACCCTCGCCTCCCCCGCGGGAGCCAGCCGGGAGGCCGCGCGCTGATCACCCACCTCGCGCCGCCCGACCAGGCCGAGCGCGCCGCGCCCCTCGCAAGCGCCATGTCGCTCGCCGCGCAGCTTCTGGGCGCCTCGCGGGTCGCCCTCGTCGCCCGCCGCGACGGCACCGTCACGTGCCTTCAGGGCACACTCGACCCGCGCGACGCGGAGCAGACGGTGCACGCGCTGCGCGCTTCCGGCGCGCGCGGGAGCGACCGCGACGAGCGCGGGTGGCGCGCCTGGGCGCCGCTCTCCCGCGAAGACAACACGTGGCTCCTAGCCGCGGGGGAAGGCGCGGCCGCGCCGGCGGTCGAGACGCTCGACGCCCTTGCGCAGCACGTCGGGGCGCTCTGGGGCGGCCGGGAGCACGCCGAGCGCCTCTCGCTCTACGAGAGCCTGCTCGGGGCGGTCGGACAGGCCGTCATCGCCTTCGACACGTCGGGCCGTTACGTCCACTGGAACGCCGCCGCGCACCGCCTGTACGGATGGAGCGCCGAGGAGACGCTCGGCCGCCCGGCCGCCGAGCGGCGCATCGACGCTATGAGCCCCGAGGCGAAGGCGCACGCGATGCGCACGCTCGCCGCCCAGGGGATGTGGCAGGGCGAGTTCCTCGCGCGCCACCGCGACGGCTCCACCTTCGACGCCTTCACCGTGAACGTCGCCACCGATATCCCGGGCTTCGGGCCCGTGTTCATCGGCGTGAGCCACGACATCCGGGAGGTGAAGGCGGTGCAGCGCGAGCTCGAGCGCACCCTCGCCTCGCTCCGGGAGGCGCACGCGTCGCTGAGCCGCAGCGAACGCGCACTCGCCGAGGCGCAGCGGCTGGCCTCGCTCGGGAGCTACGAGTACATCCTGGATACGCACCAGCTCCACGGCTCGGCGGAGTGGCACCGCCTCTACGGCTTCGCGCCCGACGCGGCCGTCACGATCGAGGAGGGCATCACGACCGTGCATCCTGACGATCGCGATCGCGTGCAGGAAGCCATCGCGACCGCCCTGCGAGAGCTCCGGCCGATCACGTGCGAGTGGCGCGCGATCCGCGTCAACGACGGCGCGCTCATCCACGTCGAGGGCCGCGGCGAGCCGCTCCTCGACGCGATGGGGCGCTGCATCGGTCTTCGCGGGACCATCCAGGACGTGACGCAGCGGCGGATGGCGGAGGCGCAACTCGCGTCCGTCCAGGAGCGCGTGCGCGCCCAGGAGCGGCTCACGATGCTCGGTACGCTCGTCGCGGGCGTCGCGCACGAGATCAACAACCCGCTCACCTACATCCGAGGCGGCAACGAGCTCGCGCTCATGACGCTCCAGGATGTCGTTGCCGACGCCGCCGTCCCGCCGGCGGCCGCGGCGCGCCTTCAGGAGGCGGCGGCGCAGCTCCACACGGCGCTCCGCGGCGTGGAGCAGGTCACCGGCATCACGCGCGCGCTCGGCCACATTGCCCGCGCGCCCGATGGCCCGCGCGAGCCCGTGAGGCTCGGCCAGCTCGTAAGCGACGTCGTAGCCGCCTGCGCGGGGCGCGCGCGCCCGTCGCTCTCGCTGCAGTGCCCGCCCGCCGCCGACGCGCTCGTGCAGGCGAACCCGTCCCAGCTCAGCCAGGTCCTCCTCAACCTCATCCTCAACGCCATCGACGCGGTGGGGGATCGCCCCGCCGGCCGCATCGTCGTGCGCGTGGCGCGCGATGCGCAGACGGCGGTGGTGGAGGTGGCGGACGACGGACCCGGCGTGCCGGAGGCTGACCGCCACCAGCTCTTCACGCCATTCTTCACGACGAAGCCCAACGGCGTCGGCCTCGGCCTGAGCATCGGCGAGAGCATCGTGCGCAGCCACGGAGGGAGCCTCACCTACGAGCGGGCCGACGGCTGGACCGTTTTCCGCGTCCGCCTCCCTTCGGGCGAGGCCGCCGCACGTGTCAGCCAGTTCCCGGAGGACGCACCGCTATGACCGGGAGCCGGGGAGAAGGGGGGAGCATGAAGCTCGTCCCCGCGGCCGAAACGATGGACGCCGCTCCCGAGCCGCCTGCGAAGAGGATCCTCGTCGTCGACGACATCCCCGAGATCGGCGACCTCTTCCGGGGCATCCACCGCCGGCTGCGATCCCCCGCCTGCGCGTTCTTCTCCGAGGTCAACAGCGCACGGGCGCTCGAGCTCGTCCGCTCGACCCCGTTCGATCTCGTCATCAGCGACTACCGCATGCGCGAGGTCGACGGGATCGAGGTGCTGCGAGCGGCGCGCGAGTGCAACCCGAGCGGCCACCGTGTCCTGATGACCGGGTACAACGAGATCCCCACGACGATGCAGCGCATCCGAGCGGCGGACATCGACGCCTACATCCAGAAGCCCCTCAAGGCGCAGGACATCCTCGTCATGATCATCGACATGCTCAACGAGAACCGCGACGCCATCGCGGCGTACCGCGCCGAAGCGCGCGAGATCGAGGTCCTCGGAGGGCGCGAGGAAGACGTGCGCGCGGGCCGGCACTCCGGCTCCTGGTGACCATGCGCCTGACGAGAGACAGGCTCGCCGTACTCCTCGGCTTCGGCCTCACGGAGCAGCAGGCGCGAGCCTACCTCGCCCTCCTCGAGCACCCCGCGCTCAACGTCGGGGCGCTCGCGCGCGTCGTCCGCCTCCCGCGCAACCGCGCGTACGAGGTCGTTGAGCAGCTCGAGGAGAAAGGGCTCGCGGAGATCCTTCTTCACGAAACGAGGATGGTGCGGGCGCGGCCTATCACCGACCTCGTCGACTCTACGCTCCAGCAGCTCGCGCTCCAGGCGGACGACCTGCGCGCGCGCCGCGAGGCGCTCGCGCTCGCGTTCGAGCCGCCGCCCGTGGGCGACGCAGGCGACGCTGGCGCCACGGGCGCGCGCGCGATCGCCGGCCGTCGCGCCGTCGCGCGCGAGATCGACCGCCTCCTCTGCGACGCGCGCTCCTCCATCGTCCTCGCCGCAAGCCGCGGTGGCGCCCGCAGGCTCATCCGCCACGTGGAGGACGCCGGAGCGCAGACGCAGGAGCGCCTGGCCGCCGGCACGCTCCAGCTCCACCTTCTTCTCCCCGCCTCCGAGCGGGGGCGGGGCGGCCTCGAGCCGCTTCTCGAGCGCCTTCCGGTCGAGGCCGCGTGGACGCAGCTCGAGCTCGCCGGCATCACCGTCGTCGCGGACGAGCGCGAGTGCCTCCTCGTGCGGCCGATGCCCGACGACGACCACCTGCACGCAGGCGGCGACCGGGCGTATCTTTTCGACGACCCGGCCTTCGCGGCCGACCACGCCCGCCTCCTGCTGCACGCGCGCGCCGCGCCACTCGCCGCTCCCGCGATGCGCTGACGCGCGCGTTCCCGCCCTTTGCGCACCGCGCCAGGTGCGCCCGCTCAAGCGCTCTGCAGCGGGAGCGCGATCTCGAAGCGCGCGCCGCGGCCCGACGACGGGAGGAACGCAATGCGGCCGCCGTGGTCGCCCACCACGCGATGCGCGATCGAGAGGCCCAGCCCCACGCCGTCCGGCTTCGTGGTGAGGAACGGGTTGAAGAGGTGCGGGACGAGGTTCGCCGGCACGCCCGGGCCGTCGTCCTCCACCATGACGAACGCCTCCCCATCCCGCAGCCCGGTGGAGACGCGCACGCCGCCGGCAGCGCCCGTGGCCTCGAGGGCGTTGCGCACGAGGTGCGCCGTCGCCTTCGCCAGGTCCTCCGACCAGCCTGCCACGGGGGGAAGGTCGTCCGCGAGACGGACCTCGACCTCGCCGAGCGCGTGCGCGCGCGCCTGCCGCACGCCCTCCTCCACGACCTCGTTGAGGCGCAGGGGCTGGGGCGCGCCGCGCGGCCGCTGCGCCGCTATCTCGGCGAGGCCGGTTGTGATGGCATGCATGCGCTCGACGCCGCGGAGCACGCAGCGCAGCTCCTCCTGGATGGCCGCGGCGGCGGGCTCCGCGGCAGGCTGCGCAAGAAGCTCCTCGATGTCGAGCAGAGCGAGCTCAGCGTTCCCGCGCACGTAGAAGAGGGGGTTGTTGAGCTCGTGCGCCACGCCGGCGACGAGCGTGCCGAGCGCGGCGAGCCGCTCAGTGCGCGAAGCGTCCAGGCGCCTCCGTTCCGCCTCCTCCTCGAGCGCGACGCGCGCGCTGATGTCGCGCGCGGCGATGAGCGTGCCGGGCTCCTGGCCCCGGAGCGCGAGCGGCGAGAAGGTGAACTCGAAGGTGCGCGCGGGCGAGCCGGTCGTGCGGGCGCGGAGGACCGGCCCCGCAATCTCCGACGGGCGCGCGGCCTCGGCGACGTGCTGGCGCTCGTCTGCCTCGAGGCTCCGCGCGAGCGCCTGGGCGAGCCGCACATCCGCGCCGGCGGCGAGCACTTCCCGCGCGACGGGGTTCGCGTACTGGATGTCGCCGCACGCATCCACGACCAGGAGCGCGTCCTGCGCTGCGTCGAATGCCTGGCGCAGCCGCGCCTCGGCCTCCTGGGCGGCCCGCAGCGCCGTGGCGCCGGTGAGCGCGATGGAGAGATATGCGCCGACGAGCGAGAGGAGCTCGCGATCCTCGCGGAGCTTCCGCGCGCCACGCTCGACGGCGCTCGCGCGCATCTCTCCCACGAGCGCGCCGTCGCGATCGCGCAACGGCACCGTGATCAGCACGGCGCCCGGCGCTGGCACTCCCACCTGCCAGACCTGCGCGCCTGTCGCGCCGCGGCCATAGCGGACGGAGAGCGCGGAGACCTCCATGGCCTCGGCGCAGGCCGCCGCCACCTCGGCGACGATGCGGTCGCCGGCCGGCTCGCCCACAAGGCGCTCCGTCACGCGCGCGAGGATGCGGCGCGTCTCGAGCTCGTTCTCGTGGAGGTATTCGGCAGCCATCGCGCGGTACGCGAGGTAGCCGACGGGGAGAAGAACGACGGGCGCGAGCGGGTGCGTGCGGTGCAGGCCGTATCCCACGAGGAGCAGGATCAGCCCCGCGAGCGCTTGGACAAAGATCGACTTGCCAAGCTGCGGGCCGAAGCGCGCCGTCGAGTTCTCCGCGAGGAGGGAGAGGAGGACCGCGACGAAGGCCTGGCTCACGAGCGCCATCACGATGGGCACCGCGAGGAGCGCCTCGAGCTCCACGAGCCGCGCCGAGGCGAGGAGGAACACGGCGGCAGTGACGCCGGTGGCGACGGCCATCATGCTGACGTTGAACGCGACCTTCGCGGCCGGCTTGCGGAGGAGCGACTGCGCGCAGAGCGTGCCGCCGGCGGCGACGAAAGCGACGGTGGACGGGCTCAGGTGAAGGAGCGCAAGCCCCACCGCCGCCTCGTCAGGATAGACGGCGATGCGCTCGCCGCGCCACGGCAGCGTCAGCGGCCGCAGCTGCGTGACGACGATGACGAGCAGGAGCGCGAGCGCGGCGGCCGCCTCCCTGGCGTCGGCGACGCGCGGCGGAGCGAGCACGGCGCAGCCCACGAGGACGCTCGCCGCGCCCACGACCATCGCCGCGATGTACGCCCGCGCCGCGGGTGGCGCGCCGGCCGCCTGACCGCGCAAGCTCATCATCCTCTATAGCGGGCGGCGGAGCCCTAAGGGTGCGCCATCCGCGCGGCGGACGGACGCCTCGCTATACCTCCCCAGCGACAGAGGCGTCCGCCATGACACCGCCTGCCCTCCGCGCTGTCCTGCTTGTGCTCTGCCTCTTCCCCTTCGCGGCGGCGACCGGGCCCACTGGCCCATCGCCCGAAGCGCCGCGCGAGCACCTCGTGACGTTCGCCCACGCGGCGGACACCTCGTTGCCCGCGCGTCATGGCCTACGCGTCCTCGAGGTGCACCCTCTCGCGGGGACGATGCTCGTGGAGGGGCCGCCCGCCGCGGCCGCGGCGCTCGCGCGGGAGCCGCAGGTGCTCTCCGTCGAGCCCAACGGCCGCGTCCGCGCCGCCTCGGCCGGGACGGCCGGCGCGGGCTGGAACGGCGCGGGTTGGAATGGCGCCGGCTGGAACGGCGCCGGGTGGAACGGTGCAGGCTGGAATGGCGCCGGCTGGAACTCGGACGAGTGGGACGGGCCCGTCCCGCCGTGGGGTCTCGCGGCCGTGCGCGCCCCCGAGGCGTGGGCTCGCGGCGTCCCCGAAGCGCGCCGCCTCGTCTGCATCGTCGACTCCGGCATGGACGGCGAGCACCCCGCGCTCGTGGCGCGCCTCGGCGCCGAGCGGCGCGGCATCGACCTCACGGGCGGCAACGCGCCCTTCACGGACGCTCACGGCCACGGCACGCACATGGCGGGCATCGTCGCGGCAGCCCCGCACGAGACCGGCATCCGCGGCGTCGGCGCGCCCACGCTCGCGGTGGCGAAGGCGCTCGGGCCCGACGGCACCGGCGCGACGAGCGCCGTCATCGCCGGCATTGACTGGTGCGTGGCCCAGGGCGCCAATGTCGTCCTGCTCGCGCTCTCGGAGGACGACCCGACGAAGGCGCTGCGCCGCTCGGTCCAGCGCGCCCTCGCGAGCGGCGTGATCCTCGTCGCCGCGGCGGGCAACGACGGCCCCTGCGCGCGCTGCGTCACGGCGCCGGCGAGCTACCCCGGCGTCGTCGCGGTCGGCTCCTTCGGCCCGGGCCTCGCGGTCTCGTCGTTCTCCGCCGAGGGGCCCGAGGTGCGCCTCCTCGCGCCGGGCGAGCGCATCGCCTCCGCGTTCCCCGGCGGCCTCGCGCGCGCCGGGTCGGGCACGAGCCAGTCCGCGGCGTTCGCCGCGGGCGCCGCCGCGCTCCTCTGGAGCCACGACCCGAGCATGCCGAGCGCGCGCGTCGTGCAGGCGCTCTACGGCGGCGCGGACGATCGGCGGCTCGACGTCAACGCCTCTGCCGGGAGGCTGCTCCGCTGAAACCGCACGTGCTGCTCGTCGATGACGAGCCGGAGGTGCGCGCGGTCTACGGACAGGCGCTGCGGCGGGCGCTCCCCGACGTGACGGTGCTCGAAGCGGCGAGCGCGGACGAAGCGCGGCGGCGCCTCGCGGACGGCGGCATTGACCTGCTCCTCAGCGACGAGCGGCTGCCGGACGGGCGCGGCGTCGACGTCATTGCGCAGGCGCGACGCGAGCATCCGGAGGTGGTCGGCATCCTCCTCACGGGGCACGCGGACGCCTCCGTCATCCGCCGCGCCGCGGCCGACGCGGGCGTCGTGCGCTTGCAGGAGAAGCCATGGTCTGTCTTCGAGGCCGTGAGGGTCATCGAGGATCTGCTCGACAAGAAGCGGCTGCGCGACCAGCTCCACGAGCTCGAGCGCGCGCACGCGGAGGAGCGCCCGCGCCAGCGGCACGGGCCTCCTGCGGGAGGGCCGCGACGGCGCGCGCCCGACCCGAACGCGGCGGGACGCTTGGCCTGAGCCAGTCGCGCGGCCCCGGAGGACGCGGCCGCCGCGCGAGGCCGCGTCCCTCGTGTACAATAGCCCCACTCGGATTCGAACCGAGGTCGCAGGATCCAAAGTCCCGAATCATTGGCCACTAGACCATGGGGCTGGGCGGCGTTCCGCAGAGTCGCGCCCGTGGCTTGAACCTACTTCTCCTCTCGGCGCGGCCAGAGGAGGATGGCCGCAAGAAGCGTCGCGATGCCGACGACCGAGAGCGCGCCGCCGAGGAGGACGAGCCTCTCGTCGAGCGCCGCCGCCGCGAGCGGGGGAGGCTCGTCGCGCCCGCCGTCGAAGACGAGCGCGCGCGCCGGGTTGGGCGGGAGGTCCGTCTCGATGACCGCGCGCGCGGTCGTGGCGGCGGGCACGCTCGCGCGCAGGCGGAGCGTCCACACGCCGGGCGCGGGCTCGTCGACGACGCTCGCGCCCGG
>Ga0247718_1000446_pt1 | contig 11598 bp, 10 predicted proteins | sample 21E_DmetaG_FD_189045 | JGI IMG/M metagenome (GOLD analysis project Ga0247718, IMG submission 189045) | Soil microbial communities from hillslope of Landscape Evolution Observatory, University of Arizona, Oracle, AZ, United States - 2-1-E_D | ecosystem: Engineered > Artificial ecosystem >...
GCTGCGCGCCGGCACGAGGCCGGCGCGCAGCAACGACGACTTGCCGCTGCCCGACACGCCGAACACCGCGACGAACCGCTGCCGGCGAAGCAGCTCCGCCAGTTGCCGCACCAGGCGCTGGCGGCCGAAGAAGAGGTCGCCGTCGGCGATTCCGTACGGGCGGAGGCCGCAGTACGGCGGATCCGGTTCCGCCGCGTCACCCGCGGCACCGGTCGTGCGTTGTGCGGTGCACTCTGCGGCGACCGCACGCCATCGCCGTTCCCATTCCGCCACGTCGCCGCCACAGGCCCGCACGAACGCGATGGTGACCGCCATACTCGGCAGCCGCCGGCCACCGGCGGCGTTCGCCAGAGCCGCCGGCGAATATCCGGCAGATTCCGCCAGTGCGCGGTATCCGGGATTGCCGGCTTGCCGGCGCAGTTCTCGCAGGGCCGCGGCAAACGCTTCCACCGGCCCGGCGGCGGCATCCAGCGGACGCTCTGGACGGGGCATGATCCCTCCGTTCATGACCCACACCACCAGCCGCTGGCATCGTAGCAACGGTAAGAACCGCCCGTAATACCCGTAAAATCCGACTTCCGCCGTCCGAACCGGATTGTTTAGCGCTGGCAACCCCTGCTAGACAACCGTTTCTCCTGCTGTCATGAGCCATGACCACCGGTGATGTGGTCAGCGTGGCGTCAAATGGACGCAGCGCATCCTGAATGAAGGGATGAAGTGTGTGAAACGACGGATTGGAGCAATCCTGGGAATCCTCGCCCTGGCGGTCGGAACTGTCGTCGCCGCCGCGGGGCCGGCGACGGCCGCGCCCCCGGCCGAGTCGGTACTGGTGGTCGACGCCGAGGGCCAGCCGGTTGACGGCACGGCCCTGCGCAACGGGGGCGGCGTGGGCACACTCGCACTGACGCCCGGCGCGTCGTTCGACGGCTATGTGAGCGGCGTGCAGGTCCACTTCGCCAATGCGTACCAGTGGCTGGACCGGGGCAACAGCTGGACATTCGGCAACGCGCGGCTGTCGATGCAGACGGACGGCAACCTGGTTGTCTACAACCGGCACACCGGCGCCGCCCGGTGGGCGTCCCACACGTACGGGTCCGGGTCGGTGCAGATGCTGTTCCAGCCGGACGACAATCTGGTGCTCTACACCGGCACCGAGGGCCGGGGCACCGCGAAGTGGTCAAGCGGCACGTACCACCGGTGCAACAGCGCCGAGGCGCCGCTGCTGGGCCTGCAGGCGGATTCCAACTTCGTCATCTACTGCGGGACCGTTTCCGGCGGCAACCTGTACGTTCGCGCGATCTGGGCCACCAACACGGTGATGTGACGCCGCTGCCCCCGCGGCTACCACCCCGCGGCCGGCGCCGGCCGAACGCCGGCGCCGGCCCCGGGGGCGGTGCGGACCCGCCCGGTCCCGAGCGGGAGCGCGGGCTCCGCGGCGTGGCGGCGCCGACGGCGCGCCGGTCACCGGCCGAGGCGCCCGTACCGGCGGACGGCGAGCGGCAGGAACACCGCGGTGATCACCGCGGGCCAGCCGACGGCGGCGGCGAACGCGTGCCCCTCGATCCAGTAGCCGCTGCTCACCGCCGGGGAGACGAACAGCTCACGGATCGCGCCGGCCGTGGCGGATACCGGGTTCCAGGCCGCCACCGCACCGAGCCAGCCCGGCATCAGGTCCGGCGGCGTGAACACCGACGAGATCATCCCGAACGGGAACGCCACCGCGAACAGGTTCCCCGCCGCTTCGGTGTTCTTCACCGACAGGCCGAGGTGGACACCCACGAAGATCAGCGCGAACCGCAGCCAGAGCAGCAGCGCGAACGCGGTGAGGGTGGCGACGAGGCCGCCGCCCGGGCGCCAGCCGAGCACCAGCGCGATGACCACGAGGATGACCAGGTCCACGGCCGCGTGCAGGAGGTCGGCCACGCCGCGGCCGGTGACCACCGCCGAGGAGGCCATCGGCATGGACCGGAACCGGTCGATGAATCCCTTCTCCTTCGTCATCGCCACGGCGAACGCCGTGTTCATGAAGCCGAAGGCCATGCTCATCGCGAACAGGCCGGGCATCGCGTACTCCAGGTAGCCGGTGCCGGCCCCCTGCCCGGAGACGTCCATCGCGCTGCCGAAGACGTACACGAACAGCAGGACCATGACGACAGGGAAGCCCAGCTGCCAGGCGAAGGTGGACGGCTGGCGGACCAGGTGGAGCAGCTCCTGGGCCACGACGGTCCGGCAGTCCGCCACCGCCCACCTGGCGCGGGCGACCAGCGAGTCGTCCGACTCCGGCGGCCGGGTCCACGTCGTCATGCGCGGACCTCCCCGCGTCCCCGGGCACCGGCGGTGAGGTGCAGGAACGCCTCGTCGAGGGTGGGCCGGCGCAGCCCCAGATCGGACACCGGGATGCCCAGCACCCGCAGCTGCGCGGCAACCTCGACGAGGACGGGCACGCCGTCGGCGACGGCGGCGCTCACGGTCAGCGTGGCGGCGTCCACGCTGGACTCCACCGCCGTGGCGGCCGCCTTGTCGAGCACCTCGGCGATCCGCGGCAGGTCGCCGGGGTCGGTGGCCACGACGTCCACCCGCTCGGTGCCGATCCGGCGCTTCAGCCCCTCGGGCGTGTCCTCGACGACGTTGCGACCATGGTCGATCACGCTCACCCGGTCGCAGAGCTTGTCCGCCTCGTCCAGGTAGTGCGTGGTCAGCACGACGGTGGTGCCGCCGGCGGCCAGGTCCCCGATGGCCTGCCACACCTCGCGCCGGCCCGCCGGGTCCAGCCCCGTTGTCGGTTCGTCGAGGAAGAGCACGTCCGGCGCGAGGATCATGCTGGAGGCCAGGTCGAGACGGCGGCGCATGCCACCGGAGAACGTCCTGGGCGGCCGGTCCGCCACGTCGGCCAGGCCGAACTGGTGGAGCAGCTCGTCGGCGCGCTGCCGGGCCGCCGCCGTGCCGATGTGGAACAGCCGGCCGAACATCACCAGGTTCTGCCGGGCGCTCAGGCTGTCGTCGACGGCGGTCTGCTGGCCGGTGAGGCCGATCCGGCGGCGGACCTGGCGGTGCTGCGTCCGGACATCGTGCCCGGCCACCTCCGCCCGGCCGGCGTCGGCCCGGGTCAGCGTGCACAGGATGCGCACGGCGGTGGTCTTGCCGGCACCGTTCGGGCCGAGCAGCCCGTACACGGTGCCGGCCGGCACGGCCAGGTGGAGACCCGCCAGGGCGCGGGTCTTCCGGTATCGCTTCTCCAGGCCGTCGGCGTAGACGGCGTGCTGCGGCACGGGGGCTCCTCCCTATCTGGGTACGGCGTACGCACATTAGCGTACAGCGTACCCAGAAACAAGCGCTCGATAGGATCGGCGACCATGACGAGCCAGCCGAACCCGGCGCAGCAGGTACGGCGGAGCATCGAGCTGCTCTGGGGCGGGGGCGGGCGGCAGGGGCGCGGGCCCAGGCCGAGCCTGAGCCTGCGGCGCATCGTCGAGGCCGCGATCGCGGTGGCCGACCGGGACGGCGTCGACGGGCTGTCCATGCGGCGGGTCGCGGCCGAGCTGGGCGTGGGCACCATGTCGCTGTACCGCTACGTGCCCGGCAAGGCCGAGCTGCTCGCCCTCATGCTGGACCGGGTCAGCGAGCCCGGGGAGGAGCTGGTCGGCCTGGCCGGCGCCGGCTGGCGGGCCGTGCTGACGGCGACGGCACAAGGCTCCTACCGGCTCTACCGGCGCCACCCGTGGCTGCTCCAGGTGAACTGGACCCGTCCGGTGATCGGTCCGAACACGCTCGCGGGCATCGAGCTGGTCATGCGGTCGCTGGACCGGCTGGGCCTCACCGACCAGGAGCGGATCTCGGTGATGGTCCTGGTCGACGCGTACGTGACCGGCCTCGCCCGCCAGCACATCCAGCACGCGGCCGTGTCCGCCGAGACCGGGCTGGCCGACGAGGAGTTCTGGGCGCAGCAGGGCCCGGCGCTGTCCCGCGCGATGGAGTCCGGCGACTACCCCGCGATGGCCGCGCTGGCCGAGGACGCGTTCAGCCTCGGCTGGGACGAGACCTTCGAATTCGGCCTGCGGCGGCTGCTCGACGGAGTGGGCGCCCTGATCGCCTCGCGCACGTCCGCCGACGCGGGATGATGCTCCCATGACGCGTCCCTACCTGGAGACCGCGCGGCTGCTGCTGCGCGAGTTCACCCCCGACGACGTCGAGGCCCTCGTGGAGCTGGACTCCGACCCGGAGGTCATGCGGTTCATCAACGGGGGCCGACCGACGCCGCGCGAGGAGGTCGAGCGGGTGATCCTGCCGCGGTGGCTGCGGTACCACGCGGAGTCGCCCGGTTTGGGCTTCTGGGCCGCCGAGGAGAAGTCCAGCGCGGAGTTCCTCGGCTGGTTCCACCTCCGCCCGGGTGAGGGCCACCCCGCCGACGAGCCCGAACTCGGCTACCGGCTGCGCCGGTCCGCCTGGGGCAGGGGGCTCGCCACCGAGGGCAGTCGGGCACTGGTCGACAAGGGCTTCGCCGAGTTGGGCGTACGCCGGGTGTGGGCCGAGACCATGGTGGTGAACACCGCCTCGCGCCGGGTGATGGAGAAGGTCGGCCTGCGCCTGGTCGAGGTGTTCCACGCGGACTGGCCGGACCGGATCCCGGGGGACGAGCACGGCGACGTCCGGTACGCCCTGGACCGGGCGGAGTGGACGAGGCGCAGGGAGGCAACCGGAGCCGGGTCGGGAACCGGAGCCGGGTCGTAGTCGCTTCGCCGCAGTACGGAGGCCCGCACGGCGTAGAGTTCGGTCGGTGGGATCCTGTTGCCGCCGCCGAACGGGGGATCTGCGTCCAGTGGGACCCCGTGAGGCCAGGTGCCGCCGCGCATGAACGGCGTCGCCGGACCCGGCGGGCCCCGGTCATCGCGCCTGCACCTGCCGTCCGCCGAGACCATGCGGGCCTCCATGTGGGTGTTGCCGACCGCCTGCATGGTGGGCGTGCTGGCGTTGACGTTCCTGCTGCTGCAGTACCGTCCCGACACCTCCACGCTGCTGCAGCGGTGGCTGTGGCCGGGTGGCCCGTCGTCGGCCTCGTCGGCCATGCAGACCCTGGCCACCGCGGTGGTGACCGCGGCCAGCCTGACCTTCTCCGCGGTCATCGTGGCCCTCCAACTAGCCTCCCAGCAGTTCTCCCCGCGCCTGCTGCGCGACTTCACCCGCGACCGGTTGACCCAGATCGCGCTCGGGACGCTGCTGTCGACGTTCGCGTCGTCGCTGACCGTGCTGCGCAGCCTGCACCCCGACCGGCCGCTGCCGGTGGCGGCCCTGTGCTGGGCGTACCTGCTCGGTTTGGTCTCGGTGGGTCTGCTGATGGCGTTCCTGGCGCACATCATGCGGCAACTCCGGGTGGACACCATGATGCGCACCGTGCACCGCCAGGCTGTTCGCACCCTGGACGGCGCCTACCCGGACTACGACGCCGGCGCCCACCGGCATCCTCCACCGGACCGCGTCACCAGCACCGAGGCAGCCGTCGTCCGGGCACCCGGCAGCGGCTTCTGCGAACGGATCGACGTCGATGCGCTGGTCCGGGCCGCCGCCGCGGCCGACGCCTACGTGCGCGTCCTCGTCCGCCCCGGTGACCAGGTGCTGCTGGGCACCCCGGTGCTCTACGCCTGGCGCGGCACCGGCGCCGGCATCGACGAACACCACGTCACGGCCATGCTGTCGGCCGTCGAACTGGGCTACGAGCGCACCTTCGAGCAGGACACCGCATTCGGATTCCGACGCCTCGCCGACATCGCCGTCAAGGCCATCTCCCCATCCGTCAACGATCCCGCCACCGCCGCCCAGGCGATCGGTCACCTCGGCGACCTGCTCATCCGGCTCATGGCCAAGCAGCTCGGCCCCACCGCCCACCGCGACACCCGCGACACCGTCCGGGTCACCGTCCCCGACCGCGACATCCGTTACTACCTGGACATGACATGTGCCCAGATCCGCCGGTACGGCAGGCACGACCCCGTGGTACTCACCGCCGTGCTACGCGTCCTGCGCGACGCGGCCGTCAGCGCCCGCGACGACGCACAACGCACGGAGATCCGCCGGCAGACGGAGCTGATCCTCACCGAGATCCCCAACGAGCTACCCAGGGAGGACAGGGACGGCATCCGAACCGCTGCCGACCGGGTCGGTGAAGCCCTCAACGGCCGGCTGGCGGCAGCGTTCGACGACCGAAGCGGCGAGCTGCGCTCCAGCTAGGCTGTGTCGTCGCCGCCGGCTCAAGCACCGTCAGCTCGACCAGGTCCACCACGAGCGCGTCCGGCTGCTCCACCAGGCACCTGACCAGGGCTGTTCGCACCCTGGGCGCGGTCGAGACGTCCAGGTCGCCGGACAGGCGGCCCACGTCAGGTACTCGCCGCCGCGCCCGTCGGGCAACAGCCGCACCGGCGGACGCGGGGCGATCGCAGCTCGTCGAAGGCCGACGCCACCCACGAGCGTCCACCCAGTACGGCGAACCGCGGCCGTCGCCGCCTCACGGATCTGCGCGTCCATCCACGGTCGACGACGGCCGCGTCACGCCACCTGCCAGGGCGCTTCCACTCGGACATCGACCGCGACGCCTTCCGCAGTCAGCCGAACAGCCCGTTCTGGACGACGTGGAACGCGGTCAGCGCCACGACGCCCGTACTGGCACCGAGTAGGAGCTGAAGTACTCTGAACGCCTGCCGGCGGCGCCTGTCGTCGTCGACGAAGAGGGCGACGCAGCCGGCGCAGCCGATCAACGCCAGCAGCACCAACAGGTAGGAACAGATCAACCAGGTCAACATCGATGGGTACCTTCCATCCAGGCCACGCCGTTCGGTGGCCGTCGGCGTGGCTCACGCGGCCGCTGGATGACCATCGGCCGTAGGTGCGGCAGCGGTCCCGGCAACCCGGCGCGCCCCGATGGTGGACGACGCCGATGTCGAGCCGGTCCGCGATGTGTACAGCCTGGCCAACCTCCGGTCCGGGCGGGGTCGCGTGCCCATCCGCGTCAACCGGACCCCATGCAGACGTCGGCCCGTGGTTGTGGCGGCCCGCAGTCGTGCCGGAACGGACCGGCAGTGCGTTCCGCGGGGACGAGAGTGCCGAAAGGATGGACCCGAAAAGGTCGGCACTGTCCACGGAGGAGACGTGACAAAGATTCGGGTTCTGGGTCCGGTCGAGATCCGCTACGACCGGCGCGGCGACGGTGACGACCTGCAGCCCCTGGAGCGGAACCTAATAGTCGTCCTCGCGCTGGGCGCCGATGACGCCCGAGGCGATCGCCGTGGGGGCGCCCGGCTCGGCGGTCTCACCGACGCCGACCTGGCCAGAGCCGTCTGGAACGACAGTCAGGCGACGAGGAACGTCCAGCGGGCCATCAACCGCATCAATTCCGCGACCTCGATCAGCATCACCAGGGACGACCGTCGGCGGTATCTCGCCTGGCCGGCCCATGACCTGGACTACACCGTCTTTCTCGACCTGGTGGCCCAGGGCCGCAGGTCGGACGACACGCGTACGCGGTTCGAGGCTCTGGACCGGGCGATGGAGCTGGTCCGCGGCGTACCGCTGGAGGGGTTGGACCCGCACCTGGGCGGTGCGCTGCGCAGGACACGGGACGAGATCACGGCGGAGGTCTGCGACGCGGCGGCGTTGTGGCTGCGCGCGGCCATCCTGCTCAATGAGAAGTGGGCGGTCCTGGAGCGGGCCTGCCAGATACAGAAGTCGTTTCCCGCCGACGAGACGCTGTGCGAGCTCGTCATGTACCTGCTCTACCGGGCGGGCAGGCGGGCGCGGGCCGTGGAGTGCTTCAGGACCACGTCAGGCGCCGGCAGGCAGCCGGTGTCGCGCCGGCTGACCGAGCTGGGCCGCCACATGGAACGCAACGGCGACGTCGTCCGCGCGACCGAGATGCTCGACCTCCGCAGCCCCTCCACCGGTGAGCCGTTCCCGCACAGGTTCAGTTTCGCCGAGTGCGGTGAGTTCCTCCTGCGCATGCTCGGGGACGGCGTCGGCGAGCGTCAGGTGATCGGCACGACACCCAACAACGCCAAGGCGATCCAGGACTGGCGACCGGACCTGATCGTCGGCATCAACCGCGGTGGCTCGATCGTCGGCGGCATGATCTGCAAGCACCTCAGGCTCTGCCGGGTCCTGCCCGTCCTCATCCTGTGGCGGACCGACGGGCACGGACATCGGGAGTACTACGTCGCGGCCGGCCCGCCCCGGGAGGCAGACCATCCCGACGACGATCCCGACACCGTACAGCGGATCCTGCTCACCGACGACGCCTTCCGGACCGGGACCCACGTCAAGTGGGCCCGCCAGGAACTGCAGAAGGTGTTCCCCGAGGCTGACATCCGGGTCGCCACGCTCATCGCGGTCCGGCAGGACGTCAGCTACGGTGAGGGACCCGGTCGCGGCGATGTCGGTGGTCCGACCTACTACGGCCAGCTGGTCAGCTCCCGCAACTTCGAGCTGCCCTGGGACGCCATTCCCGAGCATCGCTGACCGGGCGCGATCGCGCGCCACCCGTCGCGCGTCCGTGCACACCGGACACGCCACGGACAACCGCCGGACAGGCCCGCTGCGAGCATGGGCGCGACACAGTGGCCAGGGTGAGGAGTCCGCATGACGGCGATCGAGGAGAGGCTGTGTCCGGATCTCCCGGGCGTCGCGCGCGCCGCCGCCGCCGCGTTCGCCCGTCAGGTCGACATCGCCTGCCGGCGGCGGGGCGTCTGCCATGCCGCGCTCACCGGTGACCCGGGTCTCGGCCCGATGTACCGCCTGCTGGCCACCGACCTCCGGGACCACGTGCCGTGGCAGCGGTGCCGGTTCTTCGTCTCCGACGAGTCCGTCGCATCCGCCGACTCACCGTCCCGCAACGCCGTCATCGGTGACCAGCTGCCCGGCCTCGACACGCACCCGGACAGCTTCCATCCGGTACCGGTCGATCTCGGTGACGCGCGGACCGTCGCGGACGCCTACCAGACCCGGATCCGGGCGGTCGTCCCATCCGGACCCGACGGGGTACCCGTCTTCGACCTCGTTCTTCTCGGCATGGGTGCCGACGACTGCGTCTCCTCGACGCTGCTGCGGGAACCGGCCCCGGACAGACCGGGCCCCCTCACCGTGGTGAGCGCGCCGACCGGCTGGCGAGGCGCGCCGCGTCACGTCGCCTTCGCGCCGGCGCTGGTGAACCGGGCCAGGTGCGTACTGGTCATGGCCACCGGCGCGGAGAGCGCGGGAGCGTACGCGCGACTGCGCGAGCGGTTCGCCGGATCGCCGCCGCGACATCCGGCCGCCGCGCCGATGCCGGGTGGAGTGCTCTGCTTCGTCGACCCGGCCGCGGCCGGTACGGAATGGGTGACTCAGATGTCCTCGTACCGCCGCCGCGGCCCTGGTCGACCACGTGGCCGGCGGGGTATCGACCCGCCGGCCACGACCACCCGTCCGGTCAGTCTCTAGTGTGCCCAGACCTGCACGTCGTCGACCTGTACCCAGGAGTCGTACCCCGGGGCCCAGTACCCGACGTAGAGGGTCAGCTCGCCGTGCGGGCCGCTGTGGAAGTCCAGGAGGAGCTGCCGGTACCGCGGCGGTGAGTAGTCGCCGTAGGTGCCCCACGCCAGCGGGGTGCTCCTCCCCACCGGCCGGACCCCGAACGTCCCGCCGGTGTAGTTCCCGGATGTCCGCACCCACGCCGACATCCGGTACATCCGGTTCGGCACGACGCGGACGCGCTGCGTCACCGCGTTCCAGCCGGTGTTGGTGCGGATGAAGGCATTGTTGCGGCCGGAGTAGGAAAGGCCCCGGTTCACGTCCACGCCCTTGAAACCGGTGCCCTCGCCGCTCCAGGGAGACGACAGCGTGGAGGTGCTCTGTCGTTCGAACCCGCCGTCGACGACGTCGGAGGAGTTGGTCCACACCCGGACGTTGACGCGGAAGGAGCCGGAGTTGTCGTGCAGGACGTCGTCGTTGACACCGATGCCCAGCTCTTCGGCGCCGTTCCCGACGGACCTGGCGCTGCTGTAGTCCAGGCAGCCGCTGTCGGATCCGGCGTGGAAGGTGTGACCATTGCGGGACCACCTGCCGTACAGGGCGAACTTGTTCACCCCGATCGCCGGCCACTCCGCGTGCGGGGCGGGATCGTTGAGGCTGCCGTCCGGCCCCCGCCACTGGCCGAACCAGCTGCCGTTGTGCACCGATCCGGACGCGGTGATCCGGATGACGCTTCCCGGCTGGAGGTTCCCGATCGCCGAGACCAGCCGACTGGTGCCGCTGATCTCGGCGGACCAGCCAAGGTAGTCCGCCATGTCGTTCTGGCATCGCCACATCGCGTTTCCCGGCACGGCCGCCGCCGGCGCGGCGGTGACGACCTGCAGGCCCGCGGTGATCGTCAGCAGCAGCAGGGCGGCGAGCCATCGACCGCCCCGGCGGCGGCTGGTGGGCATGGTGTCCATTGCTTGTCCTCTCTGGAACAGTTCCGGCAGTGCTCGGGCGCACCCGGTACGTGCGGAGGGTGAAGGGAGTTCTCTCACGACGCCGCCGATGTTTCTCGGCGTCCGCCGTCCGGGGCCCCGGACGGGCCGGTCAAGCCCGCCGCCGCCCGCCTGGGATGCCGGTGGTCATGCCCCCGGGCCACCGTCCGGCGCCCGCGGACAGGTGTGGGGCGTACCCGTGACACCCGCAGCAGTCGCATCCTCCGGTGCCGATGCCGACGTCGCGGCATCAGCGGCGCCCGCCGGCGCTCGCGGGTGACCCCAAGGCACTACCTGTCAGCCTGGACGGCCGGTGGCGGTGAGGACCTGGTGCCCGCCGACCCGGCTGGTGTGCAGGTACGGGGCAAGGCTGGGGTCGTGGCTGATCGTCCCGTTGGCGGCCACCGCGAAGCGCAGTGGCGAGTCCGATCCGGGCTCAAGCCTGAGCGCCAGCCGACGCTGCGGGAGCAGGGCAACGTACTGCAGTCCGGTTCGGCTGAACGGCATTCCCCAGACTGGATGCACGCTCACGCCGGAGCCGCCTGCCGAGCGCGCGTCGAGGCAGACGCGGTGCCCGATGAACTGCAGTGTCGGGCTTCCTCGGCCGCTCAGCACGCCACCGGCGTCGACGTCCAGCGACGGATCGTAGGAGAAGCGGCCGTCGGCACCGAGTGCGAATGACAGGTTCGCCAGCTCTCCGGAGGACTGCTGGACGGTGTAGTGCCGGGCGGGTAGCAGGCGCAACTGCCGGCGGTCGATCCAGTCTGCCGTGGTCATAGGCATGTTGGCGAGCAGGACGCCCGCCCCGGAGACTTGTCGCGCGTCGATGGTGACGGTCAGCCCGTCGAGGGCGAGGGTGTGGGTGCCCCGGCCGGACAGGAAGGACTCGTGTTCGGCGGCGTAGTCAACCGTCCCGGCCTCGGTCACTGTGAAGGTGAAGGAGGCGTAGTAGCCGGAGGCGAACTGGAAGCCGTATCGGCCGGGAGTGAGCTGGAGTAGCTGGCGCCGGCGGGAGTCGATGAAGGCGGGCGTGACGCCGGGGATGATGAAGCCGTGGTAGGCCAGAGCGGTCGCGTCGATGGTGACCGGGTGGGCGCCAGCCGGAGCGGGGCCCGGGGACGGACCACTGGAC
>Ga0247718_1000447_pt1 | contig 11594 bp, 14 predicted proteins | sample 21E_DmetaG_FD_189045 | JGI IMG/M metagenome (GOLD analysis project Ga0247718, IMG submission 189045) | Soil microbial communities from hillslope of Landscape Evolution Observatory, University of Arizona, Oracle, AZ, United States - 2-1-E_D | ecosystem: Engineered > Artificial ecosystem >...
GCTCATGCCGATCCTGACCTGTAAAAAGGTGAAGATCGACATATACTGCGAAGTGGACGGCGTGCTCTGGTACCTCGTGGAAGGGGATCAAGAGCTCGACAACGGCCACATACGCGGGCGCTCATGGAAGCGAAGCGCAAGCGAGAAGGTGAAGCGGGGAGAGACGGCCATTCAGGCCGCAAAGCGTTGCATGGAGGAAGAACTCGGACTCGTGTTCACGCCTGAGACCGAGCCGGCTTTCTACATATACCAGCGCTACAAAGCACGCCCGCGCCCCTCTAACTCGTTCCCTGGCACCTACGTGCAAGGACCGCGTACCAAGGTCGTGACCATACTGCACCCGTCGCTCTTTTGCCCGGAAGGGTACGATGAGATCAAGGACGGGAAGGTGCGCACCCATTTCCACTGGGAGCGCGCGCACGATGTGTGGGAGATCACCTGATGGCCGCCGGACTCAAGGGTTCGGCGGCCTTTTGCGTATAGTGAGAAAAGGAAAGAGCGCGCCGGTTTTAGCCGCCGCGCTCTTCCTTCTACTTCGTCTTACTTCTTCGCCTTCTTAGGGCCCACGTACGCAAGCGTCATGCGCTGGTCCTTAGGCTCAAAGAGGGTGATCTGGAATGGATAGCTCTTACCAAGCTCAAGTGCTTCGCGAAGCTCAGCCGGAGTGCCGAACTCGCTGATGTGCACGAGGCCAGCAACACCTTCCTCAATTGAGGCAAGCGCGCCATGCTTGTTGTACTTGATGATGACACCAGATACTTCCATGCCCTTCTTGTAGCGGTCTTGCGCAGTCTTCCAAGGGTTCTCCTTGAGCGCCTTTACTGAGAGGGAAATCTTGCCGTCCTTGATCTCGATAACCTTCACCTTAACGGTGTCGCCTACCTTAAAGAGCGCGCGTGGATCCTCAACGAGGCCCCAGTCGAGCTCTGAGATGTGCACGAGCCCCTCAAGGCCCTGCTCAAGTTTTACGAAGACACCGAAATCAACAGCGCCGGTGACTTCGCCCTCGATAACGTCGCCAACAGCGTACTTATCGATGAGGGAAGTCTTCTCCTCTTCCTCAGCGCCAGTGCGCTCAGAGAAGATGAGCTTACCCTCCTTAGCGTCTGCGGTGATGATGCGGACAGAAAGCATCTGACCCTCGAGCTTCTGAAGCTCTGAGAAGATCTTGTCCTTATCGCCTTCAGGAACGCGTGGATAGTGATCCTTTGAAAGCTGGGAAGCTGGAAGGAAGCCCTGGATGCCCTGCCATGCAAGGATGAGACCGCCCTTGTTCGCTTCGTCCACCTTAAGGGTGTATACGGTCTGGCCGGCAATTGCCTGCTCAGCCTCGCCCCAGATAGCAGCCTGGCGCGCCTCCTTCAAAGAGAGCTCGATGTACCCATCAAGACCAGACGGATCAACAACCTTTGCGGTGATGGTGTCGCCTGGGTTTGCCTTGCGCAGTACGTCTGCGGCGTTAAGGTACTCGCGACCGTAGATGATGCCTGAACCAAATGGTGGCAGGTCTACATACAGGCGGCCACGGACGAGGGCGATGATAGTACCCTCGACCAAATCACCCACGCGAGGCGGGGTAGCGATGTCGTTAATAAACTTGGCCATTGGATGGCCGGGATCGATCTGAATGGTTGAAGCGACTGCTTCAGCCTTTTTGTCTTCAGGCATGTGTAGTGTCGAGGCGCGCGTTATGCGGTAGGTACTGACTTTCGCCAGGGATAGCCTACGCGCGGCTTATATGCACGAGCCCCTCGATACGGGGACTATAGCATCAAGTATATATAAGGAAAAGGGCGCACCAGGGTCGGCGCGCCCTCCTTCCTCCTTGTCTTAAGCCCGGGCAAATGGGCCTCGAGGAGAAATGGTCCGAGAGTTTGAGAGAGCGATCATCACCTCCCTTCATATTTGTTTGTACATATGCCGCCCGGAACGCCACAAGGGCCACGGCGGGCGACGGTCCCTTCTGGAGGACATTGTTCGTTATACTCCGCCAGCTCACTATGTCAATAAATAAAACGAAAGGGCGCCCAAGCCGTAGCCGGGGCGCCCCATTTCGTTCACTCAGTGCGTCGTGGATGTGTCAGTCCGCTTCGCAGGAGGAACAGGAAGACCATACGTCGGAGGAAAAAGGACGATGATCTCCCTTACTGTCCCATGCGCCTCAAGGGGAACAGAGGCTACACAGGACAGACGCCGCAGACAATGTTGGACCGAAGTCCGGGAGGCGTGTCTGCGGAAAGTCGGCGGTGCCGACCTAGTCGCCGCGGCCGAGGCCGTCGGTCAGGTCGTTGCCGATCGCTGCGTTGAAGATATCGATCCGCCCGATCACAGGGCGGTGCCGGCCAGGGCGCCGATGTCGGCGGCCAGGGCGTTGTTCTGCGCCATCGTGAGGGTCGAGGGACCCAGCGGCGGAGCGTGTTGCATGGCGATCATCAGATCTCTCCAGGAACAATCCCACAAATTCAGGGATCGGTGGAAATATAAGATAGGTATGCAAATATGTCAATATCTCTCTAAAACGAACAAGAACCCGGTACGGGTTCAGGTAAAAGAGCATAGGGGACCCGGATCCCCGGGGGCCATAGGGCCCCCGGTTCACCTGGGAGAGGCGGCGCAGCGTCAACTGGCCTTGATGTGCCCGGCGGCCGATTCGATGGGCCAGCCGTAGACGTGGCCGCATTGGCCGATGTGTCCGTTTTTGGTCTTCATCGCGAGCTCCCTCGTGTCGCATATCAGGAAGCGGATCCTCCTGATCTTCTGAATTTAGCATCACCGGTTCATTTAGGAAGGAGGCTCCTGGGTACAATATGCCGCTACCGAACCCTCTTCATTTCCGGTATACTGTAGAGACTATGGTTATCACCCATCACGGCGGTCAGTGCTTTAAAGTGACCTTCGGCGACCTCACCCTTGTATTTGATCCAATTGCTAAGGGCGCTTCGCTGCCTGCAGTGCGCTTTGGCGCAGACATTGCGCTTGTGAGCCGCAACCACCCTGACATGAACGGTATTGCCGAAGTCTCATTCGGCGGCAAGGAGCCGTTTGTTATTCAAGGCCCCGGTGAGTACGAGAAGGAGGGCGTGACCGTCCAAGGCTTCCTTACTAAGAGCGAGTTTGGACTCCCTAAGGGCGTTCATGAGGGAATGAATACGGTTTATGCCGTGAAGCTCGAGGGTATGACCCTGGTGCACCTGGGCGCACTTTCTGAGCCGATGCTTGCGCAGGAAGCCCGCGAAGCGATTGATGAGATCGATATCTTGTTCGTGCCAATCGGTGGCGGCACCGTGCTCTCTGCAGCAGAGGCTATGAAGCTTGCTACGGTACTTGAGCCGAAAATCATTATTCCTATGCACTGGGACGGCATGGGCGAACCTAAGGCGCTTGATACCTATATAAAGGAGGAGGGTAACGAGGCTGAGAAGGTTGATAAGCTCACTATCAAAAAGAAGGATGTTGCAGAAAAAGACGGTGCTATCATAGTGATAACGCCTTAACTATGCTTGATTTCATTGAACGACTCCGTACCAAGCCAGAGCACGTCCGCAAGCAGTTTGCGGTCGTAGCCGCATCCGCACTCACCGCACTCGTTGCTGTGGGATGGGCAGGCGCGCTGGTAACTAACGCATCGTTTGCACTTAAGTCGCAGAATGAGGGTGCATCGCTTGCCGAAGCAACGGGCACATTCGGCGAATCGATGGCAGAAGCGCGCTCCGGCTTTTCAGGGCTTCTGGGTGCTGCAGGGGTTGCTGGCACTGGCCAAAGCAACGAGCCGGCGCTTACGATCGTTGATACTAAGACCTCTTCCACGCTCGATACCCAGATGAGCGCACCTGAAGATACGCGCACCGTTATTCCGTTTTAGTGAGATTGTATGGCAAAGAAGGAAGACGCAGTTGAAGTAGTACCGGGCGGCAACGTCATCGACCAGAGCATTACGGCCGAGATGCGTTCGTCGTACCTCGACTACGCCATGTCCGTTATTACGTCACGCGCGCTGCCTGACGTACGCGACGGACTAAAGCCTGTGCATCGCCGCATTCTCTACGCGATGCGCATGACCGGACTCACGCCTTCGGCAAAATTCCGCAAGTCGGCAACCGTGGTCGGTGAAGTGCTCGGTTCCTACCACCCGCATGGCGACACGTCCGTGTACGACGCCATGGTGAAGCTCGCGCAGGATTTCTCCACCCGCTACCCTTTGGTGCAAGGCCAGGGAAACTTCGGTTCCGTTGATGGTGACCCGCCTGCTGCATACCGGTATACCGAAGCAAAGATGGCGCGTCTTGCAGACGACATGCTGCGCGATCTTGAGAAGGAGACGGTAGCCTGGGCGCCAAACTTCGACGGTTCAAAGCAGGAACCAACCGTCCTCCCAGCTGCAGCGCCGAACCTTCTTCTAAACGGCGCGCTTGGCATTGCAGTGGGTATGGCAACCAACATTCCGCCGCATAACCTGCGCGAGATCGTGGACGCGACTACCGTTTTGATAGATAACCCCGATGCGACCACAGACGATCTCTTGGAGCATGTGAAGGGTCCAGATTTCCCGCTTGGCGGCATTGCCTTTAACCAGGCAGATATCAAGCATGCCTACACCAACGGCAAGGGCGGCGTTGTGGTGCGCGGCGAAGCGGAGATTGTCGAGGAGAAGAAGGGAACTTCGATCATCATTACCTCGATTCCATACCGCGTAAACAAAGCAGACCTCATCACCCGCATTGCAGACCTCGTACGCGATAAGAAAATCGAGGGCATTAAAGACTTGCGCGACGAATCTACGGACGATATTCGCGTTGTGGTTGAACTCAAGGGTACTGCGCACCCGCAGCAGGTATTGAATGCGCTCTATAAGCACACGGAGCTCGAGTCAACATTCCACTACAACATGCTCGCGCTCGTGGACGGCGTACCGCAGACCCTGTCCCTGAAGGGCATGCTTGAGGAGTTCATTACGCACCGCTTAGTGGTGGTGGAGCGCCGCACCCAGTACGAACTGCGCAAAGCAGAGGAGCGCGAACACATTCTCCTTGGCCTCTCTAAGGCGCTTGATCACATTGATGAAGTGATTGCGATCATCAGGAAGTCTAAGGATGTACCCGATGCAAGCGCACAGCTTCAGAAGAAGTTTGGCTTCAGTCCGATTCAGGCGCAGGCAATTCTTGACATGCGCCTCCAGAAGCTTGCAGGCCTTGAGCGCAAGAAGATCGAGGACGAGCTCAAAGAAGTACAGGCACTTATCAAGAAGCTCAAGAATATCCTCTCTTCAAAGAAGAATATTCTTGCGGTAGTGCGCGAAGAATTGCTCGAGGTGCGTGAAAAGTACGGAGACGATCGCCGCACGAAGATCGTGAAGGGAGGTGTGAAGAATATCTCGGTAGAGGATCTCGTGCCAGACGAAGAGTCGGTGCTGGTGATTACCGCAGGCGGCTACGTGAAGCGCACGAATCCGAACGAGTACAAGGTGCAAAAGCGCGGCGGCGTGGGCGTTATCGATATGTCGACCAAGGAGGAGGATGTGGTGACGCACTTCCTCGTGGCAAGCGCGCACTCTGACCTTCTTTTCTTCACTGATTACGGCAAGGCATACCAGCTCAAGATGTACGACCTTCCGGAAGGCAAGCGCGCAACTAAGGGCAAGTCCATCATGAACTTCCTTCAGCTCGCTGCTGATGAGAAGGTGACAAGCGTGCTTCCCGTGCCCAAGGGTGCTGCAAGCGACGCGATGTCGGTCTTCTTCGTTACGCAGGAAGGCGTGGTCAAGAAGGTCGCCGCAAAGAACTTCGCTGACGTGCGCCGTTCAGGCATCATCGCTATAAGCCTCAAGGGAGGGGACAAGCTCGTGTCTGCGCACCTTGCAAGCGATGGCGACAGCATCTCTATTGTGACTGCAAAGGGCCAGTCTATACGGTTTGATGAAGCAGATGTGCGCGCAATGGGCCGCACTGCAGCAGGCGTGAAGGGTATGAACGTGAAGAAGGGTGATCGCGTGGTGTCTGCTGAGATTGTCTCAGGCGCAGCCGCTAACGCATCTCTGCTCATCATCATGAACAAGGGATACGGCAAGCAGACCAGCTTTAACGAATACAAGATCCAGGGTCGCGGCGGTTCAGGCATTAAGACTGCAGATGTTACTGCAAAGACAGGAGAGATCATTGGTGCCAAAGTCCTTCATGGCGAGGAGGCGAAGGACGAGGAGATTGTCGTTATCTCAAAGAAGGGTCAGGTTATCCGCTGCTCGGCAGGAGAGATCCCATCGCTCTCACGTGCGACGCAGGGTGTGCGCATTATGAAGATGCGCGAAGGCGATTCAATCGCCTCGATGGTGGCGCTCTAATCCATCACTATGCTATTTGGAAAGCGAAATACCAATGAAGTGCTTGCAACATCGGCAAATGACAATGCTGATCTGGAAACTGAGCGTACGGAACGTTTGCAGGCAGAAGGAGAGCGTCAGCAGGAGACGTGGTCAGTGCTCCGCAACATAGTTTCTGACGACGTGTGGATGCTTCTCGGCCAGCTCTCGCTCGCTGAATCCTTCGAGGACTTTGGCAAGGGCGTTGATTGGCTCAATACCGTGACCCGCACGGAGCGCGGTGCCCCTGTTGATACGAATGCAGAGCCACAGATGATCGGCGTGCTTAATTTCACACGCCAGTGGAAGCTCCGCGTGTCTCGCTATCCAGACGGCGGCATTCGCTACGAAGCACTCCCATAGGTTTGATAGATACAATATTTGTGGTATAAATGCGCTGACCAAACGCGGTCATTTGTTCTAACCACAAAGGAGCCCGGCAATGTCCGAGACTCGTAATCCCGAAGAACTGAGTCTCCGGCTTGCACGGACTCTGAACGATCTCGCCGCCATCGGCGACACGTTCGAAGCGCCACCGCCCATCACCACCGAAGGTGAAGACTGGCGCGTCACCGTGCCGGTCTCAGACCGCATCAAGCGCATGCTCATGCTGCGCAAGCGGTACATCGATGAACTCAGGTCGGTGCAGACGCAAATGCAGAACCTGCTTCCTGCGACCAGCAGAAAGCGTCCCGAAGCTGTTTCGGAATTCGAAGCGCTGAAGGCGACCTTCATCGACCTGGATCTGCAGCACAAGTTCCTGTGTATGCTGTTTGAGACCGAGCTGCGACTCGATTTCCCGGACATGCAGGAGGCTTCGTGTCTCCGGTTCGATCCGGAGTGGCGCATGCACTACAAGCCGATTCCGGGCGCGCCGCCACCGACTCTGGTCATCGTCGACCTGAGGTCGGAGACAGCCGACAGGCCGCACGGCCTGCACTAAAGTTCTCTGGGGCAAGGCCCGCGCAGCGATGCGCGGGCCTTCTCATATATGTGGGTTCACACATCATGCGCGCGGTTCTCCTTGCTATACTTCATGCATGCAGTTCTGTAGTCCGCAACACAACATTCTTCAAATAGGCCTGCGCGAGGGTCTTAAGGTTGGTGATCTTGGAGCGGGTACTGGACACTACGCGCTTATCGCGGGCGCCATTGTGGGCGAGACTGGCCGTGTGTACGCAGTTGATATTCAGGAGGACGTGCTGAAGTCGCTCCGTCAGGAGGCAGCACAGCGCGGCCTGACAAACGTTGAGACCATCTGGGGAGATTTTGAAAAGCCAGGCGGCACTAAGCTGCGCGATCACTCACTTGATGTTGTGCTTCTTTCCAACACGCTCTTCCAGCTTGAACACAAAGAGGGAGCGCTTGCTGAGATAAAGCGCATCTTAAAGCCAGGCGGGAAGTTGCTTGTCGTTGACTGGGCAGGCTCGTACGAAGGCATTGGTCCGCACGCTGACCAGGTGGTGACCGAATACCAGGCAGAGGATCTCTTTATCACAGGCGGGTTTCATAAGGTGAAGAGTTTCCGTGCCGGTCCGCACCATTACTCGATTGTGTTCACAGCACCCTGATATAGTTTTCGTATGGACATACTCAAAATGCGCCCGTTCCAGATCATCGTGATCGTGATCTTTGGATTCCTTGCTCTCATCGGCCTGTTCCTGTTTGCCAACTACTCCGGATTCGGCGGCGGGAAGGCAACCGTGGGATCGGTAACCATCTGGGGCACGATACCTGCAGACTCTATGCAGGCAGGGCTGCGCTCACTCGTGGAGGCGCATAAAGAGTATGGAAGCGTCCGGTATGTAGCTAAGAATATTGAAACGTTTGAGGCGGACTTGAACGAAGCAATTGCTTCTGGTGTCGGCCCTGATCTTATCCTCATTACCCAGGAGCAGCTTCTTGCGCAGCAGAATAAGCTTACGCTCATTCCCTACGCATCTATTTCTGAGCGCACATATATAGACAGCTATCTTCCTATCTTTGAACTCTTTCTTACAAGTGAAGGGACGTATGGTGTGCCGCTTGCCGTAGATCCGCTTGTTATGTACTACAACCGTCCCATGCTCGCTTCGGTTGGCGTCGCAGAAGCGCCGCGCAGCTGGGAAGGGGTAACGGGACTCGTTGCGCTCCTAACGAGAAAGCTTCCTGATCACACAGTAACGAAGAGTCTCGTTGCGATAGGTGAGTATGACAACGTAACCAATGCGCGTGCAATCGTCTCGCTCCTCTTGCTCCAGTCAGGCAACAAGCTCACTCAGGAGACCAATAGCGGTCTGCGCGCAGCCCTCAGCTCGTCAGGCGGCGGCATGTTTGGCGTCTCGCCGGCAGAGTCTGCGCTCACCTTCTACACGCAGTTCGCAAATCCAACGAAGACCGTGTACTCATGGAATCGCGCATTGCCAGAATCGCGCCAGGCATTCCTTGCCGGCGATGTCGCGCTCTATCCGGGCTTTGCATCCGAGCGCCCGCTTCTTTCCGCTGGAAATCCAAACCTTGATTTCGATATGGCCGCTATACCGCAGCTTGATACTGCGACGACGAAAGTAACGTACGGACATGCATACGTGCTTGCGATTCCAAAAGCCTCAAAGAATGCATCAGGAGCGTTCCAAACGGCGATGGCGCTCGCAGCGAAGGATGTCGGTCCGCAGGTTGCACGCGCGCTTTCGATGGCGCCTGCGCTTCGCAGTGCGCTTAAGCCGGGCGAGAATGATTTCTACACCCCCGTCTTCTACCCAGAAGCGCTCGTTGCGCAGGGCTGGCTATCCCCAGCGCCGCGCACAACCGACGAGATCTTCAGCACTATGATAGGAAACATAACCTCAGGCCGCAGAAGCGTACGTGATGCCCTCTTTACGGCAGATCAGGCGCTTGATGCAGCTCTATAATCTATGAAACTCATCATCTCACTCCTTGCGCTCATACTTCTTACGGCAGGTCCAATCGCCGTGCTTGCGCAGACGACCGGTGGTACCGGAGGTGGCGGCACGCAGGGCGGTACTGGTGGCGGTGGTACGCAAGGTGGTACCGGAGGTGGCGGCACGCAGGGCGGTACTGGTGGCGGTGGTGAGGCGACGCGCCTTATAAACCCGCTTGATAACATTGATTCGCTTGAAGGCTTGCTAGGAAAGATTCTCGAAGCAGTTGTTGAGATCGGCGCTATCATCCTCGTGCTCGCCATTATCTATGTTGGCTTTAAGTTTGTTGCTGCGCAGGGCGCAGAGGAGAAGATCAAAGAAGCGCGTGCTGCGCTCGTGTGGACGGTCATCGGCGGCCTAATACTCCTTGGCGCGCAAGCTATTACCATGGTGATCCAAGAGACAGTCAAAGGCCTATGATGAAGCTTCTTGCAGCGCTTGGCCTCCTGCTTGTTCCTGCATTTGCGCGAGCCGCTTCCTTTAAGGAGTTTGTGAATGAGGAGGTGGTGCCATTCGTTGATACGCTCGTACTGCTTTTCTACGCGCTTGCCTTCATATTCTTCTTGATAGGCGTTGTTCGCTTCTTTTTCTCTCAGAGCGACGAGGGAAGGAAAGCTGGAAGGGCTTTCGTACTCTGGGGCCTTATCGGATTCGTCGTACTCTTTGGCGTCTGGGGCTTCGTGAAGCTCCTCCTGTCCATAATCCCGCAGGTAGGTGTATAACCTGCTTTACGGACCCTTTTTGCTTGCTACTCTTACCAGCATGAAGAAAGCACTACAGGTTCTCGCACGGTTAGGGGCGGCAGTTGGCATATTCATAGTTCCAGCATTTGCGTTTGCACAGACGACTGCGGGAAGCACCGAGCTTGAGCTCGGCCGTATGACAAAGGTCATTCAAGAGATTCTTAACTTCGTTGATGGCACGCTTGTTCCAGTTATCTTTGCAATCGCGTTCATCGTATTCATCTGGGGCGTATTCACGTACTTCATTGCAGGTGGAGCAAACGAGGAGAAGCAGAAGGAGGGCAAGAAGTTCATCTTCTACGCGCTTATCGGTTTTGTGCTCATGATCTCCCTCTGGGGCATTGTGAACCTGCTCGTGGGCACGCTTGGTTTTGAGCGCCAGAGCCGTCCGTGCCTACCAACCTTTAGTGGTCCATGTATAGAGAGCGGATCTACTGATAAGAATTAGTTTTCCCCACGAATCCTAAGCTCGTATTGACGCTTCATCTATCCGTTCTATCCTTAAGAGGTATTCGGCGTTAGTAACTAAAGTAATCCTATGAAGAAATTCGCCTATGCAGCTGCACTCTTCGCGTTCCCGCTCCTTGCGGCCGCGCAGGTAGACAGCTTGCAGGACTTGGCATCGTTCGTTATCGATTTCATTAACAACATTGCGGTACCGCTTGTCTTCTCAATCGCGTTCATCGTATTCATCTGGGGTATCTTCCTCTACTTCATCTCTGGTGGTCACGATGAGGAGGCTAAGGACAAGGGAAAGAGCCTCATGGTGTACGGCCTCGTCGGCTTCTTCATCATGGTCTCTGTCTGGGGTCTCGTGAACATTCTTACAGGTACCTTGAACCTTGAGAATCAGATTCCGGAGCTCCCGGAAGCGCCGGAAGCTAACTAGCGCCGTTCTCCACGCAAGAACCCGCACAGACTTGTGCGGGTTCTTGCTATTATTGAGGTACACACATCTATGTTTGATTCATTCATCCAAAAAGTCACCACCGAGATCATCGATCCGATCATTACGCTCATCGCGCTTGCCGCATTCGCACTTTTCGTGTGGGGTGTGGTTACATTCATCCGTAACGCAGACAACGAGGAAAAGCGCTCAACAGGGCAGCAGCATATGATCTGGGGCATCGTCGGCCTCGCGCTCATATTCGGCGCTGCAGCGATTGTGAACTGGCTGAAGCGTCTTATCGGCGCTGAATAGAAAGAGGCCCTGGACGTCGCCGTCCAGGGCCTTTCAAAGTTCAGTTGGTCTGTGCTCCCGCTAGGGGTTGCACATGCCGGTCACCAGCCGGTAGGTCAGCGAGCCCTTCAGAGGGCCGGACGAGCTGAAACGCTCGCCGAGCTGGCCTTCGTCCCGGTACCGACGACCTTGCGGGTTGTCAGCCCACCAGGCGCTGTCGGCGACCCACGCGCCGTTCATGGCCTGGTGTTCGATCTCCAGGCCATCCTTGGTCGCGTAGCAGATCGAGACGTGGGCTGGCGTGCTCACGTTCTCCCACCCGGCTCCCTTGGCGGGAACTTCGGTGGTGATCCACTCCGTGTTGACCACGGGGATGGGGGCGAAGACCGGCTGGGGGT
>Ga0247718_1000449_pt1 | contig 11571 bp, 7 predicted proteins | sample 21E_DmetaG_FD_189045 | JGI IMG/M metagenome (GOLD analysis project Ga0247718, IMG submission 189045) | Soil microbial communities from hillslope of Landscape Evolution Observatory, University of Arizona, Oracle, AZ, United States - 2-1-E_D | ecosystem: Engineered > Artificial ecosystem > Mesocosm...
GCCCCCCAGAACCCCACCACCAGGAGGGTGAGCGTCCACTGCACGCGCGAGGCGTAGCCGCCCCCCCAGAGCAGGGCGAGCGACACCGCCGCCCCGGGGAAGCCGGTCAGGAAGGCGAGGAGGAGGACGCGGCGCCCGTGCCGCATGGGCGTCCGGCGCCTCCCGGGGGTCAGAGGCCGTATCGTTCGAGCCGCCGGTAGAGGGCGCTCCGGGAGAGCCCCAGGGCCTCCGCGGCCCGGCTCACGTTCCCGTCGTGCCGCTTGAGGGCCTTGCGGATGAGGACGCGCTCCACCTCTTCCAGCGGAAGCGCGTCCAGGTCGACCGCGCCGTCCGAGTGGGTGCGCAGGTTCAGGTCGGCCACGCGCACCGCCTCGCCCTGCGCCAGGAGCACCGCGCGCTCCACGGTGTGCTCCAGCTCGCGGATGTTCCCCGGCCACTCGTAGTCGAGGAGCGCCTGCATGGCCGCGGGCTCGAACCCCTCCAGCCGCTTGCGGTAGCGCTCCGCCTGCCGGCGGAGGAAGTGCGCGGCCAGCAGGGGGATGTCCTCGCGCCGCTCGCGGAGCGGGGGGAGGTGGATCTCCACCGTGTTGAGGCGGTAGAGCAGGTCCTCGCGGAAGCGCCCCGCGGCCACCTCCGCGCGGATGTCCACGTTGGTGGCTGCCAGTACCCGCACGTCCGCCCTGCGGGGGCGCGAGGAGCCCACCCGCTGGAACTCCCCGGTCTGCAGCACGCGCAGGAGCTTGGCCTGCAGCTTCACCGGGAGGTTCCCGATCTCGTCCAGGAAAAGGGTCCCCCCGTCGGCCAGCTCGAAGTACCCCACCCGGTCCGTCTTGGCATCGGTGAAGGCCCCCTTCACGTGGCCGAAGAGCTCGCTCTCGAACACCCCCTCCGAGATCCCCCCGGCGTTCACCGTCACCAGCGCCTTCCGGGCGCGCGGGGAGCGGCCGTGGAGCCAGCGCGCCACCACCTCCTTGCCGGTGCCGTGCTCCCCGGTGATGAGGACGTTGGCGTCCGAGGGCGCCACCCGCTCCATCACCGCCAGCACCGGGCGCATGGACCGCGCATCGGCAATGAGGTCCGGGGCCCCGTCGCCGCGGAGCCGGCGGTTCTCGTCCTCCAGCACCTCGCTGCGGCGGAGCGCCCGCGCCAGCTCCACCTGCGCGGCCAGGGTGGCCAGGAGCCGCGCGTTGTCCCACGGCTTCTCGATGTAGTCGCGCGCCCCGCGCCGCATGGCCTCCACCGCCCCGTCGACGCTCCCCCACGCGGTCATGACCACCACCGGGAGCTTGGGGTCGGCGGCGTTGAGGCGGGTGAGGAGGTCCAGCCCCTCCCGCCCGGAGGTGGTGTCGCGGGTGTAGTTCAGGTCGATGAGCGCCACGTCCAGCTCGTGCTCCTGCACGGCGGAGAGGACCCCCGCGGGGGAGGTGGCCGTCTCGATCCGGAAGCCTTCGCTCTTGAGGAGGAGCCGGAGCGCCTGGAGGACGTCCGGCTGGTCGTCGGCGACGAGGATGTGGGGCATCGAAGTGTCAGGGTACGCCATCAGGAGACCCTCATCCGCAGGGGGAGGGCGCCGTCGCGGAGAGGAGGCGCACTCCCGACGCGCGCTCCAGCTCGGCCAGCGCGCGGAGCGCGGCGAAGCGCGCCGTGATGGCCTGCCGCTCCGCCTCCTTCGTCAGCGCCTCGGCCTGGAGCCGCTCCACCAGGGGCGCGAGGCCCAGCCGGTACCGCTCCGACGCCTGCTCCAGCTGCCGCGCCGCGAGCTGCTGGTTGAGCCGGCTCCGCTCCTCCAGGAGACGGGCCCGGCGGAGCTGGCCGAGCGCCACCTCCACCTCACGGACCAGGGTGGCCCGGCGCTCCTCGATGCGCGCCTCGGCCGAGCGGAGCGCGGCGCTCGCGCGCTGCCGCTCCGCGATGCGGCGGCCCGGCTGGTCGAGCGGCCCCCACGAGAAGGCGAGCTGGTAGTACGTCTGCTCGTTGCGCGGGTTCAGCGTCAGCGCCTCCCGCGTGAGCCCGAACTCGGAGCGCCGCCAGGTGGCGCCCACGCTCACCGAGGGGAGGAACCACCAGCGCTCCGCCTGCACGCCCTGCGACGCGGCCGAGCGCGAGGCGCGCAGCGCCGCGAGGTCGGTGCTCTGCTCCAGGGCGCACGTCCGGAGCGCCTCCTCCGGGGGGAGCGCGGCGGCGGCGGGAGCGGTGGGGTCCACCAGCGCGAGGGAGGAGTCGGCCCGGACTCCCAGGTGCTGGAAGAGCGACAGCCGCGCGGACTCCGCCGCCGACTCCGCCTCCAGCACGGCCAGTTCCGCGTCCCCCTGCGCCAGGCGGGCCTGGAGCACCTCCAGCTCCGGGACCTGTCCCACCTCCAGGCGCCCCTCGGCAATGCGCACCAGCTCGGCGGCGCGCCGCAGCTCCGTCCGCCGGGCCTCCCGGAGCGCGTCGGCCTCCTGGACGCCCACGTAGGCCAGGGTGACTTCCGAGGCCACCCGGGCGCGCGCCGCTGCCAGCGAGAGGTCCGCCGCCCGCACCTCGGCGTTCGCCCTCCGCACCCCCCAGAGGCTCTGCCCCCCGTCGAAGAGGGTCCACTCCGCCGAGAGGGCGGTGGCGGTCGAGTAGGCCTCGCGCGAGCGGATGAGCGAGTCGGGGAGCTGGACGATCCCGCCCGTCACCGGGTCGCTGGCCGTGCGCTGGAGGGTCGCGGACTCCACCAGCCCGGTGGAGAGGGAGAGCGAGGGGACGAGCCTCCCCCAGCTTTCCCACCGCCCGGCGCCCGCCACGGCGCGGGCTGATTCGGCCTGCCGGAGCGAGGGGCTCCGCGCCAGCGCCATCCCCACCGCCTGGTCGAGCGTCAGGCGGCCGGCGGGCGCGGCGGGCTCCTGCGCCGCGGCGGTGCCGGCGGAGAGGAGGGCGGCGCCCAGGAGGGAGAAGAGTACAGCGTTCCGGGCGCGCCGGGAAGTCGGGGAAGTCATGGGGCCGGTCCTGATTGGGGGTCTCACTCGTTCACCATCCACCCGTCGCGGAGCTGGATCACCCGGTGTCCGTAGCCCGCGTTCTCCTCGGAGTGCGTCACCTGGATGATGGTGGTGCCCTGGTCGTTCAGCCGCTTCAGCACCTCCATGATCATCCGCCCCTGGCTGGAGTGGAGGCTCCCGGTGGGCTCGTCGGCCAGGATGAGCCTGGGGCTCGCGATCACCGCGCGCGCCACCGCCACCAGCTGCTGCTGCCCGCCCGAGAGCTGGCTGGGGTGGAGGTCCTTCTTTCCCACGATCTGGAAGCGGTCCAGGACGTCCGCCACCAGGGCGGCGCGCTCGCTCCGCTTCACGTCGCGGTACGAGAGCGGGACCTCCAGGTTCTCGTACACGGTCAGGTCGTCCAGGAGGTGGTACTGCTGGAACACGAAGCCGACGTGGCGCTTGCTCAGCTCCATCCGCTCCTTGGGCTTGAGGCGGTGCACCGGCTGCCCGGCCAGGTGGTACTCCCCGCCCCACTGCGCGTCGAACATCCCCAGGATGTTGAGCAGGGTGGACTTTCCCGCCCCGGAGGGTCCCATGATGCTCAGGAACTCTCCCTGGGCCACGTCGAGGTTGATGTTGCGGAGCACCCAGGTGCGCCCCGCCTTGGTCTCGTAGACCCGCTCCAGCCCGCGGAGGCGGATCAGGGGCGCGGCCGGGGCGCCGGTCTCCCCGGCGGAGGACTGCGAAAGCACGCTGTTCATCGGAAGGTCCGGTTCTCTATTCGGCTCGGAGCGCGGCCATGGGGTCCACGCGGGTGGCCCGGCGCGCGGGGACGACGGCGGCCACCAGGGCCACCATCGCGAGGAAGGCGGAGACGCCCGCCAGGGTGAGCGGGTCGGCCGTACCGACGCCGAAGAGGAGGCTCGCCATCACCCGCGTGGCGGCGAGCGCCGCCACCAGCCCCAGCGCGAGGCCGAGCGCGGTGAGCATCATCCCCTGCCGCACCACCAGCCGGAGCACGTCGCGCGGGTTCGCGCCGAGGGCCACCCGCACCCCGATCTCCTGCCGGCGCTGGGTGACGGAGTAGGCGACGATCCCGTACAGGCCGAGCGCGGCCAGCAGGAGCGCCACCGCCGCGAAGCCGCCCAGCAGGTAGAGGTTGAGGCGCTCGCGGGCGACGGTCTGCGCGGCCACCTGCTCCAGGGTGCGGACCTCTCCCACGGGGAGGTTCGGGTCGATCTCCCGCACCGCGGCCGCGGCCGCGCCGGAGAGCGCCAGCGGGTCGCCGTCGGTGCGGATGAGGACGGTGAGCCGCCCGACGGGCATCTGCGCGAAGGGGCGGTAGATGGCCGCCGCCGGCTCCCCGGCCGGTCCCTTCTCGCGGACGCTCCCCACCACCCCCACCACCTCGCCCGAGAGGCCGTTCTCGCCCATGGGGAGCGTGAGGCGCTTCCCGAGGGGGTCCTCCCCGGGGAAGTGGCGCCGCGCGGCCTCTTCGTTGATCACGAACACGGGAGGGGCGCTCTCGGCGTCGCGATGGTCGAAGGCGCGCCCCTTCCGCAGCGGCATCCCGAGCGCGCCGAAGTAGTCGCCCGCGATCACCCGCACGTCGGTGGGGACCTCCTCCCCGGGGCGCGGAGGCGGCTGGTCCGACCGCCACGACACGAACCCCATCTTCTCCCCGGTGAGGGGAAGGTACATCGCGCCGCCCACCGCCCGGGCGCCGGGGAGTGCCTGGAGGCGCGGGAGGAGCCCGCCGACGAAGTTGAGCTTCGGGGAGTCGCCCTGGTACTGCTCCCCCGTCAGCATCATCCGCATCGTCAGCACGTTCTCCGTGTTCACGCCGGTGTCCACCGCCAGGAGCCGCTGCAGGCTGCGGCCCAGCAGCCCCGCTCCCACCAGCAGCACCACCGCCAGCGCCACCTCCGCCACCACCAGCCCCCGCCGCAGCCCGCTCCGTCCCGCGGTGGTCCCGCGCCCCGCCTCCCCGAGCGTTCCCGCCAGCCGCACCGCCGAGGCGGAGAGCGCGGGCACCACCCCGAAGAGCACCCCGGTCAGGAGCGAGACGCCCAGCGCGAAGCCCAGCACCCGCCCGTCCACCCGCACCTCGTCCAGGCGCGGCAGCGCCAGGTCTGCGGGGAGGAGGCGCACCAGGGCGGTCGTCCCCCACACCGCCAGCCCCAGCCCGACGAGCCCCGCCAGCACCGCCAGCACCAGGCTCTCGGTGAGCGTCTGGCGCACCAGCCGGCCGCGTGTGGCCCCCAGCGAGAGGCGCACCGCCATCTCCTTGCGCCGGGCGACGGCGCGGCCCAGGAGGAGGTTCGCCACGTTGGCGCAGGCAATCAGCAGCAGCAGCCCCACCGCCCCCAGCAGCACCAGGAGCGCCGGCCGGACCTCTCCCGTCACCTGCTCGTGCAGCGGCACCAGGCTCACCGCCATGTTGGCGTTGTAGCCGGGCTCCGCCTCCGCGAGCCGGCGGGCAATGGTGGCCATCTCGGTGCGCGCCTGCTCCACGGTGGCGCCCGGACGCAGCCGCCCCACCACCTGGAGGAAGCGCCCGCGCCCCTCGGGGCTCAGCGCGACCGGGACCCAGAGCTCCGGCTGCGCGCCCACGGAGCGGAACGCCTCCGGCATCACCCCGATTACGGTGAGGACCTCGCCGTTGAGGGTGAGGGTGCGGCCGACCACCGCCGGATCGCCGCCGAAGCGGCGCTGCCAGAGGCGGTGGCTGAGCACGGCGACGTTCTCCTCCTCCTCGCCGTCCGCGTAGGTGCGGCCGAGCTGGGCCTTCGCCCCCAGCACGGAGAAGAAGTTCCCCGTGCTCCCCCGGACCTGGACCTCCTCGGGGTCGCCGCCCCCCGTCAGGTTGAAGGGCCGGTCGAAGAAGGCGGCCAGCCCCGCGAAGCTCCCGGCCTGCTCCCGCAGGGCGAAGTAGTTCATGGACGAGGTGGGGTTCTCCGCGACCTCGCCGTCCCGGCTCCGCTCCCAGACCATCACCAGCCGCTCCGGCTCGGGGTAGTCGAGCGGGCGGAGGAGGATGGAGTTGACCACCGTGAACATGGCCGTCCCCGCGCCGATCCCCAGCGCCAGGGTGAGCACGGCCACCGCGGTGAAGCCCGGGCTCTGGAAGAGCCGGCGGATGCTGTAGCGCAGGTCGTTCAGGAGGGTGCCCATGGGGGGTCTCCTATTCGGCGCGGAGGGCGACCATGGGATCCACCCGGGTGGCGCGCCGGGCGGGGAGGTAGCTGGCGACGAGCGCGACCACCGCGAGGAGGAGAGGCACCCCCACGAAGGTGACCGGGTCGGTGGCCGTCACGCCGTACAGCAGGCTGGAGAGGAGGCGCGTGGCGGCGAGCGCCAGCGCCAGCCCCACCGCGGTCCCCAACGCCAGGAGCCGGAGGCTGGAGCGCACCACCCCCCGCACCACGTCGGAGGCCGCCGCGCCCAGCGCCATGCGGATCCCGATTTCCCGCGTGCGGGAGGAGACCTGGAAGGCCAGGATCCCGTAGAGCCCGATGGCGGCGAGGAGGAGCCCCACCAGGCCGAAGGTGCCCACCAGGGTCGCGGCCATGCGCTGCGGGAAGATGGAGAAGCCGATCAGGGCCGGGAGCGACATGGCCTGCTCCAGCGCCACGTTGGGGTCGAGCGCCGCCATCTCGCGCCGGACGGTGCCCAGCGCCGCGGCCGCGTCGCCGTCGCGGGAGCGGACGTGCAGCGTGACGGAGCCGGCGTAGCGCTGCGAGAGCGGGAGGTAGACGAACGACTTGGGCGTCTCCGTGTAGCTCTCGTACTTTCCGTCGCGCGCCACCCCCACCACCTCCAGCACCCGGTCCTGGAAGCGCAGGGTCCGCCCCAGCGGGCTCTGCCCGGGCCACAGGCGCCGCGCGAGGGTCTCGTTGACCACCGCCGTGGCGGGGGCGCCCGGCCGGTCCGCGGAGGTGAAGGCCCGGCCGGCGGCGAGCGGGATCTGCATGGTCTCGAAGTACCCCTCGCCCACCGTTCCCAGGTCGGCGGTCACCTCGGCCTCCTCCCCCTCGCGGTCGGCGCGGCGGATCCGCTCGCTCCACACGTTCCCGCCCATGGGGGCCCACACGGCGTACGCGGCGCTCTGCACGCCCGGCGCGGCGCGGAGCCGCTCCAGGAGCTGCTGCTGGAGCGCCAGCCCCCGGGCCTCGTCGTAGCCGTGCGACTCCAGGTTGATCCCGGTCACCACCACCCCGTCGGGGTTGAAGCCGATCTCGTCGGCGAGCGCTTTCTGGAGGGTACGGCCGAAGAGCGCCGCCGTCACCAGCAGGAGGAGCGAGAGGGAGAGCTGCGCCACCACGAACCCGCTCCGCATGCGCGTCCGCCCCGCGGTCTGGCCGCGCTCGCCGTCCCGGAGCCCCGGGACGACCTCCGCCCGCGTGGCCTGGAGCGCGGGCGCCAGCCCGAAGACCACCCCCGTGGCCAGCGCCAGGGCGCACGCGAAGGCCAGGACCCGTCCGTCCACCCCGAACTCCAGCGCGATGCGGACCGGGACGGGGGGCTGGAAGCCGGAGATCAGCCCCATCAGCCAGACGGTCATCAGGACGCCCAGGCCGCCGCCGGCCAGGAAGAGGATCACGCTCTCGGTGAGGAGCTGCCGGACGATCCGCCCGCGCCCCGCGCCCACCGCGAGCCGGATCGCCATCTCGCGGCGGCGTGCCGCGCCGCGCGCCAGGAGCATCCCGCCCACGTTGGCGCTGGCGATCAGGAGGACGAGCAGGGCGGTGGCGAGCAGCATCCCCATGAAGCCGATGAGCACCCCGCGGAAGAAGCCCGGTACCGCGGTGAGCGGCTGCACCCTGACGCCCACCACCTCGGCGCCCCGCCGGTCCGGCGGGAGCTGCCGGGAGACCGCGGCCAGCGCGGCCCTCGCGGCTTCGGGCTCCACGCCCTCGCGCAGGCGGCCGAAGAGGGCGATCACCTCGCCGCTCCCCGGCTCCCCGCTCCCCGCCCGCGCGGGGTGCCAGACGTCTACCGGGAGGCCGACGATGGTGCCCGAGAACCCCTGCGGGGCGACCCCCGCCACCGTGTACGGGCGGCTGTTCAGGTGCACCGTGCGCCCCACCACCGCGGGGTCGCTCCCGAAGCGCGCGGCCCACAGCCCGTGGCTGATGACCACCGCGGCCTCTCCGCTCCGGTTCGCTGCGGGAGAGAAGAAGCTCCCCGCGGCGGGGCGCAGGCCGAGCACGTCGAAGTAGTTGGCGGTGGCCGCCACGGTGTTGACCACCTCGGCGCCCCGATTGTCGGTGCGCAGCGATCCCTCGCCGTAGCTGTGTCCGGCGAGCCCGGCGAAGACGCTCCGCGTGGCTTCGCGGAACGCCTCGTACCGGGCAACCGAGAAGGCGGAGTAGCCCATGATGACATGGGTGGAGCCACGCTGCACCTCGCTCACGGTCACCAGCCGCTCCGGGGCCGCCACGGGGAGCGGCCTGAGGAGGAGCGTGCTGACCAGGCTGAAGATCACCGTGGTGGCGGCAATCCCCAGCGCGATGGTGAGCACCGCCACGGCGGTGAAGCCCGGGGCCCGGGCCAGCGCGCGCAGCGAGTAGCGGAGGTCCTGCCGGAGCCGGTCCATGTCAGCGGACGTCGAAGCCGTGCTGCTCCAGCTCCGACACCATGGCCGCGGCGCGGGGGCCGCTCACGTCCTCCACCACCTGCCCGTCGAACAGGTGGATGCTGCGCTCCGCGTACTCCTCGTAGCGCGGGTCGTGCGTCACCATCACGATGGTAGCGCCCCCGCGGTGGAGCTCGCGCAGCAGGTCCATCACCGCCTCGCCGTTGGTGCTGTCCAGGTTCCCCGTGGGCTCGTCGGCCAGGAGCACGCTGGGCGACCCCGCGATGGCGCGCGCCACCGCCACGCGCTGCTGCTGGCCGCCGGAGAGCTGCGCCGGGTAGTGCCCCGTGCGGTGGGCCATTCCCACGCGCTCCAGCGCCTCCTGCACCCGCTTCTTCCGCTCGGCGGCGGGCATGTTCCGGTAGGTGAGCGGCAGCTCCACGTTCTCGTAGACGGTGAGGTCGCCGATCAGGTTGAACGCCTGGAAGACGAAGCCGATCTCCCGGTTCCGGATCTGCGCCCGCTGGGCGGCGGTGAGGTTCGCCACGGGCTCGCCCACCAGGCGGTACTCGCCCGAGGTGGGGGTGTCGAGGAGCCCCAGGAGCGAGAGGAGGGTGGTCTTGCCGCACCCGCTGGGGCCGGCGATGGCCACGAACTCCCCCTGCTGGATGCGCAGGTGCACGTTGTTGAGCGCGTGCGTCTCCACCTCTTCGGTGTAGAACACCTTGCTCACCCCCTCCAGCTCGATCAGCGACTTCGTTCCGTTGGTCATGGTCGTGGTTTTCCTTGGATGGATGCTCAGGATGGAGGGATGAGGATCACTTGAGGCGTACGCGGTCGGCCGAATCCCACTGCGACATGTCGGAGAGGATGACGACGTCCCCCTCCCGCAGGCCGCTCACGATCTCGATGGTGTTGACCGAGCTGCGGCCCAGCCGGACGTTGACCCGCGAGGCGCTCTCCCCGTCCGGCCCCATCCGGAAGAGTCCCACCGTGCTCTCGGGCTGCCCGTAGGCGGGGCGGCCGACGTACAGCACGTTCTTCAGCCGCTCGATCTCGATGGTGCCGTCCACGCTCAGGTCGGGGCGGGCGCCGCGCGGCAGCTGGCCCTCCAGCGCCACGTCCACCGTGACGGTGCCGTTCTGCACCGCGGGGTCGATCCGCATCACCCGGCCGGGGATGATCCCGTTGCGCGTGTCGATGGAGGCGCGGAGCCCCACCACCAGGTCCTTGGCCTGCGTCTCGGGAATGCGCAGCTCCGCCTTGAGGCGCCCCGGCTGCACCACCACCGCCAGGTTCGACCCCGGGTTCACCCACTGCCCCTCCTGGAGGGGGAGCTCCCGCAGCACGCCGCTCGTGCCGGCACGGACGTGGAGCGATTCCAGGTAGCGCTGCTGGAAGTCCACCAGCCCACGGAGCCGCTGCACCTGCGACTGCTGCGCCGAGAGCTGCGCCTTCATGGACTGCGAGATGAAGTCGAGGCGCTTCTTCTCGATCTCCAGCCGCGCGGCCAGCTCTTCCGCCTGGTCCTGGACCCGGCGCATCTCCAGCCTGGAGATCAGCCCCTTGGCGGCCAGCTCCACGTTGGCGTCGTACTGGCGCTTGGCCTCGCGGTACTGCGAGTTCACGGTGGAGACCGACCCCTCCTGGTTGAGGCGCTGGTTCTCCAGCGTGGCGCGGAGGTTCGCCAGCTCCGACTCGGCGGCCGAGAGCTGCCGCTGCGCCTCCATCATCTGGAGGTGGACGTCGGGGTTGCTCAGCTCCAGGAGGACGGTACCGGGCTCGACGGTGGTTCCCGGCTGGGCGAGGACCCGCTCCACCCGTCCGGCGGTCTGCGCAGAGATGTAGCGGATCTGCTCCGGGACCAGCGTCCCGGGGCCGCGCACCTGCCGGATCATGTCGCCGCGGCTGACGGTGTCCATCCAGACCGCGGCGCGCTCCACGGTGGGCGAGGCCGGCTCCAGCGCCGAAAGGGCGATGGCGGTGCCCGCGACCGCCACGATCGCGAGCACCGCGTAGATCCAGCGGCGCTTGCGGACTGTCTGACGAGGGATGTCCAACGTGAGGTCTCCTGATCCGGGAGGGGGCGGCGCGGCAGCGTTGCGGCGCCGTTCAGGCGTCCCTCTAAAGGAAGGAGCGTGCCGCGGGGAAGAGGAGCTTAAGTTATTATTTTGCAAGGACTTATGTACTGCACGGCCACGGCGTAGGGCATCCGGATGTCCGGTTGTGGGATTTCGCCGTCCCAATACCGGACACTCGGTGGCACCTGGTGGAGGCCGCGTCAGCCGTCGAGGTGGACCTCGCCCAGCCCGAAGGCGGTGTGCCTCCCCAGGTGCAGGAGCGGCGCCGCGCGCAGGAGGGGAAGCCAGCGCGCGGGGGAGCCGCGGTACGTGACGCGGCCCGTCCACCCGGCGAAGCCCTCCCCGTAGCCCATCCGCTGCCCCTGCCGCCGCGAGTAGCGCGGCACCTCCGTCCAGCGCACCGCCGCGTCGTCCGTCTCCACCCGTGCCGCGGCTTCCGTCAGCGCCATTTCCTCGTCGCGCGGGAAGACGGGGCCGCTCCCGTACGCCCCGGAGAGGAGGGAGACCCGCTTGAGCAGCTCGTCTACCACGTCACGGAAGCCCAGGGCCCCGCGCGGCTCGCCCCGGCGGCGGATGAAGGTGGGGGTGCGCAGCTCCAGCGAGAAGCGGTCCGCGCCGGCCGCTCCCCGCGCGGGGGTGCCGGCGAAGTCGTCCGGGAAGCGCCAGGGGAGGGAGACGGGGCGGAAGAGGCCGTCCGCGGTGACCACCGTGGCGGTATCGCGGGGACCGAGGGCTTCCACGCGCTCCAGGGCGAAGCGGCCGTCCGCGGGGGAGCCGGGGCGCCGGGCACCGATCCCGGCGCGGCCCAGCGCCAGCAGGGCGCGCACCACGGGGAGGAGGTGCGCGCCCGCGCTCCCCACCAGCGTCAGCTCGAACTCCAGGACGGACCCGGGGGCGTAGGTGCCCCCGCTTCGGCGCGGGCACCTACGCCCCCGGGTCCGTCCTGGAGTTCGAGCTGACGCTG
>Ga0247718_1000450_pt1 | contig 11542 bp, 10 predicted proteins | sample 21E_DmetaG_FD_189045 | JGI IMG/M metagenome (GOLD analysis project Ga0247718, IMG submission 189045) | Soil microbial communities from hillslope of Landscape Evolution Observatory, University of Arizona, Oracle, AZ, United States - 2-1-E_D | ecosystem: Engineered > Artificial ecosystem >...
GACCCGCCGCAGCGCCGAGGCCCGCGAGGGCCACCCAGGGCGGGAGGGGTGAGTTCTTGGCGACAGGGTAGTCGGGCAGGTGGGACTCGCCGAACTTGAAGGGGATGAACGAGTAGCGCGTCGTGAGGTCCACCGTCACGTTCTGGCTGAGGTCGCGCACGAGGACCTGGACGCGACCGCCCGTGAGGTTCTCCCTGAGGCGGAACGTGTAGTTGAAGTCGCCCTGCTCGAAGGTGCGGACGGTGCCCACGCCCGAAGGCGTGTCGTAGGTGCCGTTGGGGTGGTAGAGCCAGACCCACACGCGCTCGTTCACGACGGGCTTCCCGAACAGGGAGCCGCCATGGACGGCGGGGTAGCCCGCCGTGAGGTCCACGGCGCGCACGCGGACGCTGTAGAGGCCGCCCCAGCTCATGTTGTCGTAGCGGAAGCCGCGGGGCCACAGGTCCTCGTTGAGGACGAGGGTGAGGTCCGTGCGGCGGGTCTCGGGATCGAGGGCCTTCGTGACGCTCTTCCCGTTCGCGGTGAGGGTGACCGTCCCGTGGGGCGTCACTTCACCGATGCGGAAGTCCGCCTGGATGTCGCCGCGCTCGGCGCTCATGCCGTGGACGGCGCCCGTCCGCTTGGTGCCGCCGAGCTCGTCCTCGAAGGTCACCGTGTACGGTACCCCAAGAGCGGGGCGGTGGTTCACGTCGACAACCCGGCCGTACACGACGTAAGCCTCGTTGTAGGGCCCGATGCCCTCGGGCAGGAGCGTCTGCGCCTGCGCAGAGGGGATGGCTAGGGCCGTTGCGAGGAGCGCAAGGGCCACGAGGGGGACAGACCGGGTTGCCGTCACGACGTTCACCCTTACCGCTTGTTGCCCTTGCCGGCCTTGCCCTTCACCTTGGAGCCGCGGTTCAGGAAGAAGGCGGCCGCACCGAGGGCGACCGCGATGCCTCCCGCCACGAGGGCGAAGCGCACCCACTTCTGCTCAAGGAGCGGGGGGTCCTGGACGAGGTTCACGGTGGAGGTGTGGAAGGTGCCGTCAACGGGAACCTCCTCGGTTTCGCCCACGGCCTCGACACGGAGGGTGCCCGAGGTCACCTTCTCTTCGACGTCGAGGACGGCGGTGTAGTCGCCAACGTCGTTCGTCCGCACCGTCTTCGTGGCCGTCTTGCCGCCATTGTAGGTGAGGGTGACGACGACTTCCTCGTTGGCCACGGGCTCGGAGACCACGATGCCGCCGCCGTCGCGGGACTCGCGGGGGATCTCCTTCATGATGCGGCCGGACACCGTGTAGGTGGAGTTGAACTGCTCGACCTGCTCGGAGCAGCGGAGGTCGGGGCGGGCCACGTCGAGCTGGAGGTTCACGATGGAGTGCCGGATCGTGGGGTTGACGTCCACCGTCTTGGACGCGAGGACGGCCTCCGAGGTGAAGAAGGGATAGAAGGTGCCGCCCTCGATCTCGAAGGTGCCGCGGTTCTGGCGGACCATCTGGTTCTCGTTCACGAAGGGACCGAAGGTGGGGTAGGAGAGGTTCACGGCAGCCACATACACCTTGCCGGCGCCACGGGGCTCGTGGATGTGGGGGTAGGCATGGTTGATGCCGTTCGAGTCCAGGTAGCCCTGGTTGTTGATCTCCCAGCTGTACTGCCCGTTGCAGTCCGTCCTGTAGAGGCGGTAGGCCTTCTCGGTGGCGCCCGTGGACCCGATAGGCGTGCCGGAGTCAACGAAAACACGAACCGTCACGTCGCGGACGGGGTAGCCCTCCGCGTCGACGACGCGGCCACTCACATAGTAGCGGTGGGCGTAGGTGTGGTCAGCAAGCACCGTCATGGGGACGATGGCGACGAGCAGCACGGCGAAGGCGACGGCCAGGAGCCCCGCCCGAAGAGGAGTGCGCATGAGGGCCGCACTAGGCTGATGGCTAAAAAGCATTGCCTTCCTCTCCCACGGTGCGACAAGCACGCGCGCCCCCGTACTTGGAGGGCGCGCGCAGGGCGCGAACACCAGGAACAAGCCAGGTGCGGGCCCCATCGGAATCAAAAAGGAAGGGTTAAATTGGACTCCTTTTCTTTCCGAAGAACGGGATGCACGCATGAGCACCTGCTTTGTCTTAGTGCAAACGCTGCCGGGCCGCGAGGAAGACGTCCACGCGCGCCTCGCGGGAAACCCCTCCGTAGCCGCCGCGCACGTTCTCTTCCACGAATCCATCGCCGTGAAGCTGAACGTTGCCGCCGACAGCCTCGAAGTGGCAGCGAAGGAGCTCACCCACCTCGACGGGGTCGTCCGTGCCGCCCTCTACCGGACGCGCAAGAACACTTGAGGTGACCCCATGGCCCGCGGTGTAACCGACCAATTCCTGAAAATCGTCGAGCGCGACCGCCACCGCGCTCTCCTCACCCTCTTCGCGGCCCTCGCCCTCGTGGCCCCCGCGTACTTCCTCGCGGAGCTCGCCGACGCCCCCCGCCTCGGCGCCGTCGCCGTCACCTTCTTCGCCGCCCTCGTGGTGGCCTTCATCGCGGGCCTCATCACGGCCTGGCGCCACTACCACCGCGTCAACAAGGACCTCAAGGAGCGCTGGACCACCTGGATGCGCTTCAGCACGAGCGCCGGCACCCTTGACGACGTCGAGCGCAAGGTGCAGGGGAAGGCCCCCGCCTCCACCGCCCTCAAGGCGGCCGGGCTCGCCCTCCTCGTGATCGGCAACGGCGTCGCCTTCGCCCTCCTCTGGGCCGAGTCCCCCGCCGGGCCCTTCGCCACGGCCCTCGCCGTCATCCTCGATGGTATCACCCTCGGCCTCACCGCCGCCGGCAGCCTCTGGCTGCTCGGCTGGTGCACCCTCTTCCGCCGCGCCGTCGGCCAGCTTGTCGAAGAGGGCCAGATGGGGATTTGGGGAGAACGCTGACCCTTCACCGGTCAACCTCCCGGTCAGGTGACTCTCCATCGGACCGCGCAAGCGGCGTCCGATGGAGAGTCACCTGAACCCAACCAGACTGCCGCTTCTGCGTCCTGAGCAAGTCTTTTAATCGGCTGGCCTCTTCCGGGCTGATTCCCCGTGTCCGACGGCTCCTTCTGGTCGCTCTTCAAGGCCCGGTACCTTGTGAAGAAGCCCCTTGCTTCCGCCGCCACCCAAGCTGAGCGGTCGGAGCTCCGCCGCACCTTGGGCGCCTTCGAGCTCACGGCCCTCGGCGTGGGCGCTATCGTCGGCGCGGGCATTTTCGCGACCATCGGCGCCGTCACCTCGGGCTACACGGGGCCCGCCGTCATCCTCTCCATCCTGCTCATCGCGGCCTTTAGCGCCGTGGTGGCGCTCGCCTACACGGAGCTTGCCACCATGATGCCCCTTGGCGGGAGCGCGTACTCCTACACGTACACGAGCCTCGGGGAGCTCCTCGCGTGGCTCACGGTGTGGGCGCTCATGGCGGGGTACGTCATCGGCAACATGGCGGTGGCCACTTCCTTCGCCGCGAACCTGCAGGGCCTCCTGGAGCCCGCGGGGCTCGTGCTGCCCCCCGCGCTCCGGAGCATCGCCACCCCTGAGAACCCCCAGGGCGCCTTCGACCTCTTCGGGTTCCTGGTGTGCCTCCTCGTGACGGTGCTGCTGCTGCGGCCCGTGAAGGAGAGCGCCCGCGCGAACACGGCGATGGTGGTCGTGAAGATTGCCATCCTCGTGGCCTTCGTCGCCGTGGCGGTTCCCCACATCGACTCGCTCAATTACCAGCCCTTCTTCAAGGCGACCCTGGACGTCGCGCTCCCGGGCGGCTTCACGGTTCCGGGCGCCCTTACCGCCGTCGTGGCGGGCGCGGGCCTCATCTTCTTCGCCTTCATCGGCTTCGACGCCGTGAGTACCGCCGCCGAGGAGACGAAGAATCCCTCCCGCGACATCCCTCTCGGCATCCTCGGGAGTCTTGCGGTGTGCGCGCTCCTCTACATCGCCGTGGCCCTTGCGCTCACCGGCGTGCTCCCCCTTGAGCGGATCACCTCGGGCGACCCCCTGGCAGATGCCCTTCGCGAGATCGGGTATGGTCCCCTGGCCATCGTCATGAACGCGGGCGGCCTCCTCGCGAGCCTCAGCGTCCTCCTTGTGTTCCAGCTGGGTGCGTCCCGCATCCTGTACACGCTCTCCCGCGACGGGCTCCTTCCCGGCTGGTTCGGCGTCGTGAGCGCGAAGCACGCCACACCCAACCGCATCACCATCGCGGTGGGCATTTTCACCGCCATCGGCGCGGGCTTCCTCCCTCTCACGTTCCTCCTCGAGCTCACGAACGTCGGCACCCTCTTTGCTTTCGCGCTCGTCCTCGCGAGCGTCCCCATCCTCAGGAAGGCCGCGCCCAATGCCGCGCGCCCCTTCCGGTCCCCCGGGTCGCCCTGGCTCCCGCTTCTCGGCATCGTCACCTGCGTGCTCCTGACGCTGTTCTTCAGCGCCGCCGCCTGGCTTGGTTTCGTGTTGTGGATGGGCGCGGGCCTCATGATTTACGCAGCCTACGGCGCGCGCCACAGCCGCATGCGCGCTCCCGCCCTCGAGGAGGCGCTCTCCGCGCCCGACCCGGACCTGCGCCCCGTTCCCATCGCGGGCGTCTCCAACGGCGCGCCGGAGGCCCGCCCCGGTGCCCTCGCGCGGCTCGCGCAGAAGGGCAACCAGAAGAAGTGACCTCCCGGGCGGAGCTTCCGCTCGGGGAAAAATTGCTTCGCGAGAAGGTGAGAGCACCGCCGCCGGGGAGAGGTGAGAAGATTGGCTGGTTTGCCGGCGGCAGTGGGGCCCGCCCTTAGTGGACGGGCTGGAGAGCGACTTCCTCTTCTTCCTCGCTCTCCTGGGCCTCGGCCGCGCGGCCGGGGATGGAGACATGGGAGGGGAAGTAGCTCAGGATCAGAATGTCGTCGAAAGCGCGAACCCAGCGGTAGGGAATCGCGACATCGACGCCACCTTCCACGACCTTCGTGTTGGTCTTCCCAACGAGAAGGCTGTCGAGGCGGCGGTTGCTGACGTCAAGAATGATGTTCTTGACGTTGCCTACGTACGTACCGTTACCAGTGTAAACGGGAAGGTTCACAAAGCGAGTGATCTCTTCCATCGTGCATCCCAGGGCATTTGAAGAAAGGATGGGCTATAAAAATGTGCCTAATCGCTTCGGGGAGGCTATCTTGTGGGGCCTCCTTTCTCGGCCCGACACGCTGTTCACGCGATCCTCAACGACCTGGCGGGTCGTCGGGGGCGCCGCAAGGCGCGGCGGCCGGCTCCGCCGGCGAGCCCCCTCGCTCGCTGCGGAGAGGCAGAGGTGCCGCGAAGGTACGCGGGGGCCTGGTGAATCTGCGCGGACCGCGGGGCCCGAGAGGAGCAGCGCGAGGGGGCGGTGAGCAAAGGGTCGCCGGGAAGTCACCCCTCTAGGCGGGGGACCCGGGTGCGCGTCAGAGTTTGGCGAGGGCTTCGAGGATCTCGCGGTTGCGCTCCAGCGATTCCTCGAGGAGACGCTCCGTCTCCGGGTCGAGCTTCGTCCGCTTTCGCGGGAGCGACGGGGGAACGGGAGTCTCGGTCATGATCGGGAGTTCCCCCCTTGCATACTTATAGGTTTGCCAGGTGGGCTCGAACCCATGCGGCCACCTCCTCCACCTCGTACCGGCCCTCCGCAAGGGCCAACATGAACGCGATGGCTTCATCAGCACCGACGTGGAGCCTTGCTCCGTTGCGGGCGAGAAAGACGTCAAGGGCTTCGAACCCGGTCCGTTTGTTGCCGTCCGCGAAGGGGTGCTCGACCACGAGTCCGCGGACGAGAAATGCCGCCCTCAGCGCGAGATCAGGCTCCTCGGGGAACGGGCCCCATCGCGCACGCGAAACGGCGGCCGAAATCGTGTTGCGGTTGAGGACGCCATGATCCCCTCCCGTCTCCTCGATGACCCGGAGATGGATGGCTTCGACGTCGCCGGCTGTCGGATACCACACAGGCATCGACCCCCGGGCCACCCCTGGAGCAATCCCCTCTTTCCCAAAAGGCTCGGACGCCCCCGCCGCCGACGAAAGGGCCACGACGCCTATAACCCGTCCCCGCCAAGCCGTCCTGTTTCCCATGGACCCGACGCTTGCCGAAACCCCGGTACCGCCGGCCGAGCGCCCGAGGGGCCGCCTCCCCCTGGGGCGCGTGAAGGGCATCCCGCTCTACGCGCACTGGACCTTCGTGCTGCTCCTCCCCGTCTTCGTGTTCCTGATGGCCCGCTACTTCACGGGCTTTGGCGAGCGCACGGCGGGCGCCCAGGAATACTTCTGGGGCGCGATGCTCGCCGTCGCCCTCTTCGGGAGCGTGCTCCTGCATGAGCTCGGCCACTCCCTCACCGCGCTCCGGATGGGGCTCAAGGTGCGGAGCATCACGCTTCTCCCGATAGGCGGCGTGAGCGCCTTCGACCACATGCCGACGAAGCCCAAGGAAGAGTTCCTGGTCACGGCCGCCGGGCCCGCCGTGAACTTCATCATCGGCATCCCGCTCCTCGCGGCCTGGTACGCGGGCCTCATCCCCCGCGCCGCGGGCCTCTGGGACGAGTTTCTGTACTGGACGGCCATCCTGAACCTGAGCCTTGGCATCTTCAACCTCCTGCTCCCGGCCTTCCCCATGGACGGGGGCCGTATCCTCCGGAGCGCCCTCGCCTCCCGCATGGGGCTGCGGCGTGGGACTGAGGTTGCCGCGAGCGTGGGCCGAGTCATGGCCTTCGCCATGGGCCTCTGGGGCGCCTTCACCCTCGCCTCCGGCGGGTGGCTGCTCCTCCTCATCGCCTTCTTCATCTTCAACGGCGCCACCGCCGAGGAGGCCGGGGTCCGCCTGCGCGACACCCTCGGGAACCTCCACGTGGGCGACCTCATGACGCGCACCGTGGACACCATCCCCGAGACGGCGAGCGTGGAGGAGGCCTTCCACGTGATGCTCCGCACGAAGCACCTCGTGCTCCCCCTCAAGGACGCCGCCGGCAACTACACCGGCTACGTCCACCTCAACGACCTTTCCCGCGTGCCTACGCCGGAGCACGCGTGGCGCCCCGTGGCGGACGTGGCGAAGCGCGAAGTGTTCACCGCCCACGAGAGCGACCCCGCAACGGCAGCCCTCGAAACCATCAACCGGGCCGGAGGCGAGCCCCTCCTCGTGATGGAGGGCCACACCCTCCTCGGCATCCTCACGAAGACCGACCTGTTGCGCGCCGTCCAGATTCTAGAGGCCGAGCACGGGGGCGGACGCCGCTTCCGGGGCGCCCGCGGCCGCGCCACCGGGTGAGGAATGTGAGGGCGCGCTAGCTCCTGGAGGCATCGCGGCCCGAAGGCCGCTTCCCCGGGTGAGTGGCTCGCGCCCTGGTCCACGCGAACGTGGGTGCCCCCCGTAGGTGTAGGGGCAACCCCTGGAGGGCGTGCGGGCACTTGGGGGTTTGCTTCTTGGCGGCAGGGGCCTCGGCCGAAACCGCAGAGCGTCAGTGGGTCAGAGGTTCGCAGAGCGTTGGGAAGGGCTCTGCGAACCTCTGACCCTCTGAGCCACTGTGGTTTCGGCCGAGAACCAGGGCAGCAACGCCCCGCTCGCCGAAAGCGATTGGACACCTGCGCGACCACAATCCTTTTTATACCCCCGGCGGGTCGTGGCACGATTTCCCATGCGTGGCGCGCGCTTGGTCCTCGGCCTCCTCCTCCTCCTTCTCCCGGCAGCCGCCGGCTGCCTCACCCCGTCGGACACCGCCGTGGGGGAGCAGCAGGTCGGGCCCCTCCCCCTGCCGTTGGACCTGCCCACATTCACGCCGCTCAAGATCATCGATGACGTGCGCCCCGGCGGCGAGCCCGTGATCACGATCACGCCCAAGGGCACCATTCTCGTGAGCGCGCACCCTGGGCCCACGCACACGCGCCTTCCCCCCTCGCCTGGCCTCTTGAGCAACGCGGCGGCCCAGAGCTACATCTGGCGGAGCGAGGACGGCGGCGCGACCTTCACCCCCCTCAACCTCGCGGGTCCCGCGGGTCCCGCCGGCCCCTGGGCGGGCGTGAGCGACCCCGACTTCGCCATCGACGCGAACGGCCGCGTCTACTTCACCGACCTCGGCCCCCTCACCCACGCCTCCTTGGCCTGGAGCGACGATGAGGGCAAGACGTGGATGGCGAACCCCGTCGCCTCCGCGGTGGGCGGCGCGCCCACGGACCGCCAGTGGCTCGCCACCCACGGCACGGACGTGTACTTCAGCAGCAACTACTTCACGAGCCAGAAGCTCCTCAAGAGCACCGACGGCGGCCTCACCTGGGCCATGGTGGGCGAGCCCAACTGCGGCTCCGACCTCATCGCCGACTCCAAGGGCGTGCTCTATGCCGGGTGCGGGAAGGAGTTCCTCGCGGCGCTCGACGTGAGCGAGGACGGCGGCGCGACCTGGACGATGCGCGAGGTCCCGGGCGCCACCGAGATCTTCCGCACCCTCGCGGAGCCCGCCGTGGACGCCAACGACACCGTGTACATCACGTGGACGCAGGAGGACGGCGTGTACTACTCCTCCACGAAGGACAAGGGCGTCACGTGGACGACGCCCTTCGAGCTCACGAAGCACGTCGCCCCCAACGGCACGGGCCTCTGGCCCTGGATTGTGGCGGGAGACGGCGGCCGCATCGCCGTTGCCTGGATGGGCCTCTACGAGGACGAGGATCCCTCCGTGGCCACGGGCGACTGGCACATCTTCATGGCCCTCCTCACGGGCGCCGACACCGAGAACCCCCAGGTGTACGCGGTGCAGGCGACGGACGCGCCCATCCACCAGGGCGCCATCTGCCAGAACGGCACCGTCTGCCAGCTGCCCGAGCCCTCGCCCACGAGCGGCGACCGCCGCCTCGGTGACTTCTTCGAAATCGCCGTGGACCCCGAAGGCTACGTGCACGCCGTCTTCGCCGTCACCACCGCGGGCGACTCCATCAGCCACCCCGGGTACGTGAAGCAGACCGCGGGGCCCAAGGTTTACCTCACGCCGCGCACCCTCGCCGGGGGGCACCACTGATGCGCGCCCGCCTCGCCTTCGTTCTCGCCGCGCTCCTCGCGCTTCCCCTCCTTGCGGGCTGCTTGCAGGCAGACCCGCTCGCGGCGCCCGCTTCGGCCACGGGGCCCCCCGTTCCCGTCTCGGAGGCCCTGTACGAGATTCTGCCCCCGGAGGCCGTGCTCACCCCCATGGCGGACGGGATCCTCCTCCACGCGGGCGTGTACCGCCCCAGCGTCCCCGAGGGCGAGAAGGTTCCCGTGATCATCGACATGAGCCCCTACTGGGGGAACTCGAAGCTCCCCGCCTTGGAGGGCGGCAACGGGTTCAGCCAGTGGCTCATCGACTACTTCGTGCCCCGCGGCTACGCCGTGGTGCTCGCGAGCGTCCGCGGCACGGGCCTCAGCGAGGGCTGCTGGAACCACGGCGGCGCCCTCGAGCAGAGGGACGCCTACGATCTCGTGGAGTTCTACGGCACCCAGTCCTGGAGCAACGGGAAGGTGGCGCTCATCGGGAAGAGCTACGACGGCACCACGCCCCTCGAAGCCGCCATCCAGAACCCGCCCCACCTCGCCACCATCGTCCCCATGGCGGGCCTGCCCTTCATGTACGGCTACAACTACATGAACGGCGTCGGGTACGAAATCCAGGGCCCCCTGTTCAACATCTACTACCCCGCGAGCGTGAGCGTGGGCCCCGACCAGGTGCTGGACCCTGCCCCCTTCAGGGCGGCGACGCGCCCCTGCGCGGGCCTCGCTGCAGCCATGGCGGAGGGCCTCGTCACCCACTTCACCGGCACCAACGACGCGTTCTGGCAGGAGCGCGACTACCGTGCCCTCATCCCAGGGATCCAGGCGCCCGTGTTCTACATCCACGGCCTGCAGGACTGGAACGTGAAGCCGGACATGATCCACGCCTACAACACCATCACGGCCCCCAAAATGGCGTGGTTTGGCCAGTGGTACCACGACTACCCCCACCGCGGCGACTGGAACACCACGCTCCTCACCTGGTTCGACCACTGGCTGAAGGGCCTCGACAACGGCGTCGAGAAGCTCTACGGCGTCCACGTGAGCGACAACCTCGGCGTGTGGCGGCATGAGGCCGAGTGGCCCCCGCTGCGCGCGGTGAACACCACGCTCTTCCTCACCGAGGGCGGCTTCGCGGCCACGCCCGGCAGCGAAGGCGGCGCCCCCTTCTTGAGCCTCCCGAGCACCGACCCCAACCCCGCGACGGACCGGACCCCCATGGAGGCCGTGTACTTCGAGGGAGAGACCCTCACGGAGGCGCTGCGCGTTTCCGGCGCGCCCCGTGTGAGCCTCTTCGTGGACTCCACCCGCCCCCTCGGCCGCGTGGCCACCACCCTGTACGAGATCGACCAGAACGGCACGTGGCACTGGGTCACCCGCGGCTTCATGGACATGAAGCACCGCGACAGCCTCGACACCGTGCAACCCGTGGTCCCCGGCGAGGCGTACAACCTCACCTTCGACCTCTACCCCCTCGACCACGTGTTCCAGGCGGGAAGCCGCGTGGGCTTCGCGGTGTCGAGCGAGGCCAACGGCTGGATCCTCCCCGACGGCTCCACGCCCACCCTCATGGGCCTCCACTGGGGCGGCTCCGAGGCGAGCGCGCTCACCCTCCCGGTGCTCCCTGACGCCACGCCCCTCGACCCCCAACCCCCCATGCGCGAGCGCTGCGACGTGGAAGGGAACTGCGGGTAAGCCTTCAGGGGGCGGCGGGCCGCGCCGCTCCCGGCCCTTCCAGGCGCCGCAGCACCACGGCCCAGTACGCGAGGGACCACGCGAGGAAGAGGAGCCAGCCCGCGTGCTGGTGCGTCCACTGCAGGGCAACACCCCCCCACCGGTGGCCCACGTAGGCAAGGAGCACAATCCGGGTGAGGTTCGCGACGTGGAGCCCGAAGAGCCCCAGGGCGAGGTAGGCGAGGAGCCGCGCCGGAGTGGTCTGGGCTTCCCACGCGAAGAGGCCGAAGACGCCGAGGAACAGGATGCCCGCATAGAGCCCCGCGCACACGGTGCCCACCGTGAGGAAGAGCGGGCCCTCGGGGCCAGCAAGCTGCACGATGTCGCCGTGGGAGACGGCGGGGATGCCGGCGAGGTTGAGGGAGAGCACCATCGGCGTCACGAGAAGGTGAAGGATGTACCACCGGAGCGGAGGCGCCCCCGACTCCGCCGTGAGGAGGGCGTTGAAGGCGTAGAGCGCGAGGGGCGCGAGAACGAGGGGGAGACTGTAGGCCACCAGGGTGCCCACGCGGAGGTTGAGGAAGCGCCACTCCAGGCGGGGCGCCGCCACGAGCAGGAGCGCGGCGTACACGACGAGGGCCGCCTCGGGCGCGGCGAGGGTCGAGCCCGCGGCGAGGTTGTACCCTCCCACCGCCACGAGCAGGGTGGCGCCGAGGGCAGCGAGGACGAGGGCCCGGGGGTGCCGCCACGAGCTTGGCGCAGGACGGAGCAGGGAGCGCTCCGTCCGGAGGTGGCGCGCGCGGGGGACGGCGAGGAACAGCACCCCGAGAACGGCGAGGGCCCAAGCGAGGGGGCGGGGCAGCTCGTGGTCGAGGATGCCGAGCAGG
>Ga0247718_1000451_pt1 | contig 11533 bp, 10 predicted proteins | sample 21E_DmetaG_FD_189045 | JGI IMG/M metagenome (GOLD analysis project Ga0247718, IMG submission 189045) | Soil microbial communities from hillslope of Landscape Evolution Observatory, University of Arizona, Oracle, AZ, United States - 2-1-E_D | ecosystem: Engineered > Artificial ecosystem >...
GACAGGAGGTGAGCGCGCTGGAGGGGGAGGCGCTCGCCGCCGTCCGGCGGCAGATCGGCTTCCTCTTTCAGAACGCCGCGCTGTTCGACTCGATCACCGTCGGCGAGAACGTCGAATTCCCGCTCCGGCGGCACACGAAGCTGCGCGACACCGAGATCCGGGAGCGCGCGCGCCGCAAGCTCGAGGCGGTCGGCCTCGGCGACGATTACGACAAGATGCCGGCCGATCTCTCGGGCGGGATGCGCAAGCGCGCCGGCCTGGCGCGTGCGATGGCGCTCGACCCCGACGTGCTGCTCGTGGACGAGCCCAGCGCGGGCCTCGACCCGATCACCACCGAGGAGATCGACGACCTGCTGCTCGATCTCAAGCAGCAGGGGACGACGCTGGTCGTCGTCACGCACAACATCCCGAGCGCCCGCAAGCTCGGTGACCAGCTCGTGATGCTGCACGGCGGCCGGATCGTCGCGCAGGGCACCGTGGAGGACCTCGCGCGCAGCGACCACGAGCTCGTGCGCGCGTTCATGCAGTCGCGGCACGCCGGATAGCGATGTCACAGAACCGCCTCGCCCTCGTCGGAACGTTCGTGATCGGAGGCGTGCTCCTCTTCGCGCTGGGGCTGTTTCTGATCGGCAACCGCCGGATGCTGTTCAGCGACACCATCGAGGTGTACGCGGAGTTCCAGCGGATCGCCGGCCTGCAGAAGGGGGCGATGGTCCGGGTCGCCGGCCTCGAGGCGGGCGAGGTCGAGACGATCCACATTCCGCGGGCGCCGTCGGCGCCCTTCCGCGTGAAGCTCCGGATCCGCGAGGACCTCCACCCGCTGCTGCGGCTCGACTCGGTCGCCTCCATCCAGAACGACGGCCTCGTGGGGAACAAGTTCGTGCAGGTGGAGGCGGGCAGCGATGACTCCCCGCAGGTCGCCGATCGGGGCACGATCCAGAGCCGCGAGCCGGTGGACCTCGCCGACATGTTCGTGAAGCTGAACGAGACGATCGACATGGTCACGACGATGATCAAGGACGTCAAGGCGGGCGTCGACGAGGCGCTGGCGGCCGTGTCGACGACGGCCACCGACGCGCAGGCGCTGATCGCGGACGTCGGCACCGAGGTGCGCGAGATCACGACCGCCACGCAGAAGGTCACCGCCGATCTCCAGGTGATCGTCGCCGGCGTGCGGCAGGGACGCGGCACGATCGGCAAGCTGGTGACCGACGACGAGATCTACCAGCGCGCGAGGACGATTGCCGACGAGGCGGAGCGCGCGATGGTGAACCTGCGGGAGGCCACCGTCGAAGCGAAGCAGGCGGTCGCCGACTTCCGCGGCGACAAGGGGCCGATGCGCGGCGTCGTGGGGGACCTGCAGCAGGCGCTGGCCTCGGCGCGGGAGGCGATGGCGGACTTCGCCGAGAGCACGGAGGCGCTGAAGCGGAACTTCCTCGTGCGCGGCTTCTTCAACCGCCGCGGCTTCTTCGACCTCAACGACATCAGCGTCGACGAGTACCGCGCCGGCGCGCTCGAGTCGAACGGCCGCCGCGCCCTGCGCGTCTGGGCCTCGGCCGACGTGCTGTTCGAGCGGACACCCGAGGGGGAGGAGCGGCTCACCGACGGCGGCCGCTGGCGGCTCGACTCGGCCATGGCGGCGTTCATCCGCTACCCGCGCAACACGCCATTCGTCGTCGAAGGCTACGCTGCCGAAGGAACTGCCGACGCGCAGTTCCGGCTCAGCCGGCGCCGCGCGCAACTCGTCAGGGATTACATCGTGTCGCGCTTCGGGCTCGAGCCGCCGTTCGTTGCGATCATGCCGATGGGAGCAAATGCGCCCGGCAGTCCGCTCGACGGCCGGTGGGAAGGGGTTGCCCTGGCGGCGTTTCCGGAGGTGGCGCGGTAGCTACCTCGTCTGGCACGGCATTTGATTGAGTACCCCGGACGGGCGCTGCGGATCGGCTGCGGCGTACGCCGGGAACCTAAGGAGGCAGGTGTGGACGAACGTTCGCGGGTGCTGATGGCGACAGCCCTCGGCGCGGTGGTCGGTTGCCTGTGGGGCTGGCTGTACATGACGGAGAACGGACGCCGGGTGCGCGACCAGATCGAGCCGAAGCTGGATGACTTCATGAACGAGCTCGCCCGGCTGCGCGGCACGGTGGAGAAGGCGCGGACGGCCGCCAACGAGGGGTGGCGCTCGCTGAACGAGGTCGCCGGCGGCGGCGGCGCGCAGTCGCGCCGGTCGGCGTGAAGGAGCGCGCATGATCACGGGAGATCTCGGCACGACGAACATGTGGCTCGCCATCATGGCGATCGTCAGCCTGCTCGAGGCGCTGGTGCTGATCGGTCTCGCCGTGGGGGGCTTCCTGATGTACCGGCGCGTGATGGCGCTCGTCAACGATCTCGAAGCGCGGCAGATCGCGCCGCTGCGCGAGAAGGTCGAGGGGATCCTGGTCGACGTCAAGGCGGTCACCGCCCGCGTGAACGAGCAGACCGAGCGCGTCAACCACGCGATCTCGGGCACCATGGAGCGCGTCGACGAAACGGCCGACAAGGTGAAGGGGTCGGTGCGCGACAAGATCAACCAGGCAGTCGGGATGGTGCGCGGACTCCGCGCCCTCGTCATGTCCGTGCTCGGTCATGACACCCGGCACGACCCGCCGGCGCCGGCCGCCGGCCGGGTGTGAACGTTCCTGCGAAAGGGGAGGAGTAGATGGCTTACGAATACGATCGCTTCGAACGCGAAGATGGCGGCGGCTCGTTTCTGATGGGGCTGCTGGCGGGTACGGTTCTCGGGGCGGGCCTCGGGATGCTGTTTGCGCCGCGGGCGGGCTCCGAGCTGCGCAACCAGCTGACGGAGCAGGCGGGGCGCCTCCGGCACACGGCCGAGGACGCTTACTCCACGGCGACCGACAAGGTCAGCCAGATGGTGGATCGCGGCCGCGAAGCGTACGACCGGGCCCGCTCGGCCGGCGGCGGCACGATGGGCGGCGAGACCGGCGGCTACGGCACCGGCACGACCGGCAACTTCGGCACGACCGGCGGCACGGGGACGACCGGCGGCACGGGCAACATGACCGGCTCGCCCTACACGACGGCGGGCTCGACCGATCGCGGCTAGGCAGGAGGGCCGGAGCGCCGGGCGCGGCCCGGTGCTCGACCCCTCCGACGCGGAGGCTGGTGCCGGCGGCCGCGCGCCGGTGTGTACGGGCGGTCGGTAAAGGATGAGAGAAGAAACCGCGCGCACCATCGCCAACGTCGCGATCGGGGCCGCCGCGCTCGGCGCGGCGGTCGTGATTCTGCGCGTACCGGCCCTGCGCCGGCTGGCGTTCGGCCTCGCGCGCACCGCGATCACGAGTGCCGTCCCCGCGTGGCTCGGTCACGAGATCCAGCAGGCGTGGGCCGGCAGCGCCCCGCGGCGTGACGCCGCCGCGCCGGTCGGCGAGCCGACCCTCGTGCCGGACCCGCCCGGGGCCGGCGAACCGACGCTGACCTGATCGCGGCGCTCGGCCCCTCCGCGTCGCGGCGGCACGACCGCCAGCGTGCCGCGTTTCCTGAGTGGCGTTGCTATGATGGCGCCGTGAGCGGCCATTCCACGCGGGCACGCGAGTCCTCGCGAGTCCCGCCTTTCGTGCGCCGAGCGGCCGCCCGGCTCCACGCGGAGATCCGTCTCACCGCCCTGGCCATCTGGCGCGGCGGCACCGGCATCTACAACAGCGACGATCTCACGTTCGCGGCGTCGATCGCCTACTACTCGCTGCTGTCGCTGTTTCCGTTCTTTCTGCTGGCGTTCTCGATCCTCGGCGGCGTGGCGGGTACGGAGAGCGAACGCGCGGCGATTCTCGGGTTCGTCCTGCGGTACTTTCCCGCGCAGTTCGAGTTCGTGACGAACCAGCTCGACGCACTGCAGCAGGCGCGCGTGCGGCTCGGCGTCGCCGGCAGCATCGTGATGATGTGGGCGGCGATGGGGGTATTCGGCGCCGTGACCTCGGCGGTCAACCATGCCTGGGGGGTGGAGAAGCAGCCGACCTTCTTCAAGCACAAGCTGATCGCGCTGGTCATGATGACCGCCTCGGGCCTTCTGCTGCTGGTCGGGCTGCTGCTCGTCAGCGCGATCAACGTGGTCGAGGCGACCTGGTTCGCCGGCGTGATGGCGCGCGCGCCGGCGCTCGAAGTGCTCAGCAGCGTCGCCGTGAAGTTCGCGCCGACCCTGCTCTTCATCATCGTCGTCGGCCTGGTGTTCTACTTCGTGCCGAATGCGAAGGTCCGGTTCCGCGACGTCTGGGTGGGGGCGGTGCTCACGGGGCTGCTCTGGCGGCTCGCGCTCGCGGGGTTCTCGTTCTACGTCCGCGACCTGTCGCGGTTCAGCGTCCACGGCTCGATTGCAGCCGTCGTGGTGTTTCTCGTATGGGTCTACGTGTCGTCGGTCATTTTTCTCTACGGCGCCGAGGTCACCGCCGCCTACGCGCGGCTGCGACGGCACCGTCCCGACACCATCCCTGCCGCGCCGGCGCCGCGTATGTGACGGTGCTCGCGCTCGCGGGAGGGACGGCGCTTGCCGCCGCGCAGTTCCGCCTGATCTCCGTCGAGGACGAAATCGCGCTCGGACGGGAGGCGCAGCGGGAAGTCAGGAAGCAGGTGCCCGAGGTCACCGACCGGGAGGTGACCGAGTACGTCGCGGGCATCGGACGGCGGCTGGCCGCACGCGCCCGCGGGCCGAAGTATCCCTACAGCTTCAGCGTGGCGAACTACCGCGAGATCAACGCCTTCGCGCTGCCGGGCGGCCCCGTGTGGATCCACCGCGGCGTGATCGCCGCCGCGGCCAACGAGGCGCAGCTCGCCGCGGTGCTCGCGCACGAGATCGCGCACATCTCCGAGCGGCATGCGGCCGACCAGATCAGCAAGCAGCTCGTGGCGAACGGGCTCATCGGCCTGCTCGGCGCCGTACTCGGCAACGACCGCGGCGCGCAGACGGCGCAGCTCGGCGCCCGTATCCTCGCGGGCGGTTACCTGCTGAAGTTCAGCCGCGACGACGAGCGCGAGGCCGACAGCGAGGGGGCGAACATCATGCGCCGCGCCGGGTGGGATGCGCGCGAGATGATCGCGTTCATGGAAACGCTGCGCCGCGAGCAGGGGCGCGATCCGTCGAGCGTCGAGGTCTTTCTCTCGTCGCACCCCGCGCCGGGCGAGCGCGCGCAGCGGCTGCGCGGAACGCTCAAGGCGGGGGGCACGAAGGACTCGGCGCGGTTCCGGCAGATCAAGGCGCGGGTGGCGAAGATGCCCCCCGCGCCGTCGATGCGGCGGTGACCGCGACCGGTCATCCCGCTGTCGTTTCCCCCCCGAGGAGCGTCAGCACTTCTCCGGTGATGTAGCTCGAATCCGCTTCGGAGGCAAAGAACACGAACGCCGGCGCGATCTCCTCGGGCTGCGCCGGCCGCTTCATCGGGGAGCCCTCCCCGAAATGCGCGACCTCCTCCGGCGTCTTGTTGTCGGACGGATTGAGCGGCGTCCACACCGGCCCCGGCGCAACGCAGTTCACGCGGATCCCCTTCTCCACCAGGTTCTGGGCGAGCGACTTCGTGAAGGCGTGGATCGCCCCCTTCGTCGACGAGTAGTCGAGGAGCTGCTTGTTCCCCTGCAGGCCCGTGATCGAGCCGCAGTTGACGATGGCGCTGCCGGCGTCCAGGTGCGGGAGGGCGGCCTTCGTCATGTAGAAGTAGCCGTAGATGTTCGTGCGGAACGTGCGGTCCCACTGTTCCTCGGTGACGTCCTCGAGCGAGTCCTGCCGGTTCTGATACGCGGCGTTGTTCACGAGGATGTCGAGGCGCCCGAATGCGTCCACGACCGCCCGCACCGCCTGCCGGCAGAACTCGGGATCCGAGACGTCGCCGGGCAGCAGCAGCGCGCGCCGTCCGGCCGCTTCGACCGCACTCCGCGTCTCTTCGGCGTCGCTCTGCTCGACCGGCAGGTACACGATCGCGACGTCGGCCCCCTCGCGCGCGTACATCACCGCGACGGCGCGGCCGATCCCCGAGTCGCCGCCCGTGATCAGGGCGACCTTGTCCTGGAGCTTCCCCGCAGGCTTGTAGGCGAGCCCCTCGTAGCGCGGCCGCGGCTTCAGTTTCGACTCGATGCCCGGCTTCTCGAGATGCTGTTTCGGAAAAGGTGGGTTCGGTTCCTTCACTGTCGATGACATGTATCCTTCCGTCGGTTTCAGGGTTCGTTGTCAGCCTCGGGTCCGCCGCCTGCGGGTTGGCCATGCCCGGCAATCACGTCCTGGCGGGGAGGTCTCTGCTGGCCGGACCGTTCAGCACGCGGCCGAAGCGGTCGTACCGCGAGCCGTGGCAGGGGCAGTCCCACGTCGACTCGGCGCTGTTCCAGGCGACGATGCAGCCGAGATGCGTGCAGACGGCCGACATCCGATGGAGCTCGCCCGTCTCGTCGCGAAACACCGCCACCTTGCGGAAGCCCTCGCGGACGACGGCGCCCGTGTTCGGCACGATCTCGTCGACCGACGACACCTCGCCCGGCGTCACGTACGACGCGTACTGCGCCGCGACGTCGAGGTTCTCCTTGAGGAAGTCGCCGGCGGCTTTCACGCGGATCCGCGACGGGTCGTACAGCTCCGCCCAGGGATTCGGCCTCCCCTGGATCAGGTCGGTCAGCAGCATGCCGGCGATGGTGCCGTGCGTCATGCCCATGCCGGAGTCGCCGGTGGCGACGTAGACATTCGGCGCGTCGAGCGGGTTGCGCCCGATGAAGCCGAGCCCGTCCTGCGTTTCCATCACCTGGCCCGACCACCGGAACTCCACCTCCCGCGCCGCGGGGAAGTGCTCGCGCATCCAGCTCTCGAGCGCGCCGTAACACTGCTCGGGCTCGAGGTGATGCCCTGTCTTGTGGTCTTCGCCGCCGACGATGAGGATGTCCACCTCCTCGTCGTTGTCCCCTCCGAGCTGCGCGTTGGTGGTCCGCTGCAGGCGGACGTAGTGATACGGATCGTGCGTGTCCCAGTAGAGCGCCTCGGTGATCGCGCCGGGCGGCACGCGAGCGCCGATGACGTACGTGTAGTAGGGGGCCTGCTTGCTGTGGATCGCGAGCAGGTCGACGAATGGTGCGTTGGTGGCGATCACGACCGAGCCGGCGGTGATCCGCGCGCCGGCGGCAGTGTCGACGACGGCCGGATCGCCGCCGGTGACCCCCACCGCGCGGACGCCGCCGTAGACGCGGCCGCCCAGGCGCGTGAAGGCGGCGAGAACCCCATTGACGTACGCGAGGGGATGGAACTGCCCCTGGGCGGGGAAGTGCAGGCAGGGGCCGCTCTCGAAGCCCTGCACCGGCGCGCGTGCCAGTCGTTCGACGGTGAGGCCCGCCTGGCGTGCCGCCTCCATCTCTTCGTCCAGGTACGTGTCGTCGTGCTCGGGTGACAGGAACAGGTAGCCGCTGACGCGACGGAATGACGCGTCGATCCGCTCCTCGGCGCAGATCGACTCGATGCGCGCGATCGCCGCCGCATGGCTGTCGCACGCGAGCTGCGCCCCCTCGACGCCGTGCAGCCGGATCATCTCGGTGTACCGGTCATCGATCACGTTCGACAGGTGCGCCGTCGTCACCCCGGTATGTCCACACCCCGGCGTCCCGTCGTCTATCAGCACGACCGAGCGTCCTTCGCGCGCCAGGAGGTACGCGGTCGTGAGCCCGGCGATCCCCGCGCCGACGACGCAGACGTCGGTCGTGACGTCGGCGCCGAGCGACGGCTGCCGCTCGGGATGTGCCGTGTCGAGCCAGAGAGAGGTACTTTTCACACCACAGATGGAAGCAAGGGGCACACCCGCTGCCAAACTTCAAACTCCAAACTCCAAACTCCAAACGCCAAACGCCAAAATTCAAACTCCGAAGGCATCATGTGAATCGTGGGCGTGAGCCTCAGCTTCCAGCTCATTCGTACAAGGCAGGTCAGGGAGGATGTTCTCTCCCTGCGCCATATGGGTAGGTAACAGGCGGAGTTGTTTGCCCCAGCGGAACACCAGAGCGGCTGGTGCGCGTTGCCGCGCGTTGCCCTTCATATGAGCAACGGTGATGCCAGCTTCCAGCTTCGGTGCGCCCAGCTCGCAGCGCCGTGCTCGCAGCTCCGAGCTGCGAGCTCCTATCTCCTAGCTCCTATCTCCTTGGTACAAGGCAGGTCAGGGAGGTTAAAACCTCCCTGCGCCGATTGGTAGGTATGGAGCGGAGTTGTTTGCCCCAGCGGAACACCGGAGCGGCTGGCAACGCCGAAGCGTTACATCCCTCCTTAGAGCAACGGCGATGCCAGCCGTGATCGTGAGATTTCGGCCGGTTTCTGCCGCCGAGCCACCGGCTCGTGCAGGGATCGGCGGCCCCGGCTGGGGTTACGTGGGTAGCCGGGGTGGTACTTGGGAAACGGCCGGGGTCGCGGTATCCCACTGGGTACCACTCAGGGGCTGAGGTCGACCGCCGTGCGGCCGATGCCGATGATCGCTGCGTTCCAGGTGGGGCGACGGACCGATTGTTTCGGTTCGCGACAGCCGCCACGCTGAAACCATTCACGCGGATGCAGCTCGCCGCCGCGTCATGGAGTGGCGGGCGGAAGTGTCGTCGGGCGCGCGGCGGTCGCGTAGCGTTCCTCCGGCGGGTGGCGGCAGTTGTCGCACTCGCCGCACGTATCGAAGTCGTCCGCGTCGGTGAAATAGTCGAGCAGCAGCTTCCAGCGGCACAGCGCGCTCTGGGCGTACGCCGTCATCCGTTCGAGCTTGGCGCGGTCCGCTTCCTTCCGCTCCGCGTATTCGCGCGCGACATCCTCGAGACGGGCCGACGGGCTCGACGCCTGCAGCCGGAACCGCGCGCCGCGGAGCTCGCGCACCATCCCGACGTCCTTCATCACCGTCAGCACCGAGCGGAGCCGCGCCCTCGCCGTGGTGGCGGCGTGCGCCTGGAGGGCGGTCAGCGCAACCGGCTCGCCGTCGCCGCCAAGGGCGGCAAGGGCGTCGCGGACGGCGAGGATGTCGTCGGCGCCCGGATATTTGCCCCCCATGAAGTACTGGTGGGTGCGGCGGTCCTCGATCCGGTAGAGCAGCACGCAGGCGGCGGGCTCGCCGTCGCGCCCCGCGCGTCCCGACTCCTGGTAGTACGCCTCGAGCGAGCCCGGCATGTCGTAGTGGACGACGAAGCGGATGTCGGGCTTGTCGATGCCCATGCCGAACGCGTTGGTGGCGACGATGGCCTTGAGCTCGCCCGCCATGAAGCGATCCTGCGTCTCGCGGCGCCGCCCGGCCGCCAGCCGGCCGTGGTAGAGCGCGGCCGGCAGCCCTTCGCCCTCGAGCACGCGCAGCACGTTCTCGCAGTGCTTCACCGTCGCGCAGTAGACGATGCCGGTACCGTCGACGTCGCGGAGCAGCCGCACGAGATGCTGCTGCTTCGCGAGCTCCTTCGCCGTATGACGGACCTCGTAGCGCAGGTTCGGGCGGTAGATGCCGAGATTCACGATCTGCGGATCCCGCAGCCCGAGCTGGCGCGAGACGTCGTCGAGGACCCGCTCGGTCGCGGTGGCGGTCAGCGCCAGCACCGGTGGAGCTCCCACGCTCCGGATCGCGGCGCCGAGCCCGAGAAATGCGGGGCGGAAATCGTGTCCCCACTCCGACAGGCAGTGCGCTTCGTCGACGACGAACAGGTCGATCTTCTGCGGCTTCAGGAGCGCGAGGAACTCGGGGTCCTCGAGGCGCTCGGGCGTGACGAAGACGAACTCCACCTCGCCGCGGGCCAGCGCCCCGAGCGTCTCCTTCACCTCCTCGGCCGGCAGAGCCGAGTTCACCTGGCGCGCGCGCACACCGAGCGCCACGAGCTTGTCGGTCTGGTCCTTCATCAGGGAGATGAGCGGCGAGACGACGACCGTGGTGCCCGGCAGGTGCAGCGCCGGAAGCTGGTAGCACAACGATTTGCCCGCGCCGGTCGGCATCACGGCGATCGTGTCGCGGCCGGCGACGATCGATCGGATGACCTCCTCCTGACCGGGCCTGAACTCGTCGAGGCCGAACGTTCCGCGCATGAGCTGTCGGATGGGGGTGATGGACCGGCGGGGCACGCGCCGGAGTTCGCAAGCGGTGTGCCGCTCCTCACATGAGGGTCGCGAGGTTCTCGCGCCGCGCCGCGACGATGCGGCGCGCGGGGATGTAGAGCGCGCGTCCGAGCACGTACGCGACGCCGCACCACAGCAGCACGAACACCGGCGCCAGCGCCGGCCGCTCGAGCACGCGCATCGCGACGACGGCCAGCCCGAGGGGAGGGAGCGCCGCCGCGACAAACGCCAGCATCCCGAGGAGTCCCGCGGCGCCGTGCGCGTTGCTGCCGCGGCCCACGCTGTTCATGTCGACCGCCCGCGGGAACACCGCCGACAGAATCGCGGCGACCGGTGCGACGGGCAGATAGATGGCCGGCAGCGCCACGACCAGCGTCAGCCACAGCGACGCCGGGCCCTGCGGGAAGAGCGCGAACGCCGCGGCGAGCGTGATCAGCGCCGGCGGCAGGGCGATCAGCGCGTTGCCCGCCGCCTTTCCGGCGAGGAGGTCCCCCTCGCTCAGCGGCGCCAGCAGGTGAAAGGTAAGGCCGGCCCGATCGACCGCGAACTGGTTCATCGCCATCGGGAGCACCGACATCAGGCTCACGAACGAACCGAACGCGGCGAGCGTCAGTCCTTCCGAAATGCCGAACGGCGCGAACGAGCCGGGGTTCCGGTAGATGAGCAGCGCGAAGACGAGGACCACCACGAGAGGCGAGAGCAGGATCGAACGGCCGCGCGGCGTGCGCAGCGCCAGGCGGAGGTGGGCGAGCGCGACGGCCGAAGCGGCCGGCGAGAGGCCCGGCAGCGTGCGGTTCAGCACGCCGCTCGCCGACGCGATGCGGCGCGGCCCCGAGGGGCCCGGCGAATCGAGGATGCGCCTGAAGACCACGAGCCCGCCGCCGTGCAGCACGGCCGCGAATGCCAGCAGGGCCGCCATCGACGCGGCCGTCCGCCCGCGGTCAGCGCCCGCCGCGGCACGGGTCGCGGCGACGAACATCTCCGTCGGGTACACGGCGGCGGCGCGCGACCCGGCCTCGGCCACCCACGCCGGCAGGGCCGGCCCGCGCGCCTCGTCGCGCGCCCGTCGCGAGCCTCCGCCGAGCAGCCCCGGCAGCATGCTTGCCGCCGGAATGAGGATGATGAACAGCAGCGCCAGCAGTTCCCCCCGCCGCCGGTCGCGCACGACGAGGTGCAGGACGCTGGTGGCCAGCGCACCGGCGCCGACGACCACGGCCACCAGGAGCGCGCCGGCCGCGAGGGACGCGAATGCCGCGAGGCCCGCACCAGCCGCCGCGAGGCCGATCGGCACCCCCGCGAGGAGCGCGAGCATCAGGATCGTCCAGACGTCGCCGAACGAGGCGGACGCCTGCGCCACGTACAGCGTCGCGCGCGGGATCGGCAGGAGCAGGAGCCGCACTGGATTCGTGCGGTCCGCCGAGGGGAGGAGGAGCGGTCCGACGACGGCGAGCAGCGGCACGGGGA
>Ga0247718_1000452_pt1 | contig 11527 bp, 9 predicted proteins | sample 21E_DmetaG_FD_189045 | JGI IMG/M metagenome (GOLD analysis project Ga0247718, IMG submission 189045) | Soil microbial communities from hillslope of Landscape Evolution Observatory, University of Arizona, Oracle, AZ, United States - 2-1-E_D | ecosystem: Engineered > Artificial ecosystem > Mesocosm...
TCCTCCAGCTCGATCTCCTTGGCGATGCTCACCCCATCGTTGGTGATGGTGGGCGCACCCCACTTCTTCTCGAGCACCACGTTGCGGCCCTTGGGGCCCAGCGTCACCTTGACGGCGTCGGCGAGGGTGTTCATGCCCCGCTCGAGGCCCCGGCGCGCCTCCTCGTCGAACGCAATGATCTTGGCCATACGGCGATGTCCTCCTGGACAATCCCGGCACCCGCGGCTTGTCGCCCGGTCGTGCCGCTGCTGACGCACCTTCGGCACTTCCGCCGCACCCCGGCGGAAGTACCGTGGGCCGGGCCGGATCAGCCCGCGACGACCGGCCCCGCCAGGGAACGCGTCCCCGGTGGTAGCCCCACCGTCCCGACCATTGGTCTATCGCTGTGGCACCGACGGGCTGCTGCCCGCCGGTGTTGCCGGCGGGCGGTCGCCCACCGACGTTGCGAGCGGGCGGTGGCCCGCTGGCTGGCACTCGCACATCGTGAGTGCCAATGACTTGTTTAGCACTCTGGCCCTGTGAGTGCAAGCGCCGCGGCCCGGCGCGGAGCTCGGCGGGCCGCGACGGCGGGCGGACCGCGGCACGAACACAGGGCGCCGCCCCTCCGGGAGAGGGGCGGCGCCCTTACGTCAGTCGTGGGGCCGGCGGCCAGCCGGTCGGGGGTCAGGCGATGATGCGAACCTGCTCGGCCTGCGGACCCTTCTGGCCCTGCGCGATCTCGAACTCCACCCGCTGTCCGTCGTCCAGCGCCTTGTACCCGTCCATCTGGATCGCGGAGAAGTGGACGAAGACGTCCTGACCTCCGTCGGTCGCGATGAAGCCGTAGCCCTTCTCACTGTTGAACCACTTGACGGTGCCCTGTGCCACGGTTTCCTTACCTCACTTCGATGAAGCTGGGCCTTGCCGGCCCCCGGCTGGAGCGCTCGCTGGCCGGGGCCGCCGCATCACTGGGCCGGGGACGGTCAGTCGGTGACAGCAGCCGAGTTCGCACGCTACACGAGCACCGCCGGCCCCGCACGATCCCAAATCGGACACCGTGGCCCCGACCGGTCAGCTTCGTTGACCAGTTCGTGGCCACCGCCAGCCCTGCCCGGCGCCTTGCCGGACCCGGTCGACACCGCCCGCCGCGCCGCGGCCGGTGCGGCCCCACGCGCGTGTGGGTCGTGCTCGCCGTCGCCGCCGCCCTGACCCTGGGCGACGGCCTGCGGCACCACCCCGGCGTGGTCCCCGACCACCAGGCCGCGGGGGCCACCGGCCGGATCGGCCCGGACCGGCTGCCGGAGCGGCGCGCCGGACCGGGCGAGCGGGCCGTGCCCGACGGCGCGGTCCGCGGTCGTACGCTGCGCCCGGGGCCGGTACGCCTGCCCCAGGCCGACTTCGTCTCCTGGGCCCTGCTGGAGCGCCGGACCGGCCGGGTCGCCGGCTCGGCCACGCTCGCCGCGGCCACCGACAGCACTTCAGTGATCGTGCCGTGGCTGGCCGCCGACTTCCTGCGCCTGGCCGGCGACCGCGGGCGGCGCCCCGACGAGGAGCGGCTGCGCCAGCTCCGGGTGATGATCCGGGACAGCGACCAGGCGGCGGCCGCGGAGATCTACCGCCTCGTCGGCGGCCGGTCCTCGATCCACCGGCTCATCGCCCGGTGCGGGTTGACCGACAGCCACCCACCCCGCTCCGCCGGCTGGGCCGACACGGCGCTCTCGGCGCGGGACCTGGCCCGCACGGGCGCCTGTCTGGCCGACGGCCGCGCCGCCGGGCCGCGGTGGACGCCGTGGCTGCTCGGCCAGATGCGCGCGGTCCGCGGGGCCGGTGACTTCGGGGTGCGCCGCGCCCTGCCCGACGACGTGGCGCGCACGGTGGCGATCCAGAACGGCTGGCTGCAGCCCGACGACGACCGGCGCTGGCGGGTCGGCTGCCTGGCCGTGGGCTCGGACTGGGTGCTCGCCGTGCTGGCCCGGTACCCCGCCCGACACGGCTTCACCCACGGCGCCCGCCTGTGCCGGGACATCGGCGCGCAGCTGATCGCCCCGTAGCCGGGTGGAAGCGGCTGCCATCATGCGGGTATGACCCGGAATCCGCCGCCCGCCGGCACGCCCGCACCGCCGCCGACCGCCGTGCACCCGAGCGCGGCCGGGCCGACCGCGCCGGGGCCCGCCCCGGCGCCGGCCGCCGTCCACGTGCGGCGGGTCCGCGCGCAGGACACGGCCCGCATGCGGGCGCTGCGGCTGGAGATGCTCGCCGACGCGCCACTGGCGTTCCTGGAGTGGCTGGACGAGGCCGCGGCCCGGCCGCACGAGGAGTTCCGCGCCCGGCTGCTGGCCACCGTCGCCGGTGACGAGCGCGCCCAGTTCGTCGCGGTGACGCCGACCGGCGAGCTGGTCGGGCACGCGGGCGGCACGGCCTGGCCGGAACTGCCGGACGTCACCGTGCTCTACGCGGTCTACGTCACCCCGGCCCACCGCGGCACCGGCCTGCTGGGCGCCCTGGTGGACGCCGTCGCGGCCTGGTCGCGGGCGGTCGGCCGCCACACGCTGCACCTCGAGGTGGTCAACGGCAACGACCGCGCGTTGCGGGCGTACCTGAAGCTGGGCTTCGTGGAGACCGGCGAGATCGTGCCCCACCCGCGGATCCCGGTGCTCACCGAGCGCCGGCTCCGGCGCCCGGCGTGACCGCGCCGGTCAGGCCGGGCGGCGGGACTGCACGATGCGGAACCGGCCCGCCACGTACGCGCCGTCGGTCAGCGACGCGTTGGCCGCCGGGTTGGCCCCGGTGGCGTGGAAGTCGGAGAACGCCGCCGACTGGTTGACGAACACCCCGCCGGTCAGGTTCGCCGACAGGTGCACCCCCACCTCCACGGCCGCGGCCTCGGCCGCGTCCAGCACGCCCGGATCGGTGGAGTAGACCCCCGCGGTCAGCGCACCGCGCGCACCCGCCACCTCCCGGAAGACGTCCAGGCTGTGCGCGGTGGAGTCGGTGGCGACCAGGAAACCGATCGGGCCGAACCACTCCTGGCCGTACGTCTGCGCGTCGGCCGCGTCCAGCCGGACCAGCAGCGGGGTCCGCACCACGGCGTCGGGGTACGCCGGGTGGCGCAGCTCCTGCGAGTCGAGCACCACCTCGCCGACCTGGCGCGCCCCGGCCAGCCGGTCCAGCACCCCGTCGTTGACGATCGCGCCGGTGATCTCCACCGCCCGCGTCGGGTCGCCGGTGAGCTTCGCCACCGACCCGGCGATGCCGGCGGCCACCTCCTCGAAGCTCTTGTGTCCCTGGTCGGTGGCGATGCCGCCGCGCGGGACCAGGACGTTCTGGGGGGTGGTGCACATCTGGCCACTGTAGAGAGTGAGCGAGAACCCGATGTTGCGGCACATCCCGGCGAAGTCGTCCGTGGAGTCCACCACGATCGCGTTGACCCCGGCCTTCTCGGTGTAGACGGCGGCCTGCCGGGCGTGGGCCTCCAGCCAGTCGCCGTACTCGGTGGAGCCGGTGAAGTCGACGATCCGCACCGCCGGATGCGTCGCCAGCTCCGAGGCCAGCCCCTCGCCGGGCGCCTCGGCGGCGAGCAGCACGAGGTTGGGGTCGAAGCCGGCCTCGGCCAGCACCTCCCGGGCGACCCGCACGGTGACGGCCAGCGGCAGCACCGCCCGCGGATGCGGCTTGACGATGACCGGGTTGCCGGTGACCAGCGAGGCGAACAGGCCGGGGTAGGAGTTCCACGTCGGGAAGGTGTTGCACGCGACGACGAGCGCCACCCCGCGGGGCACCACGTGGAACGTCTTGGTCATGCGCAGCGGCTCGCCCTTGCCCGCGGGCTTCTCCCACCGGGCGACGCCGGGGTGGCGCGTCATCTCGGCGTACGCGTAGGCGACGGCCTCCAGGGCCCGGTCCAGCGCGTGCGGCCCGCCGGCCTGGAACGCCATCACGAACGCCTGCCCGGTGGTGAACTGCACGGCGTGGGCCAGCTCGAAGACGTGCGCGTGCAGCCGGGCGAGCAGCTCCAGCGCGACCGCCGCGCGGGTGCGCGGCCCGGCGTCGCGCCACGCCGGCAGCGCCGCCTGCGCGGCGCGGACCAGCTCGGCGGCCCCGGCGTGCGGATAGCTGACGCCCAGCTCCAGCCCGAACGGGCTGGCCTCCGTGGCCACCCACCCGGCGGTGCCCGGCTGGTCCAGTGGGAACCGCCGGCCCAGGTGGGCGCGGAACGCCGCCTCGCCGTCCGCGGCGGCCGTCTCGCCGTACACCCGCGGGCTGGGCGACTCCGGATACGCCGACCAGTAGGAGCGCTCGCGGATCGCGGCCAGCGCCCCCGTGAGGGTCTCGGCGTGCCGGGCGAACCAGGGGTGCGCATCGTCCGTCATGACCCCATCCTGCCGCATCGCCCGGGCCCGGCGGCAGCGCCGCGGCACCCCCGGTCTTGCGGCGACCGCCGGGACCACCTGGCCGTCACCGAATCGCGGTGCCCGCCGGATCACCCGGCCCGCACTGATTCACCGGTGCCCGCCGGCATCACCGGGTGCCCGCCGGGTCAGCGGCAGCTCGGCACGGTGAAGCCCGCCGGGACGCTCACGTAGGCGTGCGAGACGAAGGTGCCGGGGGCCACCCGGTTCCACAGGTCGGTGGTCCGCACGGCCCCGACGATCCGCTGGCCCCGGACCTGGCACTGGATGGGCAGCTGGGCGTGCTCCCCGGCCAGCCCGGTCGACGCCGCGGCGGTGCCGGGCCCGGCGCGCAGGTGCAGCGGCAGTCCGCCGGTGGTGACGCGGCCGCGCGGGCCGGGCGCCCCGGTCCACAGGAACGACACGGTCACCCAGCTGTTGTCGGCCAGCCGCAGGGCGTCCCAGAACGTGCCGTCACCCAGGTCGATGCCGGCGGGGTTGGCCACCGCGCGGCCGAACTCGTCGCGCCCACCGTGGTAGCCGCCGGCGTACGCGGCCTGTGCCTGCGGGAGCCCCTGAGGCAGGTCGGTCCAGCTCTGCCGGCGCGGGTTCCAGTAGTCGTCCGTGGTGTTCCACGGCCCGACGTCCCACACCGGGGCGTACGCGCACCGGCCGTTGGGCGCGCACACCCGCACCGAACGCTCGCCGCCGCCGCGCACGGACAGGCCCAGCCGGGACGGCAGGGCGACGAAGTGGTCGCGTTCGCGGATGACGTGGCCGTTGGCGGTCACGCCGCCGACCAGGCCCTCGCGGGTGGCGAACACCCGGACGGACAGCGACGCGTCCGGGCTGGGCCGCACGGCGTGGACCGGCTGCAGCGGGCCGCGCGGACCGGCGCCCGCGGCGGCGGAGGCGGGAGAGGTGGCCAGGGCCAGCAGGGTGAGCAGCGTGCTGCCGGCCGCGGTCCACGCGCGGCCGAGCCGGTGGGGGCCCCGGTGACGGCCGCGCCGATGGAACTGACGCATGGTCGTCCCATCGGCCGCCCGGCCGCCGCCCTGAGGCAAGTGCGGCGGCCGGCGCCACCCGGGGCAGCCCGGCCGGCGGCGTGCGCACCGCCGAGGCCGTGCTGCCCCGGCGCGACCGCCGACCCGGCGGCCGCGACCGGGCCGGCTACAGGTGGTGTTGCCAGTCCACCCAGGCCTCCACCTGGCGGAAGCCCATCGCCTCGTTGATGGCGACCATGTGGTCGTTGACCGCGGCGTTCACCGTGTCGATCGCCCGCACCCCCGGCGCGGCGGCCCGGACGTGCCGCAGGTTGGCCACCTTGATCAGAGTGCCCAGCCGCCGGCCGCGATGGACCGGATCCACCAGGGTGGTCTCCTGCCAGCCGTGCCAGTCCACGCCGTCGAGAAGGCAGATGGTCGTGTAGGCGACGAGCCGCCCGCTGGCGTCGTGCCGGGCGGCGGTGTGGTGCAGCTGCCGGCCCCGGGCGGCGAGCGCCTCCTCGAACGCCCGGATCCGGGCCACGTCGTACTTTTCCGGCTCCCAGGCCAGGTCGCCCAGCGGCGCGTCGGCGCTGAGCCGCCCCTCCAGGTACGCCACGTCGGCGACGTACTCCTGCGGGGTGGCGCCGCGCCACTGCACGAGCGAGTAGCCACCGGCTCGTTCGGCGGCCCCGGACGACAGCGCGTCAAGCGCCGCCTCGTCCACCGCGGTCAGGTCCAGTCGCCGGCGCACGTCCACCAGGGCCGCCTCGGCGCCCACACTGCGGGCGAACGGGGTACCCACGTCCTCGCGGGGCGGGCCGCCCGGTACGGCCCGCACGCTGTCGCTCAGTACCCGTTTGCGCCCCGCGGCGCGGGCGCACTCGACGACCGCGGCGTAGAGTGCCCGGCCGACGCCCCGCCGCCGGTGCTCCGGATGGACCCGCAGCTCCAACAGCGCGTTGTCGAGGTTGTCCAGCGTCGGAAGGCTCAGCTCGGCGTAGCCGACCGGCTCCCCGGCGGACCGGGCGACCAGCCAGTGCTGCTCGCGGCCGGGCCAGGGATGGCTGAACTGCGCGCGGAAGCTATGTCGATACGGCGGCGGCAGGTCCGGGGTGTCGTGGGCGATGCAGGCGGCCGCGATGGTTTGCAGGCGCGCGATGGTGTCCTCGTCGACCGGGTTCTCGGCAGTGACGGCGATGTCCATGCCTCCGAGGGTGCGCCGGTGCGGGCCGCTGCGCGACCGGTTTACCGCGCCGGGTCACCCGCGCGACCGGGCGGACAGGGGCCGGCGCCGGACCGGAGTCGGGGCCGCACCGCAGCCGGGTTCAGACAGCGGCCGGGCCGCACAGCGATCGGGCCGCGCCCGGTGGCGCGGCCCGATCGGCGACGTTGGTCGGAAGGACGCCCGCACAACGCCTCCGGCGCTGGGTCGTTGGATCCGGAGGAGATTGTTGCCAAGCTCTGATCGGAATCCTTACGGCGGTACGTCCTCCCGCACGAGCATCCTGCGCTGTCGGCAACCCGACGTCAAGCCTTTCGACCCGAGATTTTCTGACTTAACGCACGCCCACAACTACACATTGCAATCTCGACATAGGCCGATCGGACAACTAGGGTTGCCCGTTTGGCGGACATACCGCGGGTCACATACTTCAGGCGACCAGGCCCGCCTCGCGCACCGCGCGTAGCGACGGCTTGATCCGGTACGTGGGCCCTACCCGCTCGGCCACGGCATCGAGGGTCTTCAGGCCCTCGCCGGTGTTGAACACCACGGTCTCGGCCGCCGGATCCAGCCGGCCCGTCTCGACGAGCTTGCGCAGCACCGCGACGGTAACCCCGCCGGCCGTCTCCGGGAAGATGCCCGTGGTCCGGGCCAGCAGCGCGATCCCGGCCCGGATCTCCTCGTCGTCGGCGTAGTCCATCCAGCCGCCGGTGCGCCGCACCGACTCCAGCGCGTACGGCCCGGCGGCCGGGTCGCCGATGTTGAGCGACTTGGCGATGCCGGTCGGCTTGACCGGCACGATGTCGTCGGCGCCGGCGTGCAGCGCCGCCGCGATGGGGTTGCAGCCGGCCGACTGGGCGCCGAACACCCGCCAGCCGTTGGCCGGGGCCTCCACCAGCCCGATCTCCACCAGCTCGGCGAACGCCTTGTCGACCTTGGTGAGCAGCTCGCCGCTGGCCATCGGGATCACCACCTGCTCCGGGATCCGCCAGCCGAGCTGCTCGGCCACCTCGTACCCCAGCGTCTTGGAGCCCTCGGCGTAGTACGGGCGCACGTTGACGTTGACGAATGCGGTGTCGGCGAACTCGTCGGTCTCCACCAGCTCGCTGCACAGCCGGTTCACGTCGTCGTAGGAGCCGTCGATGGCCACCAGGTCCCCGCCGTAGACCGCGGTGGTGACCACCTTGCCCTGCTCGAGGTCGGCCGGGATGAACACGATCGACGGGACCCCGGCCCGGGCCGCGTGTGCGGCCACCGAGTTGGCCAGGTTGCCGGTCGAGGCGCACGCGAACCGGCGGAAGCCCAGCTCCCGGGCCGCGGTCAGGGCGACCGAGACCACCCGGTCCTTGAACGAGTGGGTCGGGTTGGCCGAGTCGTCCTTGACCCACAGTGGGGCGGTGAAGCCCAGCTCCGCGCCGAGCCGGTCGGCGCGCACCAGCGGGGTGAGGCCGGGGTTCAGGCTGACCCGGGCGGCCGGGTCCTGCCCGGCGGGCAGCAGGCCGGCGTACCGCCAGAGGTTGCTCGGCCCGGCCTCGATCTGCGCGCGGGTGACCCGGCGCAGGGCCTCGGCGTCATAGCCCACCTCCAGCGGCCCGAAACACTGGAAGCACGCGTGCTGCGCGGCGAGCGGATACTCCGCGCCGCATCCCCGGCAGACCAGGCACCGGGCGGGGCTGGCCGCGGCGGTCGCGGCGGAGGCGTCGAGCGTCGACGTCATGACCCTTCCTCTCATCTTTCCCACCCACCGCGACCTGCGGCGTGGGACGGAATTGGCACCTGCCGCCGACGGGCTCGCGAAGCGAGCCACGGCGGTGGTTGCCGGGGTGTCATCGGGCCGTGTCCCTCAACCCCTCTGGATGAGCGGGCGGTGTACGCCTGCGCGCGGCACCGTCCGTGCTATGCAGTTTGTTGCCGCCAGTGTACGGCCGAGGTCCGTTTTCCCAGTGCGTGAGCATCCTCACGGACCGCCCAGGCGACCGGCCCGCGGCGGGTCGGTGCGCCGCGGGCCGCGGCCGGGCGGGCCGCGCGACCGGCGTCGCTCAGGACACCACGTCCTTGCGCAGGAAGCGCCACCACGCCAGCGACCAGAACACCGTGGCGTACGCGACGGCCGAGATACACCCCTTGACCAGGTCGTCCCACTGCACCGGGGTGGACAGCAGGCCCAGCCACGCCGCGTTGAAGTGGGTCGGCAGCAGGTTGCGCAGCCAGCCCAGCGCCTCGATCTGGTCCAGGATGCTCGACACGATGAACAGCATCACCGCCCCGCCCACCGCGCCCAGCGGGGCGTCCGTGGACACCGACAGCAGGAAGGCCAGCCCCGCCACCACCAGCAGGCTGACCGCCAGGTAGCCGAGCACACCGAGCAGCCGCAGCACGCCCTCCCCGGTCGGGATCTCCGCCGCCACGGTGCTGCGCAGCGGGCTCCAGCCGTAGCGCAGGGTGCCGGCGACCAGCGCGGTGCCGGCCAGCACCAGCAGCGCCAGCAGGGAGTGGCCCAGCGCCACCACCAGCTTCACCCCGAGCAGCCGGGCGCGGGGCACCGGGGCGGCCATCAGGTAGCGCAGGCTGCCCCAGCTCGCCTCACTGGCCACGGTGTCGCCGCAGAACAGGGCCACCACGACGACCAGCAGGAAGGAGGCCGACACGAAGATGGTGAAGAGGGTGAAGTTCAGCCCGCCGGAGGTGGCCAGCTCGACCAGGCTGGAGAACTCCCCGCGCCGGCTGTTGCGCCGCTCGTCGTCGTCCGAGCCGAACTGGAACGCCGCGAGGATGACCAGCGGCAGCAGCACCATGGCCCCCAGGGCCAGCTGGGTGCGCCGCCGGGACGCCTGGCGGCGCCACTCGGCCCGCACCGGCAGGGTGCGGCCCGCGCGGTAGTGGGCCGCGGCGCCGTCCGGCTGGGCCGGTCGCCGCGCCGCCGCCGCGACCGCCCCCGGGGGCGCCGGCTGCTCCGTCGCCTCGCGCCTCGCGCTCACCGGTCACCACTTCCTCGGGAGTTGTCGCCCACCAGGGCCAGGAACGCGTCCTCCAGCCGGCGCCGCGGGACCACCCGGTCGACGCCGACCCCGGCGTGGACGAGTTCGGCCACCACCTCGCTGCGCGCCGCCGCGCCGATGTCCACCACCAGCCCGCCGGCCCCGCCGCCGGTGGGGCCGCCGTCGGCCGCACCGGCACCGCGGGCCGACGGGTCGCCGTCCGCACCGCCGCCGGCCGCGCCACCGCCGTCCGTACCGCCGCCGGCCGCGCCACCGTCCGCCGCACCGGCCGTGCCGCCGCCCACCGCTCCGCCATCCGCGGCACCGTCCGCGGCCGGACCCTCGGCCCGGACCGCGCGGACGCCGGGCAGCCGCCCCAGCACCGCGGTGGCCGCCGCCACGTCGGAGACGTCCAGCAGCACCGTCGGGGAGTCCCCGACGATCTCGTCCACCGGGCCGGACGCCACGATCGCGCCCTTGTGCACCACGACCACGTGGGTGCAGGTCTGCTCCACCTCGGCCAGCAGGTGGCTGGAGACCAGCACCGCCCGGCCGCCGGTGGCGTACCGGCGCAGCACCTCGCGCATCTGGGCGATCTGCGGCGGGTCCAGCCCGTCCGTCGGCTCGTCCAGCACCAGCAGCTCGGGCAGGCCCAGCATCGCCTGGGCGATGGCCAGCCGCTGCTTCATGCCGTGGCTGTAGGTCCTGGTCCTGCGGTGCACCGAGTCGCCGAGCCCGGCGATCTCCAATGCCTCGGCGAAGTGCGCGTCGGCCTCCGGGCGCCCGGTGGCCCGCCAGTAGGCGCGCAGGTTCTCCAGGCCGGTCAGGTGCGGCAGGAAGCCGGGCCCCTCGACCAGCGCGCCCAGCCGGGACAGCACCGGCGCGCCCGGGGCCAGCCGGTGCCCGAAGACGAACACCTCCCCGGCGGTCGGCCTGGTCAGGCCCATGAGCACCCGCAGGGTGGTGGTCTTGCCCGCCCCGTTGGGGCCGAGCAGGCCGACGACCTGGCCGCGCTGGACGGCGAAGTCCACCTGGGACACCGCCACGAAGCCGTCGGCGTACTCCTTGCGCAGGCCGCGCACCACCAGCGGCACGTCGGCGTACTCGGCCGTGACCGTGCGGTCGGCGCGGCGGTGCCGCCGCCGGGCGGCCAGCAGCACCGCGGCGAGCCCGACCGCGATCGCGGCGAGCAGCCCCAGGAGCACGTAGCGCCAGAGCACCGCGGGGCTCGGAATCGGCGCGCCGGCCACGGTCGGCAGGTCCAGCCGGCCGTCGCCCAGGGCCACCGTGTACACCGCGGGCTCGACGGGGGTGGCGTACGCCTGGTCGGCCGTGGCGACGGTCAGCCGCAGCCGGTTCCCGGCCTCGACCCGGTGCACGATCGCCGGCAGCGTGACGGTGACCGGCTCGGCGTCGGCGATGTCGGCCGGCAGGCCCGTCAGCCGGACCGGCGCGACCTGGCTGCCCGGCAGGCTCGCGGTGCCGTCCGGCGCCTCGTCGTAGAGCTTCACGAACAGCACCGCCTCACCGGTCGGCGAGGCCGCGCGGATCCGCACCCGCGGCGAGCCGACGATGTCGTACGCGGCCGCCAGGGGCTCCGAACGGAACCGGGCGTGCTGGCCCGGCAGGTCGGCCACGGCCCCGCCGAGCAGCGAACCGAGCGCGCCGGCGAACGGCACCGACGAGATCGGCGCCGGGTTGCCGGCGGGCGGGTTGGCCGCCCGCTGCGGCGCGCCCGTGAGGTCGACGGTCCGGGTCTGGGTGCCGGCCAGGCCCGGGTAGCGGTCCACCGCGTAGCCGGTGCTGGTCAGTCCCCTGTCCAGCGCGCTGAACCCCGCGATGCGCGAGTAGGTGAAGCTGCTCGGCGGCGGGTCCCCGACGCCCTTGACGTAGTGGTCGAGCCACTGCGCCGTGAGGAACTTGATCCGGTTCTGGTCGCTGTCCGGCCCGGCGCCGAGCAGCTTCACCTACTCG
>Ga0247718_1000453_pt1 | contig 11510 bp, 10 predicted proteins | sample 21E_DmetaG_FD_189045 | JGI IMG/M metagenome (GOLD analysis project Ga0247718, IMG submission 189045) | Soil microbial communities from hillslope of Landscape Evolution Observatory, University of Arizona, Oracle, AZ, United States - 2-1-E_D | ecosystem: Engineered > Artificial ecosystem >...
GTGCGGGACCGTCCCTGCGGCGAAGGGCCGCACCTACATCCTCGCCGGACCGCGCTATACGACGCTCGAGCAGTTGGTGCACCTGGTGGCGAAAGAGCTGCAGGTGAAACCACCACGTGTGCACCTGCCGGTGTGGCCGTTCTGGACCGCCGGCCTGCTGTGTGAGATCGTATGCGTGCCGCTCCGCATCGAGCCGCCGATCTTCCGCCGCCGCGTCGACTTCTACACCAAGAGCCGCGCCTTCGACACCACCCGCGCGCGCACCGAGATCGGTTTCGCACCGAAGATCGATCTGGAAGAGGGCATCAAGCGCACCGCGAACTGGTACCGCTCCGAGGGACTGTTATGAACCAGGCCCGTCACCCGGAACCAGGAACCCGTAACCCTCTGAACGTCGTCCACATCTGCGATCACCTCGGCTGGGAGGGATCGCGCATGCACGGCGTCAAGCGGCTGTTCGCGTGGATGATCCCCCGGTTCGACAAGTCGCGCTACAACGTCTCGCTGATCAGCCTCCGCAAGAAGGACCTGTCCGCCGATACGCTCGAGGAGTTCGGCATCGACGTGACCTACATGGCGCGTCACAAGTTCGATCCGGCGACGTACCCGGCCTTGTTGAAAGTCCTGCGCGACAAGAAAGCCGACATCGTCCACATGCACGGCTACGGCGCGACGACGTTCGGGCGCCTGTGCGCGTGGCAGATGGGCATCCCCGCGATCCTGCACGAGCACGCCAATCATGGCGACACGCCCTGGTTCCAGAAGGTGGCGGACCGCCTGCTGGCGCCACACACGGACCTGGCGATCGCCGTCTCGGAATCGACGGGCGAGTTCACGTCGCGCGCGCGGCTGATGCCGGTCGAGCGCACCAAGGTGGTGTATCTCGGCGCGCCGCTCGATGAGTTTGCGCGGCCGCGCAGTGCTGACGAAATTGCCGCGGCCAGGCAGGGCCTTGGCATCGCGCCGGGCACGATGGCCATCGGGACCGTGACGCGATTGATGCCCTCGAAGGGTAATCAGTATCTGATCGAAGCCGCGCCGGCCATCCTGAAGCAGCACCCGGACGCCCGCATCTTCATCATCGGTGAAGGGGAACTGCAGCCTGAACTCGAAGCGCAGGCGCGCGCTCTGGGTCTCGGCGACCGGTTGGTTTTCAGCGGATTTCAGCGCGACGTGGCCGCGGTCTTGTCCGCGCTCGACTTCCTGGTGTTCCCGTCACTGTGGGAGGGCACGCCGCTCACCGTGTTCGAGGCGCTCGCGATGGGCAAGCCCATTGTCGCCACCGACGCAGACGGCCTGCTCGATGTGCTGACGCACCGGAAGGACGCTCTCGTGGTTCCCAAGGCGGATGCGGCATCGCTGGCGGCGGGAGTGAGCACGCTGATCGACCAGCCGGCGCTCGCAACGGCACTGGCGGCAGAAGCCCGCAAGACCGGCGCGCGTTATGACATTGCCGCTTTCGTCCGAAAGATGGAACGGCTCTACGATCTGCTCCACGAGACCTCGCGCCCCACCAGGCGGGCGGGTATCCTGAAGCAGGATCTCGGCTTCCTCACGACCGAAAAGAAATGACCATCGACCACGGCGTCGCGAAGCGGTTCGAAGCGCGCAGCCCGGCCTGGCGGCTGGGCGCGGCATCGACGGCTGCCGTCGGCGTCCTGCTCACGGCGTGGGCGCTGTCGATTGACTTCCCGAAGCTGTCCGGTGGATTTGCCGGCGACGCCTCGACGTACTACACGCTGGGTCACAGCCTGGCGCACGACCTGGATTTTGAATTCCGGCGCGACGACCTGGCGCGCGTGTGGAAGGAATTTCCCTCCGGCCCTGAAGGTATCTTCCTCAAGCGAGGCGCCGGCGGAAACATCTACTACGCCAAGTCCTACATCTATCCGTTGATCGCCGCGCCGTTTATCTGGTTGTTCGGCACCAACGGTTTCCTGGTGCTGCATGCGCTGCTGATGATGGCGTGCTTTGCGTGCGCCTATGCGTTCCTCGCGGCGCGCAGTCATCCCGTCGCGGCGCTGATCTTCGCGTTTGCGTTCCTGTTCGTCTCGCTCGTGCCGATCTACATGGCGCAGCTCGGACCCGACTTCTTCATCTTCGCCACCGTCCTCATCGCCTACTTCTTCTGGTGCTACAAGGAAGTGGGCGGTTCGCCGGAAGACCGGCCACAGGCGTTGCGGAATCGCTGGCTGCTGTCGCAGCGTTCGGATGTGATTGCGGCGATCCTGCTGGGGATTGCCACGTTCGCCAAGCCGACCAACGTTGGCTTGTTCATGCCGTTGTTCGTGTCGGCCGTGCTGCGGCGGCAATGGGGAAGACTCGCCAGGATGACCGGCGCCTTTGTGGGCACGACGGCGCTGCTATTCGCGTTGAACGTCGCGCTGACCGGTGAATGGAATTACCAGGGTGGCGAGCGCAAAACGTTCTACGGCGCGGGGGACGGCACCTTTGCCGGCGGCTTTCCGTACCAGAACGAGGCCGCCACGTTCGACTCGGTGGGAGCGACCCGCGTCGGCGGCGGTTCCTTCGGAGTGCTGTTCACGCGTGACGCGTTACTCGAGGTGTTCCCGCACAACGTCGGCTACTTCGTCGCCGGCCGCCACACCGGATTTGCGATCTATTTCCTGCCCGGCTTCATGGCGATCCTTTTGTTCGTCATTGCGACCCGCGACCGGGCTGTCTGGCAATGGCTGACCCTCGCCGCGGGCGTCATCACCGCAGCGGTGTTGTTGATCTACATGCCGTTCACGTGGTCCGGCGGCGGTGGCCCGGTGGGCAATCGATACTTCCTGGGCACCTACGGGGTGTTCCTGTTCCTCGTCCCTGCGATGCGAACCGCCCTCAGTGGAGTGGTCACCACCGGCCTGAGTGCATTGTTCGTGGCGCCAATCATCTCGGGCCCGTTTTACGCGACGCGTAATCCCGCCGAGCATTCCAAGACCGGGCTGTTCCGCTGGCTGCCGACTGAGTTGACGATGGTCAACGACTTGCCGATTAACAACGTGCCGTCGCGTATCCGGCAGCCGCTGGGGGGCACGCCGCCAATCACCGCGTACTTCATCGACGACAACGTCTTCAACCGGGAAGGCGATGCCTTCTGGGTGCGCGGCGAGTCGCGCGCAGACATCCTGCTCCGCGCGCGCATTGGCGTAGAGGCGGAGGTGGCCGGCGTCAAGGTGTCGCCCTCCCTGCGCATCGAAAAGCTCACGGCGATCCTGGAGAGCGGCCCTAAGCCCAATCGCGTCGTCATCTCGACGGGCGGCGATCGCCGCGTCATCGACATGGCGCCAAGCTCGCAGCAGACCGTCGAACTGTCGATGCCCCACGGCATGCCGTACAAGAACGATCCGCGGTACCCGACGAACTACGTCTACTTCGTCTCGATTTCATCCTCGACCGGTTTCGTGCCGATGTTCGAGAATGGCTCCAATGACAGCCGATTCCTTGGCGTGATGGTGCGATTGGTGCCGACCTACGGAGCGCCCGAGTAGTGGCCACCATCGCCGTCGTGACGTCGAGCCCGCCGTTCGCCGAGGGCGGTCACCTGGTGATGGCGCGCGAACTGGTGCGCGCGTTGCGTGAAGCCGGCCACGAGACCGGCCTCATCGTCACTCCGCAGAACCGCTTTGGTCAGCAGGGCAGCGCGTACCTCGCGGCATGGTGCACCGACGTCCAGCTCGCGCACGAGGAAAAGAAAGTCGACCAGGTGATCAGCCTGCGCTTTCCTGGCTACGCCGTGCAGCACCCGAACCATGTGTTGTGGCTCAATCACCGGATGCGCGAGTACTACGATCTGTGGGATCAGTTCAGCGCGCACCTGTCGTGGAAAGGCCGGATCAAGGAGGGCGTCCGCCGATCGCTGATTCATCGCGTGGACAAGCACCTGTTCAACCGCATGCAACGCCGCTACGTGATCTCCGGCACGGTGCAAGCGCGGCTGAGGCGATTCGGCAACATCCAGTCGGACGTGTTGTATCCGCCGCCGCCGGTCCGCAACTATCGCCACGAAAGTTACGGCAACTACATTTTCGGAGTGTCGCGTCTCTCGCCGCTGAAGCGGTTCGATCTGGTGCTGCGCGCCTTGGCCGAGCCGGCGGCGGCGTCCATCCAGTGTGTCATTGCGGGAGAGGGCGCGGAGCTTGCGCGCCTCCAGGCGCTGGCCCGCCATCTCGACATCGAGCACCGCGTGCAGTTCGTCGGCCGTCTCACCGACGAGCAGATGATCGACCATCTCGCGCGTTGCCGGGCCGTGGTCTTTCCGCCGTTCAACGAAGACTACGGGTTTGTCACGGTCGAGGCGTACATGTGCGGCAAAGCCGTCATCACCTGCAAGGACAGCGGGGGGCCGTCCGAGCTGGTGCGCGACGGCGAGACCGGATTTGTGACCGAACCCACCCCTGAAGCCTTGGCGGAGGCGATGCGCAAGCTGATGGATGACCGGAATCTCGCGCAGCGCATGGGCGAGGCTGGCCATGCCGTGGCCACCGGGATGACGTGGCCCAAGGCGGTTCAGCAATTGCTGCGGTAGGCAGACCTCCAGGCTCCCGAAGTTGTTCCGTTGGCGGGATTTATTTGTATTTATACGCTCCCGGAGGATTGGTTACGATACAATTTCCAGCTGTAACCCCGAGGGTACCGATTCATGAATTATCGATTTGACTGGAAGAAGACGGCGTTAGTGATTGGTGCTGTGGCCACCGTGGCTTGCACGGGCGGCATGAACACCCCCGCGTCACCGAGCGCAGTGGTGGGCGGTGCAAGCGCGCTCAACGCCGACGGCTCGAACCTGAAGGTGAACCAGCCGTTGCCGGTGACTCCGCTGTTCGAGTTGACCAACGTGAGCGTGTCGCCCACGCTCGCCGCGCGAGCCTCAACCGGCCGTTTCCAGGCTGGCGCCACGCTGGCGCATCGCTTCCAGGTGTCCGATTCCGATTCGTTCACCAACATTGTCGCAACCGGCATGGGCGTCACCGATGCGTCCGGCGTGACCCGCTGGGCCGTCGAACCCGCGTTGCCTGCCGCTCGCAGGTTCGTGTGGCGCGTGCGCGCTGAACTGAATGACGCGGTCGGTCCCTGGTCGAATGTCTACGCGTTCACGACCGCGGGCTCCGTGGCGACCACGACGCCGACCACGACTCCCACCAGCGGTGGAAATCGCACGCCGGATCCGGCCCCGGGTCAGCGCCTGCCGCTGCCATCCGCGCAGGGCCAGGCCGTGTTGGCCAGATTCCAGGATGCAAGTGATTCCTGCCCGCGCGGCATCAAGTACGTGAACAATCCGTGGCAGGACCGCGTCATCGACGCGCTTCGTTTGCTGGATACCCGGTGGGGATACAACGGCAAGCCAAACCGTAGTGCCGCTGACAACGGCGGCGTCCCTGTGGTGGCCGCCGGTGACGAAGCCGCGTATCACTGGGGTTCAGGCCCCGATCAGGGCTCGACCAACGTCCACCTCGTGGACATGCTGGTTGGCCATTGTGGTCCGGGCGCCACCACCGGATGGCGAATCTTCACCGGCGAAGAACCCGCGTTCTGGACCGGCGCAGGCCGCTTCTAACTGTTAACTGTCGACTCTCGACTCTAGACTGTTTGCCATATGGGCGTCATCACTTCGGTGGTGACGCCCATTTTGCTGCGAACGTCGCAAGTATTCGCTCCGCCGCGATCTCGTTCGCGAACGCGCTCGGGTGATGATCGAAACGGCTGGCCCACAGCAGCCGGTGGTCCTTGACCAGCGCGAAGTCATTCCGCAAATCCACGCACGTCAACTCATACTCCGCGCACAGTCCGAGCACCCGATCGTGCAGGTAGCCGAACGGATAGCTGTCGCTGATGGGCGTCGCTGCATTCGGAAACAACACCAACCCCATCGGCACGCCGGCCCTCTTGGCATGTTCGAGCAGTCGTCGAAGGTGCTGGTTGTCAATCTGCGCGTATTGCCCGTGGGGATCGGCGAGCCGGTGGTTGATGAACTCGACGTACGAACGCTCCCACCCGAGGCGGACCTGTGTCTCGGCCCACTTGATGTTGGCGACGTTGTAGAGCGCCGAACGCGCATTCAGCCAATCGTGGAGCGGCGGCACCAGCGGACGGGGCGCAGGGCGGCCCGACATGTCGTCGTCCTCCATGTCGTTCACGTACCACTGGAGAAGGATGAAGTCCGGGTTGACCGTCTGCAGCAGCTCCGCCACGCGCTTCTCGTGCTCCGGCGTGTTGTCGCCGGCCTTCCCGAAATTCAAGACCTCGATGCGTGCCGGCAGCCGCGCCTGCATCAGGTCGGTATAGCGATCCTGTTGCCGGATGCCGTTGCCGAATGTGAAGGAATCGCCGACCACGGCAATGCGGTAGACGCCTTCGGGCTTGGTGGCCGTGAATGCCCGTTCGCGGTAGCCGGCACCATTCAGCGTGACCGCCCCCGTGCGGAGCCAGCGGCGCGTGAAGAACCCGGCGTTGTCGGTGCTGGTAGTGACGCCCCGGAACACCAAGCGTGTGGCAATCTCCGCTCCGACGACGGCAATTGTCAACGTCGCGACGAGCAGGAGCACTCGGTTGCGGAGCGCGACCAGGTGCGTCCGCGAGAGACGGTCCGCGAGCGCCATGCCGATGGCGACGGCGCCAATGGCGAGGCTCAACAAAAATTGAAGGCGATCCGGATCGGCGACCACACCTTCGGGCAGCGCATCGGCGACCGCGAGCGATGTGGCCAACACGCCCAACACGCACAGGCGTCCGAGCGGTAGATCCCGTAGGGAGGTCGAGTTGAGGGGGATGCGCATCCCGACCGGCTCAATATAGTCGAAAAAATCGATGAACGCACCATTGCTGAAGGAAAATACCGGCCATGTCTGACGCCATCCCTACGGCCTCGGATCCCCGTGCAACGCGCCTGCGCACCACCAACACGCTGCTGGCGCTCGCGATCCTCGTGCTCCTCGGCCAGGTGGCGTGGCAGGAGATCCGCATCAGCGGCCTTAAGGCCGAGGTGGCCCAAGCCAGGCGTGACCTCGATACCCGTGTTGAGAAGATGGCGAACGAGAAGGTGCAGGGTAACCGGCAGGAGCTGGTGGCCGCCGTTGCCTTCGTCGACGAGTTATACCGTTCGCCGGAGGGACTGCAGCGCCCCGGCGGTCTCTATAACCCGGATGCCCGGCAGGTCGATGCCGAAGCCATCGGCACCTGGATCCTCGACGTCTACATGCAGGCGCGCATTGCCGGAAGGTCTGATGCCGAGGCGCGGCAGGCGATCGCCGACGCGATCAAGGGATCGGACGAGTGGCGGCGCAAGCACGCATCGCAGTAGTGCTACTCCGGCACGAGCGTGTAGACGCGATCAGGGCCGTCGGTGCGTGTGAGGCGCAGCCCCGGCGTGGCCTTGATGTTTTCTTCCACTGACGGCCATCGGCTGCCGTACTCGGCGCTGTGGACCACCACGTAGGTGACGCCAGCCGCCCGCAAGCCCGCCATGCTGTCGCGATCCGGAAACGACGACAGCGCATCGTAAAGTTCATCGTGAAACTTGCGGCGAATGCCGCTGTAGCCGTGAATGGTCTTCTGCCAATGCGCCGTCGCATGCAGCATCGCCTGGGTCTGCTGACGCTCGAGGGCGCCCAGGTCAGCCGTCCTGGGGACCGGCACCTCGGCGACCACGAACGGCTTGGGCTGGGAGTCGAGCCACCTGTCGATCGCGGGAATGTTGACTTGATACGGAACTGACGGGAACGGATAGACCGTGTTCTCGGCCAGCATCAGCATCGCCACGACGGCCGCGGCGATGGTGCGCTGTGCGGGCTTCAGCCACGCGGCGAGGCGATCGAATCCAATTGCCGCGAGCACGGACAACGCGAGCATCGTCAGGATCATGAACCGCGAGGGCACTCGAATGAAGTTGAACCCCGGCAGCCAATAGACGTATCGCCACAGTTCGAATGGCCAGTCGACGAACATCAAAGTGGACAGGATGGCGAGCAGCAGGTAGAAGGGAAGCGGGCTGCTGCGCAGGCGCGATCGAGATGGCCACGCGGTCAGTGCCACACCCGCGAGCAGCAGCACGAGGATGCCCGGGAACAGGAACGCCTCGGGTTCCTTCTCGAACGGCCCAAGGAACTTCGCCTGCAGGAACTGATGGACGCGGGCGGGGGAGGCCAGCAGGCTCTCTATGCCCGGTTGCGAGCCGCTCAAGTAGCCACGCCGCAATCCGGCCTCGTCCTGGGCGATGCGGTAGGGGAGGATGATCCACACTGCGGGCGCGATCAGGTACGCGCCGGCCGCGCCGAAATCTTTCAGCCGCTGCTTCAGCGCGAGCGGAGCGCCGGTTCCGAATTGCCACGCCAGCAGCAACGCGATGGAGATGACCAGGTAGGCAGCGCCATGCCCGCTCGAGAGCACCTGCAGCGAGAAAAATCCGGTGGCGATCAACAAATCGCGCCGGCGGCCGGCCTCGAAGTACGAGTGAAGGAAGGCGAGCGAAAACGGAATCCACTGGACCGCGGTCAGGTGGAGCTGCCCGAGGCGATAGAAGCGCGGCGGCGCAAACGCAAACAGCAGGCCGCAGAGGAACGCCGCGCCAAGGGTGAGATGCAGCCGGCGCGCCAGCACGAAGGCGCCGGTGCCGCTTAGCATGCAGGTGATGAACGCCGTCAGGTTGGTGGCGAGGACGAGGTTGCCGGTGAGCCAGATGACCGGCGCGGCGAACATCACGCTGCCGATCAGGTTTTCCGAATACGCCAGGGTGTTCGCAAACGGGTAGTAGATGTTGGCGTCGAAGATCTGGAGCGGCTGGTGGATGAGCGCGTAGGTGTCCCAGGCCAGGGTCCAGATATAGAGGTGCGTGTCCGGGATATCGGCGTTGACGTGGCTGCCCGCTGACAACGAAAACGGCAGCGTCATCAGGAACGTGAGGGCGGCGTACGCAATCGAGGCGAGGGCCGCCTCCCGGGTCTGCGGGGAAACTGTCACGGATTGGCCAGTATAATCAGTCCGTGGGGTACAGGACGCCGCTCGAGGCGCGCATTGCCAAGAAAGCCACCAAGGCGATTACCGACTTCAACCTGATTGAAGACGGGGATCGCATCATGGTCGGACTGTCAGGCGGCAAGGACAGCTGGGCGCTGATCCAGATTCTCGACGTGCTGCAACAGCGGGCGCCGATCGACTTCTCCATCGTTGCGGTGAACGTGGACTCCGGCTACGAGGGCTACCAGCACACCCAGGTGGCCGCGGCGTGCAAGGAACGCGGCTGGGAGTTTCACAGCGAGCACACCACCATTGGCGCGGTCATCGACGACAAGCTCGAGAGCGACGACACGCCCTGCTCGCTGTGCGCGCGGCTCCGCCGCGGCGTGCTGTACCGGCTTGCCAAGAAAACCGGCGCCACGAAGATCGCGCTGGGGCACCACCTCGATGATTTCGTCGAGACCGTGCTGCTCAACCTGTTTTTCGCCGGCGCCCTGAAGGCGATGCCGGCGCGGCTGACGTCGGACAACGGCCAGCACGTGGTGATTCGGCCGCTGGTCTACGTCACCGAGGCCGAGGCGCGCGCGTATTGCAAGGAGCGCGAGCTGCCGATCATCGGCTGTTGTTGCCCGGCCTGCGGCGACATGGGCCTGCAGCGCCAGCGCGTCAAGCGCCTGATCGTCGATCTCGAGCGCGAGCATCCCAACGTGAAGTCGTCCATGATCAAGGCCATCGGCAACGTGATGCCGCGGCACCTGCTCGATCGCCGGCTGAATCCGATCGGCGAAATCACCGAGACGATCGCCGCCGAGCCGACGCTCGTGCCACTACTCCTCAGCCGCCCTCAATAGTGCATCCCAAGACCCAAGACCCACGACCCCGCCTCCGCGGCGAAGCCGCTTCGGCGAGACCTCGCCGTAGCTCGCTCTGGGAGCGTAGGCGGGCCACGACCCGATGCGCGCCGTAATCCAGCGCGTCACCTCAGCCCGTGTCACCGTTGACGATCGCCTGACCGGCGAGATCGGCGCCGGGCTGCTCGTGCTCGTCGGCGTCGAGCAGGGCGACGGCCCGGCCGACGTCCAGTACGTGGCGTCAAAGATTCGCGACCTGCGCATCTTCGCCGACGATGCCGGGAAGATGAATCGCTCGGTGCTGGACTGCCAGGGCGGCGTGCTGGTGGTCTCGCAGTTCACCTTGTCGGGCGACGCGCGCAACGGCCGGCGCCCATCGTTTGCGTCAGCGGCGCCGCCGCAGATTGCGCGGGCGCTCTATGAAGATGTCGTGCGAGAATTGAAGACCAGCGGGCTGCGCGTGGAGACCGGTGAGTTCCAGGCGATGATGCAGGTCTCCCTGGTCAACGACGGTCCAGTAACCATCCTTCTCGATAGCAGGAAAACCTTTTAATGACCCGATCACTGTTCGTTGCCTTGTTCGTGCTGGCGGCGGCCACCCCCTCCGTAGCGCAGCAACGACCACTCAAGACCGAGGATCCCGAGACCATTGGCGCTGGACGAGCGTTGATTGAAGCGGGTATCGAGTACGACCGTGACGCCGTGTTCCCGGTGTCAGGGCTGCGCGGCAATCACTTCAATCTTCCGTCGTTCGGCGTCAGTCTCGGCGTCAGCTCGATTGCGGAGATCCAGTTCGACTGGTCTCCGTACCAAAAGCTGTCGATCACCGAGCGCATTCCCAACGCGCCGCTGTCGAGCCTGCTGCAATTGGATGGCGATACGACGGATGACTTCGGCGACATTCACATTGGCGCGAAGGTGCGGCTGGTCAGCGAAACCGCGCGCCGGCCCGCGATTGGCAGCTGGTTTTCGACGCGCCTGCCGAATGCCGGCAACGAATCGGGACTTGGCAAGGACGTCCAGGACTTTTCATCGGCCCTCACCATCGGCAAGACCATCGAGTCCATCCGCGTGGTCGCTAACATCGGCATGATGATGATCGGCAATCCGCGGCAGGCCGCGGCGCAGGATGATTTGCTGATCTACGGACTCTCGGTCGCGCGCGCGATCAGTCCGCGCGGTGAGGTGGTGGGCGAGTTCATGGGCCGCGCCAACTTTGCGAACATCGTCACTCCCGGCGCGGAGGATCGCGGCTTGTTACGCTTTGGCACACGCTACACAACGGGCCCGGTCCGCCTCGATGCCGGCTTCATGCTTGGACTGACGTCGCGCGATCCAGAGATTGGCTTCAGCGGCGGCTTCACCTGGGTCTTCAACGCCTTCCACGTTCCCTGACAACCTGACTACCTGACGACCTGGCAACCCGCCCATGCTGTCCATTGCGAAGGCCCACGCCTACGGTAACGACTTCCTCTTCGTGCCTGCCGAGCAGGCCGAAGGATTCAAGCTCGACGAGCTGTCGCGCCGGCTGTGCAATCGGCACAGCGGCGTCGGCGGCGACGGCGTCATTTATTACACGATGGCGCCTGACGGCACCGCGCAGATGAAGCTGATCAACACCGACGGCAGCCCGTCGGAGTTGTCCGGAAATGGCCTGCGATGCCTCGCCGCGTTGGTCCTGCATCGCCGCCAGCAGGCAAGATC
>Ga0247718_1000454_pt1 | contig 11508 bp, 8 predicted proteins | sample 21E_DmetaG_FD_189045 | JGI IMG/M metagenome (GOLD analysis project Ga0247718, IMG submission 189045) | Soil microbial communities from hillslope of Landscape Evolution Observatory, University of Arizona, Oracle, AZ, United States - 2-1-E_D | ecosystem: Engineered > Artificial ecosystem > Mesocosm...
GGGCGGGCGCTCGGCGCCGCCGGCCGCGGCGACGCCGAGCGCCCGCCCCGCGACCACGCCCGGCACGCCGCCGTACGGGCGGCGCGCAGCCCCGCCGCCACGGTCCGCTGAGGGCCTCCGCCGCCTGAGGAGGTCAGCGCCGGCCGGTGTCGATCCGGTCGCCGTGCTCGTCGAAGAAGTGCAGCGCCTCCATCTGCACCGCGACGGCCAGCGGATGGCCCGCCGACACCTGCGGATACGGCGCCAGCCGCACCGCCAGCTCCGCCGGGCGGCGCTGGTGGCGCCCGGGATCCTGCAGCACGCTGGTCCGGCCGCCGTCGCGGGCGCCGGGCACCGGACGCGGCTGGCCGCGGTCGCCGGAGCGACCCCTGAGCCGGTGCAGCAGCGCGCCGAACCGGCTGCGGGACACGTACCCGGAGTCGTCGAACTCCGGGCCGGCGCCCATCTCGTCCACCACGATCCCGGTCGCGCCGATGTCCAGGAACGCCAGCGACTCGTGGCCGTGGTGCTCCAGGTAGCGGATCCGGCCGCGCAGCACCTCCCCGGTGGCGTCGGGCACCACCGGGGTGAGCGCCTCGGCGCGCACGCCGACCACGATGCGCTCGCCGTGCCAGTGGCTCACCGCCCGGGTGCGCGGGTCCTGCCAGGGCAGCCGCAGCGTCTGGTCGCCCAGGTGCAGCGCCACGTAGCGGTCCAGGTGCACGTAGACGGAGGCCTCCAGCAGGTTCATCCGGGGACTGCCGAGGAAGGCGGCCACGTAGAGGGTGGCCGGCTTGCCGTACACCTGGGTGGGGGTGCCGACGTCCTGCAGCACGCCCTTGCGCATGATCGCCACCCGGTCGGCCATGGTGAGCGCCTCGGCCTGGTCGTGGGTGACGTAGATGGTGCTCACCCCCAGCTCCCGGACCAGCGTGGAAATCTCGGCGCGCAGCTCGGCGCGCAGCCCGCTGTCGAGGTTGGACAGCGGCTCGTCCATCAGGAAGAGGCCGGGCCGCCGGACGATCGCCCGCCCCATCGCGACCCGCTGCCGCTGGCCGCCGGAGAGCTGGCCGGGCCGGCGGCCCAGCACGTCGCCGATGCCCAACGCCGTGGCCACGTCCGCGACCCGCTCGCCGCGGGCCACCGGTTCGACGCCGGACAGCTTCAGCGGGAAGCCGATGTTGTCCCCGACCGTCATGTGCGGGTACAGCGCGAAGTCCTGGAAGACCATGGCGACCCGCCGGTCCCGCGGCGCGAGGTCGTTGGCCAGCCGGCCGTCGATCAGGATCGAGCCCGCGGTGGGGTCGTCCAGGCCCGCCACCATGCGCAGCACCGTGGACTTGCCGCAGCCCGACGGGCCCAGCAGCACCATGAACTCACCGTCCGCCACACCGAGCGTGACGTTGTCGACCGCCACTGTCCCGTCCGGGAAGACCTTGGTGACGTCCCTGAGTGCGACGGTCGCCACACCGTCTCCTCTCGCACAGACCGACCTCGATCAATACTGTGGCCAATCCGGCCAGGGTGGCGCATCGGGCGAACGGGCAGGTTGCCAGGGTCCGCCCCGCGACGCGGCGACGGCACCCGGTCACCCGCAGCAGCCCGTTCGCGGCCCTGGTCGACGCTCGGACGGTGCGGTGCCGGCGGCTCGGCCGCCGGCACCCGGACTCAGTCGCGGCGGCCCCGGCCGAACGCCGAACGCAACATGCGAGCTACCAAGAGTAACGGGCCACCCGTGCGGCGCCCGGCGGCGCCCGGGACGCCGGTGACCGGTCCCGGGCCCAGCGGCGCCGGCTCCCGGGCGGCGAGGCGCTCCTCGTACCAGGCGACCCGGGCCCGGGCCTCCGCCAGCTCCTCCCGGAGCCGGTGCACGGCCTGGTGCAGGCGGCGGTGGCTGTCCACGTCCAGCGGCGGCGCGCCCGCGTCCGCGGTGAGCAGCCGCGCCGCGTGCTCGGCCCGGCCGACGGGGTCCAGACCCCGGACCGCTGTGGCGATCTCCACCTCCACGTCCACGGCCTGGCGCACCACCGCCCGGGTCAGGTCCGCCCCGGCCAGCCCGGACAGCAGCACGGTCAACCCGTCGACGTCGGTGGCGGCGGGCCATGGGTGGGCGTACCCGCCGCCGGTCAGGTCGACGGCGAAGCCGCGCAGCGCACGGGCCAGCGCCACCTCGTAGGGCACCGGGTCGGCCAGCGACCAGCTCGGGTCCAGCAGCGCGAACCGGTCGCCGTCCACCACCGTGGCGCGCGGGGTGGCGAAGACCCACTCGCCGGCCAGCCGGCCCCGGCCGTCGCGGTGCGCCGCCAGCCAGCCGGCGTAGCCGGCCAGCAGCCGGCGCAGGGTGGGTAGGTCGCGGCGCTGGCAGGCGCCGACCAGCTCCGCCTCCAGTAGCCGCCCCGCCGGCAGCGCCCCGGCCAGCCGGGCCGGGTCGCGCCGCACCGGCCCGGCCGCGCACCCGTGCGGGGCCGGGCCCGCCGCCGGCTCGGCGACGACCTCCCGCTGCCAGCGCCCGCCGGGGCCCGGGGTGACCGCGTACCGCACCCCCCAGCGGGGCGGGTCGGTCGCGTCGGCGACCAGGACCGCCGGCGTGTCCAGGGCCGGCTCGGCGCCGGCCCCCCGCGCCGCGCCGACCACCCACAGCGGGGCCAGCTCCACGGCCAGCCCGCCGCGCAGCGCCGCGCCGGCGAGCTGCCGCGGGTCGGTCAGCACCGGCGTGCCGGCGAACCCGGCGGCGCACGCGGCGGCCAACACGGCGTCCAGCGCCCCGCCCAGTTCTGGGCTGCCCGGCTCCGCGCTACCGCCGGCGGGCACGCCGCCCGGCTCCGCACCGTTCGGCTCCGCGCCGCCGCCATCGGGCGCGCCCGCGGCACCGGTGCGGTCCGGGGCCGTGGCCGCCAGGTCCGCGGCCAGCAGCACCGTGGGGGCCTCCGGGCGCGGGTACGCCGCGTACCGTGAACCCACGTGCAGCCCCTCCCCGGCCAGCCGGCGGACGAGCTGGTCCAGGGTGCGCGGGCGGGTCTCGTCGGACCAGCCGGGCGGCACCCACTCGTCGTCGGCGTCGTCCACGCTGGGCGCCAGCTCCACCAGCCGGTGCACGCCGAGCGGGTTCTCCGCGGCGAGCACCAGCCGGCCGGACGGCCGCAGCAGCGCCGACAGGCCGGCGAGCGCGGCCGCCCAGCCGGGCTCGTCGCCGTCGCGGGCGCCGAGCCGGTCGAGTCCGGCCAGGGCCACCACCGCGTCGTAGCGGGCCGCGTCGCCCTCGGCGCGCAGCGTCTGCAGGCTGCCGCACACCACCCGGACGCGGGCGGCGCCGCCGTCGAACCGCTCGGCCAGAGCGGTCCGGTCGGCGTACGAGCGCACCAGGCAGGTCACGTCGGCGCCGGTAGCCGCGGCCCGGGCCACCACCTCGGCGCCGTGCGGCCCGGCGAGCAGCAGCCGGACGCCGGGGCCGCCGGCCGCGGCGGCGAGCACCTCGCACAGCGGGCCGCGGGCGCAGCCGCGCGGGTCGGGATCGGGCGCGGGCCGGGCCGGCGGGCCGCCCCCGGTGAGCCGGGGCTTGGGCAGTACGGCGGTGTCGGTCATCGTGGTCGGCGCCTTCCGGTCGCGGCCTGGCGGCACTGGGCGGGTCGGCGGGGTGGACCGGTCGAGCGGCTCGCGCGGCGACCGGCTCCTCCCGATGATCCACCCCCGGCCGGACGCCGGCGAGGCGCCGCGCCGCACCGCTGCGGCACCGGAATCGGCGGGATGGCAGACCGGCCCGGTGCCGGCCCCGATCCTTCACGCGTTCAATCTCGTGGCCCACCTGACAGTGCGTCCGTACCAATGCCGAACGGCACACCCGGTCGCCCTGCACGGACCAGCCAAGAGCGGGCGCAGTTACTCGCTGTCGCGTATGCGACTGCGACTGTCGTGCGGTCGCCGTGGTCGTGCACAAGACGACCACCTCACCCGCCACGTGAACCGTATCCTGAGCCCATGGGGCGCTACTGCCTACGGCGCGGACTCGTGCCGCTAGCGGGCTTACTTGTACTCGCGTCAAGCTTCCTGCCGTGGTGGACGGTCCGCATTCTGATTGAGAACGCCGAAGGTGTCCAATCCTCCGCACGTCACGCGAGCGCGGGGGCGGCCTCTTGGCAGTGGAGCGTCGGACTGGCGCTCGGCCTGGGCGTCGTGGTCTGTTGGGCGGGGGTCGAGGCCTTTGCGCCCAGACGCCGCCGGCCGGTCAGCGTTGTGCTCGCAGCGGTCGCGATGGGCGGCCTCGGCCTGCTGGTCCATCGATGGATGAGCGTCGAGCCGCTGCCGCCCAGCGAGGGTTCGGTGGGCGTCGGATTCGGCCCTCCGCAGGGAGGTTCTGAGTTCCTGCCACTGGTACGGGATCAGCTGCACTCCTATGAAGCCGATGGGTTGACCGCCGGTGTGGGTTGGGGCGCGTACGTCGGCTGTGCCGCGACGGCATTGCTCATCGTGGCGCTCTTCATCCCTGTACCACCGACCCAGGCGTCGGCCCCGCCTCCGGCCAGCAACGAGGTCGGGTAGCACGAGGGCCCACGCACCTCGATTTCGTCGGTCATGGCGCAGGCCGACCCTCCATCAATCTCGCCTTGAGGAAACGCCCTGTCGCACTCAGGTTGAATGCCCGGTAGCTCTCGGATTGCGTCCACTGGCTGATCGCCGGCAGGTCAATAGTCGAGACCAACCGGAAATTAACCCCGTCCGACGAGACGCAGTGCTTCACTGTTGGTGGCAAGTACACGTAGTGCGGGCCGGACCTGGAACCATGTGCTGTTGATTCACCAGATGGAAACGGCTCGCGCCGGTGTCGACCGTGAAGCTGTAGATTGGCGGGGTTGCCGCCCTGCCACTGCGGGCCGTACAGGTTGGTTCCGTGCACACGGTCAGTAAGGCTTCGAGACCCCGTGTCCGGGTAGTTCGGGTCAGGCGGTCCGCTGCTCGTGTGGCTGCATCCAGGTTCCCAACCCGCCGCACCGCACCGGCGTAGTTGACCAGTGCAGGCGGCATGGCCGGCGCCGGCATCTCCCGGGTGACCGCGTGCCGCTACCGCGGCGACGGCCTCTCCGTACTCGTGGAGGAGGTCACACGCCCGCGGACAGGCCGAGCACGCTGTCGCGGCGCCGCGCCCACTCCAGCGAGTGGCGGATGCCGTCCTCGACGGAGAGGGTGGGCCGCCAGTCGAGCAGTTCCCGGGATCGGGTGCTGCGGGTGAAGGTGCCGGCCGAGTCGCCGTCGCGCGGCGGGGCCTCCCGCACGTCGATCGGGCGGCCGAGCACGGCGGTGAAGGCGGCCAGCAGCTCGCGCACCGTGGTGCCGCACCCGGTGCCGAGGTTGATCGCGACGGCCGACCCGGGGCCGTCGGACGGCAGGACGGCGTCGAACCGGCGCAGCGCCTGCACGTGCGCCTGGGCCAGGTCCCACACGTGCACGTAGTCACGGATGCCCGAGCCGTCGCGGGTGGGCCAGTCCGTGCCCGTGACCTGGAAGGTCTCGCCGCGCTGCGCCGCAGTGATCATCTTGCCGAGCACGTGGGACGGCTCGGCCAGCTGCAGGCCGGTGCGCAGCTGCGGGTCCGCGCCGATCGGGTTGAAGTAGCGCAGCGAGACCACGCGCAGCGGGTACGCCGCCGCGCAGTCGGCGAGGATCTCCTCCACCATCGCCTTGCTGCGGGCGTACGGGCTGGCCGGGGCGATCGGCGAGGTCTCGTCCACGGCGAACTCGTCGTCCGGCTGGTAGATGGCGGCCGACGAGCTGAACAGCAGCCGCGGGCACCCGGCCGCCACCAGGCTGGCGACGAACTCCACCGTCTTGCCGACGTTCTCCCGGTAGTAGCGCACCGGGTGGGTGACGGACTCGGGAACCACGATGAGTGCGGCGCAGTGCACGGCCGCCGCGATGTCGGGGTGCTCGGCGAAGATGCGGGCGACCAGGGCGGAGTCGGCGATGTCCCCGCGGTAGAAGATCCGGCCGGCGGTGAACTCGATCCGACCGGTGCTCAGGTTGTCCAGCAGCACCGGGGTGATGCCGGCGTCCAGGCAGGCCGACGCCACCGTGCTGCCGATGAAGCCCGCCCCGCCGGCGATCAGCACCTTCATTGCCACCTCCGCACCGAGATCATCTCCGTCGCGCCGGTCGAGCCCGCGTCGCCGACGGCACCGTCACACCGCCGGCACGATAGCGCTCCGCGGACCCGCCGGCAGCTCCGCGGCGCCCGACGGCCGGCCCCCGACGGCCGCGGTCACCCGCCGGCGGCGGGCGGGCCGCCCTGCGCGGCCAGCGCCGCCGCGACCGCGCGCGCCAGCTGCGGGACGTAGTCCTCCGGCAGCTCCGCGCGGGCCACCGCCAGCCGCCAGTACAGCGGGCCGACGATGAGGTCCAGCGCCGCGTCCGGGTCGGCCCCGGCGGGCAGCTCGCCGCGCCCCACCGCCCGGCCGACCACCACGGCGCCGATCTCCCGCTGGTTGGTGCGCAGGGCCTGCTGGAGGGTTTCGGCGATCTGCTGGTTGCGGGCGGCTTCGGCCAGCAGGTCGGGCACGATCTGCGAGGCCAGCGGGTGCCGCAGCGCCCGGGCCGCGATGCGCAGCACCAACTCGATGTCGCCGGTCAGGCTGCCGGTGTCGGGCAGCGGCAGGCTCTTGCCCGCCACGCCGGAGACCACCTCCAGCACCATCTCCAGTTTTGAGGTCCAGCGTCGGTACACTGCCGTCTTGCCGACGGCCGCGCGCCGGGCCACTGCCTCGATCGACAGCCGCCCGTACCCGACGGCGGCCAGCTCCTGCAGCACCGCCCGCCGGATGGCGGCCGTGATGTCGCTGCGGAGCACCGCGGCACCGGCCGGCGCGCGTCTGTTCTCGGTGGCCACGCGCCCAATATAGCGTAGCGACGCTACGTTTGCGTTCCGACGTGGCCGCGGTTAGGATGGCCCACGTCGATACGGAGGCGTGCCGACCCACTAGGCATGCGATGAAATTCCCAGCATGATGTGAGTCTTCGTGGAGATTTGGAGCGCCCCCGCCATGGCCGACACCGCGCTGGCAGCACCGGACTCGGAGCTATCCCGGGCGCAGTTGGCCGCCCGCCACGGGCTCACCGTCGCGGGCGAGCGACCCCGGCTGGTCGCCTACGGCCGCCAGCTGTGGAGCTACCGCTACTTCATCATGGCGTACGCCAACGCCAAGCTCATCGCGGCGTTCAGCACCGCGCGGCTGGGACGGGTGTGGCAGGTGCTCACCCCGCTGACCAACGCCGCGGTCTACTACCTGATCTTCGGGATCATCCTCAACACCAAGGGCACGATCCCCAACTTCATCGCCTACCTGTGCACGGGCCTGTTCGTCTTCACGTTCACCCAGTCCGTGGTGCTCTCCGGGGTCACCGCCATCACCGGCAACCTCGGGCTGATCCGGGCGCTGCACTTCCCCCGGGCCAGCCTGCCCATCGCGATCACGCTGACCCAGTTCCAGCACCTGGCCGCCTCGATGGTCGTGCTGATGGCCATCGTGCTGGCCACCGGCGAGCCGGTGACCGTGAAGTGGCTCCTGGTGCTGCCCGCGCTGCTGCTGCAGTGCATCTTCAACGCCGGGTTGGCGATGGCCATGGCCCGGCTCGGCGCGAAGATCACCGACCTGAAGCAGCTCATGCCGTTCGTGGTGCGGACCTGGATGTACGCCTCCGGCGTGCTCTACAGCGTGGAGAACTTCGCCCGGCACCTGCCGCCGACGGTGGCCACCCTGGTCGAGATCAACCCGCTGCTGGTCTACATCGAGGCCATGCGCGACGCCCTGCTCACCTCGGCACCCCTGGCGAACTCCGACCCGCTGCGGCTGTGGGGCCTGGCCGTCGGGTGGGCCCTGGTGGCGGGGCTGGGCGGGTTCATCTACTTCTGGCGCGGAGAGCAGGAGTACGGCCGTGGCTGACCGACCGCAGGCGTCCGGCGTGGGCGCGACCACCGCCGAGGGCGAACGCATCCCCACGGTGATCGTGGACGACGTGCACATCGTCTACCGGGTGCACGGCGGGGGCGGCGGCGGCAACACCCCGGTCGCCGGCCTCCGGCGCATTCTCACCGGCAAGCGCTCCCCGGTCATCCGGGAGGTGCACGCGGTCAAGGGGGTCAGCTTCACCGCGTACCGGGGCGAGGCGATCGGACTCATGGGCAGCAACGGCTCCGGCAAGTCCACCCTCCTGCGCGCGATCGCCGGGCTGCTGCCGGCCACCCGCGGCGCGATCTACACGATGGGCCAGCCGTCCCTGCTCGGCGTGAACGCCGCGCTGCTCAACGACCTGACCGGGGAGCGCAACGTCGAGCTGGGCTGCCTGGCGATGGGCATGAGCCGGGCCGACGTCAAACGCCTCACCCCCGAGATCATCGAGTTCTCCGGCATCAACGGCCGCGGAGACTTCGCCACGCTGCCCATGCGCACCTACTCCTCCGGCATGGCCGCCCGGCTGCGGTTCGCCATCGCCGCGGCCAAGAAGCACGACGTGCTGCTGATCGACGAGGCGCTCGGCACCGGCGACGCGCAGTTCCGGCGCCGCAGCGAGGAGCGGGTACGCGAGCTGCGCGCCGCGGCCGGCACGGTCTTCCTGGTCAGTCACACCATCGGCAGCATCCGCTCCACCTGTGAGCGCAGCATCTGGCTGGAGTCCGGCGTGCTGCGGATGGACGGCCCGACCGACGAGGTCGTCAAGGAGTACGAAGCGTTCATGGCCAAGAAGTGAGCCGGCCCGCGGACGGCCGGGACGAGTCACCCGGCCCGCCGGCACCGCCGGCGGCCGCGTGGCGGCCGGTGCGCACCGTGGCGGCCGTGCTGGCCGGCGGCACCGGGTCCCGGTTCGGCGCCCCACGGCCCAAGCAGCTGCTGGAGGTCGCCGGGCGGTCGGTGCTCGCGCACAGCATCGCCGCGTTCGAGGCCACCGCCGAGGTGGACGAGATCGTGGTGCTGATGGCCCCGGACTTCGTCGACGAGGCCCGCCGGATCGTGACGGCCGCCGGCTTCGGCAAGGTCAGCCAGGTGCTGGCCGGCGGCCGGACCCGCAACGAGAGCACCCGGCGGGCGCTGGCGGCGCTGCCCTCCGACGACTGCGCCGTGCTGTTCCACGACGCGGCCCGGCCGCTGGTCAGTCCGCGGATCATCCGGGACTGCGTGCGCGCCCTGGCCACCTATCCGGCGGTCGGGGTGGCGGTGCCCTCGACCGACACCGTCGTGGCGGTGGACGACGCCGGCCTCGTCGCCGACGTGCCGGCGCGGGAGCGGCTGCGACGCTGTCAGACCCCGCAGGGCTTCCGGTGTGGCACGATCCGCGAGGCGTACCGCCGGGCGGCCGCCGACGCCGGTTTCCGGACCACGGACGACTGCGGCGTGGTGCGGCGCTACCTGCCCGAGGTGCCGATCAAGATGATCGAGGGCGCCGAGGAGAACATCAAGATCACCCACCCGGTCGACCTGCGGCTCGCAGAGGAGCTGTTCCGTCTCGCCTCCGGGCCGCCGGCCGAGCGTGCCCAACCGCCGGCCGGGGCCGCCGGGCCACCGGCCTGCGGCCCGTCGCCTGGGCCCGCCTGAGCGGGCCGACGTCACCTCCGGCCCAGTCCCGCGACGAAGACCGCCGCCGCGTAGCCGGCGAGCGCGGCCGTCACCGGCGCCGCCGCGCCGAGCAGGGCGCCGACCGCCAGCACCGCGACCCGGCCGTCGTAGCCGACATCCCAGCGGCGCCGGCCGGCACCGCGGGTCCGCTTCTCCACCCGGGTGGTCAGGTCGTAGTGCCGCAGGGCCAGGGCGAACACGAGCACGAAGGTGAGCGGCACGGGCACCCCGTACGCCAGCCCCACGCCCGCGACGAACAGGTACTCCGCCGCCCGCAGCGCCGCGGGCACCAGCCAGTCCAGCGCGCCGGTGTGCGGCCGGGCTCCGGCGGCGCCGGCCAGCAGCACCGCCGCCGCGGCGCCCACGGTCCACGCGGCCGGGGCGGCGGCCCGGCCGGTGAGCTGCGCGCCGGCGTACCCGGCCGCGGCCAGCGCGGCCAACCCCGCCGCCGGCAGCGGCGCGACCGCGGCGCCCACCGCCCGGGAGAGCAGCCGGGCCAGCGGCCCGTCGTCGCGCTGCCCCCGGGTGTCGACCGTGTCCAGCACCGAGGCCCGCATCGTACGGGCCCGCAGCCCGCGCAGCGCCAGGGTGTACGCCGCCGCGAACGACCCCGCGCCGAGCACGGCCCACAGCGCCGCCCGCGGGCCCGCCACCGCCACGGTCACCGCGACGAGCGCCCAGCGCTCCCCGATCGGGAAGACCAGGATCCGTTTCAGCCAGTACGCCGCCGAGCCGGCCTCGCCCTGCACCCGTTCGGACAGCCGGCCCAGCCGGCCGCCCACCCCGCCGCCGTCCATGGCCGCGCCGTCCGCCGCCGCGCGGGCGGGGGCCGCGGGGGCGGCCCGGCGGGCCACCGCGGTGTCGTGCAGCAGGCCGTACCAGGTATCGGTCATGTGGCGGGCGGTCTGCAGGGTCATCGCGCCGAGCGCGAGGAGCCAGCCCTCCGGGTGCCCCCACTGGGCGGCCCCGGCCGCCAGCCCGGCGTAGGCGAGGTACTCCTTGGCCCGGTCGGCCATGGTGTCCAGCCAGCCGCCGAACGGGCTGAAGTCCCGCTGGTAGCGGGCGAGCTGGCCGTCCACGCAGTCCAGCACGAAGCTCAGGTAGAGCAGCAGCGCGCCGGCCACCATCGCCACCCGGGCACCCGTGGCGAACCCGGCGGCGGCGACGGCGGCCAGCACCACGGACAGGCCGGTGACCCCGGTCGGGCTGAGCCGCAGCCGGTCGGCCCAGCGCACCACGCGGGGCGAGTACGAGCTGACGAAGAACGTGGTGAAGAAGTCGTCCCGCTCCTTGACCGCCAGGCGCAGCCGGGCCGCCTCCTCGTCCACCGACCGCAGGCGGGCCAGCGTCTCGGCGAGGGCCACGGCGTCGGTCGGGCGCTCGGCCACCAGCAGCCGGACCCGGCTCGACCCGATCCGCAGCCCGTCGGCGGCCAGCGCGCAGACCAGCCGGTCCAGGGCACCGCCGTCCCCCGGCGGGTCCGCCGCGGTCCGGCCCGCGGCGGGCGTCGGGCCGAGCGCCGCCGGGGCGGCCGCGGGCCGCGCCGCGGCCAGCCGCTCGGCCACCTCGGCCAGCCGGGCCCGATCGCCCGGGCCGACCCGCAGGGCACCCAGGAACCGGCCGGTGGCGCCGGGCGGGGTGGGCGTGTCGGCGGCCACCACCTGGCCGCGCTCCTCCCGGATGCCGGCGTGGCCCGGGGCGGCCGGCGGGCCACCGGCGGTCAACGCGACCGTGCCGCCGCCCGGTTCGGTCGCGAGGTTGCGCAGCACACTGGGGTGGGCGACCAGCTCGTCGGTGCACAGCAGCAGCGGGCCCCGGCCGGCGCGGGCCAGCGCCGCCAGCGCCGCGAGGTCGGCGCAGTGTCGGACCTCGGTGATCCCGGCCGCGGTGAGCTGCGCCCGGATCCGGTCCAGCACCCCGGCCGCCTCAGCGC